>Ga0209536_100000232_pt1 | contig 88086 bp, 70 predicted proteins | sample DeeMarSeWOR28_12_FD_187461 | JGI IMG/M metagenome (GOLD analysis project Ga0209536, IMG submission 187461) | Marine sediment microbial communities from White Oak River estuary, North Carolina - WOR-2-8_12 (SPAdes) (version 2) | ecosystem: Environmental > Aquatic > Marine > Intertidal zone >... | reverse complement strand
CGAGCCTCTCTGGTGGTGGAATCCCCCCTCTCAATGGCGCCCGGTCAAAAATGCTACTTATTATGGCACCTATATACATTCTGCCTATTATACACGACCAGGTGATGGTTCCAAGTACGTGAGCTGGAAAGCAAAGGTTGAAACTTCAGGTATCTATGATGTCTATATCTTTATGTTTAACAATGAGGATTTTCGCCGCAGAAGAGATAGAAATGACATGTTTGGTGATTATAATTATCAGGTACACCATGACGGAGGTGTTGAAGAAGTTGCATTTTCTGTGGACGGCGCGCCTCCAGGCTGGAATTTCCTTGGATCCTGGTATTTCTCAGAAGGCGAAGCTAAAGTCATATTAACAAATGAAACCACCGCCCGGTTTGTTATAGCAGACGCTGTCAAATGGGTTAAAAACTAAGAATAGGGTATATAAGATGAGAAGTAAATATAAACATCATAACTGGTTATTTATTGGCTTATTGATCGTATTTCTTGCGATTACAGTGAAGGCTCAGGAAAAATATTCTTTTAACTTCGGAGAAGCATTGGAGATTGCTAAACAAAATAGTCCTGAGATTCAACAGGCAAAACTCTCTCTTGAAAGAAGCCAGCATAACCTGAATGCCCAGGAAGCATCCCTGAAATCACGTTTTGGTTTATATGTCGAACCATTTAATTATGACAGACGCAGCGAGTTTAACACCTTCTTTTCCACCTGGAATACAACCGAAACTAAAAGTTATTCCGGTACAATAGCGATCGAACAACCGATTATCTGGACCGATGGCGTACTTTCTCTTTATAATCGATTTGGTTGGCTTGATTCAAAATCTGAAGTTGGGGGAGGTCTACAGGATGAGACGTTTAGTAATAATCTTTACCTTGAATATAATCAGCCATTTTTCACATATAACAGAACAAAAATGGGATTGGAAGAGGTAGAGTTGGACCTTGAAAATGCGACACTAAACTATCAGCTTCAGGAACTACAATTGGAACAACTAATTGCTCAATCATTTTACTCTGCCTATCAAAATAAAATGAGTTTGCAGGTGGCGAGAGAAGATTTACAAAATCGCCAGCAGAGTTATGAGATTATAAAAAACAAGGTCGATGCCGGCCTGGCAGCCAAGGAAGAACTTTTTCAGGCAGAACTGGATCGAACAACAAGTCAGTCTCAGGTGCAAAATCAGGAAGTTGCTCTCCAAAATTCACTGGATGAATTGAAAAGACTACTTGGACTTGATATTATGATTGAATTGGATGTTTTCGCAGAAATTGTGCAGGAAGAGGTAAATGTCGATCTCGATTTTGCTATCTCTAACGGCTTGAAAAACCGTATGGAACTACGGCAACGACAAATCAATATTGATCTGAGTAAAAATAGTGTGACACGAGCGGCTGCCGTCAATGAATTTGCGGGCAATCTTTCGCTCACATATGGATTGATCGGTTACGATAAAAAACTGGAAAATGTATGGGATAGTAAGCAAAAAAATCAGAGCGCAGTACTCTCATTTCAGATACCTCTTTACGACTGGGGCGAAAGGAATTCCAGAATTAAAGCATCAGAAGCGACTGTAAAACAGAACAATCTAAATGAAAGTGAACAGAAAAAACTCATTCTCATTGGTATTCGTAGAGCTTATCGTAATCTGCAAAACCAGGTCATACAAATTGAGCTCTCCCGGAAGAATGTAGAAAGTGCGCAGTTAACTTATGATATCAATCTTGAACGATATAAAAATGGTGATCTGACCAGTATGGATCTCAACCTGATCCAGAATCAGCTGTCGCAGCGAAAGATTGATCTGGTTAATTCATTGATTAGCTATAAATTCAGTTTATTGGAATTGAAAATCGAATCCCTCTGGGATTTTGAAAAAAATGAACCTGCAGTTCTGCCGGTTTATAGTGATTAATATTTCAGTCTTGATCGTGAAGGAGTAAATTGTGAACCGATATCTTTATTTCGTTTTGCTTGGACTTGTATTACTCGGATGTCAAGCTTCTGACTTTGATGACGAGTTTCAAATCAGCATACCCGTAAGTATTGAAGAAGTGAAAAAGGGACCCATTGAAGAGTTTATAACAACAACTGCAACCGTTTATGCGATAAAAAACACTGTTTTATTCTCTGAGATTGAAGGCACCTATCGTTTGGCTGTCAATCCACGGACTAAAAAGTCATTTGGTGTGGGGGATAATGTCAAGCAGAATGAAATCGTTATCCATATTGATAATCCGGAATACGAAAACAATATAAAAATCGAAACACAAAGACTCAATCTTGATATCTCAAAACGTGAATATGAAAAGCAACAGTCCCTGTACGATAAAGGCGGTGTGACTTTGCGAGAACTAAAAAATTCAGAAATGATGTATGTTGACGCCAAATACGTTTATGAAAATTCAATAATCCAATTACAAAAGATGAAAGTCAAGGCGCCTTTTTCCGGGGTGATCGTTGATCTCCCCTACTACACACCGGGGACCAAAGTAACCATAAATCAGAAAATGATAGAACTGATGGACTTTAGTAAGCTCTATGCGGAAGTCTATTTCCCGGCGAAAGAGCTCAATCGGATTATAATCGGACAACCGATACGGGCGACTCATTATAGTTTGAGTGAAGATACACTTTGGGGAGAAGTAACGCAGGTTGCACCAACCCTCAATCCGGATACCCGTTCATTCGAAGCAGCCATTTTAGTAGACAATCAAAAACAATTACTACGTCCCGGCATGTTTGTCAAAGTCGAAACAATCGTTGATAAGAAAGACAGTGTTATCGTTATACCCCGAGATATCATATTGTCAAAGAGACGGGGTAAAACGGTATTTGTTGTCGATAAAGGCGCCGCCTTTGAGCGTGTCATTAGCAGTGGCCTGGAAAATGCCGAACAGGTAGAAGTATTAGAAGGTCTCAAAGAAGGTGACCGCTTGGTGGTGAAGGGGTTTGAGACACTTAGAAATAGATCAAAAGTCAAAATCGTGAGGTAATTTACACTTCATGAGGACCTCTTCCCTTTATCGCCTCTCCTGAGAGGAGAGGGGAAGAGGGTTTGGAAAAACTTTACAATTACTAAATATTGCCCCTTCTCTTTTTAAGAGAAGGGGGTGGGGATGAGTTCCCGGAAAAACATGTAAATAATAATTGATGTACTGATATAAATATGAAAAAACTCTCTCAATTCTCAGTCAGTTACCCGATTACGATTATAATGGCAATAATGGCCATTATACTTCTAGGTTATATCTCATTTACTAATTTAAGTGTTGATCTTTTTCCTGATCTAAATAACCCACGAATATTCGTCGAAATTGAAGCTGGTGAGAGACCTCCCGAAGAAATGGAGGAACAATTTGTTCAGAATATTGAAGCCCTTGCCATAAGACAAAAGAAAGTAATTGATGTATCATCGGTGTCCAGAGTGGGAAGTGCCCAAATCACAGTTGAATATTCCTGGGATGCTGATATGGATGAGGCTTTTCTCGATTTACAGAAAAGCCTGACCAATTTTGCGCAAAATTCAGATATCGAGCTACTAAATATTAGTCAATATGATCCAAACAGTAGTCCGGTTATGGTCATAGGTTTCTCTCACACGGAGATCAGTGACATGGATGAACTGCGTAAGGTGGCCGAGAATTATTTGCAAAATGAACTGACTCGCCTGGAAGGTATTGCTGCTGTTGAATTAATAGGTGCTGAAGAAAAAGAAGTGGTCGTTAAAACTTCACCGTATATGATGGATGCCCATGGTCTCGATATGGATGCCATTGCTAACAGGATCCAAAGTTCGAATGTGAGTGCCTCCGGCGGTTCAATTGTCGAGTTAAGCCTCAAATATGTGATCAGAGGTATAGGTGAATTTTCAGATCTGGAAGATATAAAACAGGTCATTGTCGGCGAGCGACCGGCTGTTGGTAATGAATCAGAACTGGTTCCCCTGTTTCTGAAAGATATTGCAGAGATATATTATGAAAATAAAGAGCCGGAAAATATCGTTCGCGTTGATGGCCGTCGTTCAGTTGCACTTGCGATTTATAAAGAAACCCGCTATAACACAGTTAAAGCTGTGGAGACCTTAACCGAGAATCTTATTACTCTGCAAAAAGCGCTGCCGGGATATGAATTTATGATTCTGGAGAACCAGGCAACATTCATCGATAATGCAATTGTGGAAGTAGAGCAAACTGCACTGATTGGTGTTTTACTTGCTGTTGCCATCTTATATATTTTTCTGCGTCGGATTGGGACTACTGCGATTATAAGTATCGCAATTCCTATTTCAGTGATTGCTACCTTCAATCTTATGTATTTTAACGGGTTGACCATCAATATCATGACCCTTGGTGGTCTGGCTTTAGGCGCAGGAATGCTGGTTGATAACGCGATTGTGGTGATGGAAAATATTTTTCGAAACCTCGAAGCAGGACTTCCCTTAAAAGAGGCAGCCATAGAAGGAACAGGCCAGGTTAGTGGTGCAATTACAGCTTCAACAATTACGACAATTGTGGTTTTTTTACCTATCGTCTATCTTCATGGAGCTGCCGGCGAATTGTTTAAGGATCAGGCCTGGACTGTAGCCTTTTCTCTCTTTTCCTCCCTGGTGGTGGCCATTCTGGTTATTCCCATGTTGAGCCACAAAATTTTAAAACCACAAAAACAGACTACTCAAAGATCCCCTTCAAGATTTGACTGGTATCCGGGGCTGTTAAACAGACTGATCATTAATAGATGGAAAATAATTGCGGGTGCAGGATTGCTCATACTGATCGCCCTATTAATGCTACAATTTACGGGAAGTGAATTCATGCCTCAAAGTGATAGCAGAGTTTTAAAGATTGAGATCGTTCTCGAAGAAGGTACATCACTGGATCATATGGATCAGGTTACCCAACAAACGGAAGATCGTATAAAGGAATTGATTGGCTCTGAAATAGAAAGATTATATTCAAGGGTTGGCCCCCTCCCCCAAACCCTCGGTGAACAGGGAGTAGATGAACTACAGGAAAAAAATACAGCTGTTATAACTCTTTATCTCAGTGAAAATTCAGATAGCAGAGCATCTGACTTGTTTCCTCTGTTTAGTTCAATTTTTCAGAACTCTACAGATCAGCAATTCAGATTTTATCAGGAGGAATCCTCACTTCAAAACATTCTCGGTACGGATCAGGCACCGCTTGTCATTGAGGTCAAAGGTGAGGATATTAATACGCTTCGCTCCCTTACATCCGAAGTGAAGATGGCTCTCGATAACATGGAAAATATTATCAATGTCAAGTCCTCATTTGACCAGGGACATCCTGAGGTTAATATCGTATTTGATCGTATCAGAGCCGGGGTTTATAATCTGGATTTTGCTGTTGTTGGCTCTCAATTAAGAGATCAATTACAGGGTAAAGATGTCGGTAATTGGGATAGCGAAGGGGAAATGAGGAATATTACAGTAAAATTGCCGGAAATTCCGCTGGCACAACTATCTATGATGTACATCTATGATGGGGAACGTAAAATCAGACTTGATGAAATTGCACGATTTGAAGAAACCATTGGCCCAAAAGAAATAAACCGCCGCAACCAGGTTCGGACCGGGCTCGTCTTCGGGCAGATAGACGGTGATATGGCATTGGATAAAGTTGCTGATCAGATAAGGGATCAGATTGATAAAATTGATATTCCCGCTGAATACCAAATTGATATCACGGGTGAAGAACTTAAAAGACAGAGGTCCTTTTCAAATCTAAAATTCGCTCTATTACTCTCAATCGTTCTTATCTATATGGTCATGGCATCACAATTTGAATCTCTCGTTCATCCATTTACAATCTTGCTGACCATTCCGCTTGCTGCAGTCGGTTCGGTTGTTCTCTTCTTCGTAATGGGAATGTCTTTCAATGTGATGGCCTATATTGGCATGATTATGTTAGTCGGAATTGCTGTCAATGATTCAATTATCCTTGTAGATGCTATTAATCAGTTAAAAGAACAGGGATTCAACCGAAGAGAAGCAATACTTGAAGCAGGAAAAAGGAGAATTCGCCCTATCATCATGACCAGTCTTACGACGATATTAGCTTTACTTCCTCTGACCATTGGATTTGGTGAAAGCGCTTCTCTCAGATCTCCGATGGCTCTTGCGGTTATCGGTGGTTTGGTTACATCAACGGTACTAACCCTGGCAGTAATACCATGTGTTTATGATGTGTTTGATCAATTCAGAGAAAAATTTAAAATGATTAAATAACTGTAAGGGCGGGTCCCTGTGCCTGCCTATCATAATTAATTGGCATAAATATCGTAGGGGTAGGTTCTAAACCTACCCCCCTTAAAATATGTTATTGTAAAGGGCGACGATGCAGAGAATCGTCGCCAGATTAACGATATGTTAGAATTCTTCATAAAACGTCGCACATTCGTCAGCATGCTATTTATTGGCCTATCCATGTTAGGCTATATTTCCTATAAGAATCTAGATCTTGAAATGCTTCCCAGCGTTGAACTTCCATTTTTAATAATACAGGTTTTCGGTGCCAATGACTCGGATCCCCAGTATATGGAAAAGCAGGCGATTTTGCCTCTCGAAGGTGCGATCGGTACACTTGAAGGGATTGATGAAATTGAATCGTATGCCGATCAGGAGCAAGGCCGTATTCTCGTCTATTATAATCCCGATATCAATTTGAAATACGCCTATCTAAAATTGCAGGAAAAAGTGGATGCTGTAAAAACTACGATACCTGAAGAATTTTTTATTACCGTTTTAAAGATTGACACAGAACAGCTTTCCAATATGTTTATGAATCTTCAGATTCGCGGGAGCGGTGGTGTTGATCGATTACGAGCCATTTTTGAAAATGAACTGAGAGAAGAATTTGAATCCATCGATGGTGTTGCCAATGTTGAGGTGTTTGGAGGCCGGGAGAAAGCAGTTGAGATTGTGCTTGATCCTGAGCTAGCTGCCGCTTACGACTTGACACCTTCTCGAGTTCGAAGCATCATTGCCAGAAATAATCAAGAAAAATTATTCCTCGCCCGACTTGACGAGCAACAAAAGAAAGTGTATGTCAATCTTGTTGCTGATTTTCGTGATATAAACGATCTAAAAAATATAGTGGTAAGACCAGTACCGCCAATATTATTGAAAGATATTGCCGAAATTAGTTTTAGTGTCAAAGATGAATCATCAATTAGCCGGGTGAATGGTAAAGATGCCGTCACGGTACAACTGATAAGAGATACCAGAGTAAATCTCATCCAGCTCTCTCATATAACCCGTGATCTGATTGAGCGTCTAAACTCAGAGTTCATTTCACAGGATGTAGAGATTGTCATTCAACAGGATAGCGCCGAATATCTTGAGGACAATCTTGATTTGATTACAGACCTTGCCATTACCGGAGGATTAATTGCCATCATCATTCTCTGGTTCTTTCTGCGAAATGTTCGACTTGTTCTGGTGATCGCTCTTGCACTGCCCATATCCATCTTTACATCTTTTAATCTTTTTTATGCATTTAATATTACATTAAACAGCCTCACCCTTGTAGGAATGGCGCTTGCAGTAGGAATGTTACTCGATAACAGCGTTGTCGTTTTGGAGAATATTTATCGTGTTTATCAGCAGAAAAAAAATGCTTATTCTGCTGTCGTGACAGGAACTAAAGAAATATGGCGTTCAATTTTTGCAGCGACATTAACGACGATCACCGTTTTTTTACCTTTCATATTTGCAGAGAATTTTATGGTGAAAATCATCGGTTATCAGATCGGGGTTTCAATTATCTCCACATTGATTGTTTCTCTCATCGTCGCTTTGATGCTAATTCCAATGCTTGTTTACTATTTACTCGATAAAGAAAAAAATGCAAAAAATCGCTTTCAGCTTGTCACTTTGCGCAATCGAATGGTCCAGATATATCTGCTCTTCCTCAAATCAGCGATGAGGTTTCCGTTAAGGACAATTATTTCAGCATTGGTAATTTTTTTCATGAGCGTGATCATAGCTTTAGCGGTAAGTTTGGCGACCGAAGAATCTAAGCCCTCCGATTTTTTCAATCTGTATCTTACGATGAACAGTGGATCGACACTGGAGTCTACAAATCTATCCACTGCCGAACTGGAAGAACGACTCAAAGATATCAATGAGGTAGAAGATATAATCAGTCAGGTATACGAAGAAGAAGCAATCATTACCCTTAATTTGAAAGAAAACTATGAAGACATTGAGAATAGATCCTTGCCTGAAATTAAAGAGTCTATTAAAGAACGAATTGAAAAACATGAAGATGGTGACATAGGTTTTGATGCCCCTGAGTCCAGTAGGCGCTTCGGCCGTGGCGCGAGAGATATGGGAAAATCCTTCGAACGATTGTTAGGTATTGGAGGAGAGGAAGAACAGCTGATCATCAAGGGACGTGATTTTGAAGTCATGCGTCGTATAGCAGATGATATCAACTATCAGTTAGAACAGTTATCTTCAGTTTCGCGTGTCTGGCAAAACGTTGCACCCAATCGTCCGGAAATACATCTTCTCCTGGATAAACAACTGTTACATCAATATGAGATTTCTCTTGCTTCCCTTGCTGGTGAATTATCTAGCTTTCAAAATGAGGTCTCTACAGGCCTTAAATTTAAACAGGATACCGAGGAATACGATATTCTTATCAAGGATGGTGTTGAAGGGACAGAGAAAGACTATGATGATTTGCGTTCTTTACCGATTCCCTCAAATACAGGTGCTTTTTATCCTCTTGAACAGGTGAGTCGAATTGTCTTTTCCGAAGGCAAAGGTGGAATTAACCGCTTAAATCAGGAAAGGCAAATAAACATTACTTATCGATTCATTGAGGAAATTGCTGAATCAAAACAATATCTTGTGGTTGCGCGATCTGAGGTCGAACAATTAATTGCAACCATGGAAATTCCGACCGGGGTTGCAATAGAAGTTGTGGAAGATGAAGAAGAATATTCTGACTACTATTTTCTGATTGCTGTGGCGGCTCTGTTAATTTACATGATCCTCGCTGCTGTATTTGAATCGCTGCTCAACCCATTTATTATCATGTTTACCATCCCTCTGGCAGCTATTGGTTCCCTGTGGGCGATTATTTTTACAAACAGTACGTTAATTAACGCCAATACATTTATAGGATTTTTAATATTATTGGGAATTGTTGTCAATAATGGCATCATTTTAATCGACTATACAAGACTTTTACGTAAAAATGGATTTCGCCGATCCCGTGCTTTAATCGTATCCGGTAAAGCGCGGTTACGCCCAATTCTTATAACTGCCCTTACAACCATAGCGGCAATGTTTCCCCTCGCCATGGGTAAAGTAGATTATGTGACGACAATCGCTGCTCCTTTTGCGATCACTGTTATCGGTGGATTGTCATTGAGTACACTTTTTACCCTCGTCATGATCCCTACTGTTTACTCCGGACTTGAAAATCTGGTCGATTGGATAAAATCCTTAAAACCATGGCTGCAAATACTACAAGGCGCCTTATTCATTGGCGGAGCAATTCTTATCTATGTTCAAATTGAAAGTCTTTTGTGGCAGTTTGCCAATCTATTCGTCATAATTTTTGTCATTCCGGGCTTAACATATTTTGTCCGAGAAAGTTTGCGTCGCACTTCTGAAGAAATTGAAAAGGAAAAATCAATTACGATTACGATCCGAAATTTATATAAGATATATGATCAAGCGCCCCGTTTTATTCGCGAGTGGAGAAAGGGTCAAAACCTCAGTAAAACGACGCCAACAAAATTACAGTATATTATTCAGCTGACCTGGCAATTTCTGCTGTGGATATTTTTGTTCTACTTTATATATATATATCTAAAAAGCGGTTTCTGGATGTTTGTCCTTGTTCATCCTTTCTATTTCTATAGCCTGTACCTGATCAAAAACAGGCTTCCGCTGAAAAAAAGTATGCCAGTAAAAAGTCGGTTGAAGATTATCCGGGTATTGAAAAACAACATTTATTCAATCCTTTTCTGGGGATTTCCCTTGTTAAATCTGATTTTTTTCTACATTGAGGATTTTGCTATTGCCACTATCTTACTTATCGCTTTTTTGTGGTACTTCGCCCTGATGGTACATAGCGGCTCTCATAAAATAGCTGATAAACAAGTAAGTATTCCCCGCTTGAAAGGATTAAAGAAGAAGTTCTATCAACTGATAGAAATGACCCCAGTTATCGGTAAGAAAACAGTTCCTTTTCATGCTTTAAACGGCGTATCCCTGAGTATAGGAAAAGGTATGTTTGGTCTTTTAGGTCCAAATGGGGCGGGCAAAACGACTCTCATGCGACTAATCTGTGGTATTCTCGAACAAAGTTACGGAACCATTCATTTTAACGATATAAATGCCGTTGAAAAAAGAGAAGAATTACAGGGACTGATCGGATATCTGCCTCAGGATTTCGGAACTTATGAAAACATGACCGCCAGAGAGTACCTAAACTACCAGGCTATTTTAAGAAAACTGACTGATGAGAAAGAAAGAGAAAACAGAATTCAATATGTCATAAACGCTGTTCACATGGAAGACCATATTGACGAAAAAATCGGATCCTATTCGGGCGGGATGAAACAGAGGATCGGTATTGCTCAAATGCTGCTGCATCTTCCGAGAATTCTTGTTGTCGACGAGCCTACCGCGGGACTAGATCCACGCGAGCGAATTCGTTTCAGGAATTTACTTGTAGAATTAAGCCGTGACCGGATAGTGATATTTTCAACCCATATAATTGAAGATATTTCGAGTTCCTGTGACCGGGTCGCTGTTTTAAATCATGGGAAAATTAAATACCTTGGCGCACCGATAAAAATGACAGATTATGCAAAGGGACATGTATGGCAGTGCGAGGTCAAAGAAGATAAATTTCAACAACTGCAGAATCAATATAAGATCGTACATCATATTAAACTCGATCAGGAATTAAGAATCAGGATTCTGTCAGACAAACAACCTTTTCCCGAAGCCAAATCAGTCCCACCGACTTTGGAGGATGCATATCTATGGCTCCTGGGGGATTATAGCACAGTAATAGGTTAATATCAAAATGATACAAAAGATGGTTACACACTTTGTAAAATATTTACGACTCTATTTGAAGATTTTCCATTACAATCTCAAAATTATTTTCGCAAACAAGTTTATTTTCTTTCTGCTTGCAGCAGTGCTTTTTTATTTAGTTATAACAACCGTAAATCTTTTAGATGCTGAATCCACTTTCAGTGAGGGCGGTGTCTATATGCTTATGTTGTTTCCTGGTTTACTTATCATCTTTTACCCCAGTACATTCGGCCTCCAAAATGATGTTGATTCGCGTACGATAGAAGTCCTCTTTGGCATTCCTGACTATCGATATAAAATCTGGTTGGTACGATTATTAATCATATTTATCGTTGTTTACATGTTTATGGTTTTTCTGGGGATTTTAAGTACTCTGGCCTTAATACCAATACCTATTTTCGAATTTTCATTACAATTAATGGCCCCTATTTTTTTTCTTGGGTCATTGGGATTCATGTTATCAACGGTGGTAAGAAATGGAAGCGGTACGGCTGCTATTATGGCAATCATCGGTCTTATCTTTTGGATTTTTTCCGGGATTCTTGGAGAAAACGAATGGAATATGTTTCTTAATCCATACAATGTCCCGGATGATCTAAATGATGTCATGTGGCAGGAAATGCTATTTTATAACCGCCTCTATCTGGCGATCGGAACAACCCTTGCCATCCTCGCTGGCATATACAAGCTCCAGAATCGAGAAAAGTTTATATAGTCTTTTAAACGCGAAGGTCATAAAGAAATAGTCAGCTTATGTCATTCCGAAGGGATCTATGCATATATACGTAAAATCTAATCCTCAACTGCAAAGATCTCTGCGAGATGATATAACTTAAAAAATACTTCGTGACTTTCGTGTTTAAAATATGATTATTTTATACCTCCGGTCATTCTATTGAGGAACGGCGAAAGGAGAAGAAAGAGTATACCAGCGCCCAACGCAATATAGGCAACATTTCCAAAGAGTTCCGGTAAGGGTAACTTTTCGAACTGACCAGCTACCAAACCGGCAATTAGATTGCCTAGCGCTGCCCCCATAAACCAGGTACCCATCATTTGTCCAACCAGTGGCTTGGGCGAAAGTTTTGTGACACTGCTCAGACCTACTGGACTGAGACATAATTCCCCGAATGTATGCATAAGATATGTTGTGATTAACCACAGTGGTGTGACACCGTATAAACTTTGACCGATATAAGTTGAGCCCCACATCAGGACCAGAAATCCCACACCTAATAAGAGTAAACCCAAACCGAATTTGACCGGTATGGAAGGATTTCTCTTTCCCAACCGTATCCACAAAGAACCAAATATGGGTGCAAAAATAACAATAAATAAAGCACCAAAACTCTGAAACCAGCTGGCCGGTGCTTCAAATCCCATGACCATTCGATCTGTATGTCTTTCAGCAAATAAGTTCATCGATGATCCTGCCTGTTCAAATCCAGACCAGAACAACGCCGCTCCAATAAAGAGAAAAAAGATGACAATCACCCGTTTCTTTTCTACGGTATCGAGCTTGCCTAAAAATAGCACATATAAAAAATAGATAAACGCCAAAGATACAATGATAACACCGGTTGCCGCAGCAAGTCCTTGTAATGTAATCTGAAAAATTCCAACTCGATGTCCCAGATAAATCAAGAGAATCAAAATTATAAAAGCAACGAAACCCTTGATGAAATTCCTTAGCGCTCTACTAATTATCTCATCAGATACGACCTTCAAAAGACCTGCATCTCCAAAATATTTCATGTTATACCTGTACTGGATCAAACCAAGAATCATAAATACGCCAGCTGCCAAAAATCCCAGGTGCCAATTGATGCTCTCACCTAAAAATCCGCAAACGAGAGGTCCAAAAAATGCGCCAATATTGATACCCATATAAAAAATTGAAAAACCGGCATCTCTTTTAAAATCCTTTTCCGGATAGAGATCGCCAACGATTGCACTGACATTCGGTTTCAATAACCCGGTTCCGGCCACAACGAGTATTAAACCTGCAGGAAAAAAGAACTCTCTCAGTATAGGCATCGCCAGGGATATGTTCCCGGCAGCAATTAATACGCCTCCATAAAATACAGCCTGTCTCTGACCAAGAATACGGTCAGCAATCCATCCGCCGGGCAGCGCCAGCAGATAAACCAGGGCTGTATAGAGCCCGTAAATTGCGGCAGCTGTTGTGTCATTCATTCCAAAACCACCATCAGAAATTGTGGCAACCATGTAAAGTATGAGGATCCCGCGCATTCCATAATAGCTGAACCGTTCCCACATCTCGGTGAAGAATAAAACCATCAATCCCTTTGGATGTTCTCTGAACATAAGATCTCCTTCTGATTAGAGACGCTATAAATAGCGTTTTTACCGCACTTTTTCCATTCGATTCCCCTTTCCTCACAAGATGTTTAAACCGGAGAGAGGGAGCTAGGGGGTGAGTTCATTTGGGATCTCCAGGAAATAACTTTATTCATTCCAAATCGCAGAAACTCCCCCTAGTCCCTCATTTGAGAAGAGAGGGACTTCTTTTGAACAGATCAATGATAATAAAAATTATTGAAAAATTCATACATCTTTAAAATGAAGTACGAAATGGGATCAATTTTCAGGCAAAAAAATCCCCTCGCCATAATAGCCGAGGGGAACCGGTGGGTTGGAGTGGGTTTAGGAAAGTATAATAAAGAACGCATTGCTCATGATTATATATTCCAGGAAATTTATAAATCGTAATCTTTCTTACAAATTGAAGGCTAGCAATTTTAAATGATGCTACATTTTAGGGTATAGGGGGTATAAGGTATATAGTGTATAGGGTGTATAAGAAGCAATTATTATCACATAAGGCATATCTCACATTACGTATCCCGTTTCTCGTGTCTCACATCCCACATCTCATATCTGGAATCCGGTATCTGGTATCATTTCACCATGGAATATCGTGCTTGTACCAATCCTCACTGACATCCATCCAAAAAAACAATCCGGCCCATTTTCCATATTTTTTGTAGTGAGAGTGGATCTTTATGTCACTAACAGATCTTCCATTTTTATATTTGTCAAAAAACTTTTGCCGGCTCCAGCTATCTGCGCCCAAATAATCATAGCGGCCGAGTAATTTTAACAGATTACTAACCGCATAATCGCCAAATCCTTTTATATTCAGAATCATTCTATAGAGATCCCCGGTTTCGACAGAATTATCCTCAAACTGCTCAAGATTTATCTTTCCATTTACAATTGCCTGTGAAAACTCCAATAGGTATGGAGCACGGTAACCCATTTTTATTTCATTACGCAAATAATCTTCAGTCTGGTTGGCAATATCCGCGGGCTGAGGGAAAGAATAGATTGTTTCTTCTTTTGGTCTCATATTTTTAGCTGATCCCAGTTTTAATGTCAGGTTCTCAGTCATGATCTGAGTAAGACGCCACGTGCAGTTTGTTGTGCATAGCATTTTTACCATATCTTCCCATAAGCTCCCGCATCTCAGCATCCGTCCCGCATTATATTTTATTACCCAGGTAAAATCTTCCGATTTGTTGGCTAACGCGTAGAATTCATCATAATCCTCATCCAGTCTAAACATGCGGGTTACTATTTTTTTCACCTGATCTTTTACCATTGACTCAAGTGCATCTTGGGATGTAATTTTTATCCTGCCACTCCCCGTATCTGAAATCGTTAGTGATCTCACTTCTTGAGGGGCTGTCTTCACAACATAAGAAAGTTGCAAGGGATCTTCTGTCAATTGAAACGGTTTTAAATCTGCCCAGCCATGGCTGTAAACAGTGCTCTTAAAAGAAAAATTTGCAGGTGTTTCTACGTATAGGATTTCCATCTCTCTATCGCCGCCCCTTTACTTGTTTATTTACCACGGAAGTACACGGAAAAACATGGAATTTCTCAGAATTTATTAAGGAAATAGATTCTAATTATGTTTTTATTTTATGGAAGAAAATGTTTTTAAGATATTAATTTACCTCCGTGGTATTTCGTGTGCTTCTATGGTAAAATAAAACGATAAAAATTATTCATATATTCTTATAATTATAAAATTAAGTTTTCTTTCTTATTCAATTTTCCTGAATTTAAATTTAAATCCTATACTATTTTAAAATCCCTGGAAATCCGTATAATCCGTGTCATCTGTGGTCTATTTATTTCCAAAACCACTTCTTTCACCCCCTTGACAAAATTTCAATGGTTATGTAATTTAATTCACATTCTAACATTATGCAGGGAGATTGTTCAATGTATAAAATTCTGATCGCGGATTCATTGCCCAAACATATTTTGGATAAATATGATAAATCTGAAAACATAACAATCGTTGACAGAATTGGTATTTCAAAAGAAGAATTGATCGATGAAATAGGTGAATATGATGGCCTTGTTGTCCGCAGCCGGACCAAGGTGACAGCTGATGTGTTGGCCAAAGCGGACAAACTCAAAGTTATTGGCAGAGCCGGTGCCGGTGTAGATAATATTGACTCTGCAGAATCAACCAATCGGGGTATTATCGTTATGAATACACCCGGTGGAAACACTGTGGCTGCAACCGAGCACACTATTGCAATGATGCTCGCTCTGATGCGCAATATTCCCAGAGCTAATATGTCAATTCTTGAGGAAAAATGGGATAAAAAGAAATATACCGGACATGAATTGTTTGAGAAAACCATAGGCGTCATTGGTCTGGGTAAAATTGGATATGGTGTAGCAAAACGTCTCAAAGCTTTTGATGCCACAATTCTTGGATACGATCCTATCGTTACAAAAGAGATGGCTGATCGCATCGGGGTAAAGCTGGTGGAATTGGATGAACTGGTCGAACAATCTGACATCATCACAATTCACGCCCCTAAAATACCTGAAACCATTGATCTCTTTAATAAGGATAGGCTGGAAAAATGCAAAGACGGCGTGGTGATTGTCAATTGTGCCCGTGGAGGTATCGTAAACGAAGCGGATCTTCTCGCCGCTCTCGAAAGTGGAAAAGTATCTGCCGCAGCACTTGACGTATACACATCGGAACCCCTTACTGATTATAAACTCGCCAAGCATGAACATGTGGTGGCTACGCCCCATTTGGGTGCTTCAACTCAGGAAGCACAGGAAAAAGTAGCAGATATGATACTTGACCAAATGATTGAATATTTTGAAAAAAATGTGGCACGAAATGCTGTCAATTTTGTCTCTGTAGAGGAAGAGATACAGCCGGTCATAGCTCCCTATTTTGAATTAGCTGAACGACTGGGAAAACTTTTTAATCAGGGAAAACAAGGGCGATTGCAGGAAGTGGCCATTCGCTTCTACGGTGATGCGACCAATGTACCTGTTGAGCCTATTTCAGCACATTTGATGGTCGGTGCCTTGAAGGGAGCTGAGACAGAATTGGTTAATCCTGTTAATTCACTGGCTATTTGTCGTGATAGTGGGATCAGCATAGAGATCGCAAAAAAAGACCTGGCACTGACCAGTCATACAAACCTGATCGCCTGTGATTTTAAAACCGATAAAGGATTTTATCATTTTACCGGAACCGTCTTTGCTAAAGATCAATTTCATCTGGTTGAATGTGGCGAGTTTTCTTGTGACGGAAATCTGGAAGGAAACATGTTATTTGTTGAAAATGATGACATCCCGGGTGTTGTAGGTCAATTAGGTATCGTGTTGGCTAATTATGATGTAAATATCGGACACCTATCTCTTGGCCGTCTGAAAGACAAAAAAGATGCGCTTAACATTTTTAACCTTGACTCACCGATTGGTGAGGGAGTAATTAAGGAATTAAAAGCGGTTAAGGGAGTCAAGCAGGTCTACACTGCCGAGGTGTGATTAAAAACCATGGTTTGTCAAACCGGTATTGGAAAAACCGATACCGGTTTTTTTATGTTATTCCAACCGCCAGGGAATTTTATCCGCCAGAACAATCGATTCAGGGTTTACATCTGCCCGATACACCAGTATTTCAACACCCTTGGCAAAAGCCTCTTTTAAACTCTCTGCATACCGATGATCAATGTGAGAGGCAGGCATAAATAACTTTCCATCATTTCGTTGAACCAAAAAAAACATTATTGCACGATGCCCCTCTTTTACCATTTCAATCAGTTCATATAGATGTTTTCTGCCCCTTTCAGTTACTGAATCCGGGAAGTAGTACACATCATCTTCTTCTACAAGCGTGACATTTTTTACTTCGATATAACATGATTCTTTATCATTCTGAAGAAAAATATCGATCCGGCTATTTTTACCGTAACGTACCTCCCGTCTAATTTCAGTATAGCTCATCAGTGTGTCAATTTTTCCGTTTTGAATCGCTTCTTCAACAATCTGATTTGGTATTCCGGTATTAATACCAATCCAACAATTTTCATTATGAACCATTTCCCAGGTATGTTTGTACTTTCTGCTCGGAATATCATGGTAGCTGAGTCTCACTTCCCACCCGGGAGTCTGGCAGGATTTCATACTTCCTGAATTAGGACAATGAGCCGTTATGATCTCACCATTCTCCAGCTCGATATCAGCCAAAAAGCGTTTGTACCTCTTGATAAGCTTACCTGGAATAAGAGATTGATTAAATTTCATAAGTTCTAAAACAAAAAATTTTTCTTTGCGTCCTTTGCGGTTAGAGCGAGCTTTCATTTATCTCAAAATTAATATTTCTCTTCTCCAGTTCCTGGAGAAAAAGATCGGGGGGTATAGAGAGTTCCTGACAGAGGACACCCTTATCCCTTATCCGACCATCAACGAGCATTTCCAAAGTGATTATTGCAGGGAAGGCTGTCGATCTCATCATGGCAGTTAAGTCATGTTTTTTATCTTCATATTCAATAGCCTGATATTGAATCTTCTTTTGCTTACCATCTTTAATCCCCTGTGCCGAAACACGTATCAGAGTGACATCCTCTCCTTCAAATGTCAATGTTTCTTCCAAAAGGCGTTCAAATGCTGCTCGTCTGGAAATAATTGTTCCTCCGATATCCATCGGTTCTTCTTTGGCAAATCCCAGATCGATCATTGTTTTGAACTTTTCACAATGACCGGGATAACGGATAGTTTTATAATTTAAAGTAGATATTTCCCCTTTATATGTCATGGGCAATGTAGACGTGCCACCTGAAGTATAAAAAGCTTCCAGCTTACCCAATGGCTCAGGAAATTCTATTGATTCTATCTCTGTCATGGATGGGACTGATTTGATCTTTCCCTCTTCAAGAATAATGGATGGTTCTATATACTCATTTGTCAGCCCATGGACAGAGAAAATGAGGCGATAATTCAACGGCGTTTTAGGATTAACCGGCAGACCGCCGACACGTATCTCAAGCGTATCTACCTTATCAAATTTACTAATCACTTGGGCAGCAACAACGGAGGCCATACCCGGCGCCAGCCCACAATCCGGTACAATTCCAACCCCAGCACTTTTAGCCTTATGACTTAGTTTAAATTGTTCTTCAACCACTCTGAAATTGCCACCAAGATCGACAAAATGACAGTTATGTTCTATTGCCCACTGTGTTAAGCGAAGATTGAAGTCATAAGGCACAGCACTGAGTACGCCATCTACCTGTTCCAAAAGGGGCATCAGTTGTTCTTTTTCATCTGCATGAATGCTATAGGTGTGCAGGCGATCATCCTGAAATCTTAAATTCATCTCTTTGATTGCCACCCCTTCTTTATCCGTCACATGAACATCGGAGGTACTTTTTAAGCTGAGAAGATCATGGACTGCCCCTATCGCCATACGCCCCGCCCCGATAATCAAATATTTCATAAATTGATCCTTCTATTTTTTAACCACAAAGAGTCTCGCAGCGAGAGACAAATTATACCCTTTCTATCCTGTATTATTTTGAATTTAAACTTTTACAGAATTTTTTTAAAATAATTTTATCTTCGTAAATTAGGGAATGTACAGACAAAATTTATTAAGGAAACATGATGCTTGATAAAATGAATATAGAGAAGATTCTGACAATTGCCAAACAGGCAGGGAAGGCGACGCTTGAAATTTACAATCGGGAATTTAGCGTTGAAGAAAAAGAAGACCGGTCGCCGGTTACAGAGGCAGATAAAAAATCAAATGAAATCATTATTGCTGCTCTGACCAACCTATATCCTGAGATTCCTTTTATTTCTGAAGAGACAAGACAAACACCCTACTCTGAACGCAAAAATTGGAAATACTATTGGTTAATCGATCCTCTCGATGGCACCAAAGAGTTTATTAAGAAAAATGGTGAATTTACAATTAATATCGCTCTCATTGAGAACCAGATCCCGATACTGGGTGTCATTTATGTTCCTGTGAAAGATATTTTCTATTATGCTGAAAGGGGAAAAGGAAGCTATAAGATTGAAAAGGGAGCGTCTCCGCAGCAAATTAAAGCCAGCAGACAGATTTCTAAAGATAAACTTACGGTCGTAGGTAGCAGGTCTCATGGAAGTGAAACGTTGAATGCCTTTATCGAAGAAAGAAAATATGAATATAATGAAGTTGAACTTATCTCATCCGGGAGTTCACTCAAGTTTTGTCTTGTCGCAGAGGGCAAAGCCGATATATATCCCCGAACCGGTCCAACACATGAATGGGATACAGCTGCCGGTCATGCCATTGTCCTCGAAAGCGGTAAATCGGTTTATGAATTTGAAACAGGAGAACCTCTACTTTACAATAAAGAGAATCTCTTGAATAGCTGGTTTATAGTTAAATGAGATTTTAAATTTCTCCTGCCTCCGGCAGGAGAAATTTAAAATTCATTTTTATTCAATCGTTGCCTTAAAGCCTCAAACAGCACCACCGCCGTCGAAACAGAGGCATTCAACGAATCTACCTTTCCATATCTGGGAATGGATATCGACTTATCACACAGTCGTTGAATATTTTTTCGAACCCCCTTCCCTTCACTACCGACAACAATTGCTACTGGACCTGTTAGATCTGCAGCATAAATCGTATCTGGTCGGTTTGTCACCGTGGCTAAAATTTTGACCTTATGTTTTTTAAGGTCTTGTATCATCTGTCCAAGATCCTGGGTACGATGAATCAGACAATGAAAAACGGCGCCAGCAGAGGTTTTAACTACAGTTGGACTCACGGAGGCACTTCCCTTTTCGGGAAGAATAAGTGCTGTAATTCCGGCACTTTCTGCTGTGCGTATAATTGCTCCAAGATTGTGGGGATCCTGAATCTGATCAAGTATAAGAAAAAAAGATTCTTTTTCAGATGACATTAATTTCCTGATGCTTTTTTCATCGAGATATATGTAATCATCGAGCTTCGCCGCAACTCCCTGATGTAACACCGGTCCACAAATTTTTTGGAGCTCTGCTTTTCTCGATTTTACAATCTCTACACTTTTTTTTTCGGCAAGATTTGTGATCTTAAAGGAATCCTTTTTATCCATTTCTCTGGCGATATATACCTGACTGACTCGATGTTCTGATCTTAAAGCTTCAAATACTGGTTGTTTTCCGTAAATGATTAATTCAGTTTCTTCTTTTTTTTCCACAATTGATTCCATACAAAAATTAAGTCTATTTCTTACTACGACACAGCGTTTAGATTTAGTATATCCGAAAACAACCTCAATCTCGTAATAATATTTCTTTGAGTTCTCAGTGCTCTCTGTGGTTATTTTTCTAAATGTAACCAAATTCACATAAAAAAGATTGAATTTTCATTTTTTTGTTGTATATTGAATGAGTATTCATTCATTTTTATGGATATGGCTAAAAACAATAAAAAAGAACTGATTATCAACGCCGCCATTAAAGTCTTTGCCCAAAAAGGATTTTATACTGCAAATGTGGCCGATGTGGCCAAAGAAGCCGGTGTCGCCGACGGCACCATCTACCTCTATTTCAAAAATAAAGACGATCTACTCATATCTCTTTTTGAAACAAAAATGGAAGAAATCTTAAAACGCTTCTCCTCTCTCGTTTACGATAAACAAACCGCAAAAGAAAAGTTACATCAATTTATACACCTATATTTTCAATTGATCGAAGAAGATCAAAATCTTGCCGAGGTTTTCCAGGTAGAATTAAGACAATCAAGTAAGTTTCTTAAAGACTATCATAATCAGAAATTTATTGATTTTCTCAATCTAATTGGAAATATCATACATCAAGGTCAGAAAGAAGGTCGGTTCAAATCTGAAGTGAGTATTCACATCATGAAACTGATAATTTTCGGTGCTCTTGATGAACTGGCCCGGCAATGGATTCTGACCAAAGATCCGAGAGAAAACTTAGAAAAAATCGCTGACGAAACAGCAAACATATTAACCCAGAGCATTCTAGCATGAATTCTATAAAACTTACAACAAATAATTAACGCAGAGACGCAGAGGACGCAAAGTACCGCAGAGTTTATATTAATAAATAATTTTCTCTGCGTTTACTATTAATATCAGAAATAAAAAATTTAAACGAAAATGATGAAATTCAATTAACCATAATTAATACCATGATAAATTTCATCCGGAGGAGTCTATGAAAAATGTCGTTATCGTTGATGGATTGCGAACACCGTTTATCAAAGCCTGGACAGATTTTGCCGGTATTCCTGCTCAAACCCTGGGCGCCATTGTCAGCCGTGAATTACTGGAACGCAATAATCTGTCTGCTGATATCATAGATGAAGTCATTATTGGTAACATTGCCCAACCACCTGAAGCCGCCAATGTCGCACGAATTATCGCCCTTGAAGCAGGTATTCCCGAACATATTCCTGCCATGTCTGTACAACGAAACTGCGCCAGTGGCATGGAAGCAATCGCTAACGCCTATTACCGGATTCAGGCCGATGAGGGGGATGTCTACCTGGCTGGCGGAACAGAATCGATGAGCCGCATTCCCCTGCTATTTAATGAAGCTGCCACAAAATGGTTTGGCCAATTGAACAAGGCGCGCTCGATGGGGCAGCGATTGGGAACCATGTTAAAATTTAAATTCGGATTTTTAAACCCCATTATTGGTCTACAACTGGGCCTAACAGACGGATACTGCGGTCTCAACATGGGTGAGACTGCGGAAATTCTGGCCAAGGAATTTAATATCAGTAGAGAAGAACAGGATCAATTCGCCATGCTCAGTCATAATAAAGCTGAAAAAGCAACCAAGGATGGAATTCTAAAAGAAGAAATTGTTCCGGTTCCGGTTCCACCCAAATATGATCGAATGATTGATCAGGATAATGGGATCCGTGAAGGCCAAAACATGGAAGCGCTGGCAAAATTGAAGACGGTGTTTGACCGGCGTAATGGAAGTGTGACCGCCGGGAACGCCAGTCAGATAACAGATGGTGCAGCCTCTGTCCTTGTCATGACAGAAGAAAAGGCTAAAGAGCTGGGATTGGAGCCCCTCGGTCGAATTCGTTCATTCGCTTTTGCCGGATTAGATCCCTCACGAATGGGTTTGGGTCCTGCTTATGCCACCCCGCTTGCGTTTGACCGCGGCGGTATCAGCCTCAAGGATATTCAACTCATTGAAATAAATGAGGCATTTGCCGCGCAGGTTTTGGCAAATTTACAGATCTTTAAATCCGACGAGTTATCAAAGAAATACCTGGACCGTGATAAGGCCTGTGGCGAAGTTAATCAGGATATTCTGAATGTCAATGGTGGAGCAATTGCCCTTGGCCATCCCGTCGGTGCGTCGGCCACAAGATTGATTATTACGCTCTTAAAAGAAATGAAGCGTAGGGATTTAAATCTTGGACTGGCCACCCTTTGCGTCGGCGGTGGACAGGGCGCCGCCTTTGTTCTGGAGAGAAATTGATTCATACTAGTATAAAACTAAAGCTGTCATTCCGCACTTGATGCGGAATCTATCGTACACTGATTTACAGTATGAGGTCAAATAGATTCCCGCTGCAGTCTACCGTGCATGTGATGCCTGGTAGGAATGACATCATAGAGGAGGTCCTTTTAAATGGAAAACGCTTTTCGTTTTGAAATGCTGGAAAACAATATCGGATTAATAACCATTGATTTGACTGGCGAGAAAGTCAATAAATTTAACACGCCGGTTATGCAGGAACTGGATATTTTACTTGATGATCTTGCCAAGAATCAGGAATTGAAATGTCTGATGATACAGTCAAACAAAAAGGGAATCTTTATCGCCGGAGCCGATATAAAAGAAATTGTCACAATTACGGATCTTGATAAAGGTATAGCGGTCTCTACACAGGGACATCAGGTTTTTGATAAACTTGCCGCTCTTCCCTTTCCAACGATTGCGGTTATTGATGGCGCCTGTATGGGCGGTGGCACCGAACTGTCTCTGGCCTGTACCTATCGCCTGGCAACTGATAATCCTCGAACAAAAATTGCCTTACCGGAAGTCAACATCGGACTTTTTCCGGGTTGGGGAGGCACACAAAGATTGCCACGTTTGATTGGACTGCAGCGCAGTCTGGATATAATTTTAACCGGCCGTAATCTTGATGGCCTGGACGCTTATCGAAAAGGACTGGTGGATAAAGTCATTCCAAAAGAACAGGTCAAACAAGCTGCTCTTCTTTTTGCCAACGATGTCGTCAGTGGTGTTGATGTCTTAGCGAAATCCCGCTCCCGCCGGAAGCAAAAAGGTTTGATGCCTCTTATCCTAGAAAAAAATCCTCTTGGCCGGGCCCTCGTCTACCGCATCGCCAAAAAAAATGTCCTGAAAAAAACAAAAGGACATTATCCGGCTCCCCTATCTGCACTTAGAGCCGTTAAAAAAGGATTCCGGAAATCCCTGGCCAAAGGTATGAAAATAGAAGCTCAGCTCTTCGGCCCAATGATTATTTCTCCCGTTTCCAAGAATTTAATAAAGATTTTTTTCTGGACGGAAGGTATTAAGAAAGAAAATGGAACAACAAATCCTGATGTATCAACGCAACCGGTTAAAAAGGCAGCGAGTTTGGGCGCCGGTGTGATGGGTGGAGGCGTTGCTCAGTTATTTGCCAGTCGTCATATTCCAATCAGAGTAAAAGATATCAATTATGATGCGGTTTCAAAGGCATACCAGCAGGCAGCTACTGTGCTAAAGGGGAAATTAAAAAGGAGACGAATCAGTAAATTGGAATTTCAACAGATCCTGGAGAGAATTACCGGCACTGTTGATTACAGCGGTTTCAAAACAGTTGACTTTATCGTGGAAGCAATAGTTGAAGACATAGATATTAAGAAAAATGTTTTTAGCGAACTGGAGAATCACATAAACGAAGATACAATTGTTGTATCAAACACCTCTTCACTAAGAATTGATGATATGGCTCCTGCCTTTAAATATCCACAAAGATTTGCCGGCATGCATTTTTTCAATCCGGTTCATATGATGCCTCTCGTAGAAGTCATCCGCGGTAAAAACACAAGTGACGAAACGGTTGCAACGACTTTCCAGTTAGCGAAAAAATTGGGCAAGACACCGATTGTGGTTGGCGATGGACCCGGCTTTCTTGTTAACCGTCTGCTTTTACCCTATATGGTAGAAGCGGTTGCCCTTCTTGAAGAAGGTCAAACACCGGAAGAATTGGATTTGGCTCTCGAAAAATTTGGTATGCCGATGGGACCGATTGAACTCTTTGATGAAGTAGGGATCGATGTTGCGTATAAAGTAGCAAAAATTTTAGCAGTAACAATGGGCGATAGAATGGCCGAATCAGATATGCTGCAAAAACTGGTTGATGATAAACGGCTTGGTAAGAAAACCGGTTTGGGATTTTATAAATATGAGGGTAAAAAGAAAATTTCTGATGCGACAATTCGTTCTTATATAAACCTTAGGAATAATTCGAACTTTAATGAAGAAGGTCTTATCAAACGCATGGTTTATCCGATGATAAATGAAGCGGCAAGATGTCTTGAGGAGAAAATAGCATCGCGTCCACAGGATGTGGATTTAGGGATGATTTTCGGAACCGGTTTTGCTCCTTTCAGAGGTGGTTTATTATCCTATGCCGATACTGAGGGCATCTCAAAAGTATATGAAACCCTGCAATCATTATCAGAATCCGGCAATGCCCGTTTTAAACCATCTTCCGCACTTGAATCAATTTATAAATCCAGTAAAGGATTTTATGATTATTATTCGTGATGTCATTCCCGCGCAGACGGGAATCCATTATTTGGAACCAAAAACTAAAAAGATCTGGATTCCCACTTTCGTGGGAATGACAGATTTATCATAAATGAATAAATGAAACCACTGAGAACATTGAGAATATAAATAAGTATAATATTATTTTTTTTCTCAGTGACCTCTGTGGTTAAAAAAGATATCCCCTTTGGAAAGGGAGAGAACAATGGCAGAAAAAAAAGATCATCCAAGTTTTACCAAATCACTCTTTAGTGGTGTATTCCTCGATGAATTGGTATTTCCATATCCTATAATGGATAAAGAGGAGGAAGAGAATCTCAATCTGATCCGTGAAACCATTCATAAGTTTTGTGAAGCCTATGTCGATTCGGCAGAATTTGACCGCCAGGAAAAATTTCCTGATGACGTGATAAATGGTATGAAAGAATTAGGATTATTTGGTCTGGTGATACCTGAAGAATATGGCGGATATGGTATGAGTACGACGGCTTATGTCAAAATACTTGAAGAGGTCGCCAGTTTTGACGGCAGTATGGCTTTAATCATCGGTGCCCATCAATCTATAGGTTTAAAAGGACTCCTCCTTTATGGAACCGAGGAACAAAAGCAGAAATATCTGCCAAAATTAGCGACCGGTGAGATGATCGCCGCTTTTGCACTGACGGAACCCGGCGCAGGATCGGATGCCGCAGGTATTAAGACACGTGCTGTCCGGGATGAGGAAAAAGGTCTCTACATTTTAAACGGGAATAAACTCTGGATTACCAACGGGGGCATTGCTGATTTTTTTACAATTTTTGCCAAAGAGGAGATAGATGTTCCTGGCGAGGGTAAAAAAGATAAGATCAGTGCATTTATTGTCACCCGTGATATGGGTGTTCAATCAGGTAAGAAAGAAGAAAAAATGGGAATCAGGGCCACTTCAACAGCAGAATTGATTTTCGACAATGTAGAAGTACCAATCGAAAATCTACTGGGCGAAAGGGGCAAAGGCTTTAAGGTCGCGATGGAAATCCTGAATACCGGTAGAGTTGGTCTTGCCGGTGGCAATATCGGTGGATCAAAATTTGCCCTCAAGTACGTTTTAAACCATGTAAAAGAACGCCACCAATTTGGCAGACCTCTTATCTCATTTGAAATTATACGTGAAAAATTATCACAGATCGCTCTTCGTATTTTTGCCGCTGAGTCAATGGTTTATCTTACCACGTCTTTAATTGATAGAGGTGATATTGATTATTCACTGGAAACCGCTATGTGCAAAGTATATGCTACGGATACACTTTGGAGAAATGCCAATGATTGTTTACAAATGGCTGGCGGTATTGGTTATAGCCGTGAATATCCTTATGAACAATGGGTTCGCGATGCACGTATCAATATGATTTTTGAGGGAACCAATGAGATTTTACGTATCTTCACCACTCTCTCAGGCCTCCAGGAAAGGGGTGAGTATCTGAAAAAGATCGGAAAAGCAATGAATGACCCGATTAAAGGATTTGGCCTGCTCACGGATTATGCCGTCCATTATATGAAAGACCGGCTAACGAAAGAACATATTCCTGATGTACATCCTATCCTTGCAAACGATAAATCACATTTCGAAGAATGGGCTAAGAATCTGCACATTACAGCTGAGAGGATCCTGGTTAAATATGGAAAAGATGTAATAAAAAAACAAATCATACAGTGGAGAATTGCCGAAGCGGCGATTGATTTGTTTGGCATGATTGCAACGATCTCAAGAGTCGATCAATGTATCAAATTAAAAGGGGAAGAAGATTGCCAGAAGATGATAACGCTTTGTAAAGCATTCTGTAGTGGAGCATGGCGCAGGGTTCGACGCAACATCTTAATGGTTGATAAAAATCAGGATCATCATCTTCTGAATATATCAGATTTTATCGCTGAGGATGAGGGTTATAAAGTATAAAAGATGTAGTCCTTTTATTAAATGGACTACATCTAAGTAAATCGAAATTTAATTACACAGGAGGTATAGAGTGAATATCGCGGTTTGTATTAAACAGGTCCCGGATACAGAGACCAAAGTAAAGATAACTGAAGATAAAAAATGGATCGAGGAAGGAGAAATCAACTTTATTCTTAATCCTTACGATGAATTTGCTGTTGAGGAAGCATTAAAGCTTATTGAGGCCAATGGAGGTGAAGTAACAATTATTTCCTTGGGACCCGATCGGGTAACATCAGCAATTAGAAGTGCTCTGGCCATGGGGGCAACGAAAGCCATCCATATCAAAACAGATAATCATCCACTTGATCCTATGACAACGGCAGAAGCTCTCGCCCAGGTTTTGCGTGAAGGAAGTTATGATCTGATATTACTGGGAAAACAGGCCATCGATGATGATCATCAACAAATAGGACCGATATTGTCAGAAAAACTAGGTATACCGGCGGCAAATGTGGTTACAAAACTTGACATCAATGGGGATAAAGTGCTTGCTGAACGACAGATTGAAGGGGGATTCGAAAAAATTGAGTGTTCCATGCCAGCCATTGTAACTGCACAACGGGGTTTAAATGAACCACGATATGCTTCATTAAAAGGTATAATGGCCGCGAAAAAGATTCAAATTGAGGAGAAAACAGTTACCTTAGCAGACGACAATATCGAAATACTCGAAATCAACTATCCTCCTGAAAAACCTGCAGGCAAAATTGTTGGTAAAGGTGCAGATGCAGTACCTGAATTGATCAGACTGCTGAAAGAAGAAGCAAAAGTGATTTCATAGCGTAATTACTTACGTTTTCTGTTCTGTCATTCCCGCGAAAGCGGGAATCCATAAATTGTGTATTATAGAATTATCACTTTTAGATCTTTTGAATGAAATGTAAATAAATAATAATAAAATGATGATACAGATTCCCGCTTTCGCGGGAATAACACTTACGGGAGAATGATAAATGAGTAAGATACTGGTATTTGCTGAACAAAGAGAAAGGCAACTAAAAAAAGCTGCATTTGAAAATCTTTCTCTGGCAAAAAAATTGAGTACGGATCTTGGTTTGGAAGTGGTTGCCGTTCTTGTAGGTAATGATGTTAAAGGACTTGCAGATGAACTTGGAAAATATGGTGCTGCAAAAGTAATCGTTTGCCAGAACGATGCCCTCGATTTATATCAACCTGAAGGATATGCTAAAATACTCGCTGATATAGTTGAAAGTGAAGATGCCTCCATTATTATTATGGGGGCAACTCTCATGGGAAAGGACCTTGCTCCCCGTTTAACTGCCCGGTTGAATGGTGCGCTGGCAACGGATTGCATTTCGGTGGATGCTTCCGGAAATGATCTGACAATTGTGCGACCTATGTTTGCTGGAAAAGTACGGGCGACGATTCGCTTAAAAGCAGATAAAAAGATCCTGACGATCAGACCGAATGTATATCTCGCAGAAGAGAATCCTGTTTCAGCAGAAGTTATTGAAGTTTCTGCAGATCCCGGTGAGATCAAAACCAAAGTGCTTGAAGTACTAACCGGTTCTAAAGATAAACTGGATGTTACTGAAGCTGATATTATAGTATCTGGAGGTCGGGGACTCAAAGATCCGGATAATTTTCACTTAATCACATCTCTTGCCGAAAAACTTGGCGCCGCCCAAGGGGCATCAAGAGCGGCTGTGGATGCTGGTTGGAGACCTTACGAAGAACAGGTGGGCCAGACCGGTAAAACTGTTTCGCCTTCCCTCTACATTGCCGTTGGAATATCCGGAGCCATTCAGCATCTGGCCGGCATGTCATCATCTAAATATATTGTCGCGATCAATAAAGATGCGGAGGCACCAATTTTCAAGGTGGCTGATTATGGAATAGTAGGAGATTTGTTTGAAGTTGTTCCTAAAATGATTGAAATGTTATAATAGAAAGAAGGCGGGAGAATTTCCCGCCTTTTTATTTCATTTTCTTTTCCTCATTCATAATTTTTATGATCATATCCACCGGAGTCATATACTTCTTTTTATTGTTACACTCTTTGCAACATGGTACTACATTGCCTTTTGTGCTCTTCCCCCCTCTCGAAAGTGGGACGATATGATCCAGTGTTAAGTCCTTCGGTTCAACACTTTTTCCACAATAATGGCATTGACCTTTATTAATTTCGTTTTTCCACCACTGCGATTTACGTAATTCACGTGCTTTTGCCTTTTCCCTGGCAATCGACTTTTTATCTATATTTTGTTCCGACATTTAAAATCCTTTTAACCGCGGAGTGAACAGAGGGCTCAAAAATATAATTATTTTTTTTGTGCTCTTTGTGTTCTCTGTGGTTTATTTTTTACTCGAACCGGCTGCGGTCAGCGTAATATGATCCTAAAACGGTCACGTTTTCACAGAAGAATTCCAGCTCCTCCATAGCCAACTGTACCGCACGCTCTTTTGGATGACCTTCCATCGTAACAAAAAACTTGGCCAGTTCTTTTTTCTTACTGGGAATATAGCTTTCCAGTTTAAGTAAATTAACCTTGTTTGTTGCGAATCCACCCAATGCCTTATACAGTGCAGCTGGAATATTCCTGGAGACAAAAACAATCGAGGTTAGCACTTTTCCGATTTCCGGATCCGGATCGATTGATTCCCGGGCAATTGTTAAAAATAAAGTGGTATTGTCATTAGTATCTTCAAAGTTTTCTTTGATAATTTTGAGATTAAATTCATCAGCTGCCAGTCTTGACGCAATCGCAGCTTTGCTTTTAACATTTGTTTCAGCTACATATTGTGCGGCTAAAGCTGTATCCGCATATGGATGCGGTGTGAACTTCATTTGATGAACGTTTTTCCTGCACTGAAGTAGTGCCTGGGGATGTGAATAAACATCTGTAATCGTCTGTTGATCTGCTCCCTCAGGAGCTAATAGGTAGTGGTGTACGCGGTGAAAATACTCATGTATAATATGTAAATTCATTTCAGGTAAAAGATTATGTATTTCTGCTACGCGTCCTACCTGCGAATTCTCTATAGGAATCAATCCCATAGAAACATCTCCTGATTTCACTGCCTCGAACACTTCTTCAAATGATGGATACGGGGTCGATTCCATCTCAGGATAAATATAACGACAGGCAACATCCGAATGAGCTCCGCGAATTCCTTGAAATGCTATTGTTTTTATATCATTTTCGGCCATTGTTCCAATCCATTTTGATCTCAAACTTATAGATAACTTAATATATAAATTACGATTTCAAGCTTCGTCATTCAAATCTTAAAACGTTGGTACGAAAATTGCCTTTCTTTTAATAGTTAAACCTAAAATATTGACATTACAGGATTAGATTGTTATCTTCAGTTTATATTGGAGAAGGAAATGATTTATTGGCAAACCATACGATTTTATTTTTATTATTATACCTCAGACGGGGTGTTATAAATCGTATATTGAGTCAATAAAATATCGATAAATTCTAAGAAAGCCCCGAAACAGTAAACGGGGCTTTTTTTTGTTCAAGAGGATGCCTAAATGCGTAATCAAAAAGTAAATTCAACTCTTTTGGAAAAACCGATTGTATCCGGGAAAGCGGACAGTCCACTTATTATTGCCGGACCATGCAGTGCGGAATCCGAATCACAGGTATTATCAACAGCCAGACAATTAGCAAAGATCAGGAATGTCCAAATATTCCGCGCAGGTGTTTGGAAACCACGGACGCGTCCTAATGGTTTTGAAGGTGTTGGTGTTGAAGGTCTTTTATGGCTCCAGAAAGTTAAATCTGAAACAGGACTGAAAATAGCGACAGAAGTTGCCAATACATCTCATGTCGAAAAAGCGCTTGAATATCAAATTGATTATCTGTGGATTGGTGCCAGGACCACCGTGAATCCTTTTTCAGTTCAGGAAATTGCCAATGCTTTGCGAGGTGTTGATATTCCTGTCATGGTAAAAAATCCAGTAAATCCTGATGTCAAAGCGTGGATTGGTGCTTTGGAAAGAGTGATTCAGGCAGGAATAAATAAAATTTATGCCATTCACCGAGGATTCTCTACTTTTGAAAAAACACCCTACAGAAACGCTCCACGATGGGAAATTCCAATAGAACTCAAACGACAATTTCCTGAAATTCCAATTATATCTGATCCAAGCCACATTGCAGGTAAACGAAGCTTAATTGCAGAACTCTCACAAAAGGCGATGGATCTTGCTATGGATGGTTTGATGATTGAAACTCATATTAATCCGGATGCCGCATTGAGTGATGCTTCACAACAGATTACCCCTGATTCACTCGATGAGATTCTTCATACACTTAAGATCAGAAAACCTGAAGGGAACGGCTTAAACGGGGAACATATCCTGGAAATGTTGCGAGGGGAAATGGATGCGGTTGATGATGCAATTCTTGAGGCTATTGCAAAACGAATCGAATTAACCAAAAAGTTGGGTCATTACAAGAAAAATCATAATATGACGATTCTGCAGGTTAATCGCTGGCAACAGGTATTGGAAGATCGACTGAAACAGGCACATTATCTTGGATTAGATGAAAAACTTGTGAAGGATATCTACCAGTTATTGCACAATCAATCTGTGAAGATTCAAGGTAAGATGTTGAACGAAGATGATTGATGCTGGATGCTAAGAAAATTATTCCATTCTACAAATATGATGCAAGTGTTTCTCTAAATTGTTGCCAGCCGTTACGAAATAAGAGCAGACAGACGAGGATTTAATATCCAGAATCCAGGATCGAGCATCGAATTAATAATTTACTGCTTCTTCTACAACAGGTTTATGGACTTTCAAAATCTCATAATTAAGACTATCATTTAGAGCCTGCAGGCTTGCTTCGATAATATCATGCGAAACCCCTACAGTTGACCAGGTTTTTTCCTCATCTCCTGATTCTACAAGCACTCTTACCTTTGCAGCAGTTCCATTTCTTTCATTCAGTACACGCACTTTATAGTCTACCAGATGGACATTTTTAACTTCCGGGTAAAACCTTACAAGAGCCTTACGCAGCGCCTTATCAAGCGCATTCACCGGACCGTTGCCATCTGCAGCTGTATGTTCTACCTCATTTCCTACTTTAACTTTGAGCACAGCCTCAGCGTATTTATGTCCTTCTTCATTTAAAAGAACATTGATCTTGGTATAGGTGACTTCAAAGAAGGGTTGATATTCTTTCAAATCTGCCAAAAGTAATAATTCAAATGATGCTTCTGCTCCATCAAATACAAATCCTTCATACTCAAGTGTTTTTATCTGGTTGACAAACTTTTTGCTAAATTCTTTATCTTTCGGCAAATCAATACCAAATTCTTTTGCTTTATAATGAATATTACTTTTACCAGAGAGATCAGATATGATTACATGTTGCCGGTTGCCTATTAAGGCCGGTTCGATATGTTCATACATCCGGCTATCTTTAAGAATCGAGCTTACATGAATACCACCTTTATGAGTGAAAGCAGACTTACCGACAAATGCTGCACGGCGGTTGGGTATCTGATTCATAATTTCATCAACATAATGAGACAGTGAGGTGAGTTTATCAATATTTTTTTCCTGTCCTGTATGCTTGTTCATTTTTAACAGCAAATTGGGTATGACACTGCATAAATTTGCATTTCCACATCGTTCACCAAATCCGTTGATGGTACCCTGGACATGAATTGCCCCCGCTTCCACCGCAAGAATTGAATTTGCAACGGCATTTTCTGAATCATTATGTGCATGTATACCCAGGGGAGAATTGACAGTATTTTTAACCTCTTCCATTATCTGACTTAATCTGAATGGAAGTGTCCCTCCATTTGTATCGCATAAGACAAGCACATCTGCTCCTGCTTTTTCAGCAGCTTTTAACATATTTATAGCAAATTCAGGATCATCTTCATATCCATCAAAAAAGTGTTCTGCATCAAAAATAATTTTACGTCCTTTTTCTTTGAGGTAAAGAACAGATTTATAAATCAATTCTTCATTTTCTTCATCGTCCAATCCAAGACTTTTTTCCGAATGCAGTTTCCATGTTTTTCCAAAAATAGAGATTACCTCGGTTTCTGATGAAAGAAGTTTCTGGATATTTATATCAGATTCGATTTTATCCGGCTGACGCGCAGTGGATCCAAATGCACAGATTTGTGCATTATGCAAAGGAATCTTTTTGACTTTTTCAAAGTACTCCTCATCTTTGGGATTACTGCCAGGCCAACCACCTTCAATATAGTCAACACCAAACTCATCGAGTTTATGAGTAATCAAAAGTTTATCCTGAATTGATAAATTGATGGTCTCTGATTGTGTTCCATCCCTGAGTGTTGTATCAAATATTTCTATAAAATCACTCTTTTTCATGTTGAACCTCTTCCATCTTTTCTTTGATTAAATCATTTCTTCATTGCGGGCGTAATTAAACAATCCCCCCGCCTCTATAATAGGTAAAACCGTTCCTGGCGATTTTAGTGAATAGGATTTACCTGTCTTTTTATTTTCAAGCAGGTTGGACTCAAAATCTAATTGAAGTTCATCACCTGTTTTGATCTCTGACACAAGACTTTCTTCGCTCTCCAAAGGTATCAGAAATCCGCCATCAACAGCATTGCGATAAAAAATTCGCGCATAAGATTCGGCAATAATCGCCTTAATTCCAGCCTTTTCAAGTGCAAACGGAGCATGTTCGCGTGAAGAACCACAACCGAAGTTTGATCCGGCAATAATGATTGAAAATTCTGATTCATTTTTTTCACCATTTATAAATGGAATATGTCCCTCTGGCAGTCCAGCCTGGGCAAGAGGAACACCGGACAACGCGAAATGACCATATTTTTTTGATTCTTCCTCATCCGACAAACTATATACCAGATGTTCTGCCGGGATTATTTGATCCGTATCGATATTTACGCCGAGGACATACGCTTTTCCATTAATCTTTTTATCCATTTCAGCCTATTCTTTCTTATTCCATTTGTTATTATTAGCCAATAAAGTCTCTGGGATCAGAAATGACACCGTTTACTGCTGAGGCGGCCACTGTCAGGGGTGAAGCAAGATAAACTTCTGACTGTTTACTGCCCATTCGACCGGGAAAATTCCGGTTCGTTGTAGATATTACAACATCCTTATCAACCGCGCGGCCGAAGGTATCATCCGGTCCACCCAGACACGCAGCACATGATGATTGTGCAATTCTACATCCGGCACTTTCCAAAATTTCCTTAATCGAAATACCCTTGTAGGTTTCAATTTCCAGTTGTTTTGCCGTGTTTGTACTTGCCGGAACAATAAATGTGGGGACCTTAACTTCTTTCCCGATAAGTATTTTTGCAGCAGCAATAAAATCGTTGATCTTGCCACCTGTGCAGGATCCAATATAACATTTTGTCAGTTTTTCTCCCTGTACATTACGGACCGTATCCCTGTTATCCGGACTATGTGGTTTAGCGACAAGCGGTTCGATGTCGGCAGTGTTGTACCTATACTTATTATAATAGATCGCCTCATCATCACTTTGAAACATGGCTGCAGGCTTTTTCCCAATTGATTCAAGGAAATTAAGCGTGGTCTCATCGGCAGCAATGATCCCATTCATCGCCCCCGCTTCAATGGCCATGTTACAAAGGGTCATTCTCTCATTCATATCCAGAGAAGTTACCGTTTCTCCATTAAATTCCAGAGCTCTGTAGGTTCCACCGTCGGTTGTAATGTCCCCCAAAATTTGCAGGATCAGATCCTTTGCCGTCAGATATTCAGGTAATGCACCATCAAATGTAAATTTGATGGATTCAGGTACTTTCTCCCATATCTTACCAGTACCCAATATGAATGCTGCGTCTGTGTTACCGACACCAGTTGCAAACATGCCAAATGCACCAGATGTACAGGTATGTGAATCCGTACCGAAAAGCACTGTACCCGGAATATTAAATCCCTCTTCAGCCAGAGCAATATGACATACGCCTTTGTATCTTTCTGTACCGACATCATAATAATTAGGCAGATCAAATTCTTTGGCAAAATCGCGCAGTATCTGAACATTTCGATTGGCATGTACATTTGCTGTGAATATATAGTGATCAGGGAAGATGACGAACTTATCCTTATCCCATATTTTTGCTTTGGATCCAAACTCATCTTGCCAGATCTTCATCATTGGTGGACCACACACATCATGTGTCATTAACACGTCAACCTTCAGCCAGACGCTTTCTCCGGGAGAGACTTTTTCTTTTCCGGATGACTTCGCCATAATTTTTTCTGTTATCGTCATACCCATATTTTTAAACTTGCCTTTCTTCTACCATTTCGTTTACTTTTTTTTTTCTTTCTGATTTTTTTTCAATTTCCAATAAATTAATGGCATGTAAATAAGCTTTGGCACTCGCTTCGATGATGTCCGTTGATACGCCACGACCTGTAAAACTTTTACCTTCGTGTCGTATCCTGATCAGCGTCTCCCCCATTGCCTGTCTACCTTCTGTAATAGACCTTACCTGGTAAGATTCTACCTTGTATTTTGTGTTGAGAGCACGATCTATAGCATTAAATATGGCATCAACCGGACCATCCCCTGTTGCTGACTCATGAACCACATGATCATTCGTTTTTAAACTGACTGTCGCAGTTGGAATAGAATTGGTGCCAAGATGGATTTGCATGTTTTTCAGATGAACATGAGATTCTTCAATATAAATCTCATCTCCCATTAAGACACGCAGATCATCATCATATACTTCTTTTTTCCGATCTGCTAAGTTGATGAATAAATTATAAAGTTTTTTTAACTTATCTTCCGTTACATTATATCCTAGTTCCTTTAATCGTGCTTTCAATCCATGACGACCGGAGTGCCTGCCAAGGACTATTTTTGTCTTCGGGACACCTACTTCATCGGGTGTCATAATTTCATATGTATTTCTGTTTTTTAACATTCCGTCCTGATGGATACCGGATTCATGTGCAAAAGCATTTCCGCCAACAATCGCTTTATTTGGTTGGACAACCATCCCGGTTAAACCGGATACCATATGACTTGTATTATAGATCTCTTTGGTATTAATCTTAGTCTCATAGTTAAGATAGTCTTTCCTGACTTTTAGTGTCATCACAATTTCTTCCAGGGATGCATTCCCTGCCCGTTCACCAATTCCGTTTATCGTGCACTCAACCTGCCGGGCTCCTGCTTCAACTGCTGCTAATGAATTGGCTACAGCCAGCCCTAAATCGTTGTGGCAATGAACGCTTAAAATAGCCTGATCAATATTTTTAACGTTTTCGCGGATCAGGCTAATTTTATTCGACATTTCCTGTGGAAGTGTGTAGCCTGTCGTATCTGGAATATTTATGGTCGTCGCCCCGGCATCTATCGCCGCTTCTATGACATCACACAAGTAATTAATGTCTGTTCGACCGGCATCTTCTGCGGAGAACTCGACATCTTTACAAAAGGTCTTCGCATATTGAACAGCATCAGTCGTCATTTTTATAACTGTTTTCCTCTTCTCTTTGAGGGAGTTGCCATATCTCGGATCACCAAACTTACCCGAGATATGATGATCCGATGTCCCGATAAATGTGTGAATTCTCATTTTCTCAGCGTTACGAATTGCCTTATAGGCTGTTTCAATATCTATCTCTTTTGCCCTTGCCAGGCCTGCAACAACAAGACTGACTTCACCGGCAATTCGCTCTACTGCTTCAAATTGTTCGGGCGAGGATATTGGAAATCCAGCCTCGACTATATCTACATTTAATTTTTCCAGCTGACGGGCAATTTCCACTTTTTCATGAATATTGAGTGATGCTCCGGGAGATTGTTCCCCATCACGTAATGTGGTATCAAAAATAATAATTTGGTTGTCCATGACATTTTCCATTATTGTTATCACCTAACGGGCTTGGCATACCAAGCCCCTACAAGGTTATATATTTACTGTCCCCTATTGAATGCCTATTTCTCGTATCTCGCATCACATATCTGTTGGAATCTAAAGAATAATTATAACGTAAAAACCCCTATCGCTTCCTCATTCATTATTTCCTCTACATTCTGGAGAATGATATCAGACATTTTTGTGCAAGAGACAAGTTCTTTTCCCTCAGAATAAATATCCTGAGTACGATACCCCAGTTCAAGCGTACGTTCAATCGCTTTTTCGATAATTTCAGCTGCCTGTGTCATTTGAAAAGAATGATTGAACATCATTGCTACAGATGAGAGCATGGCAATCGGATTTGCCATATCTTTTCCGGCGATATCCGGAGCACTGCCATGGACCGGTTCATATAATGCATATCGGTCTCCCAGACTGGCAGAGGGAAGCATCCCCAGACTACCCGTAATCATTCCTGCGATATCACTTACAATATCCCCAAACATATTTGAAGTAACAATCACATCAAACTGGGTAGGCATCCTGACAATTTGCATCGAGGCATTATCTACATACATGTGCTCAATTGTAACTTCCGGATACTCCTCTTTGATTTGATTGACACGTGAGCGCCAGAATTGCGATACTTCAAGTACATTTGCCTTATCCACAGATGTAAGTTTTCCTTTTCTCTCTTTTGCCATGTTAAATGCCATATGAACAATACGATCAACCTCTTCTTTCGTGTATGACATCGTATTCCAACCGTGTGATTCATCGTATCCACGGGGTTCGCCAAAATAAATGCCACCGGTTAATTCTCTTAGCACGACAAAATCAGTCCCATTCAGCACATCTGCTTTTAGAGATGATGCATCAATAAACGCCGGATAAATTTTTGCTGGTCTAATATTGGCATAAAGTCCTAAGGATTTACGAAGTTTTAGCAACCCTGCTTCCGGTTTTTTTTGATGCTCCAGATTCTCCCATTTTTCTCCACCGACAGCACCCAATAATACAGCATTGGCACTATAACATTCTTCAAGAACCGCCTCCGTCAGTGGTTCACCATATTTATCAATGGAAGCGCCACCGACCAGCTGCTGACTGAATTCAATTGTAAGATTATAACGTTCTGCAATCATTTTGATAAGATCGATTGCTGATTTGCTAATTTCCGGCCCGATTCCATCACCGGCTAAGAGTGTAATCTTAATGTTCATTCTTAAACCTCATCAGATTTATCTCAAATATTTGCATTAGATACCAGATGCCGGATACCGGATTCCAGATATTTTGTATTCCTGATATTATATAACTCTTTCATCAGTCAGTAAACAATACATTCAGGCGGGTATGGAGCCCTGCCCTACCTTTCCAGAAACGATCCCTTTCCACAACTTTTATCCGGTATCTGGTATCCGGGATCGGGGATCATTTATCCTGTCTATACTTACTTTTTAACCCAGGACATCATCTCACGCAGTTTTACACCAACTTTTTCGATTGGATGATTTTTATTCTCTTCTCTTAACTGGTTCATATTTGGTTGTCCGGCTGCGTGCTCTTCGATCCATTCTTTGGCAAACGAGCCGTCCTGTACATCCTTTAAAATTTCTTTCATTTTTTTTCGGGTTTCATCTGTAATTACCTTTTTACCCCGGGACATCCCGCCGTACTCAGCCGTATCACTCACGGAGTAATTCATCCGGCTAAGACCGCCCTCATAATAGAGGTCGACAATCAGTTTTAATTCGTGCATACATTCAAAATATGCCAGTTCCGGTGGATATCCACCTTCGACCAGCGTGTCAAAACCAGCTTTTATCAATTCTGCAGAACCACCGCATAAAACGGCCTGCTCTCCGAACAGATCTGTTTCAGTTTCATCTTTAAAAGTCGTTTCTATCACTCCTGCTTTTGTGCCACCGATCCCTTTTGCCCAGGCTAAAGCCAAATTTTTAGTTTCACCGGATGGATCCTGATAAACAGCTATCAAACATGGTACACCACTTCCTTCCGAGAAGGTTCTTCTTACCAGGTGACCGGGACCCTTTGGCGCAATCATCATCACGTTGACATTATTTGGCGGTATAACCTGCTTATAATGAATATTGAAACCGTGTGCAAAAACCAAAGTATCACCCTCTTTCAGGTTGGGAGCAATGGCCTCATCATACACTTTTTTCTGGATCTGATCAGGGAGAAGAATCATGATGACGGTTGCTTCTTTAACAGCTTCTGCAGCTTCCATGACTTTAAAGCCGGCCTCACTTGCTTTTTGCCAGGCCTCTCCACCTTTTACTTCTGCGATAATGACATCCATACCACTTTCTTTAAGATTGAGGGCGTGGGCGTGTCCCTGGCTGCCATAACCGAGGATGGCGATTTTTTTACCTTTCAAACTATCTAGTGAGGTCTCATTTTCATAATAAACTTTCATAATTTAAGTCACTCCTATAACTTTGTTGTTTCTAACTCTTTTCGTGGTTGTCTGATTTGCTCTCCCCGCTTTAAAGCAACAGTCCCTGACCGGGCCATTTCTTTGATTCCATAGGGCATGAGAACATTTACCGCAGCATTGATTTTTGCCGGCGGGCCGGTAATTTCCAGGGTAATTGATTTGTTATTAATGTCAACCACTTTACCTCTGAAAATATCATTGATATTTTTTAGTTCTTCCAATACACCTTTTTGATAAAGAACAGTTATCAGGGCCAGTTCTCTCTCTGTGCGATCATTTTTTGTTAGGTCATACACTTTGACAGTATCAATCAAACGGTTCAGTTGCTTAACAACCTGGCCAATAATTTGATCATCTCCGGAAATTACAATTGTCATACGCGATATGTCTTGGATTTCGGTTTCACCGATAGTAATACTATGCAGATTAAAACCTTTTGCACTAAACATTGTCGCAACTCGGTCAAATGCGCCAAACGAATTTTCAACAAGCAATGAAATTGTATGTTTCATGATTAAACCATCCTTTTCGGGTTAAGACGTTCTAAAATCATGTCCGAAATTGATCCTCCTGAAGGTACCATTGGAAAAACCATTTCTTCCTTTACAACTTTGAACTCAATCAATGTCGGTCCATCTTCTGTATTGAGTGCTTTTTCCAAAAGTGTATCAACCTCGGAGACTTTATCGGTTGACCATGAGGGTATACCCAAGGCTGCACCAATTTTTACAAAATCGGGATTGCTGCTTCCCAGATCTGTAAAACTGTATTTCTCTGCGTGGAAAAGTTCCTGCCATTGCCGGACCATCCCCAGGAAACTATTATTGATCACAATGAATGTAACAGGGGACTTATTTGCTTTGGCAGTTATCAGTTCCTGAATGTTCATTTGAAATCCCCCGTCCCCACTAATAGAAATGACCGGTTTATCTTTTACGCCAAAGGAAGCACCTATTGCGGCTGGTACTGAGAATCCCATCGTTCCTAATCCGCCACTGTTCAGAAGAGAGCGTGGATTGTTGAATTTGTAATATTGTGCAATATACATTTGATGTTGTCCCACATCTGACACGACGACAGCATTTCCTTCAGTCAGCTCACAAAGCCTTTCGAGAATATATTGAGTTCTCAGTTTACCGTCACTTACATCATAATCCATCGGACATTCTTCTTTCCAGCCATTAATTTCATCCCACCAGTCATCGATTTGTGGTACACCCGGCATTGAAGAATGTAAGTCTTTCAAGACCTTTTTCACATCTCCAACAATTGGCAGGTCCACAAGGACGTTTTTATCAATTGCCGTTGGATCTATATCAACATGGATTTTATAAGCCTGCGTAGCAAAGGTCTCGACTTTTCCGGTAACCCGATCATCAAATCGTGCTCCAAGTGAAACCAGTAAATCACAGTTATTAACCGCCTGATTAGACCAATATGTACCATGCATTCCCAGCATACCAAGTGAAAGTTCATCCCTACCTGGAAAAGCACCCAGCCCCAACAAAGTCATCGTAACAGGTAAATTAAATTCTCTGGCGAATGCGGTAAGTTCTGGCGCTGCATCAGCCATAATGACACCACCACCTACATAAAGCAAAGGTTTTTTCGCCTCAGAAATAATTTTAGCCGCTTTTTTAATCTGATTTAAATGACCATTATAATTCGGTTTATAACCACGGATTGTTATCTTTTCCGTAAATTCATACTCGCACTCAGAATTAATCATATTTTTTGGTAAATCAACAACAACCGGACCGGGTCTTCCTGATGAAGCAATGTAGAATGCTTTCCGTATTGTCGGGGCCAAGTCTTTGACATCACGAACCAGAAAACTGTGTTTGGTAATTGGTCTTGTAATCCCAATAATATCAGCCTCCTGAAATGCATCATTACCTATTAAATGTGTTGGAACCTGACCGGTAAAGACGACAATCGGAACTGAGTCCATATATGCATCGGCAATTCCGGTTACTGTGTTTGTCGCTCCAGGCCCGGAAGTAACCAGAACTACCCCGACTTTGCCTGTCGCCTTAGCATATCCTTCGGCCATATGCGTTGCTCCCTGTTCATGTCTCACCAGAATGTGTTTAAGAAAGTCGATATCATAGAGCTTCTCATAAATTTTAAGTGTCGCCCCTCCAGGATAGCCGAAAATGTACTCCACATTTTCACGTTTTAAGGCTTCAAAAAAAATGTCCGCGCCGGTTAGTTTTTTACTCTTTGCCATGACGAATTCCTCTATTTCTATTTATTAAGGGTTCTTCAACACCGCACCTGTATGAGCAGATGAAACCATCTGTGCATAGCGGGCCAAATACCCCTTTTGTACCTTTAGTTGAAATGGTTTATTTTCTTTTAGTCTACTCCTTATTTCTTCATCTGACAGATCCACAGAAATACTGTTTTCAGGAATATTGATGGAAATAATATCTCCCTCTCTGAGGGCGGCAATCGGTCCATTATCCGCCGCTTCCGGAGAGATATGTCCGATACAGGCACCTCTCGTTCCCCCTGAAAAACGGCCATCAGTCAACAGAGCTACTTTATCCCCCAATCCCATTCCCATGATGGCACTGGTAGGAGAAAGCATTTCTGGCATCCCCGGCCCTCCTCTCGGTCCTTCATAACGAATAACAACCACCTGGCCGGCCTTTATGTCTCCGTTTAAAATTCCACTGACTGCCTCTTCTTGTGATTCAAATATTTTTGCCGGTCCGGAATGGACCATCATCTCAGGTTCAACGGCAGCTGTTTTTACGATTGATCCTTCGGGTGCAAGGTTGCCAAACAAGACAGCCAATCCACCGGTTTTTGAGAACGGATTTTCGACAGGTCTGATGACTTCCTGATTTAAATTCTTTGCGCTGGATATATTTTCCTGCAAAGATTTTCCCGTAACTGTAATTGCAGAGTGATCCAGGACTCCATCCAATTTTAAAAGTTCGTTTAATATCGCGGATATTCCACCAGCAGCATCAACATCTTCCATATGAACTGATTTTGTTGCCGGGCTGACCTTACAGATATAAGGGACTTTTTTAGCTAATTCGTTTAAATCAGCCAGATCAAATTTTATATTTGCTTCAAAAGCAATTGCCAAAGAATGTAATACTGTATTTGTACTGCCACCCATGGCCATATCGAGGGCGAACGCATTCAGGAAAGCAGATTTGGTCAGTATTTTTGAAGGCTTAAGATCTTCTTCTACCATTTCAATGATTCTGGCACCTGCTTGTCTGGCAAGATCATGTCGACGTGAATCAACCGCCAGGATAGATCCATTACCCGGGAGTGCCAGACCGAGGGCCTCCATCAGACAATTCATTGAGTTCGCCGTGAACATGCCCGAACAGGATCCGCAACTCGGGCAGGCAAGGTCTTCAAGTTCTTTCAATTTCTCATCGTTGAGATCTCCGGTTTTGTATTTTCCAACGCCCTCAAAAACAGATATTAGGTCAATCTTATCCCCTGATTTCGTGCGACCTGCTTTCATCGGACCACCTGAAATGAAAATTGTTGGAATGTCAACCCGTGCTGCCGCCATTAACATTCCCGGAACAATCTTGTCGCAGTTAGGGATACATACCATTCCGTCCAGACGATGTGCTTCCACAACTGTTTCTACAGAATCTGCAATCAGTTCACGGCTGGCCAGCGAATAACGCATACCAATGTGCCCCATTGCAATACCATCATCAACTCCGATTGTATTAAATTCAAAAGGAACCCCACCTGCATGACGAACGGCCTGTTTCAGTAATTTTCCATATTCCTGTAAATGAACATGACCGGGAATTAAATCAATATAGGAATTACATATTCCAATAAAGGGTTTGTTAAAATCCGAATCATCCTCTATAACCCCGGTTGCTTTGAGCAAACTCCGGTGTGGTGCACGCTCGAATCCTTTTTTTATCAAATCAGATCTCATCTGTACTCCTCAAGACACATAAGAAACCTTCTGACAAAACATTCCTATTCGAGGTCAACCCCGAACCTTACTTTATATTTCTGCTGATAAAGTGATGTTGCTGGGATTGACCGATATATTAGCCGATCAGTATAATCAGGCTAATAATGAGAATCCCAATAAGAAGAATTATAAGAAGGAGAGATAAACTTGTATGAACCACACGGATAGAACCAGGATTTTGAGCACCTGCTTGTTGAGAGAAAATCGTATGTCTTTCCGTGTTTTGCATAATTATTCGTATTACTTCATAATATTACTTTTGAAAGTAGGTAAATATAAGTTATTTTTTACCTAAAACGAAATCTTTTTTATAAAAATTCTATTTTTTTTACCACGGAACAACACGGAATACTCACGGAATAAACAAATCAGAATAATCTGTCTTTAATTTTTATTTTAATCTTCTATCTTATACAATTTGCTATAAATATTCTGTGTTTTTCCGTGTAGCTCCGTGGTTAATTCTATATATCATCGTTACTCTTTTGCTCCCTCGATAATTTTTACGATATCATAGGGTGATTTGTTGCCTGCATTTCCCAAATCCCTTAGGGTACTCTCAGGTATAGCATCTAATCCTGCCGCTTTCAATCGAGATAACGCATCCTCCACCCGGATATTTTTGTCAGTACAAATTTGAAGAACTGTCATACGACCATACCCTTTTTTCAAGCCCTCATGAGTAGAACCAGAATTTTCTCTTACCGCCAGTTTTTCAAAAATTTGTTGCGGTGACATATCATTTTTCTCTGCAATTTCTTTTATGACTGAATATTTTTCTGCCGATATACCATGATTATCTAAGTGGGACAGCAATTGTTCCGGATCAGTATTAATAGTTTTAGCCAATTCGCTTATGGTCATCTCTTCTGCATGAGGGATTGGTGGTTCAACAGAATCATTCGACCAGCTCAATTTTTTTGTTTCGCCGAAATCAACAATTCCCTTAAAAGGTTGGACATTCAATAATACTAAATAAAAAATGCCAAGGGTAAAGAGGAGAGCACTGAAGAGTTCCTTTCTTATGTGAAAGACTTGCTTCTTTTTATCTTTTAAATAAGAGATGAAAGAGTTCCAGTTAAAATACAAATGAAATCCATTGGCAATGATAAATAAAAATGTAAAGATCGTATGAAGCGCTTGCCATTGGTCTTTTTCAAGACCCAAAATTGGAATATATGTCCATTTGGCAATCCGCCCTGGCGGTGCAATATACAATATAACACCAGAAATAATCATAATTATAAAAGAGAATGTAATATAGAGACTTGTAAAAGCTCGCCAGCTAAATTTGGTTTTTGATGTCATAAATGCGAAATCCTGTATAAAAGAATGATTTTACGATAATCTATTTTTAAACCGCCAGGATCCGCCAGCAATCAGCTTCGCTTTCTGGCGGGTGTAAAGTTAATAATTAATCTGAATGATTCACAATAGCAATTAAGCTTGACTTAATATTTTTATACCATTTAATTAATCCACAAATATTCTTAAATTTATAAGTTTATATTTAGAACCGAGAACCGAGAACCGAGAACCGAGAACCGAGAACCGAGAACCGAGTATCCGGTATTCCCGATAAAAACGTATTTCTCCAGTCGCCAAATCGGGATGAAATCACCCAAGATTTAACCAGGATCCAGGATCGAGTATCGAGTATGTCAGAAAAAACGACCTTAACAATCGATCAAATTACAAACCGGCTGAGATCATTTGATTTTCCTGAAGTAGATGTAGTTGTCGGAATTGCGACAGGAGCATCAGTACCAGCTAAGATGATTGCTGAACTTTTGAGTGTTCCTTTGCGATATATACATATCAATTTTCGTGATGATGAAAATACACCTCGATATGAGAAACCTCAAATTTTAAAAACAGACGATTTTCCTCCAGAATCTGAAAAAATTCTGCTGGTGGATGATGTCAGCGTGTCCGGTAAAACACTTAAGTGTGCAATAGATTATCTTCCTGATAAAACTATATATACCTTTGTTTTAAAAGGAAAGGCCGATTATGTTCTCTTTCCTGAGATCAGGACCTGTGTCAACTGGCCATGGATGAGGGATGACCGGCCTCAAAGCGGATAATTGAAGCGCAACTATCTTGATTCTGAATACACAGGCAGGTATATTTTTATATGGCGATTTCATATGAACTTGATCATCATATGCTGGAGGCATGTCTATGGCTTATAAAGCACATAAAATATATTACTTTTCCACAACTGTAGAAGACAAACCCGGTGAAGCATATAAAGTGTTAACGGCTCTAGCGGATAGCGGAATAAATTTACTGGCTTTTAATGCTGTTCCGATTGGCCCGATGCATACACAACTCTCTCTTTTCCCTGATGATGAAAATCAAATGATGGAACAGGCCCGGAAAACAGGTATGAAACTGGAAGGGCCATATCCCGCTTTGTTAATTCAGGGTGATGATGAACTCGGGGCCCTGGCTGAAGTACACGAGAAATTATATCAGGCCAGTATAAATATCTATGCCTCAACCGGAGTTACCGATAGTAAAGGAAATTATGGTTATCTGATATATATCCGGTCAGAGGATCATGACCGGGCAGCTAAAGCCCTGGCGGTATAATATAAAATCACCCTAAAGTGAAAGGAATAACCGATGGATCTTACGAGCTTAATTATCTGGATTATTATCGGCGCTGTAGCAGGCTGGTTGGCCGGTAAAATCATGAAAGGTGGAGGATTTGGTCTTTTAGGAAATATTGTTATTGGTATCATTGGTGCTTTTATCGGTGGTTTCGTTTTTGGTCTTTTAGGTATTACAGCTGGTGGAATCATTGGATCTATTGTAATGGCGACTGTGGGTGCGATCCTATTGCTCTATATCGTCAAACTGGTAAAAAAGATGTGATTAATCCTTCCCCTTGATCTCTGCCGGCGGACGGAATCGCCTATCGAAGATGCCGGTTTATTGGGACTGGTGTGCCCTCCCTTTGTATAAAGGTAAAAGTAAAAAGTGAATTATATGAGAAAAACAGTATTACTTTTTCCTTTTTACTTTTTGCTTTTTACTCACTACGTTATAAGGAGGGGGAATAGGGAGGCACGGTACTTTTTTTCCCTTATCCACGTTCTTTGAACAAGGTCGCCAGTATGTAAATCGTTCTGATGGTAAAGTCGAACTGAATATTTGTCATGAACGCATAGACGGCCCAAATATGGTGTTCTATGTTGAAATTGTAAATATAGACACGACAAGTGTTGAAGTGAATCCGGCCTCATTTTATTATACCCATACCTATACTTCTTCTGATACAACGTATGAAAAACCACAATACAGAATTCCGGCTAAAAATCCAGAAGATGAAATCAAACGTATTGATAAGATGATTCGGGATGAAAAAGATTCGTATACTGCCTATGCCATCATTAACGGAGTAGTCGCCCTTACCGATGCGGTTGTTGGAATAATCAGTCTATTCAGTGGGGATGACGAAGAAGAAGAATATGAAGAGGAATATTGCGGAGGATTTGTTGAGTTTGCTGTTTCGAGAGATCTGAAGATGATCACAATCCATATTCCTGTAGGAGAATCCGATATTTGTTGTCGGTTTTCACAGAAATGGGTGACCTTATAAGAGAATTTTTGTAGATTATGTTTAGTTCAGAAATTCGTTAGGAGGCTTAAAAAAGAATTAAGATAGAGAATGAGCGTTGATCGATCCGGAAAATCTACTCAGTGAACTTCTGTTTATTTCCTTGGTTACAATAAAAAGGGATAAAAAATGAGAAAAAATGTGTTTTATCATAACCCCCGCTGTCGGAAAAGCAGGGAGGGATTACAGCTTGTAGAAGGGGAAAAAATAAAATTTGAAGTGGTTGAATATTTAAATGAGCCACCCACGAAAGAAGAACTAAAATTTATTCTCCAAAGTTTAGGGAAAAAACCCTTGGATGTGATGCGAACGCAGGAAAAAGTATTTAAAGAACTAGGATTCTCAAAAAAAGATGTCAGGGCGGACGATGAATGGATAAATATAATGGTGGAAAATCCAATCCTGATTGAGCGACCTATTTTGGTTTACAATAATCAAGCTGCTCTGGGTAGACCTCCGGAAGATCTTTTAAAAATCATCTGATTTGTTTTTTGGTATTTATTGCCTTATTATAGATAAAAATGAACTACAGAGGCCTCAGAGAACAACTCAGAGAACTCTAAGTATAATATTATAATAATGATAAAGAGAACTGCAATAAAAATAATTTCCCTTAACAATTAATGAGGAATAACGAAATACTTGTTTGGAATCACAGGATAGAAAATAAAGAGATACTTTTAAAACCTCTGTGTGCTCTGTGGTTTCTTTTATAAAAAAGGAGATTTTTATGCTAAAAGTAAGTGATCTTGCCCAGACTAAAATAAAAGAAGCAATAGATAATTATAAGAAACCTGTAATTGGGATTAAGGCCATTGCCCAGGTTCGTTCTCCGTTTCAGATTTCATATGGTCTTGCCTTTGTTGATGAGAATAATGTAAGCAACTCTGACAAAATCATTGAATTTGGAGAGATCAAAATTTACATCGACAAAGAGCATAGCGAGTATTTTGAAGGGGTTACCCTTGATTTTGAAGATGGGCTTGCCGGTAGCGGTTTTAAGTTCATCGATCTTCCCAGAGTACCCAAAAAATATAAGGGTACGATTGCCGAGAAAGTCGTAAAGGTTATCGAAGAAGAAATTAATCCGGGAATCGCCAGCCACGGTGGATTTGTATCGTTGGTTGATGTGAAGGGAAATGATATCATGATCCAGATGGGCGGTGGTTGTCAGGGTTGTGGTATGGCCGATGTAACTCTTAAAGACGGGATTGAAGTTGCTTTAAAAAAAGCGATTCCGGAGATCGGTGGTATTTATGATGTGACAGACCACGCCGGCGGTACGAATCCGTTTTATCAGAAGGACTAGCCTGGATGCTGGATGCTGGATGCTGGATGCTGGATGCTGGATGCTGGATGCTGGATGCTTAAAAAAAGTTGAAGTTCTTGGTATTTGGTTGTCAAGTATTTTCTTACTTTTTACAATGACGACACGAGTAAAAAGAATCGAGAGACGAGTAACGAGGATCGAGTATCCATTATCCAGTATCGAACCACGCAATATATAAAAATCATGCAAGCATTAGAGTATAAAGTGGCTCAATGGTGGGAACCCATCGACAAAAACAAGATTCTTTGTACACTTTGTCCCCGATATTGTAAAATTGGGCCCGGCCAGAGTGGATTTTGCTACATTCGACAAAATAAAGATGGCAAATTGATAACCACCGGCTACGGTCATCCCACCGGTTTTGCAGTTGATCCAATCGAGAAAAAGCCTCTCAGTCATTTTTTCCCAGGAAGTTCAATCCTAAGTTTTGGAACGGCCGGGTGTAATTTGGGATGTCGTTTTTGCCAAAATTGGTCCATTAGTAAGGCAAAACTTGATGATCTTCAGGCTTTGTCCGTCTCTCCGGAACAAGTGGTGAAGATGGCACTTAAGCATCACACCCCTTCCATTGCCTATACATATAACGATCCCACAATTTTTGGGGAGTACGTCATCGACGTCTCGAAATTAGCCCGCGAGGAAGGGATACGTTCAGTCATGGTTACAGCGGGATATATCGATAAAAATGCACGAAAAGATGTTTACCAATATATTGATGCAGCTAATGTCGATCTCAAGGCATTCACCGACAGATTTTATCACAAACTCACGTTTTCCCATCTTGCGGATGTTCTGGATACCCTTATCTGGTTAAAAACAGAGACTGAGGTATGGATAGAAATTACAACACTTTTAATACCTGACGAAAATGACTCGCAAGAGGAGTTGCATCAGATGTGCGAATGGATTCTTAATCATCTGGGTGAAAATGTTCCACTTCATTTTACTGCTTTTCATCCTGATTTCAAATTAACAAACAAAACACGCACACCTGAATCAACTCTTAAAATGGCCAGGGAAATTGCCCTTAAGGAAGGTATCAAATATTGTTATCTGGGTAATATCTATGATCAGGAGGGACAATCGACACGATGTCCACAGTGTAATTCTCTGCTGATCATCAGAGATTGGCATACCATTCTCAGTAACAAAATGGATGGGGATAAATGCTACAACTGCGGTTATAAAATTGCAGGTATCTTTGAGAGGCAATTAACCTGACAAATGGGCAACAATGTTGCCCATTTGTCAGGTTAATTGCTCGATTTCCAGTACTCGAAATGCTTCGCTGTATTTATACTTCTTCGTACCTTTTGATATCTTGTTTTTAACAAAATCAGCTACTTTTTTAAAATCCGGAAATTGAGACTGATGGCAGGCCAGTAGTTCCAGTTTAAAATCAATCGATTTTGTTATATCTTCATAATAATTTGGATCATTGGAACCATAAAAATATATTTTCTCTACCTGGTGTGGTCTCCCCGGATACATATGTTTGTTTTTTGCCGCAAAACAGGCATCAAAAACCACTTCTGAAAGAACACGATGATCTTTATGGAATAGGTTTAAATTATCATAATCACGATTAGCCGGATCAAAACTAAATACGATCTGCGGTTGGTATTTTTTTATGATGCCAACCAGCTGGCCACGCAATTTTTCCGTATAGGTCAAAAATCCATCGCTGTAATCCAAAAATACGACTTCATGGACACCTAGTTTACGGGCGACTTCAAGTTGTTCACGAATGCGAATTTCAATCCTTTCCTTCGCTTCAAGTTTCGAATCAACTTTAAATCCATTTTCGCCATTGGTAACAATGACATAATTGATTTCATAACCGGACTTTTTCATTTCACTCAATGTACCGGTACATGAGAATTCAAGATCGTCTGGATGCGCCGCGAATCCTATTATTGATTTTTTCACTTTAGGCCATAGCTTTCCAAAATTCACGCCGCATTCTGGCAATGCCGGAAATGGATATTTCCTTAGGACACACTGCTTCACACTCGCCATGATTTGAGCAGGCACCAAACATTTCCTCATCCATCTGCGCAACCATCCGTTCAACACGTCGGTTTGCTTCAGGATGACCCTGAGGTAATAAAGCAAGATGTGATATTTTTGCCCCTACAAATAAAGCGGCCGAAGCGTTGGGGCATGCAGCAACACAAGCTCCGCATCCAATACATGCAGCCATATCCATGGCTTCATCAGCTGCTTCCTTTTGTACCAGAATACTCCTAGCTTCCGGTGCGCCGCCGGTTCTTACAGTGATAAAACCACCTTTTGCCATAATTCTGTCAAAAGCGTTTCTATCGACAGCAAGATCTTTTAGAACCGGAAATGCTTTTGCCCTCCAGGGTTCGACAACAATGGTATCCCCATCTTCAAACTCTCTCATTCGTAATTCGCATGTTGTCGTGCCACTTTTCGGTCCATGGGCGGTGCCGTTAATGACCAGGCCGCACATACCACAGATTCCCTCACGGCAATCATTGTCAAATTCAATGGGAATCTCATTTTGTATGATCAACTTATCGTTGAGTGTATCGAGCATCTCCAAAAAAGACATATCGGGATTGACATCTTCAACGGTATACGATTCAAATCGACCTTTTGACTGCGAGTTTTCCTGTCTCCAGACTTGCAAATGTATTGTTAGATTTTTGTTTTCCATCATCATCATCTCCTTACTTATAACTACGCTGGCTTGGTGTGACATTCTCAAAGATGAGTGGTTCTTTATGAAGGGTCCATTCCTTTCCTAGTCCCTGAAATTCCCAGGCTGCGACATAGGTGAAGTTTTCATCATCACGTAATGCCTCACCCTCATCTGTCTGACTTTCTTCTCTGAAGTGTCCACCACAGGACTCTCTGCGATGCAGGGCATCTGCAGCCATCAGTTCTGCCAATTCCATATAATCGGCAACACGACCGGCAAATTCAAGATTTTTGTTCATAGATTCCGCTGTCCCGGCTACTTTTACATTTTGCCAGAACTCTTCACGCAGTTTTGGAATTTCGACCAGGGCTTTCTTTAAACCCTCTTCATTTCTACCCATGCCGACATTATCCCAGAGAATGTTACCAATATCCCGGTGGAATTCCTTTACAGTCTTATTGCCATTAACAGAAAGTAATTTTTGGTCTCTTTCTTGGGCGGCATTCAGTGCTTCTTTAAACGCATCATCTTCTTTTGAGGTTTGTTTTAATTCAGTACCAGCGAGATAATGACCGATCGTATAGGGTATCACAAAATAGCCGTCTGAGAGACCCTGCATCAAGGCACTTGCTCCTAGGCGGTTTGCGCCATGATCAGAAAAATTGGCTTCACCAAGAACATGCAATCCCGGTATTGTACTCATTAAATTATAATCTACCCACAGTCCGCCCATTGTATAGTGCACTGCCGGATATATTCGCATCGGGACTTCATATGCATTTTCATCGGTAATTCCTTTATACATTTCAAATAGATTACCGTATCTTTCTTCTATCGTATGACGACCCAGACGATTGATGGCATCTTCAAAATCAAGATACACAGCCAGCCCCGTATCTCCTACACCTCGACCTTCATCACAGACGGCTTTAGCATTTCGCGAAGCCACATCACGCGGCACCATATTCCCAAAAGTTGGATAACGACGCTCCAGATAATAATCCCGGTCCTCTTCAGGAATTTCTCCAGGTGGACGCTTGTCCCCTGCATTTTTTGGCACCCATACGCGTCCATCATTTCGAAGACTTTCGCTCATTAACGTCAGTTTTGACTGGTAATCTCCGGAGCGGGGAATACAGGTTGGATGTATTTGTACATAACAGGGATTACCAAAAAATGCGCCTTTTTTATGCGCCCGCCAGATTGCACTGGCATTGGAGTTTACTGCCAGCGTACTCAAATAGTAGGCGGTGCCATAACCGCCAGTTGCCAAAATAACCGCATCAGCAAGATGAGATTCATATTCACCGCTAACAATATTTCGGGTAATGATACCCCTTGCTTTTCCGTCAATTAACACCAAATCTACCATTTCTTGGCGCGGATGGATTTCAACTGTTCCAGCTCCCACCTGAGCCATAAGGGCACTATAGGCACCTAATAATAATTGTTGACCGGTCTGACCACGTGCATAAAACGTTCTCGACACCAGTGCCCCACCAAATGATCGATTGGCAAAAAGACCACCATATTCACGGGCAAACGGTACACCCTGCGCAACGCATTGATCGATGATATTATTACTGACCTGAGCAAGACGATAGACATTTGCTTCTCGGGCACGATAGTCACCGCCTTTAATTGTATCATAAAATAGACGCCAGATACTATCACCGTCGTTCTGATAATTCTTGGCAGCATTGATTCCCCCTTGGGCTCCAATACTGTGGGCACGGCGTGGTGAATCACTAATACAAAAGTTTTTAACTTTATATCCCAACTCTCCCAGGGAAGCAGCAGCGGAGGCTCCTCCCAGACCAGTCCCAACCACAATCAACGTATATTTGCGTTTATTTGCAGGATTAACCACTTTCATTTCAAAGCGGTGATTATCCCATTTATCGGCCAAGGGTCCGGCCGGAACTTTCGAATCTAATTTCATAGCGCACCTCCAGAGCTAATAAAAATCCATACCGGTAGTCCAATAAATCCAACTGCCATCACCAGGCCGAAGATAGTTGCTAATCCAAATATAAACGGCGTAAAATTTTTACCGTTCAGGCCAAGTGATTGAAATGCGCTCCAAAATCCATGACTGAGATGAAATCCCAGCAAGGCCATGACAGCAATATATAAGATGACATTTACAATATTTCCAAAGAATTCATAAACAACAACATACAAGTCCCGAATAACTTTACCATCCGCAGTCGCATACATCACCATTTCACCAAATTTGAAATGTAATAAATGCCATACCAGGAAGATAATTATGATGACTCCTGTATAAATCATTGTCCGGGAGGCCAGCGATTTTTTGCTGGTGTGTTTGGCGTCTTTAACGACTTTGTAGTTCTGCGGTCTTGCTCTCCAGTTATCAATTGTTACCAAAATCCCGTAGAGAAAGTGAATAATAAATATTGAAGCAAGTAAAAACTCTGCGACATATATCAGATTTCCCACCTCTACCGTCAAAAAGTGTGCATATTTATTAAAGGGATCTTTGTCAGACGAAAGAAGAGTGAGATTTCCAATAAGATGAACCACAATAAATCCGCAGAGCATCAGGCCAGAAAGTCCCATAAAGATTTTCTTACCCAAAGAGGAATAAGTTCGCATAGAGAATTGCATATTAGATGCTCCGATTGGTTAGTAATGAGTCCGCTATCTTATAATACATTAGATTTTATATTATTTTCCATTCCGAAAGAAATTCAAATGACCTCCTGTCAGGTTACATATGTGGAAATTATATGTGTGAGTGTTTCTATAGTTCAAAGGGGAAAGCACCAACTTGTTGTGAAAATTGTTTCAAACATATGAAAAAAACTTAATTGCGAACGCTAAAAAAAGCAAGCTCAATTTTGTGAAGAAATTAAAGTAAAGCAGGACGAGAAAAGTCCCGCTTTACTTTAATTTCTCTCTCAATAAAGATTTTACAGCCTCCCAGGAACGTTTATCAGCATTATAGTTATATGCTTTTCCAGATGTAGGATCAAAGCCCAGACTGTAGCGGGTAAATCCCTGATAGGCACCTCCATATATATTCATTTGCCAATCTGCATTTGCATTTTGCATTTCTGTTCGAAAGGATATAATTTCTTCTTCTGCTATAAACGGGTCTTCTGAGCCCAATAATACGAGAACTGCGCCTTTAATATTTTTTGCGTCATCCGGTGTGGGAGTGCTGAGAGAACCAAAATAATTGACCGTGGCTGTTAGATTTGCACCACTTCTCGCCAATTCCAGAACAGTTGTTCCGCCGAATCCATAGCCGATCGCAGCGATTCTGTTTTGATCAACTTTTGCTTGCTGAACCAGTATTTCTAAACCTTTAAGCGCTCTCTGTCGCATTAGCTGGCGGTCCTCTTCCAAAAATTGAGAGGTCAGTTCCTTCTCCTCCTCCTCATCTTTTGCACTGACGCCTTTGCCAAACATATCGAGAGCAAAGACAATATATCCAATTTTAGCAAGTTCATCCGCTCTCTCCTGTATAAACTTATCACGCCCATTGGCATTATGTACAAGAAGAACACCTCCACGAATAGATTTAAGTAGCTTGTCATAGGCAAGATATCCTTCCAGTTCGACATCACCATCCTGATAAGTGATTAAATCCGTCTTCTCCTGTGAATGACATAGGGAGGTAAATAATACGATAAGAAAAATAGAAATAATTTTCTTCATATCAAGCCCCTTCTTTTTTACCACAAATGTAGTTCTAAAGCATACAAAGGAAAAATAAAAAATTCAAAATAAACCTCTATATATTTAACTCGACATGAATTTATAAATCTTGGAAAAAATTTGTATAAATTTTAGCCAAAATGTAAATTTTTTACATACTCAGAGTTATACGGAGAAAACGATGTCTTCCTTATTAAAAAAGCTGGTAATAATTATCTCCGTTGTTATATTCATTCTTTTTATATCACTGCTTATTGCTGCCTGGTCGATGGGAATGTTTTCAGCCGTATCCGTTACCGAAAGTCGACGTGGTCCATATTTCATCATTGTTCATTCGCACATGGGTTCCTATGAGGGAATTTCTGAAAAAATAGATGCTGTTTCGGCCATGCTTTCTGAAAAACAGATAAGACATTCAACTGCCTGTGGAGTGTTCTATGATGACCCGGCGAAAACAGCCATTGAAGAACTTCAGAGTGCCGGCGGATTTCTGGTCCGTGATTCCCTGAAAGTTCCTGAACCGTTCGTTTGTCTTAGAATTCCAGATCGCTTGACCGCTGTCGCTTCAATCGAAGCCAATCCAGCAATTGCCGGATTTAAAACATATCCTGCCCTGCTCGATTGGGTAAACAAACATCATATCGAGCATGATACCCTTACACCAACCATTGAATTATATCATAACAACGGTCTTGTCGAAGTAGAACTCCCCATTTTAAAAATAAAGTAATATCCTACCAGAACTCTCGATATTTTATTATGGTCTGATAATTTTTATTTATTTTTTGTGAATCACGTCAATAATCTGTCGATAATCAACTTATATCTTGACACGATTTTTTTGAACGACAACTAATTAATTAACAGGAGGATTTTATGTTTCGACAGATTACCATTTTTGCCTTAAGTATTCTATTGATTATCATTTTGGGTTCCTGTTCCAGTACCTCAGAGCCAGAATCTAATAATAGTGATATTCCGAGGGACCCCGAAAATATTTCCGTACCCGATTTAGTAAAAAATAATCTCGTTCCTGCTGCGACGTTCCAAAAAACTTCAGGGAATGAATCGAGGATCAAGGTAAATCTATTGGGCCTGGTAGATCCAACTACGCTGGAACCAATTGATCTCTTTGCCGATTATGATGAAGGTTTACATAATTTTTACCTCGAAGAAGATGGCGTTGTACAGGGCGTTAAATTGACCAAAGTGAGTACCAGTACACAATTGAAAGCTGATATCGTTTTCACCGTCGATAATTCGGGAAGTATGAGTGAAGAAGCCGATTCCATTGCAGCCCGTATTGTGGACTTCGCCAGTTTTCTTTCTCAGGAAGGTCTTGATGCTCAATTTGGATGTGTTGGTTACGATGGTTGGGTAAATGGTGGAATGAACCTATCAGATCATACCACACTTGAATCATTTTTAAATGATCGCTTCTGGTCTATTTATGGGGGTACCTATCGAACTTATGGTTTTTATGGACCTGACAGTGCGGATTTGGAAATGATCGCCAATGAATACTTTGCAGATGTATGGGGAGAAAACGGTGTTGTTGGTGTTTTCTACGCTGATTCAGTCTTTAACTGGCGCCCGGGCGCCCAGCGAGTGTTCATTAATTTTACAGATGAACCCACACAACCAGGAGGATACTATGAATGGAGCACCGACGCGATGTGTGAGGAAATGTTAGGCATCGCTACTGTTCATACGGTATTTAGTGAAGATACAACCTGGTACACAGGTTCATGGGAAGATTTAATACAAGAGCGACCATGGGAAATGTCTGAATGTACCGGTGGTACGGTCAAATTCGTTAGCAGCGATGCCTCGAATCTGAATTTACTTGATTTACCTGTTACAGGTGCCTTGTCAAACAGCTATCTAGTTGAATATATGTCAGCCAGTGCTTCCGGAACTCATACGGTGGTCATTACGGTTTCAACCAGCACTGCAGATGGACAAATTCAATACGTCGATATTTCATACTGACCTATCTGATAAATTTTTGTAAAAAAGCCCGCTCACTAACAGACGGGCTTTTTTTTTATCTCATTTTCATTTATTTTCTAGTAATTTTAAAATCTGATGGAGAAAACAATATGTTCTCATCATAATTGATCTATTAAATTCTTTTGAGAAATTGATTTAAGCTGAAAGGAATTTTGATATTTCAGATAGATCTTTTGTGAATACAAGATTTAATACAAAATTATACTTTCTCAGTGTGCTTTGTGGTTTATTCATGTTACCTGACGGTATCATTGGAGTATAGCATGAACAATTTAAAGAAGTCCCCAAATGAATCAGCCGTGGAAATGACTGAATTGGTTTTACCCAATGACACAAATCTATTGGGGAATTTATTAGGAGGTCGGCTGATGCACTGGATGGATATTGCCGGTGGGATGTCTGCATCACGCTATGCCAATAAAGTAGTGGTGACAGCGGCGGTGGATAATCTTGTTTTTCATCACCCAATTAAGTTGGGTGAATTGGTCAATTTAAAAGCTGTTGTCACCTGGACTGGCCGCACATCGATGGAAATCCTCGTCAAAGTCATCGCCGAAAATACGTTAACCGGTGAAAAAAAACTGGCCAATGAGGCTTTTTTTACTTTCGTGGCCCTTGATGAAAACGGCAAACCGTTCCCTGTTCCGACATTATCTCCTGAGTCGGATGAAGAAAAAAAATTAAATAATCATGCATTAATCAGGCGTGAGAAAAGATTGGAATTAAAAGGGTGATGGTATCATTATTCATTCCGTGTTTGGTCGATCAGATTTATCCCGAAATCGGTATCGACATGGCAAAATGTCTGGACTACTTTGGATATCAAATCGTCTATGACAGGCAGCAGACCTGTTGTGGGCAGCCGGCCTTTAATGCCGGTCACCGCGATGAAGCCCGTAAAGTAGCAACAAAATTTATTGATGTTTTTAAATCATCTGACGTTATTGTTTGTCCCTCGGGCTCCTGTACAGCAATGGTAAAAAACTATTATCCGTTACTGTTTTCAGACCATTCATTACTTGACACTGTACAAGAACTTGGTACAAAAGTTTTTGAATTTTCAGAATTTCTCATTTCAGAGAATCTGGTTCAGAAAATACAGGGAAGTTACTCCGGCAAAGTGGGTTTTCATAATTCCTGCCATAGTCAACGTGAATTGGGAATTGACCTGGAACCACAGAAAATTCTTCAAAAAATTGATGACCTTGAACTCATCCAACCCCAGGGAGAATCTGTATGCTGTGGTTTTGGTGGATTGTTTTCTTTCAAATTCGATGAAATTTCAGCCGCAATGGCCAGAACCCGACTTGAAATGTTCACCTCATTGGGTGTGGATACCATTGTTACAAATGATCCCGGTTGTTTAATGCATATGCGACAGGAATCTATTGCGCGTCATTATGAGTTAAAATTATTACATTTGACGGAACTATTGGCACAAGCGTTAAAACTATAGATTACAGTTATGAGTGAATTTACCCGTTTTATTAATCAAAGTCGGTTGTTTTCAAGGGATGAGGAACATCGTTTAAAAATCCTCAAGGCAATTTCTACATATGATGATAAAGTTGATCAGATGAAGATAAGCCAGTTCCGGGATTGGCAACAGGCTCGTGGTTATGCTTCAAAAATAAAACAGTATGTTCTGGATCATCTTCCCACACTCCTCGAAGAGTTTGAAGAAAAGATCAGTGCCCGCGGAGCAGAAGTGCTTTGGGCCCGTGATAAGAAAGAAGCACAAAAGTATTTTTTAGATATCGCCAAGCGGCACCAGGCAAAGCGAGTTGTAAAATCTAAATCAATGACAACGGAAGAAATTGAATTTAATGAGCTGTGTGAAGATAATGATATTGATGTTATCGAGAGTGATTTGGGAGAACTGATTGTCCAACTGGCAGGGGAAAAACCATATCACATTGTCACACCGGCCATGCATAAAAGCAAAGCGGAAATCGGCCATCTGTTTCAGGAATCCCTGGGAGCCCCGGAAACTGATGATGCAGAAGAATTGACAATGATCGCCAGGGAACATCTGCGCAAGACCTATGTGACTAGCGATATTGGTGTGACAGGTGCAAATTTCATTGTTGCACACGAGGGGGCTTTGGTCATGACCGAAAATGAGGGAAATGGTCGTCTAACGATGTCCTGTCCTCCGGTACATATCGCTATCGTCGGAATCGAGAAAGTACTTCCTCGATTATCTGATTTATCATTATTTTTACCCTTATTGGCTACCAGTGGTACTGGCCAGCAGGTAACCGGTTATAACTCAATTATTAAGGGTCCGCGGCAGGAAGGAGAATTGGACGGACCTGAAAAAATGTATATTATTCTTCTCGATAATGGAAGATCTGAATTATACACCAAACATGAATTCAGGGATATTCTGTGCTGCATACGATGTGGTGCCTGTCTCAATGCCTGCCCTGTCTACCGGACGATTGGCGGCCATACGTATCACACACCCTATCAGGGTCCCGTGGGTTCTGTTATCACACCACAATTCAGAGGGATGAATCACTGGTCTCATCTTTCTTTTGCCTCAAGTTTGTGCGCTGCCTGTAGTTCGGTCTGTCCGGTGCACATAGATATTCATCAGTTATTACTGGAAAATCGATGGGAGGCACATCAGGAAGGCAAAACAGGTTTCAGTTGGAACACGGGACTAAAAATCTGGTCCTGGGTAATGTCAAGCCGTGGTCGCCTAAATACAATGTCTACGCTTGGACATATTGTATATCGTTGGTTCCTTCCATTTTTATCCCGAAGTAAGAGAAAGCGGATTCCTAAAATCCCAAAAAGATCCTTTGAAAAACTATGGAACGACTATGAGCAGCAGATCTGACATATTGAATCGTTTAAGACAACCGTCAAACCGGAAGATAGCTGGGCAATTACCTGAATGGCAGGATAAAGATCTTTTTTCAGATTATCCGGATTCCAAGGATGATCTTCTAAATTTATTTGATACCCAATTAAAGAAGTTATCGGGATCCCTTTATCCTGTAATGGGATTTGAACATGCTGCAAAAAAGCTTAATGATCTATTACAAGAAATTGATCCAAAGGAATGCCGGGCACATGAGTCACCCCTTATTAATGAATTGAAATTGCATAATCAGGAAATATCGAAATATCTCACATACATAGATAGGGAGAGTATTTCTTCCGAAGATTTTGCCCAATTTACGGTCGGGATTACAGGAGCAGATTGTCTCATCTCCCGAACAGGCAGCGTTTTGATTCACACAACCACAGCCGGTGGCAGACGATTGTCGGTTTTACCGCCAACCCATATTGTCATCGCTGAGGAAAAACAGCTTTTTCCCTCAATTGAAGATGCCCTTCAGGAACTGGTCCAAGTGAAAAATAATTGGAGTTATGCGACACTGATCACCGGGCCCTCTCGTACTTCGGATATCGAAAAACAATTGGTTCTCGGCGCCCACGGCCCCAAACACCTCATCGTGATCCTCATTAAAAACTAAAATGTGCTTCACGCGGCGGAGCTCAGTCTCGCGCGACGACGCTACGACGCAACGAAAAAAAATAGAATTTTTTCGCTGTGAGCGTTGCGTTCGTCGCGTTGCTGCGAGAGGTTTTTTTGCGTTGTTGTCAGAAATAAGCTTTTAGTATTAAAGCGTGAGTTTCAACGGATCGAGAATCTTATCCAGTTCCGCTTCACTCAAATCTGTCATTTCCAGGGCAACTTCCTTGAGTGTTTTTCCCTCTGCATAGGCTGTCTTGGCGATTTTCGCTCCCAGATCATAACCGATAATCGGATTTAAGGCGGTCACCAATATCGGATTTTTGTCGACAAGATTGACCACTTTCTCTTCATTGAGAACAAAATCCTTGATCGCCTTATCAGCCAGTACCCGCGCCCCATTTCCAAGACATTTTATTGATTGTAACAGATTGTGGGCAATCATCGGTAACATAACATTGAGCTGAAAAACACCCGCTTGACCACCGATATTGATTGCCACATCAGCACCCATTACCTGGGCGGCAACCATCGTAATCGCTTCCGGTATAACCGGATTTATTTTTCCGGGCATAATCGAAGATCCCGGTTGTAGTGCGGGAAGAGCTATTTCACCGATTCCGGCAATTGGTCCGCTGTTCATCCAGCGCAGATCATTGGCAATCTTCATCATGCTGACAGCGATTGTCTTTAACTGACCGCTCAGTTCGACGATGGCATCCTGTGTTGCCAGAGATTCAAAAAAGTTGGAAGACTTTTTGAAGGGATATCCTGTCGATTCGGATAACTTTTTGGCGAATCTGTCGGCAAATTCAGGATGAGCATTGATTCCTGTACCGACTGCCGTTCCACCCTGAGCAAGTTCGGCCACCCGTGGCAAGCTGGCTCTCAGTCTCTCTATCCCATGTTTAACCTGACTGGCCCAGCCGGACATCTCCTGACTAACACGCACCGGCATGGCATCCATCAGATGGGTTCGCCCTGTTTTCACCACTTTTTCATATTTCGCTGCCTTTGTTTCGATAGTCTTAAGCAGATGCTCCAGACCGGGGATCAAAACTTCCTCTGTTTCCATGTAAGCGGAAAGATGAATGGATGTGGGAATTACATCATTCGACGATTGCCCCATATTGACATGATCATTGGGATGGACTTTTTCACCAGCATAGTGTGTAGCCAGATTGGCGATCACTTCGTTTGCATTCATATTGCTGCTTGTACCTGAACCTGTTTGAAAAATATCGATTGGAAACTGATCGTCATGTTTTCCATCGATTACTTCCTGCGCTGCTTTCTGGATCGCTTTGGATTTGTTCTCATCCAAAACATCTAAATCCAGATTCACCTCTGCTGCTTTTTGTTTTATCAGACCGAGTGCTTTGATCATTGCCCGGGGAATCGGGATACCACTGATTGGAAAGTTTTCAACTGCTCTTTGTGTTTGTGCTGCATATAAGGCATCTTTTGGGACTTGAATTTCGCCAAGGGAATCCTTTTCGGTTCTAAACTCAGACATTTTCAGCCTCCTCTATTACTTATTTTAAGTCATAAGAAGATACCATTTTGTTAGTTTCTGGACAAGATTTTTTTAGGGGTTGTCATTCCCGCGAAAGCGGGAATCCAAAACAAACCTCTCTCACCCCGACATATTTGCCGAGATCCAATCAACATTTCGGGATAAAATCATCCAAGATTTCGGCAGCGCAGCATTTTATAAACCGCAAAGGACACAAAGGTAAAATCCTATTTTTTTTCCTTGCGTTCTTTGCGGTTAAAAACAATTGTCGTGAGAGATTAAAAAGTACCGGCGAGGTTTTCGAGGTGGATATCTTTGATCTGGACATGGGCGGGCTGTTTGTAGCAGTTGACCAGCGCCTCGGCCACATCATTGGGATTCAGCATTTTGTCTCGATCCCAATCATAGGGTAGTTTATCCTGCAGTTTCGTATTGATTGATGCCGGATAAATGGTTGTGACTTTTATACCGTCTGGCGCCAGTTCCTGTCTGAGTGAATCTGCAAGCGCTTTTAAACCATATTTGGACGCACAGTATGCTGACCACTCAGGAAATGCCTGAATACCTGCAACCGAATTGATAAAAAAGATATGTGCATTTTTAGATAAAATGGGGATAGATTTTTGAGTGAGAAGGAACGGGGCTGTTAGATTTACATCAAGGCTTTGTTGCCATGCCGACAGAGGCATATCTTTAACAGGACCGACCAGGGCAACACCGGCATTCTGAACCAATACCTTTATTTCCAACCGTTCTTTTAATATTTCATTGACCATCTCAGCAATCTGAGATTCATCTGCAAGTTCTGTAGCATAGCAAATGCAGCTTCCGCTATTTCCCTCGATTTCTTTTTTGAGACTTTCAAGCTGATCCACATTCCTGGCCGTGGCAAAAACGGTGAGACCGGTTTTTGCCAGTTTTTTAGCAATGCTTCTTCCTACACCCTTACTCGCCCCTGTTATCAGGGCTATTTCAGAGGCCATTCCGTTCACTCCGTATCAGTTCAAGAAACTCGGTGCGGGTTGCTGATTCATTACGAAACGATCCCAAGAGAGTCGATGTAATCATTTTAGCCTTTTCCTTTTCCACACCCCTCATAGACATACACATGTGATATCCCTCGACGACGACACCGACGCCATCAGGACTAAGTTGTTCATTTAGGACATTTGCAATCTGAGCTGTCATCCGCTCTTGAACCTGTAATCTCCGGGCATACATATCAACAATTCTGGGTATCTTACTTAAACCGACCACCTTACCCTTTGGAATATACCCGACATGCGCTTTACCAAAAAATGGTAACATATGATGCTCACATAAACTGTAAAAATCGATGTGGGTGACGACCACCATTTCATCATAGTCAACATCAAATAGGGCGCTATTGATCAATTTCTCGGGATCTTGTTTATAACCACGGGTTAACTCATGGTACATTTTTTCAATTCGTTTTGGTGTGTCAACCAGCCCTTGCCGGTCAGGATTTTCACCAATTTCCGTTAGAATTTTACGTACAGCATCTTTAAAATCTTTCATTTTTACTCTCTCTCAGATGTAGTCCATCTCGGAGATGGACTACATCTTTGTTAATCCCGTCCACATTCAAAATAATTATTATTTGTTTCCCATAATTTCAAATGATAGAGTTTATCCTCCCCAAACACTTTTTCCAATTCCTGCCAGAGATATTGTATGATAACTTCGCCACTGGACAAATTCTGAGAAAAAAAAGGAACCTCTTTATCAAGATGTTTATAATCCAACACATTCAATATTTTCCATACACTGGAATCAAAATCGTCCAATGATATAATCATCCCTGTTTTTGCATCCGGATTACCCTTAATGCTGACTTCCAGTCTATAATCATGTCCGTGTCCACGCAGATTATTGCATTTATCATAGATCTCAAGGTTTTCCTGATCAGTCAGTTTAAAGGAATGTAATCGATGGGCAGAACTGAATTCATATGTGCGGTTCAGGGTCATTTCCATTATTATGAAACCTTCCAAACGTCGACATATAGATCAGATTTTTCATATAAGCGAATTTTTGATAGTTCAAATTCACCTTTACCTTTTAGTTGAGAGTCAATCAGATCGAACAAAACGCGGGCAATATTTTCAGTCGTCGGTACTTCATCATTAAAATATGGCGTGTCAACATTCAAATATTTGTGGTCAAATTCATCGATTATAACGTTTACATGCTTTTTGAGATCGGAAAGATTAATAATCATACCGGTTGCCGGATCTACCTTTCCACTAACGGTGACATGTAGTTCATAGTTATGACCGTGTCCATAGGGGCTGGTGCATTTTCCGAAGACCTGGTTGTTCTTATCCTCGGACCACTCATCACGCCAGTACCGGTGACTGGCGCTAAATTCAAATTTCTTTGTAATAAAGATTTTTATCGATTCCATATCCACTAATAATTTACAAAGCGGTTCATTTATTCCAAATAATATAAATAATAATGATGTTAACTGATAAGAATAATTGTGCTTCGGAGGGATTTCTTTTTACCACAGAGACGCAGACAAGGCACAGAGTTCACAGAATTTTAAGCTAGGTTATCCCAATCCTAAAGTTTTAATATTATCTATAGAATAGTCTAAGTGAAGGATCTCAAAATTAAGCATGAAAAAAATATACACTTTTCAAAATATAAGGAGATCAAATAAAACTTGAGGGCTGAAACAACCTAAAAAAACTCTTAGAGCTCTGTGCCTTCTCTGTGTCTCTGTGGTTTACTAGTTTCTGAAGATATTGCGTGGGATTTTAACCATGGCTTCGGTCGTGTCCCTGCCTATTGAGATCGGTGGTAACTTGCGGGAAATAACTGCTTTCAATGCCTCGGATTTAAGTTGGTTAGAAAGACTCTCATGTTCACCGACAACAATGATATTGATCATTTGTTCCAGGACACGTCCACTATTATGATTTATAGATCTTATCTGACCTTCTTCAATCAGACATAATTTTTGAATGCGTTCATCTTCCGATAGTTTTTTAATGACCTTATCAACTGTAAAGATATCGTATGCACTTGCCAGAATATCATTGGCGGCTTCTAAATAGAGTGCTGCCTGTTCGGGTGTGGATTTAATATGTAGTAAATCTGATCCAACTTTCAGGTTATCGAGTTGGTCAATCACTTCTGTTACCAAATCTCCGCGGATTATATTTCCGTATAAAGGTGCAATCATCAATGGTGGCAGATCAAGTTGGCGAATAGACTGAATAACATAGCGGATCGCATTACTGGCCGGCATGTGCAGTTGATGATAAGCGAGTATGCCATCGATCTGGTCTTCTTCTAGCCAGAAAGATGAATAGTTTGCACGATCCAAGATTCCGCTGAATAATTCACCGCAAAACAGGACTCTTGTCTCCAGATCATAAGTTAAAAAGGTGCTACGTGCCGGGCAGAACGGAGCAGAAATGTAAGTCAATTCATGCTGTGTTGCCAGTTTGACACGCCAGTCTTTCATTTTGTTAACATATTTTACATTTTTTTCATTTATATCATAGGCGGCTAATAAACGCCAATTTCCCTCGGTCGTTACACATATCGCTTTCGGACTCGACTTTTTCAAAAACTGCACATTTTGTGTTACATAGGAGTCCTGCTGATTTAAATTAAAGACATGAATCGTCGAATCGTTCTCTAATACAGCATCTATTTTTTGAGAAATCACTGAATAATCAGATATCGGACCCGGATTAAAAAGATAGTTAATTAGCTTTTGCCCACTTTTATACTGTCGCAGGTAAACATTGCACTGTAGAAGAGTATCCTGATTTCGTCGTCCTACCCACCACGTATCCTTGGCGATTTCAACAGGAAGACTGAGGTCAATCAGTTTGTCACGATATCTTTTCAAATGATCCTTTTTCTTCGATTTTATTTCAATCGTTTTGGGCCTTAGGACAAAACTCCCCTTATCCCATTTTCGTAAAAAATCGAGGGCTTCATCTTCATCATGATCTGATAATTTAATCCTGCTTATTTCTCCTTTTTCAAGGTATATAATACCTTCTTCATCATCATTTTTCAGATTGAGTTCACCACTAAAGGCGTTTTTCATACAAAGTTCTAATATTTCATCAAGATTGTAATCAACAAGAGAGCCTTTTTGCACCAGTGCTTCTTCTCGTCTGCTTTCAATTCGCTGAAAAATGGATTTTATTTTAACTAATAACTCATCGACTTTAAATGGTTTGACGATATAATCGTCACTTCCGGTTTGAATTCCTTCCAGAATTCGTTCTTTTTTTGCGGTAAGGAAAATAAAAGGTATAGATCGTGTTGCTTCTGATTTGCGGACATGTTTACAAAATTCAATACCATCCATCTCCGGCATGGCAATATCTGAGATAATCAGATCGGGAATGACTTCAGCCAGCTTATTGATCGCTGTCTTACCATTTGCGGCAGTGATTACCTCATAATCACCAGAAAGTTCCAAAATACGCTGGACAGAAAATAATATAGAAGTCTCATCTTCGACAAGAAGTAGTGTTTTTCTATTGGCCATGGTTAATAAAATTTACCTCACCATTTGTTCTCTTTACTCGTCTCTCGGTACTCGCTTCATAATATAAGATATTGGATATTAGATGTTTAATATTGGATAATAAATAAGCACTGAACTGAAAACCAATATCCAATATCTAAGAACCAACATCAGATATCTACATCGAAAACTTTTTGCCAGATGCCGAATACAGAGTATACCGAATAAAAATCCTGCGTTGTAATAGAAAGTAAAATCCCGTACATTTAGTTATCGGAACAAAATGAAATAAAATTAATTTTTTTATAAAGGAGGTTGTAATGACGTCCCTGTTAGATCAGATAAAAAAAACGCTCGAGGAAACCTATGATACAGTCAGGGATAGTGCTTCCTCAATGATTGATAAAGCAGAAGATTTTGGAAAGATCAGTAAGATGAAATTTGATATACGGCAAATGAGCACGAATGCTGAAAAAAAACTAACTGTACTCGGTGATGCAGTTTTACCACACTTAATTAAAAATGATGTGAATGCCTTAAAGGATAATCCGGCTATCAAACTTGTTGTTGAAGAAATTCAGGATTTGAATAAACAGATTGATGACAAACAAAAAGAAATAGATAAATTGGTTGTAGAAACAGAAAAAATAACGAAAGAGAGAGAAGAAAAGAAGATGCAGGAACGTGTTCAAATTCTGGAAAGAGAAATTGAATACCGGATGTCAGAACTAAAAAAATTAAAAGGTGAGGATAAAGAGTAGATTAATTAAAAGACCTTAAAACCTTGACTATTTCTTGTTAAATCTTAAATTATAGTGTCCGTGGGGGTGTCCGGCGATTGCAGGACTGAGAGAACACCCTTCGAACCTGATCTGGATGATACCAGCGTAGGGAAGCGGTAACATACACTTTGGAAAACCTGATATATTGCCGTATTTCCTACATGGGAGTACGGTTTTTTATTTAAGGAGTTTTCCATGCCTCATTCAATTTATACCCGATATATATATCTCTTTGTCATACTTACCTTATCTTCTGTTACTTATTCGCAAAGATTGGTAACAGTGAAAGGAAACGTCTTTGACGCTCAATCGATGGCCCGATTATCAGGGGCGAATCTAATCATCGAAGACCTTGAAAGAGGAACAACTTCTGATGAAAATGGTCAGTTTATTCTGAATTCTGTTCCAGAGGGAGAGTTTATCATCAGTGCCAGTTATATCGGATACAGGGTTTCAAAGCAGAAATTGATCACTTATAATGCAACAGAGATGTCAATTACTTTTATGTTGATACCTACAATCCTTCAGGGACAATCCATTGAGGTCACCGCCACTCGTGCTGTAGAAGGACAGACACCGGTTTCTTTTTCAAATTTATCACGAGAAGAACTTTCGGAAAAATATACGGCCAGCGACATTCCGATGATGCTGGATGACCTGCCCGGAATCTATTCCTATTCCTTGACCGGTGACAATCTGGGTTATTCTTTTATGAAAGTGAGGGGATTTGATCAGACCCGGGTTGGTGTGATGATTAATGACATTCCTCTGAACGATCCGGAAGATCAACAGGTTTACTGGGTTGATCATCCTGATCTTTCAGAGAGTGTTGAGGATATTCAGATACAACGGGGGGTCGGTAGCAGTATTTACGGTACTTCAACTTTTGGTGGATCTGTAAATATTAATACAAAAAATTATAGTTCCGAGAGAATAATCAGAGTAACAATGGGTGCCGGAAGCTATAATACATTCAAAGTCATGGCAGAATACAAATCAGGATTGATTGCTAATTCCTATGGATTCTATGGTAGAATCTCACGAATTGTTAGTGATGGTTTTAGAAATTACTCCGAATCAGGTCTGTTATCTTATGTTCTTGGATTTGAACGCTATGACCAGAATATGGTAACCCGAATCAATATTATCAACGGACACGAGAGGACACATCCCGATTGGTATGGTGTTCCCTCAGACATTTTAAAAAATGATCGTCGCTGGAAACTGGAAACCTATGAAAATACTGTCGATGATTTTTCACAGCCTATTTTACAACTAATCAATGACTGGCAAATTTCTACACGGCTCAATCTTATTAACACATTCTATCTCGTGCACGGTGAAGGATTTTATGAAAACCTGAAGTACCAGGAATCACTTAACGATTTTGGGATGAATTTTTATGAAACACGTGATCCGTCCCTGTTTGGTGCTGATTCATTAATCTATTATCATACTGAAGGTGATACAGCTCTATTTCGTACGGATGATGGGAATTATATTGTTCGAAACACTGATTTGACCAGACAAAAATTTGTCGACAAAAATCAATATGGTTGGATAGGAAAATTTACCTATCGAGGAGATGAAGGGCTTTTAACCCTGGGAACCTCATTATATTATTTTAAAAGTAATCATCATGGCCAGGTACTCTGGGCAAATCATATTCCCTACGTTTACGATCCGGAGAGAAAATATTATAAATATAACGGGGAAAAAAAGAGTATTTCTCTCTATGCAAATTACCTTTATGATATTTATAATAACACCAAGCTTATGGCAAACTTTTTATATGAAAATAAATCATACGCTTTTAAACAAGAGGAGACGGCACTGTTCAAAGGTCCACTCCTAAATCATTATGATGTGAACTACGCTTTTTTTAGTCCTCGTATGGGTGTTAATTATTCGTTTACTCCCGAATTAAGTGTCTATGGAAATTTAAGTTACTCACAGCGGGATCCCGCTGACAATGAATATTGGGATTCATGGACGGGACCTGATGATTTGGGTGTGAAGCCACTATTTAACACAAGTGATACGGTCAGATCGGGAGGAGAAATACAGTATGTTAAATGGAGTGATCCAAAAGTTGAACCTGAATCGGTTGTTGATTATGAACTAGGGGTAACCTACAACACACCAAATGTTATCCTTAAAGCAAATGTGTATTATATGGATTTTTCAAACGAGATTGTCCCCCTTGGTGGCAGGAATGATGATGGTCAACCAATAAAAGGAAACGCCGATAAAACTGTTCATAGTGGAATCGAGTTATCCGCGATGTACACGCCATCCAGTTTTTTTAAAATTGATGGAAATCTAGCCTGGAGTGAAAATTTCTATGAAAAGTATATACAACAAAACTATGATGAGACCACAACAGATCTAAGCGGAAATAATATTGCCGGATTTCCGGATATAATCGGGAACCTCAGATTATCCGGTTATTGGAGAAATTTCAGCTCGTCCCTATTTATGAAATATGTCGGCAAACAGTATCTGGATAACACCCAGGATGAAAATCGCGTTATTGATCCCTGGGCCCGGCTTGATTTCACACTTGATTACAGAATCAGAAATCTGTCTTATTTTCCGGAGATTCGTTTATTGTTTAAAATTTTCAACCTGCTCGACAGTGAGTACGAGACAGCGGGATACTTTGATAGCTGGACGGGTACAGCCTGGTTTTACCCGGCGGCTAACAGACATTACTATTTTACAGTCGGATTTAGTCTATAACCCACCCCCTCCATCCCCCTCTCTTCTCAAGAGAGGGGGCTTGAGGGTGAGTTCCTCTCGTGGCGTCGTCGCGAGAGAATATTTGTTAGGACATATTATGTCACAAGAAAAAAACTCAATCTTAATCATCGCCAATGGGGAACCTCCCGGTGATTCGCTTCTTCAAAATTTAGTTGATCAATCAGATCTTATTATAGCGGCTGATGGTGGTAGCAATATCTGTTTCCAGAAAAATATATATCCGGATTTCATTATCGGTGATCTCGATTCAATTGAGACAAATGTTCTTACTCATTTTAAAGACTGCGAAATTATCAAAATCCCGGATCAGAATGTACATGATCTGGCCAAAGCATTTGACTTGACAAAAACACTCAATCCAGAAATAATCAGGGTCGTTGCTGCTTTTGGTAAACGCTTTGATCACTCACTTGCTAATCTACTTTTGATTCAACAGATGTACAAAGAACTACCTCTTGAATTTTATGACCAGCACGGGATTCTCTCGATGATCACGAACACATACCAACTGGCTGTACAACCCGGGCAAATCATTTCATTGTTCAGTTTTTTGCCGGTAGTTGGTTTGTCCCTTAGCGGATTCAGATATACGTTGCATGATCAGGATTATCCTGATGGTTTTAGTGGTTTAAGCAATGTTGTTGACCAGAAAAGGGCAATGATACAGATAAAAAATGGTTCGCTCTACATGTATGTTTCCAATGAATACTCTAAATCTTAGCATCTGGGATATCATTTGTCTTGCCGGATATCTCCTTCTTCTTTTTTATATAGGATACCGCTCATATATCCGCACAGATTTGAATAAGAAGGATGATTTTCTGCTAGGGAACCGCTCTCTTACGCTTCCCGCTTTTATCGCCACATTAGTTACGACGTGGTACGGTGGAATTTTAGGAATAGGTGAATTTGTCTATAGTTATGGAATGTCTGCATGGATTATTCTTGGTCTACCTTACTATATATTTGCTGCGCTGTTTGCCTTTCTTATTGCCGGCAAAGTAAGGGCTGCCGGCCAGTTTACAATCGCAGATATGTTCTATAATCATCATGGCCGGACTGTGGGAATCGTGGGCAGCATTTTTCTTTTATTTATGACTACGCCTGCACCTTACATCCTGATGATTGCTATATTACTGCAAGTAATTTTAGGCTGGTCGTTTATTCTTAGTCTAATTGCAGGAACTATTATTTCGACACTTTACGTTTTCTGGGGAGGTTTTAGATCTGTTGTTCAGACCGACAAACTGCAGTTTGTTCTGATATATAGTGGCTTCATTCTCATGCTTGTCTTTTTATGGTCAAATATGGGTGGATTTTCATTTCTCACTGAAAGTCTCAGTTCTACACATTTATCAATGCTTGGAGATAATTCTTTTCAATATATCATTGTATGGTTTTTTCTTGCCAGCTGGACATTTATCGATCCTGGCTTTCATCAACGGTGTTCGGCAGCAAAATCGTTAACCATTGCCCGCCGCGGTATATTAATTTCAATTGTTTTTTGGTTCATGTTTGATTTTCTGACAATCATGGTAGGACTTTATGCTGCGGCATCTTTATCGGAAATTCATCCGATGCTTTCTTACCCCCTTCTTGCCGATAAAGTTCTACCACCATTTTTAAAAGGTTTATTTCTTACAGGACTATTAGCGGTTATTATGTCCACCATTGATAGTTACTCTTTGCTCTCGGCAATCACATTCGGAAGAGATCTTACATGGCGAATTTTAAAAGGCGACGAGGAGAAGGTCAATTATTATACCCGGATAGGACTGATTTTGACCGCAATCATTTCTATTATCCTCTGCATTCTGTTCCCATCAGTCATAAAACTTTGGTATGTAATCGGAAGCCTGTTTATTTCACCTATGCTCGTACCTCTGTTAACAGCCTACTTTCCAAAATATTCAGTATCGTTGAGGGGAACCTTAATTATAATGATAGCCAGTTTTTCTCTTTCTCTCCTTTCATTCCTTTGGGGACAGATAAATATGAGTGGTGAAATTCCGGGTTATTTATTTGGAATCGAACCCTTCTTTCCGGGCTTTTTTCTTAGTATTTTGCTGTACTTTCTATTGTATTTAACCGCAAAGAACGCAAAGGAATAATTATTTAGTTGTCATCCTGTAAGGATCTTTGCTGGTGTCGATAGTACTCTACCTACAATAAGGAAGACTTCTCCTGGATGATAATTAACTAAATTAGTTTTCTTTGCGTTCATTGCAGTTCCAAACTATTGATCCTTAGTCTTTAATAACGCTTTGCCTGGTTTAGCGCCGGTGTGTTGCCCTTCTTTTACAACAATTTTTCCATTAACGATGACATAATTAATTCCTTCAGGAAATTGATGCGGTTCTGTGTAGGTCGCTTTATCAATCACTGTTTTGGGATCAAAGACAACAATATCTGCCACAAGATCTTTTTTTATCCTCCCTCTGTCAGATAGCCCAAGACGGTCAGCCGGCAAGGCGCTCATTTTCCGAATCGCTTCTTCGAGAGTGATCACATTTTCTTCCCTGACAAACTTACCAAGGATTCGTGGAAATGTCCCATACGCGCGCGGGTGAGGATTCCTTTTACTCATTAAACCCGTTGGTTTATAAGCATCTTCATCGGTACAAAAAGATACCCAAGGCAAGCGCATCTTCTTTTTTACATTCTCCTCGGACATGAGAAAGTATATGCCGCCACCGAATCCATTTTCATCAATCAGCAAATCGAAAATGGCATCGACCTCATCTTTGTTCATTATTTTTGCTATATCAGCAATCGATTTTCCCTGAAGTTCTTTATTTTTGGATAAATAGCTAACAAAAATCCCCTCACCGCCACCGGCCATCCAGTAAAAATTTTCCCAACCTGATGTGCTCGTCAGAATTTCATTTTTAATTTTCGCCCTGGTCACTTTATTCTCAAGTCGTTTTATCATTTTGGCAGAGCCGCCCTCTTTTGACCAGGGTGGCATCATTGCATCCAGACCGGTTGCACCTGCTGTGTAAGGGTACATATCTGCCGTAATATCCAACCCTTGTTTTCTGGCTTTTTCGATAAGAGAAATTGCCTGATCGAGGTTATTCCAGTTTTCCTTGCCTGCAGCTTTAAGATGATATACTTCGGCTGGTATTTTAGCTTCCTCTGCAATTTTTAGAAACTCCTCCAGTGCCCCAAGCAGGTCTGCGCCTTCTCCCCGTATATGTGATATATAAATTCCGCCATATTCTGCTGCAATTTTTGATAATTCAATTAATTCTTGTGTGTCCGCATAAAAAGCCGGTGTATAAACCAGACTGCTTGCCACCCCTAATGCACCTGCTTCCATTTCTTGCCGTACCAGATTTTTCATCTGCTTCATCTCATCGGGTGTTGCCAAACGATCTTCATTACCGAGCACATAGAGCCGGATGGTTGTCGCACCGACAAAAGAGGCAATGTTTACAGAGGTTCCCTGTTTTTCAACCAACCTGAGATAGTCAGCGAGTGTATTCCAATCATACTTTATATCGTATTCTTTCCACATCGACTTCATATCTTCACGCACAAAATCATTGACCGGCCCCATGGACCAACCCTCTCCAAAAATCGCTGTTGTGATTCCCTGACAGACCACACTCTGGACCTCTCCGTCATAGAGTATCGGTCCCGAAGCCCAGGAGAGAATATCTATAAAACCAGGAGCCACAACCTGCTCTTTTGCATCGATAAGTGAGCGAGCATTACCAGATATCATTTGCTCTACTTTGATGATTTTCCCATCCCGTATGGCGATGTCTGATACATATCCTTTACGACCACTACCATCGACTATCGTGCCATTCTTGATGATAATATCAAAGTTTTCTGAACTGCAACTGAAGGCAATCACACTTAATGCAAAGAATAGTAGTAAAAATCTCATCGTATTCTCCAATCAAATTTTTTCAACCACAGAGTACACAAAGATCACAGAGTCTATTTTTTAATGTCTTCCCGTTTGGGCGAAATCTTTGTTCTTGGCTATATAGCTTCAACGATACTAACAACGATCCCTAAGGGATGACAATATAAATCAATCTTTGCGTCCTTTGCGGTTAGTTTTTATTAAAGTCCAAGAAAAATGATCGCAATGATCCCACTAATTAATGCCAGTTTACCATATAAATTTAATTTCTCTTTCCAAATGACAGCCGCTCCAATTGTCGTTAAAAGAATGATCCCAATATTCGTTACCGGATAAACAACAATTGCCGGAAGCTGTGCAAGTGCGAGAAGAATAAAAAAGGTACTGAACATGTTTGGAACGCCCAGAACACCACCACGGATCAAGACAATTCTCTCAAGTGGTATCCTTTTGAAAAGCAAGATCGTAAATGTATAGATTGTCGATGCAGAAAAGATGATCATCATAAAATAGGACTTTTCCGCTGCGGGTCTCCATTGCTGAAAAATTTTCATTGCGAAATCATTGAGGCCGATTCCAAAGAGAACAGCCAGAAGATAAAAATAGTCAATAATATGCAGTGTTTTTGATCCATCTGATTTCAACGAAAAATAAAACAGAATGATTGTAAAAATGGCGATAATCATGCCTGTTAGTTGATAAAAGCTGGGTTTTTCGCCGTAAATAACAATCGATAATAAAAGCGGAACAATAACGGACAAACGAGAACTTACCGTAGCAAGGGCAGTGCCTGCAGCACTGACAGCTTTTGCAAAGGCGAAAAATGCAAAAACAAAAAGCATCGCCAGGAAGATCCCGAAGACGACCGTTTTTGCTGAAATCGTCGCATTGGCGTCCGTCAGGACATAGAAAAAACTAATTAAGGCGGCAATGAGGTAATTTCCGGATAATAATAAGAGTGGATTGCCATCGCGCGCGTCATTATACTTTAAAATCAGGGCAATACTGGTTGAACAGACGATGGTTAAAATCAAGGCGATCATCAGGCCTGATGCCTCAAGATGCTTCCGGACTTTGCGCTTGTATGTTTTCCTTTATCAAGAACCAGTTTGCCATTGACTAAAACGTATTCTATCCCCTGAGCAGTTTGATGGGGCTCGGTAAAGGTCGCTTTGTCAATTACGGTTTCCGGATCGAAGATCGTAATATCAGCAAAGTATCCGCGAACGAGTGCTCCACGATCTTTTAATCCTAACTTTGTTGCAGGCATGGTTGTCATTTTCTTTATAGCAGTTGGAAGGTCAAAGCATTTTTCTTCGCGGCAATACTTTCCTAAAACCCGGGGAAAAGTACCGTAATAACGCGGATGTGGTTTACCTGAAGCCAACTTTCCGTCAGGAGCAGCTGTTGATCCGTCAGAACCAATCATCACAAAAGGTGATGAGAGTACTTTTTTCAGATTATCCTCATTCATTGCAAAACCGACGATACCGGTACTCAGACGTTCATGAATTAAGAGATCCCGGATAAAGGTAAATTCATCAACACCCAATTCAGCGGCACACGTCTGAATTGTCTTGCCTTCCCATTTCTTGTTTTCATTTGTTTTACAGTAACTGATCATGACGCGATCCCATCCACCGATCCTTGTGCCACGACTTTTTGCATATTCCTCGATCTCTTTAATTTGACTATTATCTTTTAAGCGATCCAGAACATCATCGGTCTCTCCCTGCCGTGACCACAGTGGCAGAAATGTACTCAATCCTGTCCCGTAAGCAACATAAGGGTATCGGTCAGCATTTACCGGCAATCCTTGTTCATTAGCTACTACAAGCAGTTCAAGCATACGATCAACTTTATGCCAGTTTGATTTATTGCAGGCTTTCAGATGTGCTAACTCAACCTTAACCTGCGCTTCCTTGCATATTTGAATTGCCTCTTCAATTGCTTCTATGACACGATCATCTTCATTTCGCATATGGGTGTTATAGATCCCTCTGTTTGCAGCGACCACTTTGCAAAGTTCAATTAATTCCTCCGTATCCGCATAACTTCCGGGGGCGTATTCCAGGCCACTTGATAATCCGAAACTACCTTCTTTCATACTCTTTTCCAGAGCCTGCTTCATGTTGTTCATTTGTTCTGAAGTGGGAGCAACATCATTTTTACCGACAGCAAAGGCACGCAGCGTGCCCTGTCCGGTAAATGTCGCATAATTAATAGAGATTTTTGAGGCTTCGAGAACATCCAGGTAGCTGTTAAGATCATTCCAGGTGGCATGAATTCCATACCGTTCATAGAGGTCTTTGTCCATTTCCTTTAAATCACTCTCCGTTTTTGGAAAGGGAGATGATCCACAATTACCTGACACTTCTGTCGTAACTCCCTGAGTGACTTTACTAACCCCCCGGTAATCAACCAGCAGTCTTGTATCCGTGTGGGTATGAATATCAATAAATCCAGGAGAAACGACCAGATTGCTGGCATCTATGATCAGATCAGCTGTTTTATCCCCTAGATTATCGATGACAGAAATTTTACCACCGATAATGCCAATATCATTTTTTATCCCCGGCGTACCGAAACCGTCAACGACCAGTCCGTTTTTAATAATGACATCATATTGATTTTTGACTGAACAACCGACAAATAAACCGGCCGTTGCAAGTGCTGTCGTTTTGGTAAAGGTTCTTCTTGTCATTGATTTTTTCATAGCTTATGATCCTTAAAATTTTTGAGTAAACGCATTCATAATCGCTTTTGGACTATTGAAATAGAACGCGGATGATGCGGATAACGCTGATCTTCGCGGATTATTATTTAATAATTATAAAAAAATAGACAATATTTGACAAATGATCCAATTCAATTAGACCTTATCATCAAAGAATCTGTAATGATAATTTTGGCTGAGTCAATCATTGTATCGGTTTGAACGTATAAATAACCAGATGTGAGCAGAGAATCTGCCTGAAATAATCCCCTTGTATCCACAGATCCAAGATTTTTTGGACAATACCATCTGACTGATTCTGGCGAACCTGGTAGTGGTAGATAATTCATCTCATGAAAATTCACCTGAAACAGGATTTTTGATCCGGGCTGCAGGCTAATCTCATCGGGATTAATATTCAGTCTTTTGGAATCGGTCCTGTCCAAATTATTTACGACCATCAATGCGTTTGCTACTTCCCGTTCACCCGAAAGATCGGAGGGCTGGTTAACCACATTGCCATGAACGACCATTGTTGACGAGCCTCCGCCATCAAGATTTACCCCCTGGTAAATTTCCCACTGACGCATATATTCAGCGAGTTCCTGCAATGTCATTCCAACACTGTATCCGGGTTGCCGTCCATCCACGACAAAAAAAAGCACTTTTTGTTGATCTTTAGTAAATCCGACAGCTGTACGCGGATGTTTTTCGATTGCAAAGCTTTCACGAATATTTTCTTTTTTCCATTCAATACTCACCTCTCCTTCACGGATTAATCTGGGTAATCCACCGACTAACAGATCAATTTTATCCTGAATGGGTTCCATTTTTATCAGGATCTGGAAGCTGTCACCGGTTTTAAACCCGTTTATTTCACTTTTTGGACCGATCAGGCGTACTATCCTTTCATTTATCCTATCTGAATTTACAATGACAGGATTAGCCTCGCGCACATGCTGAATCTTAAAATTCATCGACTCATTTACAGAAAATATTTTCGAATCTAAACTGGCTTCAAGGAGAATGCCCGTTTTTAATGAAAGTGTATCGTCTGTAAAAAAGGAATTATAGAGAAACCATCCATCGCTATTTCTTCTTTGATTGAATCCCTGAAGCTGACACAAAACTTTATCCGCAAAAACTAATTGACCTGACCAGTTTAATATCGTGATGAACGGCCTGCCTGTTGTTGTCATTCCGAAAACAGAACGGCTGATCGGTTCATTTATGAGTTGCCCTTTTATTATTTGTCCCCCGATAGGATTACCATTCCCTTCAAAAAAATCCGCATTGATTGCTCCGACCACATAATGGTCAATCTGACTCTGTTGAGAGGCGATCACCGAAGTCTTTTCTCTTCCAAAAAGAGAATTTTTTGCTATTGCCGATTCCAGTGTAATCCCCGAATTCCATAGATTAATCTCTAAGACATGAATATGCCAGGGTCCCTGTGAATAATATTCCTGAAAGTATACCACTCCCGGAGCAACTTTTTCGCTCAATCGAAAATCGGAAAAACAAATGGACAGGGGATTAAAGATTAAAAGAATGCACAAGAAGATATAGTGGATCATGAGCCTACCAGCACATAATAATTGATTGGATAATTGAATGAATAACCTAATACATCAGGAAATAAATTACAAGACAATACAGAGGTTTAAAGATGAAGAGGGATCCAGTCCTAAAAGACCCGAGTTTAAAAATGAATATGACAGACCACAGATAATTGTTTAATGTGCTGCTCTGATTCTTTTTACATCCTTATTCAAAATTGAAAACCAGGTTGCCGGATTTAAATGTCTGAGAATCGTCACCAGACCGAATGCGAACAGGCTAAAAATGATTAAACCAAATACCATAACCCGCTTAAAATTATGAGATTCACTTGTTAATACGCGGTTAACTGCGTCATTAATCAGGCAATTGCCAAGGAATACCTTTACCATTTTTTCTCCTTTAATGTGTAATATCCTATCCGGGAATTGGTAATAGTCGCGTACCTTTACTAATACGAAAACTATTTCCTCGCCAGTAAATCGTCCTGTTAACAAATGGTACAAACCAAATGAGTCCGATTAATAAATCCTTTAAAGGTATCAACAGTCCATGATACCACTTTAAATCAGAATTCATGAAACGGGCGTTCATCATATCAAAGAAAGTTTTTATCAGTGTTACTGCAAGAAATATACTCAGACCCTGCAGATTTAAATTGACTAACATGAAAATCAGCGCCATCAGAATGGGATTGGAAAGTGGTTCCAACAGATAATGACCTATATTAAGAGTCCGTCGCATTTTGGCCCATCTTAAATGGCGATTGATAAATTTGCTGACGGACCACTTTATGTTGACATTATCTATAATATAGTTTGATTGACTAATTTTGAGACCAGCTTGCTGAACATGAAGACCTAACATATGATCTTCTGCTAAAAATTCTCCAAATATTGAGAAGCCCTTTATCTTGTCAATCACATCCTTATTAAACAGCATTGATTTTCCGATTGTGATTGGCTTTTTGAATAACTTTCTAATCGTTATGACATTTGGAGCGATATAGGTATTCAAATGGAGGTTTTCAAAGATCGAGCCAAGGCTCTGGGCAAAACTTCCCCGAAAAACTGATGTAACTAATCCAACATCCGGTTTCAGATATTCACTTACCATATATTGTAAATACCTTTTTCCAACTCTGATGTTGCTGTCACTTATCAGCATAAGATTATAGTTGGTTTGCCCGTAAAGATTTTCCAGATTATTTACTTTGGGATTTAAGCCAATCCTGCGTGTATCAATTACCAGCCGTGAGGAGACTTCCGGATACCGTTGCTGCAATTTCCTTACAACTTCAATAGCCGGATCATCAGAATTATTTATGCCAAAAAGTAATTCGTATTGTGGGTAATCAAGCGTAAAAAATGACTGCAAGTTTTTTTCCAGCTGATCATCAATCCCCTTTAGCGGTTTTAAAACAGAAACCGCTGGTAACTGATTTGACGGTAGCAAATAAGTATGTCTTTTGAATTCAATAAAACTGATGATCATTGTCGTCATCGTATACAAAAGGCCAATACCGATAAATACCAATAGAATGATAAAAAACATTCCTTCTCCGTAATATAATGTTACGCTTTAAATTTTAAAACGGAATGTTGTGATAGTATTCGGATAAGGTTAAAATTATGTTAGAAAACTAAGATAGGGCACTATTTTTTTTGTATTTAGGTATTTTTTTTGATAAGTGATGTGCAAAGTAGTAAGCGCTGGGTTTTATGATCCTTTGATTATCGTTTTCGTAATCGATACCAATTAATCCAAATCTTGCCGATTTACCTTCTAACCACTCATAATTATCAAGAAAGGACCAGTAAAAATAACCCCTGAGTGGTAATCCTTTTTTTTGAATTTTTTTCAGTGCCTCAAAATGAGATTTAAGATATGCTTTTCTCTTTGCATCGTCCGTTGTTGCAATTCCGTTTTCAGTAATAATCAATGGTTTATTTGTAGAGCGTAATTTCTTTGCTATTTTATAGAGACCTTTTGAATGGTTTTCCCAACCAAGATCTGAATATCCCTCTTTTGCATTTTCTTTGAAGGTAAATTCAAAAGGCAATCTTAAATTGAATCTAAAATTTATATATAGTCTGTAGTAATAATTTATGCCCCAGAAATCAATCATGTCTTCAAGTTCAATTTTTTCATTGAAACTCAGCAAAAAAGGAAAAAATATTTTCAGACGATTGGTGTTAAAGGTAGCTGGAATCATATCATTATAAAATTCATTGACAAATTTGCTGAGGGAGACATCAAGTTGATTCCACTTTCTGGAAGGCCGGAAAATGATAAAATTTTTAGCGATTCCAATCTGTGCATTACCATTCGCTTTTTTTATTAGTTTATATGCTTCACGATGGGCAATAAGAATGTTTACCAAAGCACGCATCATTTTCTTAAAATTGCGCTCACCGGGGGGAAATTTTGCATCACCATAGGCTGCCAGTACCCAAACAAGAGGCTCATTAAAGGTGACATACCAATCCACAATGTCAGAAGATATGCCTAAAATCTTCTTCACATATTCTAAAAATACCTGAATTGATTTTTCTTTATGCCAGGGGCACTCTTTATGAAACCAATCCGGATGGGAAAAATGATGTAATGTCAAAAATGGTGTAATATTATCTTTCTTCAATCTCTCAAACATCTGCCGATATCTTTGCAGGGCTGATGAGTCAAATCTATCAATTGCTGGTTGGATTCGTGACCATTCAACTGAAAATCGGTAGGCATTGACATTGAGCTGATTAAGTAATGCAAAATCTTCTTTCCATAACTCCCAGTGATTGCAGGCATTTTCATAGATTGGATTTTTTCCGTCTTGCTTAAACTTACCTTGTTTCTCCCAATCAGTCATATCATTCGTGATATGCCCTTCAATTTGAAAAGAAGAGGTGGCAACCCCCCAAAAAAATGGATCCTGATCAGTATCACTTTCTTTGAATTCTTTCACTCTGTCTCCGCTATCAATTTCTACATCATGTTCAGAAACCGCAAAACAGTTATCCCTCTTGTGATCCCTTAATCCACCCGGCATGAATACCATGTGTTAACTAATTTTTTAAGCCTGTTAATAATGAATCCAATTCATTCTGACATTTTTCCCATTCATCATACAATTTGGGGATCTCATCCTGTAATTGCTGATATCTTTTCCCAACCTCAGCCGCTTTTTGTTGATCTCTATAAAAGTCCGGCTCCGCAAGTTTCGATTCAATTTTAATTTTTTCAGCTTCTAATTTTTCCACCTGCAACTCTATCTTTGCAATTCGGTTATTGAGTTCTTTTCGTTGCTGACTTACTTTTTGACGTGCTTCAGCCTCAAGCCTTTTTTGGGATTTGTCTTTTCTAACAATCCGGATTTCGTCATTGTTTACATCTTCTGTTATCTCTGCTATCCTCTTTTTATTCAGATATGCTGAATAATTTCCTTCAAAACGTGACAAAGTTCCATCCTTCAGTTCAAAGACAATCGTCACCAACTGATCCAAAAAATAGCGATCATGGGAGATAAGTAAAAGTGACCCATCATAATCTTTCAGTGCCTTTTCCACTGCATTCTTTGAGTCCAGATCAAGATGGTTTGTCGGTTCGTCCATCAATAAAAAGTTGACCGGAGAGATCAATATTTTTGCCAGTGAAACCCTGGCCTTTTCTCCACCGCTCAGGACGGATATGTTCTTTTCAACGTCTTCACCCGAAAATTTGAAGATTCCCAGGATATCTCTTATCTGAATGCGATAGTTTTCCGCTGCTGTATTATAAACTTCCTGATAAACGGTATTTTCTCCATCAAGATCATCGATCTGATGCTGTGCATAATATCCTATTGAAACCCTCTCTCCAAGAGTGATTGTACCTTTCTGGGGAGTGAGCTGTCCACTAATCAGTTTTGTGAGGGTCGTTTTTCCCTGACCATTTGCTCCGACCAGTGCCGCTTTTTCACCCCTAAATAATTGGAGGTTAATCTGTTCAAAGACCCAATCTGAATTATATCGATAGGATATATCTTCTATTTTGCATACATCTTTATAACTTTTTTGCGGTGCTGTTATTCGGAAGTTAATTTTTTTTGTTGCCGGTGGTAGTTTAACTTCCTCAAGTTTCTCCAAGCGTTTAACACGATCCTGCACCTGGGCCGCTTTAGTGTTTTTATAACGGAAACGATTGATAAATTGTGTCAAGCGTTCTCTTTCAGCCCGAATTTCCTCAGCTTTTTGTTTGAGTTGTTCTAACCGTAAAGCTTTCTCTTTCAAATAATAGTCATATTTCCCCGGATAGTAGGTTAATCTTTCATATTCTAATTCGGCAATCTCCTGACCGAGACGATCAATAAAGAAGCGGTCATGGGAAACGAGTATTATGCTTCCTCTAAAATCCAACAAATAAGATTCCAGCCACTCCAGGGATTCAATATCCAGATGATTGGTCGGCTCATCCAGTAATAAAAGATCGGGTCTTTGTAGAAGAAGCCGTGCCAGATAAATGCGCATTCGCCAGCCACCACTTTTAGTTTCAACTAAATCTCCAAATTCGTTTTCTTTAAATCCCAGGCCGATTAATATCTTTTTCGCCTGCGCCTCGTATGAATAACCTCCGAGGAGGTGAAATCGTTCTTCCAAAAAAGCAAACCTCTCCACAAGAGTTTTTTGTTCATCCGGCTGTATTTGATGATCTTCCAGACGATGATGGATATACTCTTTTTCTCCTTCCATTGACTGAATAAGTTGATTCGCCTCCAGAACTTCATCCAAAACTGTACCACGTCCAAATGAGATCTCTTCTTGCGGCAGATATCCAATTTGATAAGTTTTTGGTTTTACCAGTTCACCCTGTTGAATTGGTAGATTACCTGAAATAAGTCGAAGAAGCGTGGTTTTACCGCTTCCATTTGGTCCAATCAGTGCAACCCGCTTTTGCGGCTTAATCGTCCACTGGATATTCTCAAATAACGGGACACCGTCTATTTCATGGGTAATGTTTATTAACTGTAACATAAACTAACTCTCGCAAGGACGCGACGACGCAACCTAACCGACCCCCTTAGTCCCCCTAACTTCTGTATAAAGGACTTAAATTAAATCTATTTGGTCCCTCAAAAAGTAGGTCACCGAAGGCAGAAATTAATTATATATTACATATAAAAAAACCCTTATTCTGAATAAACAGGATAAGGGTTTTTTAATAAAATTTATGCCTAACGGTCAAGATCTTCTAAAATCTTTTCCATGTCATCCATCACCTTATTCATCTTTTTCATGGTCAATGTAAATGGCTCATCGGTCGTCATATCAATACCAACTTTTTTCAGTGTTGGAATAGCATAATCCGACCCGCCGCTTGAGAGAAAATCAATATATTTGTCCACCATACCCGAATCACCACTTAACATGACCTCTGCCAGAGCCTGGGCAGCCATAAATGATGTACTGTACTGGAACACATAAAAATTGTAATAAAAATGCGGAATATAAGCCCACTCGATAGCGAATTGATCATCAATAACCATGATGCCTTTATCATGCCCATAGTATTTTTTTAAGATATCTAAATAAATTTCACTGAATTTATCGCCTGTTAGTGCTTCACCTTTTTCTGTCAGTTCATGAATTTTTAATTCAAACTCCGCAAATTGTGTTTGACGAAAGAGTGTTCCTTTGAATCCATCCAAATAATTACCCAGAAGCGCCAACCGTTCTTCTTTATCATCAATCGTTTTTAACATATGATCGATCAGGAGTGCCTCATTTGCGGTCGAGGCGACTTCGGCCAGAAAAATCGGGTATCCGGCATTATGATAAGGTTGGTGTTTGTTAGAAAAATAACTGTGCATCGTATGACCTAATTCATGTGTCAGTGTACTCATGTCATTGTATTGATCATTATAATTCATCAGGATATAGGGATGAACATCATAGGCGCTACCGTTTGAATATGCACCCGATCTTTTACCTGTATTTGGATAGACATCGATCCATCTATCTTTAATTGCTTTATCTACTGTTGCCACATATTCTGACCCTAAAACTGCCAGAGATTTCTTTATTAGGTCACCTGCTTCTTCATAGGAATAATTCAGGTCAACAGTTTTTACCATCGAGGGATACATGTCATAATAATGAAGTTCTTCCAAACCCAGCATTCTTTTACGCAATTCCAGATAGCGGTGAAATGTCGCAAGATTTTTATTCGTATTTTCAATCAGTTTATGATAGACAGAAGTGGGAATATTGTTTCTGTCCAGCGCACTTTCCAGACTGGAGTTATAGTTTCTTACATTTTTATAGAATATATTTTTCTTTATTTCACCAAAGAGCTGGGTTCCAAATGTCCGCTTATAGTCTTCGATGGCACTAAAAAACTCATTAAAGACTTTAATTCGATCCTCTCGATTGGTGTTAGCCCGGTTACCTGCATAACCTGCGGCATCAAGACGCACTTCTTTCCCATCAGAGAGTGTCACTGTTGGATAAGGAAGGTCTGCATTACTTAAAATTGAATAGGTTGCCTGTGCTGTTCCAGACATTCGACCCGCTTCAGCAATTATTGATTCCTGATCCTCGCTAAGGATATGATCTCTTGATCTTTGTATATCATCGATCACATGGCGGTAAGTTTCAAGGCCTGCTTCATTTTTGTACATATCTTCCATTTTATCTTCCGGTATACTAAGTATTTCCGGTTCAACATACGCGGTTACCTTTGAAAACTCTGTACCAATCTGTTGCATTTCCTGTTTCATGGCCTGTGGTTCTGATTCTCGTGTATCCTGGTCAGAGAGCATTGAAACATAGACATATGCTTTGACATATTCTTTCCGAATTTGATAGAAAGTTTCAAGGGCCTCTCTTAACTTAGATCCTGATTTTCCTAACTGGCCTTTAAATTCGCTTATTTTATTGATGCTTTTTTTGAGATTTTCCTTGTCTTTTTGCCAGGCTTCGATAGAAGGATAAATATCCTTCAGATTCCATTTGTACTTCTCATCAATATTTGCCCGGTCATTCTCATTGCTCTGTCCGATTGCCGGTATCACGGCCAGTAAAAAATTCAGCAGGAAAATAAAAATAACTGTAAATGTGCCAAATCTCATAATACCACTACTCATAATTCCTCCTCTTAGTAATTAAAGTTATTTCACAATTCAAAAAGAAATGACTAATGTCAAAATCCAAATGACAAATCAAATCCCAATGTATTAACACCAAGTAAAAGACAAATTTAGATATTTGTCATTGGGCATTCATTTGACATTGGGATTTGGACATTTGATATTTTCATACATAGTACTTGAGTTTACAAATTAGCTTTCAATAATGAACTCTATCTCATCCATTACCTGATTCATTTTCTTTATTGTCAGGTCAAAGGGTTCATCGCTGGTCATATCAATACCCACTTCTTGCAGGGTTGGTATTGGGTACTGAGAACAACCGCTCGACAGGAATTTGATATATTTTTTTACAATACCTGGTTCATTATCGAGGATTTTCATTACAATGGCCTGTGAGGCAGTAAACGAAGTACTATACTGATACACATAAAAATTATAATAGAAATGGGGTATGTAAGCCCATTCAACACCGTACAGATCTTCGATGTACATTATACCATCATCATGACCATAATATTTTTTGAAAATTTCCAGATTGAGTTCAGTAAACCGGTCTCCTGTCAGGGATTCGCCTTTTTCTGTCAGTTCATGTATTTTTAATTCGAACTCGGCAAATTGCGTCTGGCGAAATAAGGTTCCACGAAATCCATCCAGCAAATTGCCTAAAAGTGCCAATCGTTCATTTTTATCAATTATATGATTTAACATGTAATCCATAAGCAGTGCTTCATTCACGGTAGAAGCGACTTCTGCCAGAAAAATCGGGTAATGAGAATTTACATATTCCTGATTTGTGTTTGAAAAGTAGCTATGCAGGGCATGACCCAATTCATGTGTCAATGTGCTCACATCATTATATTTACCTTTAAAATTGAGCAGAATGTACGGATGAACATCATAGGCAATGCCATCCATGTAAGCACCGGTCCTTTTACCAGTATTGGGATAGACATCAATCCAGTTATCCTCAAAGGCCTTTTGGATGATCACATTGTACTCCTTACCCAGCAAGGAGAGGGAGTTTTGGATAAGCTCTCTCGCCTGGTCATACGTATAGGTTAAATCTACTTCTTTAGTGAGTGAAGGATATGCATCATAGAAATGTAAATCCTTAATCCCTAACATTTTTCCACGCAATCGCAAATAGCGATGCAAAGTGTCCAGATTTTTGTTTACATTTTCAATCAGCTTATGGAAAACCTCAGTTGGAATATTGTTCTTATCTAACGATGCCTGTAGTGAACTGTCGTAATTGCGAACGTTTTTATAAAACAGATTTTTCTTAAGTTCTCCATATAACTGTGTACCAAAGGTACGATGAAAATTCTGTAACGTTTCAAAAAATACCTCAAATATTTTTTTTCTATCTTCACGGTTTTTACTTTCACGATACAGGGTATAGTTTGTCGGATCAATTTTTACCGTTTCTCCACTGGATAATTGAACATCAGGATAGGGTAAATCAGCGTTGCTTAGAATATTGAATACTTCATGAGGGGTACCGGCCATAAGACTTGCCTGAGCAACCAGTCTTTCCTCGGATTGATTTAAGGTATGTTTTTTACGTCTGAGAATATCATCCACATATTGTCGATAGGGTTTCAGTTCAGCTGTTTCCTTAAAAAAAGTATCAATTTTGTATTCCGGAATCGTCAGTATCTCCGGTTCAAAAAAAGCAGAAATGGATTTGAGGTGAGTCTGTAAATGTGTCAGTTCCTGTTTCAATCCCATTGGTTCCGATTCACGGGTATCCTGGTCGGATAACATTGAAGCATAGGCATACAGACGTAAAAATTCCTTTTCGAGTGTAGAATATAAATCCAGTGCTTCAAAAAGTCTTTTTCCGGACTGGTTCAAAGTACCTTTAAAAGATCCGATTTTCTCCAGTTCACTCTCCAAAAAGCGTTTTTGCTCCTTCCAGGAATCAATTGAGGGATAAAGATCGCTCAATCTCCATTTATACTGTTCATCTATGTCGCCCCGACCTATTTCATTAGCTGACTGTTTATTTTCCTTCATTCAATCCTCTCTGTTTGAATAAACTTCTTAATAAAAATAAACCACAGAGAATTCTGAGACCTCCTCAGTGCACTCAGTGGTTATTATTCTACCAATATCGATTAATTTGAAAGAAACAAATATACTTAATTCAGCATATCTAAGAAAGTGAATCATTGTCCTTTCTTTTCCCTGCCGGAAGAATCTGAGGAAATTAATTGTTTTATTTAAAAACAAACCACAGAGACTCAAAGAAGGCACAGAATCTCTGTGGTTAAATACAATTTAATGGGAGGGTAAGTATGGCACATTTTAGCGATGAATATCACAAATTTTTTAAGGGATTAGCGAAGAATAACAGCAAAGAATGGTTTGATAAAAATCGTAAAACTTATGATCAATATGTTAAGCAACCATTTTATGCATTTGTAGAAGAAATGATTGTTCGTATTCATGCCGATAATCCTGAAGTTCTTATTAATGCTTCTGAGGCAATTTTTCGTATTAATCGCGATATCAGATTTTCCAAAGACAAGACACCTTATAAAACACATTTATCTGCTGTAATTTCTCCCGGTGGGAAAAAGGCCAAAGATGATCCCGGATTTTATTTTCAGATAGGCATTGATGGTATTCGCATTTATAGTGGTATCCATTTGCCTGATAAAGAAAAACTTGAAAATGTGCGCAGAGCGATTGCCAATAGCCCGGATGAATTTGCTAAAATTATTAAAGATAAAAAATTTGTTTCTAAATATGGTACAGTACTCGGTGAGCAACACAAACGGATTCCACCGGAATTTAAAGATGCTTTTGAGAAACAGCCACTGATTGCAAATAAGAACTTCTATGTGATGGCTAATATGGAAAGTTCTTATATAACAAAAGATAAACTGAGTGAAGTACTAATGGATTATTACTTTGCCGTTAAACCA
>Ga0209536_100000231_pt1 | contig 88188 bp, 70 predicted proteins | sample DeeMarSeWOR28_12_FD_187461 | JGI IMG/M metagenome (GOLD analysis project Ga0209536, IMG submission 187461) | Marine sediment microbial communities from White Oak River estuary, North Carolina - WOR-2-8_12 (SPAdes) (version 2) | ecosystem: Environmental > Aquatic > Marine > Intertidal zone >... | reverse complement strand
CCCCCTGCAACCCCCTGCAATGCCCCCGCCTTGCTCTCCTATGCTAGGACCTACTTCCATTATGCTCAAAGTCGTACTCGACATCGTGCCACGGCTCGGGGCGGGGCTCGTGAGCACTAGCGCGATCCCGAGACCATATCCATTGTGAGCCAACAACAGTAGCTTTGACTGTTATATGAATGAAACCGCTCTCATAGTCGAGCTGCTTGTCGTCGCGATCCTCGTCGCGATCGTTGTGAAGTACGTTCGCCTGCCGTACACGATTGCCCTGGTGTTCGCCGGCGTTGGTGTCGGCCTTCTGCCACTGGTCCCGGCTTTTCCTGTCGATCCCTCGTTGTGGCTGCTGCTCTTCCTGCCTCCGCTGCTCTTCGAGGGTACGATCAGCATGGACCTCGAGCTACTCAGACGCTACGCGAAGCCGGTGGGGTTGTTGGCGTTGCTGGGTACGCTCATATCGGTCGCCCTGCTGGCGACCGTGTTCCATCGCCTGCTGGGTTTGCCGGTCGCGGTCGCGACGCTTCTCGGCGTCATGTTGAGCCCCACCGATCCGGTCTCGGTGCTCTCGCTTTTCAAGGAGTACGGGGTAGCGCGCGGGCTTCAGACGATCGTCGAGGGTGAGTCGGTATTCAATGACGGGGTCGCCGTCGTGTTGTTCGTGATCGTGCTGCACGTTCTGGGCGGCGAGCCTGTAACGGTCGTGGAAGGCGTGGTCGAGTTCATTAAGGTTGTCGCCGGTGGGGCTCTGGTGGGCGTCGTCTTGGGTTACCTTACGCATCGGCTCTACTCTCAAATCGACGACCATCTCGTAGAAGTCGGCCTCTCCGTGGCCTTGGCGTACGGATCCTACCTAGTAGCCGAGCGGCTCGAGGTCTCGGGCGTGATCGCCGTGGTAGTCGCTGGCCTGATCATCGGAAACTACGGGCGCATTTTCTCGATGAGTCCGAGTACGCGCCTGAGCCTGACTCATTTCTGGGAAATCGGGGCGTTCCTCATCAATGGGCTGCTCTTCCTGTTGATTGGCCTCACTGTCGAGCGTGGCGAGTTGTTCGGTTACAGTGGGCAGATCGGTGTCGTGTTCGTTGTGATGCTTCTCGCCCGCTCTCTCGTCGTCTACGGAATCCTAGGGGTCTATGAAGGCGTGGCACGCCGCTCACTTCCGGCTGGATGGTCGCATGTAGTCAACTGGGGCGGCGTACGTGGTAGCATTCCTGTGGCGTTGGCGTTGGGTCTGCCGCTCTGGGTCCCCGACGGCGGTCGGCTCAGGGCGATCACCTTGGGGGCGGTCTTCCTGTCACTGGTCATCCAGGGCATGACGATCAAGCCGCTTTTGGCGAAGTTGGGCCTGGTCCGCAGCACGGACGAGCAACGAGCATTCGAGCGGGCGCAAGGCCAGGCGATCGCCGCGCGTGCAGCACTAAACGAGCTAGAGGGTCTTCATCGACGCGGTGAGCTAGACGACGTGCTGTATCAGACGCTGATCGATCACTTCGACGACGTTCACAAGAAGCAGACTGCGGCCTTGACGCGGATGACCCAGGATCACGATGCCGTGCGCCGGCGGCAGCTTGGGCGAGTGAGCTTGCAGGTTTTTGCCGCTGAGCGCGTGGCGTTGGACAAAGCGTTGCGGAGTGGGCTTCTGAGCGAGGAGGTGTGGCGCGCGCTGAAGAAAGAGGTGGATGCCAAGTTGGTGGAAGGCGAGGAAGAGGGTTGGAGGCAGCTCTGGCATGAGGAACATGTAGAGGTCGATGGGGTCGAGCTGGCCGAGGAAGACCCGGCCAGCTGAAGGAGCTAGGAGGGTTCTTATGGCGGAAAGGCGGAGAAGACTTGTGATGTGGCTGCTGCCGCGGCTACTGATTTTCGCGGCCGGTGTGGCGTTCGGCTATTATGCGCGTGACAACGAGTTGGATCGGCTACGCGAGACCTACGACCAGACGGTCTCCGAGTTGAATGAGCTGAAGAAGAGCACCGAGGAGATGATCGAGCGGGGCCGGCGCGCGAGTGAAAGCTTCCGCGCGGGGGCGGAAGCGGTCGCCGACAGCACGAAGGCAGCGGTCGAGTCGATCAAGGGCGAAGAGAACTGACCACCAGGGACTAGCCCAACACGATCAGGCCGAGCATCGCAAGTAGCAGTGTGAACAGAACGTAGTTGAAGGTACGGCTCCCACCGACCTTCGAGCGGCCCGGCATCACGGTCGGCGCGTCGGGAACGGTGCTACGAACGGGTGTGACATCGCCGGGCTGACCTACGTCTTCCGCCGTCGCGGGACGCCTCAGGAAGGCATACTCGAATCGTCCGATCTGGATTACGTCACCAATACTTAGCGTATGGCTGTCGCCGATCTTCTTCCCGTTCACCTTCGTCGCCAGCCGGCCGACGTGACGGAGCGTGTACTGTCCACCGCCATATGTGATCTCGGCCTGCAACCTCGATACGGAAGCATCGGGGATGATCAAATTGCAGTGCTTCTCGCGTCCGATTCTGAACCCAGATGCCTCGATCAAGTAATTCTGTCCGTCATCGATTCTACGCAGGATGGCTACGACCTTTCGCTCGGCGGCTGGCGGAGTGACACGGGTCAGGAGCTCCGACTCGACATCTGTCTGCGCCTCTGACTCAACTACGCCTGCGGAAACTGCGGCCGGCGTCGGACGCGAGGCCTGACTCTCCATTCTGGACGTGCGTTCCCCAGCGTCGTCGATGAACAACAGCGGGAACACCAGAGTCGCATCCTGAACTGCTATCTGGTCGCCGTTGAACAACGGGACCGGCTCGTTGCTGAGGCGCTGGCCGTTGATGACGATCTCACCGCCTTCCCCGACCGCCCAGGCGAATGAGCCTGAGGTCTCGACGCTTATACCCAGCTCGCAGTCGGCCGGCAGGTCGGGCAGCCGTACGCTGGCCTGCGCCCCCGGACCGAGCAGATTTTCCCCACGCCGCAGGGGATAGAGCTGCTGTCTGAATTCGATGAAGGGCACGGTTGTAGTTCTCCTTGCCTTTCTGCCAGCAGGGGATACCGCTTGGCGGGGCCAATCGGGGCCATGAGCACGCCCGTCGAGGGGTGCCTTCTGTGAAGATTATGCAAAGTCGGGACCGATTGTTCGGAAGCCGATAACCCCGCAAAGCACAGCGTGATGAGCGGTTGCAAGAGTGCACGAATGCGGGTTCAGTTCTTGCACAACGCAAGTCTTGGTTGCATAGGACCAAGAGGATGCGGACCCTGGCATTGAACAACGTGCTCAGGGCTGGCATCTTTTGAAAGCGGGGTTTCCCCCACAAAATCTTCCCTTCATGTGCAGCGCCAACGGTAGGCTGTTCTAGCCAGTCAGTAGGCGCACTCTCTGCGGTGCGGTCAGAGCGACCGAGCCTTTGGCAGACGAGTCATGCTGTCGAAATGTGGTTTTCTCAGCCTGCGATAGGGCAGTCATGTCAGCGAAACCTGGCGGCTTGGCCATGCTTCAGACCAGAAGAGGCTTCACACTCATCGAGATGATCGTTGTGATGCTGATGCTGGCGGTGGTGGCCTCGGTCGCGTTGCCGCGTGCGGTGAAATCTAGTCCAGAGCTTCAGGTGGATCTGGCGGCTCGGGCGCTTGCCCGCGATCTGGAACAGCTTCGCATGCGGGCCATTGCGGCCAAGCGCAACATGCGCGTGGTGTTCGACGAGTCGGAGAACTTCTACACGGCGTTCATGGATCTCACGCCGGAGCGCAGCGGAAGTTTCTCGCACACCGACGAAGAAGTGCGAGAGAGCGGGTTGTTGACCAGGGGCTCGAGTGAAGGAGTGCCCGGTGTCCGGCTCCGAAAGAACGTCGAGTACGGAAGCGGATCGGCTTCGGTGGGACCGCAGGCCTTTGCGGCCGATGGGCCGGTCAACCTCGAGAACGACAGGGTGGAATTCGATGCTCGCGGGATGGTAATCCCGGCGGGGTCGTCTGGCGTCATCTACCTCGTGCATTCTGACGAGCCGGCGGCTGTTGCGGCGGTCACGATCTCAGGCGCCAGCGCCTTCCACACCTGGCGCTACCGCGGGGGCAGATGGATCAAGTGAGGCGAGTGCGAAGTCTTGCTGGAACCATTGACGGCTTTGGCCTGATCTCAGTGCTGGTTGCCATGGTCCTTCTTGCCGTGGGTGTCGTGGCGCTATCCAGCTCCAGTGCCTTCCTAATGTCGATGCAAACCGACACGTCGATTCGGTCCACCGCGACCTCCATTGCGATTGCCTACATGGAGGACACCAAGAGAAGGCCGCCGCGAACGCTGACGTCAGAGGGGCCCACGAGGGTCGACGAGATTGGCGTGGAAGCGGACGAAGGCCTCTTCGTACGATCGCTCACGGTGGTGGAGGACCCGAGTGCACCGGACGTGGTGAAGGTGACCGTTGAAGTCCGCTATCCAGCTGGCATGGGTAGGACCGGGAGAATCGAGCTCGTGACGATAATCTATCGGGGGAATGACTAGTGTTAGCTCGGGCTATCGTTGACTCGAGCAGGAAATTGCGGGTGGCCATCGGATTCACCTTCGTGGAGCTAATCGTCGCGCTATCGTTGGGAGCCATCGTGCTGGCTGGCGCGATTGGATACATGATCCGCGAAATGAGGACCTTGGCAGGTAACGATATTCGCCAGGGTCTTGCTCGTAACGGCCGTTACGTTGGCGTTTCGTTGCGTCACGACCTTCAAAAGGCCGGCATCGAGATCACGAGCACAACGGATTTCGGAACGATCAACGTGTGGCCGGGCACTGAGGGCGACACGCTCGTCATACTGCACGTACCGTACATGCCGGAGATAGCACCGCCGCATCCCCTGCAGCCGCCGCTCGGTAGCGATAACCCACTGCCCGCGGGCGGTACGTGCGGTCCCCTGTGCATCGAGATTGTCAAGGACACGACGCCGCTCGAGCTTGCTGTGGGTGACCTGGCTCGCATGCAGATTCTCGAGACCAGGCGCCTGCTGCTAATGGAGGACGTTAATACTACGAGCGATACGTCCGTCGAGCTGAGTTTCACCGAAGCCTCTCAGATTCTCAGGCAGCCGGCCGGTTTCACAGGCGGCGTGCTACTCGATCGTTTCGGCACTTACGTCCAAGAAGTGTCTCCTATCATCTACTACCTCGACGACGAGGAACAGCTGCACCGTGCTTTCCGATTGAATCTCAACGGCTCGCCGGACGGACACATCCTGGCCTACGGAGTCGAGGAGTTTGATGTCAAACTAGTGTTCGCCGACGACGACGAACTCGACAGGGCAGATCCGACCGACGCCGACGATTCCAACGACTACGATGACATCGTGGCGCTGAGAATTCGCGTCACGCTCAAGGCGGACCGGATCGACCCCCGGGTTAACCAGGGCCAGCTGTTACGCAAGAGCTATGAGTGGACGATATCGCCGCGGAACTTGCGATACGAAAAACAGCGCCTGTAGCGCGCCCCCGCCCTCTCCTTCAATCTCACGAACCTCGTGGGCAGGAGGCGATGGATAGATGAGATGGCAACGAGTTCCCGATTCCGATGGCCAGGCCAGCAGGTGTGCCAGGACGCCAGACAAGTCGGGCCTTGCCCTGGTGGCCACTCTGCTCGTTCTGGCGATCATGGGTGTGATCGTAGCGGCAGGGGTCAGGGCGGTGCTGACATCTACCCGTACGGCGGGGCTCGAGTACCGCGAAGCTCGCGTGTTCTACGCCGCCGAGGCCGGCGGCGAAGCGGCCTTGGCTCAGCTGAAGATCGCCCTGCAGGACGGGTACTTGTCAGATGAGGAGCTTTCGGATATCCAGCCTCCGAGTCTCGAAAACTTCAGCTACGACAGCTTTTCTGTGGTGCGGCAAGGTGACGCCATCGTCGAGCATATAACCGACGGACCGTATACCGGGCTTTATGCGCTCACGCAAAACGTGGACGTCTATTCCCTTGCGGAGAATAGCAATGGCACGGTGTCGGGCATAGTGCTGAGAGCGAAGGCGCAAGCGATCCCGATCTTTCAGTTCGGAGTCTTTTTCGAGGAGGATCTGGAGGCGACCAATGGACCGCCGATGGAGTTCATTGGCCGCGTCCACTCGAATGGGAACATCTATCTGAGCTCGAACAACGCGTGGTACCGCGAGATGATCACCACTCCGAACAAAGTGTTTCACGACCGCAAGGACTTCCACAACGTCTATGACGGCGTCTTCATCAACGATGCTGCTGGTAACGAAGTCATGCTGGACTTCGATAGCCGCTCGCACCCCGGCCCAGAAGCTTTCAAGGCGGAGAGCTGTGCCAGGTTCGACTGTCGGCTTCAGACCGATGCCTTTGAGGTCGATTCGCTGCGCCTACCGCTTCCGGAAGGCGTTCCGGCTTACGAGCTCGTACGGCTGCGAGAAGACAGTGACGGAGACGGCGAGCGCGAGGTCAAGTTTGCCTGGAACGCCGACACGTACGTAACCGTTGATCTCGGCAACATACGAACGAAGGGTGAAGTTTGCGGGAGCTCGATGGCCAAGACCAATCCAGACGATGTGGTAGGCATTGTGCCGGTTACCGGGCTAGACCCCGTGAGACCAGGCGACGCGGTCCAGTTTCAAATCCTCGGAGTGGAATGCGGAGACTTTGACGGCAATGTCAGCGTCGCGGTCGACGGCGTGACGGTCATGTCGACCCATCTCGACAACACGTGTCACTTCACCTTTACGCTGCCCGGCTCTACCGATGAACTTGCCATACTGGTCGTGGATGACGATAGCGGGGACAGCGGGACATCGACGTGGCTCGATCTTCAGAGGCTAGCCGACGACAGCGACACACCTTGGCCCAGCATCGCTATCGAACGAACGGATGGCAAGGAGGCGCCAGGCCCTGCTGACTTGTGCCGGATCTTCCCTTGGCAGTGGTCGTCTTTCTACGATGGACGAGAGACGGGACTCAAGGATGTGCTGGACATCGACGTCGCTCAGTTGACCGCTTGGGTGAATGGTAACGACGGTCGACGTGCCGAGCTCATATATGTGGAGTTCCAGACTCCTGCCGACTTTGGCAGCTACGCCAGCGGGACGCGCGATCTGATGCCGGACGCCAGTCTCGATCCGGCTATTCGGATGGTCAACGCTGGGGCTTTGCCGAACCCGATGACGGTCGCCGCGGAGTGGCCGCTCTATGTCAGAGGTAACTACAACAACCTCAACAAACGGCCAGCGGCGCTGGCCGGCGATGGCATCACGATTCTCTCAGCGGTCTGGTCGGATGCGCAGAACCGGCCACCGGCGAGCGTCTTCGACGATTGCCAGGGTTCGGTTTCGCCTGGAAATCCCTGTGCGGATTATGAAGTCTGGCGCGGGACCTGGGTGCGCAGGAATTCTGCAGAGACGCGTGTGAACGCGGCTATCCTGGCTGGGCACTGGCCCACGCCGTGCGACCACCACGACGCGAGCTGTGCCGCCGATGGCACGAACTCTTTCTACACTGATTGGTATGGCGGCGGCATAGAGAACTTCCCGCGTTTCTTGGAGAGATGGAGGGATTCCAGCGGTAATCCGGTGGTCTTCCATTATCTTGGTGCGTTGATCAGCCCCTTTACCAGCCAGAAGACCGCGGGCACGTGGAACGGCACATACTACGTCCCGCCGCAGCGTGATTGGTCGTTCGATACCGACTTCCGGGATCCAAGGCTACTACCGCCGGGCACTCCAAACGTCGGCAACGTGATCAGGACCGCGATGAGAGAAGCGTTCTAGGTTTGGTGCTCCCCCGCACCAGAGGGGCCACCGCGGTTGGGTGGCCCCTCGTCCATTTGCCCGAGAGAATGACTTGGCTAGCGTCGATAGATGACACCGAGGGCGAGCTCGATGTTGTCGTTGTCGTTGGTGGCGATGGTCAGCACTCCGGAGAAGATCCACTGCCGGGTTATGTTGACGTCTCCACCCAACTCCAGATTGAATTCGAGCTCCGTGTCGCTGCCGCCTCCATCCGCGCTGTAACGGTCGACAACCAGCAGCGGGGTGCCGTAGAGCACGACTGGACGTTCCTCGTTACCGACGTCCGTGCCAAGCGTGACACCGAACGGCACGGAGAAGAGGTTGGCGACGTCACCAAACGTAAACTGGAGACCGCCGACTATGGCATATTTGAGCTTGGACTGCTGGCCCCACGGCATCTGATAGCGAATATCGCCGCCGATGTGAAAACCACCTCCGGCGAAATCTGAATAGCCGGCCCGCACACCGAAGTCAGCTCCGCTACCGACCCCGCGCCGATAGACGCCAAACAAGTCCCAGTCATCCTCGACGGTGACATAGGCGCGAAACTCGTAGTCCTTGGAGGCCAGCGCCTTTGGCCCCAGCGCCAGCGGCGTTTCACCAGTCTGGGCGAAGGCGGCGACGGGAATGACGAGCAGAGCAAGCAGGCTGCAGGCCAAGCGAGCGACTTTCATTATGTGACCTCCTGTCTTCGATACTGGAAGCGGCTAGGGAATCCGAGAAGGTATTGGATCCACCCATACCTTTCACGTACGGTTTCTGAAGCGGGGGGATGGAAGACGCGGCTCCCGGACCGGAGTCGCTACCATTATTAGCGGCCGAATGGTAGTCTGGCAACTCTTGAAGCCTCCAAAGGTCTAATCCTTCTGACAGGGGTTGCCCGGTACGTGTCGCGCAACTAAGCTTTCGACGCCATGAACCGTTCATACCCTCTTGTGGAGATTCACTTCGCGTTCTGGACCGTCCTGAGCGTCCCCCTGGGGTTTGCCGGCACGTTCTTCCTCTTTCCGGGGCTGGTCCTCGAGTGGGGCGTCGCCCTGCTGGGGCTATCTGGGCTGCTCGTCTTCTACGTCTCGAAGCTTACGCGAGGAACCCGTGCGGCCTGGTTGCTAGGCCTCATTGGGCACGGACTGTTGCTGGTCGCCGCCGTCTACTACGTCCCCCGCTGGCCCGCGCTCCTCGGCTTCCCGCTTGCACTGGCCAACCTGTACTCGCTCATAGTGCTCGTAGTGTACCGGAGGCTGTGGAGTGAGTTGGCCGACTCAGCGTTGCAGGAGGCGCTGGCCTAGCTTTCGAGTGCATCCGTTGCACAAGTGCAGCACTTGCTCTAGCCGCGGCTGAGACTGATATCTGCACCGAACTCTATGTATTTCCTAAGCTTACAGCGCTGCGCCTCAGGTCTGCCGGCCAAGCCTGCCTCTTGCACTCACGCTTAGCTCTGTGGCCCTTTCACGAGAGGGAGGAAATCCGACAGTGGCCAGCGGCGTGACCCACATCCTTGGCATTTCAGCATTCTACCACGACAGCGGCGCCTGCCTCCTGCGTGACGGAGACATCGTGGCCGCGGCCCAGGAAGAGCGCTTCACCCGCAAGAAGGGTGATGCGTCCTTTCCTATCCACGCCGTCGAGTACTGTCTGCGTGAAGGTGGGGTTGAGGCAAATGAACTGAGCTACGTCGGCTTCTACGACAAGCCGCTGCTGAAGTTCGAGCGAATCCTCGAGACCTATTTGGGCGTGGCCCCTTCCGGGTTCAGGTCTTTTCTGCAGGCCGGGCCGCTATGGATCAAAGACAAGCTTTATATGGAGCAGCAAATTCGTGATGCGCTGGATTACGACGGCGAGATCCTGTATGCCGAGCATCACGAGTCCCACGCTGCCAGCGCCTTTTTCCCGTCGCCCTTCGAGGAAGCCGCGATTCTTACGATGGACGGGGTGGGCGAGTGGGCGACAGCGTGCACAGGTGCTGGGCGTGGAAGCGAGCTAGAGCTGCTGAGTGAGCTTCACTGGCCTGATTCACTGGGCCTACTCTACTCGGCGTTCACGTACTACACGGGCTTCAAGGTCAACTCGGGCGAATACAAGGTGATGGGGCTCGCACCGTACGGCGAGCCGAAGTACGTCGATACGATTCTAAGCGAACTCGTCGACCTTCAAGAGGACGGGTCCTTTCGCCTCAACCAGAAATACTTCAACTATCTGACCGGCTTGACGATGACCAGCAAGGCCTTCGACAGGCTGTTCGGAGGGCCGCCGCGCACGCCGGAGACAAAGATCACCCAGCGCGAGATGGATCTCGCGCGATCTGTGCAAGTCGTCTGTGAAGAGACAGTGATGCGCATGGCGCGAACGGTGCACCGGCAGACCGGGATGGAGAACCTTTGCCTGGCCGGTGGTGTGGCACTCAACTGCGTGGCGAACGGGCGCCTGCTGCGGGAGGGGCCATACAAGCGCCTCTGGATCCAGCCTGCGGCTGGAGACGCCGGAGGGGCGTTGGGCGTGGCCCAGCTCATCTGGCACCGCCACTGCGACAAGCCCAGACAAGTCGTACCCGGCAAGGACAGCATGAAGGGCGCGTATCTGGGCCCTCGCTTCTCGCCGGAGGAGATCGAAGCGTTTCTGGAATCGAGGGGTGCCGTCTACGAGCGGCTGGAGCGTGAGGATCTGCTGAAACGGGTGGCGCGATTGCTAACGTCGGAGAAGGTAGTCGGCTGGTTCAACGGGCGAATGGAGTTCGGGCCTCGTGCGTTGGGCAGCCGCAGCATCCTCGGGGATTCTCGCAGCCCCAAGATGCAGGCGCAGATGAACCTCAAGATAAAGTTCAGGGAAGGCTTTCGGCCCTTTGCGCCCAGTGTTCTGCGTGATCGGGTTCACGAGTACTTCGAGATGGACTGCGAATCGCCGTACATGTTACTGGTCGCACCGGTGCGTGAAGAGCGTTGCATCGCCATGAGCGACAAGCAGAGCGAGCTTTGGGGCATCGATAAGCTGAATGTGGTGCGTTCTGACATTCCGGCTGTGACCCATGTGGATTATACGGCCCGTGTGCAGACGGTATCGCGGGAGACCAACGCCGACTATTACGACCTCATCAAGGAGTTCGAACAGCTCACCGGGTGCGGTGTGATCATCAACACGTCCTTCAATGTCAGAGGTGAGCCGATCGTCTGTACGCCCTACGATGCGTACCAGTGCTTCATGCGGACGCAGATGGACTACCTTGTGTTAGGCCCGTTCATCCTGGACAAGACCAAGCAGGGCGAGTGGAAGGAGAGCGTGGATTGGAGAAAAGAGTTCGTGCTGGATTGACCTCTCGTGAAGGTCGTAAGTTTGGGCTGACGGTCGGGATAGCGTTCCTGGTGCTCACCGCCCTGATGCTTTGGCGCCAGCACGTGCCGATTGCTTGGGTGACGGGCTCGATCGGGGGACTGCTCGTTCTGGGAGGGCTCGTGATTCCGGCGCGGCTGGGGCCGGCTCACGCCGTATGGATGGGCATGGCAGGCGTCCTGTCCAAAATCACGACGCCGATATTCATGGGTGTTGTCTATTTCGTGATTCTGGCTCCGGTGGGTTTGGTGATGCGACTCTTCGGACGAAATCCGCTGCGTCATCGGCCGGTGGATGGAGGGTTCTGGGTGGCGCGGAGCTCGGGTCAGGGCAACGATCTGAGACGTCAATTCTAGGCTGAGGCTTCAATGAGCAAGATGAGTCTGGCCCGTGAGCTTTGGGCCTTCATGAAGGTACGGAAGAAGTGGTGGCTGCTGCCGATCATCGTTGTAATGTTCATGGTGGGCACGCTGCTCATCTTCGCGCAGGGGTCGGCCCTGGCCCCGTTCATCTACACGATTTTCTAAGGGAAACACGCCCAGAGGCGTCGCTCCATCGGTAGTTAGCCCCGGCGGAGCGACGTCGGCCTTTCTCGACTAGTAAGGACCCTTCCGCGGCGTTCCCACGATTATACTGTCGTTCAGCGGCAGCATAGGGAACGTGGATACGTAGAGGGCGTAGCAGAAGCCGAAGATCCCAAGAAAGCCCAACGTCACCAGCAACTCGATCCAGCCTAGCGGCACGCCACCACCCGTCCAGATCGATGGCACTACAGCGTTGAATCTCTCAAGCCAGAGGCCAACCAGGATTAGCCCCGCCACGGAGGCCAGATAGCGTGGCGCCATCTTCACCTTTTGCCAGAGCAAAAGGACGAATGGGATGACGAAAACAAGGGCAAAGAAAGCGATGGTGAGTCCAAGCCAGGATCCTTCCATCCGCGCCAGAATGAAGATCGTCTCGCGGGGCAAGTTGCCGTACCAGATCGGCAGGTACTGGGAAAACCAGAGGTAGGCCCAGAATACACAAAACGCGAAGATCAGCTTGCCGAGGTCGTGCCATTGGTTCGAGGCCCAATAGTCGAGAGCGAGTCGATTCCGGAACAATGTTGCCATCACAGCCATCCCGGCCAGAGCCGACAGCCAGGCACCGATGAAGAAGTAGGCGGGATAGAGTACCGAAAGCCAGCCCGGCGTCAGCGACATGATCAAGTCGATGGCAACACCGCTCAACACGATAGCATACGAAAGCGCCAAAGCCGGTGACAGCCTTGCGAGCACGCCGCGGGAACGTGCCGCCTCGTTGTCTTCTCCACCAAAGTCGCGCCCGATCCAGTCCACCACCTGACGGCGCCAGCCGCCGAGCTGCCGTGCCACGGCCGGCATATCGGGGCGCAGCGAGTAGTACATCCAGACGAAACAGAGGATGTAGAACAGCGCCAAGAACAGAGCTCCCCTGGCAAACAAACCTCCGGCGTTGAACCATGCGCTTGGTAGTGCGTGCCCCTCTGAGTTCACCGGGTTGCCGATCCAGGGGAAGATCTGGTTCCGACCGAAATAGAGGATCAAGAACAGCAGGTACGACGCCGGCAGGAACGCTCCAAACCCCTGACCGAGGCGGTGCATCGATTTGCCCCAGTGGCCTTTTGCGACCTGCATCACGGCACCGAATAGCACTCCAGCTGTTGCCAGACCTGAAAAGAAGAGGAAGTTGATCAGGTAGGCCTGCCAGGCACGCTGCGGCGCGACAAACAGACCGATGACGAAGCCGATGAACCCCAGCCCGGCGAGTACGCCCAGTGCGATCGACAGTCGCTCAGTGAGAGCCCCCGGTACACGGCTGAGGATTTCACTTTCGCTGAACGAACGAGTTTCAGAGTGGGTCGATTCGGTCATCCTTCGCTCTTCTATTCGCTGGGGCTGGCTTGCCGCCTAGCCATCGCCCTCGGCCTGCCGCTGCAACTGCCGCACGTAGTTGACAATGTGCCAGCGCTCCTCCTGCGTGGGGCGCCGGTAGGCGGGCATCAGGCCGCGGCCAGCCGAGATCATTCCGAAGATGTAGCCATCGCTATAGTCGCGGGCCCGCTGCGTGTCCAGTTGGTTTATGAGGCCACGAGGGAACGGTCCTTCGATGGAGCCTCCGCCCAGTCCCTCTGGTCCGTGGCAGACACTGCAATAGATGTCGTACAGCTCCTTGCCCCGCTCCAGCGATGCGTTCGTCGCCGGGATCGGGTTTGAGACGTCCTCATAGTCGTTGGGTAGCGCGCCGAGTGGGATGCCAGCGTCAACGCTCACAGTCCCTTCCGGCGGCATGCGCATCGGCTCCTCGAACGGCTCGACCGCTGGCTGGTCGCGCAAGTTGCCGAACCACTCGACCTTGTCGATGGCGTCCTCGATCTCGGTGCCGCGGCAGCCCGCTAGGCCTGCCACCAGTGAAAGGCCGGTCAGAGCCGAAAGCAGCGGAGTAAGTCGCCTAACCCTCAACGTGCACCTCGTCGGGTCCGTAGCTGCGGAGCACGTCCTCGACCGCCCTACTCTGCTTCGAGTCACAGAGCACGCGCACGCCGAACTGGTCGTCGCTGTAGCGTGGCGCATGGGCCGGACTCAGTGTCACCGTGGGCATGCGGTTGTGAATGAGCATTCCGATCAGCGCCGAGATACCGGCGAACAGGATCGTCATCTCGAAGGCGATGACGACGTACGCCGGAATCGAGGCGAGCGGCTTGCCACCCGCCACCAGGGGGTAGTAGTAGGACGACCAGGTCGTGAGTGCGAAGCCGGAGATACAACCGGTGAGTCCACCAATGAATGCGTAGCGCCTAACTGGGCTGGGCGGCTTCCCAATCGCGTCCTCCAGTTCCTGCTCCATTATGGGCCCGAATACCTGGATGTCCTTGCAGCCCTGATCGCGCACGGAGCGCACCGCACTGACCACGGTGTGGATGTCACTAAAGGTCGCCGCTACGGTTGCCAGGCCGGCCATCTTACGAGTCTTCCTTCTTCTCGCCGGGCTTCCAAACGCCTTCGGCCATCGATTCCTTCACCTCGGTGATCGAGATTGCCGGCAATGTCTTCGCAAAAATCATGAACCAGAACAGGAACCAGGCGAAGCTACCCACCGTAATCGATATCTCGACCCACGTGGGTTTGTAGAGCCCCCAAGCCCCCGGCTCGTACTCGTGGGCGAGCGAGGTAACAATGATAACAAACCGTTCGTACCACATCCCTACGTTCACGAAAATCGAGATGATGAACATCGCCTTGATGCTGCGACGGATCCGTCGGGAGAAGCACAACAGAGGGATCAGTACGTTACACGTCATCATGATCCAGAACGGTCCGCTGTATGCTCCGACAGCCCGCCAGCGGAAGCTCTCCCACTCGATCGGATCACCCGAGTACCAGGCCATAAAGTACTCGGCGATGTAAGCGTAGCCGACAATCAGCGAAGTCAGCAGCATCAACTTCGCCATGTTGTCGTAATGGTACTCGTTGATGTAGTCCTCGAGGCCCAGCGCCCAGCGAAATGGCACCGACAGTGTGATGACCATGGCGATCCCCGAGAAGATCGCGCCGGCCACGAAATAGGGTGCGAAGATCGTCGAGTGCCAACCGGGCGTGATCGCCATGGCGAAGTCCCACGAAACGACGCTGTGGACTGAGAGCACCAGCGGCGTGGCGATGGCTGCCATGTAAAGATACATGCGCCGGTAGTTCTTCCACTGGCTGTCCGATCCTCCCCAGCCGAGGGACAACGCGCCGTAGGCCTTCTCCTTGAAGCGCGCCATTCGACCGGACACTCCCTTCATGCGATCACGGATCGTGGCCATGTCGGGGATTAGCCCCGAGTACCAAAACAAGAGACTAATGGTGAAGTAGGTGCTGATCGCAAAGAAATCCCAGATCAGCGGCGACCGGAAGTTCGGCCATAGCAGCCGCTGGTTGGGGTATGGTGCCAGGAAATAGAAGTACCAGACCCGGCCCAAATGGATGAGTGGGAACAGCCCGGCGGTCATCACCGCGAAGATCGTCATAGCCTCGGCGGTGCGGTTGATCGTCGTCCGCCAACCCGAACGCAGCAAATAGAGGATCGCCGAGATCAGAGTGCCGGAGTGGGCGATACCGACCCAGAACACGAAGTTCGTGATGTAGACACCCCACATCACGGGATGGGTGATCCCCGCCGTCCCCATGCCATACTTGATCTGGTAAACCCAGGCAAAGCCGGCCCAGCCCAGGGTCACCAATAGGATCGCCATCATGACTCGGTAGCGCCACTCGGGTGCCCAGAGCGCTCCGATGATGTCGCGGCTGACTTTCGCGAACGGTGTACCTGCAGGCGGTGCAACCGTCGCCATCTATGCCTCCTCCGATTCGCGTGCCACCGCTCTCAGGTAGGTGACCGCAGGCCGCGTGTTCAGTTCTCCAAGCACATGGTAGGCCCGGCCGCTCCGAGCTAGTTGCGAGACCCGACTGCTTGGGTCGCGGAGATTTCCGAAGACGATCGCCTCGGCGGGACACGTCTGCGCGCACGCCGACGTCACTTCACCGTCCATCACATCTCGGCCTTCGGAATTGGCCGTGTTCTTGGCCGCCGCTATTCGCTGCACGCAGAATGTGCACTTCTCCATCACGCCCTTCTCGCGGACCGTCACGTCCGGGTTCAACTGGAGGTTGAGCGGGTAGGGGTACTCGTAGTCGAACCACTCAAAGCGGCGCGCTTTATAAGGACAGTTGTTCGAGCAGTAGCGAGTCCCCACGCAACGGTTGTAGACCTGGACGTTGAGGCCCTCCGGACTGTGATAGGTGGCGTACACGGGGCAGACCGGCTCGCACGGGGCGTTGCCGCAATGCTGACACATCATCGGCAGGTGAACGACGTGAAGGGCGCTAGTGTCGGACCCGTTGTTGGAGCCATTTCCGTGGTCGTCGCCGGCGGCTTCGCTGCCGTGGCCGCCCACCTCGACATGCTCGTAAAAGCTCTCGAGCCTCAGCCAAGCCATCTCTCGGCCCTGGGCGACCAGATCTTCGCCGACGACCGGCAGGTTGTTCTCCGCGTAACACGCCGTTACGCAAGCGGAGCAGCCGATACAACTCGAGAGGTCGATGGCCATGCCCCAGCGGTACGGGCTCTTGGGGTCAGCGTCCTCCGAAGTAGCGACCCGTGCCTCCGGGTGCAGGCGTATCTCCTCCTGTGCATGCTCTTCTGCTTCGACCGCAGCGGCGATGGGGATGATTTGGGCGATCTCGCGGCCCAGGTCGTCGTGCGAGCCTTGAGTTCGCACGAGGCGGCCTCCACGCTCGACCACCGACAGCGAGACTCGTGTGGACAACCAAGCGAAGCTGCCCGAGGTCTCGTCGGCCGCGCTGGGCAACAGTTGCAGCGGGTTCACTCCTCGGTCACGGGCCCAACGACCGTAGCTCTCGTGACCTTGCCCGATCGGAATGGCCACGGTGTCCGGGCGAATGCCCCAGTACACGAAGGCCGGCGCATTGATCGACCCGTGGGGCGATGTGATCTGGAGGATGTCACCGTTCTCGACCCCCAACGCCTCCGCGGCCTCCGGGTGGATCTCGACCCAGGAGTCCCAAACGACCTTACTGACCGGGTCCGGTAGCTCCTGCAGCCAGGGCCGGTTCGCTCCACGTCCGTCGTACAGGTTGGGCGATGGGTAGGCGACAAAGGTGTACGGGGTCGTTTCATCGCCGAAGAGCACAGGCTCCTCGAAATACACTCCGCTCACGGCTCTGTTGATCGTCACCGCCTGAGTACCGACGTCGCGCCAGACTCCACCGCGCGACACAGCCGCTCGCCAGAATTCCTGGAAGTCTTCACGCGGCGCAAATTCACTCTGTGTCGCCTGCCAAGCGTCTTTCAGGTAGGCCTGATAGTCGGGCCACTGGAAACGTCCCGCCGCGGCGCCGCCGACACGGCTTGCCAGGGACATCAGGACGTCGCCGGTGTGCTTGGTATCGAAGAGCGGGTTAACCGTCGGCTGCATCAGTCCGTGAACGCCGACCTGGGGCTGCTGGTCACCCCAACTCTCCAGCGGCGTGTGATCGGGAAGGATGAGATCGGCTGCTGCAGCGGTCTCGTCCATGTAACTGGCGAAACTCACGACCAGCCCGACGTTATCCAGAGCTTCAGTGAATCCTAGGGCCGCGGGCAGCGTGTGGACAGGGTTGACCCGGTGCACCAGGGCCAGCTCTACGCCGCCGGACTGCATGGCTGAAACCACTTCCGCGAGACGATCCATGCTCGCCGAGCGGCGGCGCAGGATGTTCGGGCCGAACCGCACTGTGCGGCCCACGTTCCCCGCCGCGTAGTTGAGGAGATTGACGGCGACATGCGTGGCCGTGGCGTTCCGGTCGGCCAGTTCCACACCGGGCGGCAGGGCGAGACTGGACGGAGCGTCGGCAAACTCGTGAGCCAGCCGCTCGATCTTCTCGGCTTCAACGCCGGTAGCCTCGGCGACGCGCTCCGCAGTGAACGCCTCGACGAGCGGCCGGATGGCGCTGGCGCGCCCGCCAGCGCGTCCCGCGGCGACCAGGACACGGGCCATGGCCAACGCCACGAGCATCGCGCTGCCGGGTCTTACGCTGACCCATTCGTCCGCGTTGGTGCCCGTGAGCGATAGGCGTGGGCTCAAGTGGACGAAACGACCCTTTCGGCCATCTCGGAAGCTTTGGGAGCCGGAAAACATCCGAGCGTACTGAACTGGGGAGATCCAGGTCTCCAGGAACCCGGCCCCGAAGGAAATAATCAGGTCGGCTTGATCCAGATCGTATCGCGGGATTTCCGCCAGACCGAAAGTCAGGCGGTTAGCCTCGCGCAACGGCTCGACATCGAAACTCTCGTAGATCACTCGGTTGGATGAACCGATGGCATCCATCCAGGTGTCGAAGAGGTTGTCGAGTGAGCTCACATTCCCGTCGGTGAACAGATAGAGGCGGTCGGCATCGCCGGACAGGCTGAGAGCTCGAATGCGATCTGCCAGCATCGTTTCAGCGTCTTCCCAGGAGAGGGGTTCGAACTCGCCCTCGACGCGGAGCAACGGCTGCGTGATGCGGTCCGGATTGTAGAGGCCTTGGAGTGATGCCTGTCCCCGGGCACAGAGGCGACCGCTATTCACCGGGTGGTCGGGGTTGCCTTCGATCTTGATGGGGCGGCCTTCGCGGACTTTTGCGTGGATGCCACAGCCGGCCGGACACTCCTGGCAGACGCTGGCGTACCAGTTGGGAACGCCGGGGATGATCTCTTCCGGGCGGACCAGGTAGGGGATCAGCTTCTGGCCTTGCTCCTGTGTGCAGCCTGCCAGGCCCGCACCGGCGCCGCTCAGCCCGAGGACCTTCAGAAAGTCGCGACGTTTAATCTCCGACATCTATGGGCGCTCCGTGTCCGCTAGCACGCGGTCTGGCCTATTCTGCGTCGGCGTTCGACCATCGATCTAGTAATGGCACGCGGCACAATCGATCGGTCCCTTGGTGATGCCGTACCATGAGTCTATCGACTTTGGGTAGAGGCTATGCGACTCGCGGTCGTCCTCACCAAATTCTTCATCGTTTACTGCTGCCCGCGCTAGCTTCTCCAGGTCCTCCGATGGTTGTCTGTGACACTCAAGGCACCAGCCCATGGTCAAGGGAGCCCATCGGTACAGGACGTCTGTATTCTCGACCTCGCCGTGGCATTCCTGACATTCGACCTCGGCCTGCACGTGGCGGCCATGGTTGAATTGGACAAAATCGGACAGGTTGTAGATCCGCTCCCAAGGGATCGGCTCTCCGTTCTGCTCGAATCCCCGCAGCCTCTGGATCTCTGTGCTGGCCGCTTTCACGACCCGATGGCAGCCAAGGCACTCCTGCACGGCCGGGACCATTGCCACTGGCGACTTGTCTGCATTGCTGTGGCAGTAGAGGCACTGGATCTCGAATTCACCGGCGTGACGGCGGTGGCTGAAGAAGATCGGCTGCGCGGGCCCATCATAGTAGCCGACCATCGTGTCCGGATCGAAGGTGAAGTTCCCGTCTTGGAGGACTGCTGCAGTGGCAAGCGACGGTGCAGCAGCACGCGGTCGCTGAGCCTGAAAGGCGAACGCGACAAGCGCCAGCCCGGCCAGGCCGGACATACCGATAGCGAGGGCTCTCCGACGGGTGCGCATATCCTCCCGGGTCCTTTTGCAGAAAGTGTGCCCTGTGAGGTCGGGGTGAGACTAAGATTACGGTAAGTGGGCGTCAAGGGCGTTAGGCAACCAAGTCGGGCTAGCCTGCCGATCTCCTCGTCCTGACATCAGCCCTCTCCAGCACCTGGACAGCGATCCACGTCTGCGCCGCTTGGTGACGACGACCCCAGGCGCCGTTCTTCATCTGGCCTTCAACTAACCTTGGGATCACATCTTGGAGCATCTGTAGCGACGAGGAGCTTCTGACCTCGAGCAGCGTTTCTAGCACGAAGAAAAGCTCCACGTTGGGCCAGGCGCCGTCCTTTCCTTGTTCCCTCGCGAGAGTCTCCAGGCCCGTGGTGAGTTCGCTCGACTGCGGCCCATCGGCCCACGCGAGTGCTTGCAGGGCGCCGACGGAGAGCGCTGGCGTGAAGGAGCCGCCGTAGTCCAGATAGAGGGGGAGGCTTCTGAGCCCCGAAACCGAGGCGACCGCTCTCGGGTCAGCACGATTCGCCCTCAGGACTGACCGCAACGCTCTCTGCGACGCCAGCAGTCGGGCCCCCACATCCGAGGTCACGCTCTGCCCATTCGGCAATGTCAGCTCTTGGGGGTCGTCCGGCGCACCAGGGCTGAAGAAGCCGCTGACGTAGTGCTCGCACAACCGCTGCTCGTGCCGGGCCGGCGTACAGCCGAAACCGTAGGCTCCGTCCTGGTCGCGCTGCCCAAAGAGCCAGTCCAGACCCCTTGCCACTGCGCCTGAGTCGGACGGTATTCCCAGGTCGAGGAGACGCCAGATCGCCTCGGACGTGGCCGCCAAGTTTCCGTCCCCCCAACTCCCATCTCGACCCTGTTTAGCCAGCAGGTCCCCGCGCAGATGTCTCGCCAGCTCGGGAGCACCTCGGGTCTGCTCCCGTCGGGCCAGAAATCCATAGTAGTCGGATCGCTCGTACAGCCAGGCCCGGGCAAGGTCGACCGCGTCCTGTATGTGTATAACTGTTGTTGGGGGTTGGGCTTTCTTCGAGGAGCTGCGGCGCTTCGCCAAGTGGTTCCTCCTCCTCCAGTCGTCAAGACGTAGGAAACGCCGTAGATTACCACATCTGTATGATCCGCGCGAGAGAGCCGGCAACCGTTCAATTAGACAATGTGATCTATGATACGTACCGAGGTGGTTTCGACTGGATTCTACGTGCCCGAACGTGTGGTAACCAACAATCAGCTGACCGAATGGATGGAGACCAGCGACGAGTGGATCCGCCAGCGCTCAGGGATCGCCGAGCGCCGCTGGGTTGACGGTGGGGTCGGCTGCTCCGATCTAGCCCTCGTAGCGGCAGAGCAAGCCCTGGAGAGGGCGGGCTTGCAGGCATCGGACCTGGACTGCGTGGTCTTGGCGACGCTAAGCCCGGACGTGTATTTCCCCGGTTCCGGTGTCTTTCTGCAGCGGAAACTGGGCGTAAAGAACATCCCGTGTCTAGATGTAAGAAACCAGTGCTCTGGCTTCATCTACGGTCTGTCGGTTGCGGATGCCTGGATCCGTACGGGCACCTACGAACGCATTCTGCTTGTTGGCACCGAGGTCCACTCGACGGGCCTCGAGAAATCAACGGCGGGTCGGGACACGGCTGTACTCTTCGGCGACGGCGCCGGCGCAGTGATATTGGGTCCAGTTGAGGATTCAGGCCGCGGCATTCTTTCTGTGAACATCCATGCGGATGGAAGACACGCCGAGAAGCTGTGGATAGAGGCGCCGGGCTCGCGTTATAACCCGTGGCTGCAGGCCGACCATATCGAGCGTGGGCTGACGCGGCCGGTGATGGAGGGGCGCGATGTTTTCAAGCATGCGGTCGTCAAGATGCCTCAAGCGGTCCGGGAAGCGCTGGAAGCCAGTGGACTGACGATTGAGGACCTCGATCTGGTGATCCCCCACCAGGCCAACCAGCGTATTACTCAGGCGGTTCAGAAGGCTCTCAGCCTCTCAGACGACAAGGTCGTCAGCAACATCCATAAGTACGGAAACACGACGGCCGCGAGCATCCCCATTGCACTCCACGAGGCGGTAGAGGCGGGGAGGGTCGAGCGAGGCGACCTCATCTGTCTAACGGCGTTCGGTTCTGGTTTTACTTGGGGAGCGGCTCTCATTCGATGGTAAGCGGGTTTCAGGTACTAGGATGAACATCGTAATCACCGGTGGCAGCGGGTTTATCGGCACTCATCTTGTCAAGCGTCTACTCGAAGATGGCCACGATGTGCGCATATTTGACAAGCGCCCGAGCGAGACGTTCGCCGATCTTGTAACGCTGGGCGATGTAAGAGACCAGGCGGCAATGACATCCGCGCTTCGCGGGGTCGACGTCGTCTATCATCTTGCGGCTGAGCACCACGACGACGTTCGTCCCGTCTCGCGTTATTATGAAGTCAATGTTGGTGGAGCTGAGAATCTGGCCGCAGCCTGTGACGCCAACGGCGTGCGTCGCGTCATCTTCACGAGTTCTTCGGCCGTTTACGGGTTGAGCAGCGGCGTTGCGGATGAATCCGCCGAGCTCAGACCTTTCAATGATTATAGCAGGAGCAAGCTCCAGGCCGAGCGCGTCCTCGGTGATTGGATGAGCACCGGCCGGGTCAAGTCGCTATTCATCGTCAGGCCCGTCGTGGTGTTCGGTGAGGGCAATACGGCTAACGTCTACAACTTGATTCAGCAGATTTCCCGGGGCCGCTTTGTGATGGTAGGCACGGGAGAGAACAAGAAATCGATGTGCTACGTAGGCAACCTCGTTCTTTTTCTAGCACAGGTGGCAGATCGGAGCGGTCGGGAAGATGTGGTGAACTATGCGGACAAACCGGACCTTTCGGTCGGTGACATCGTAGAGATCATCAGAGACGAGCTGGGTGATTCGGAAGAGCCGCTCCGCAGGATACCGTATTGGCTGGGCCTGCTCGGCGGTTACTCGTACGATATCATGGCGCGTTTGACCAAGCGTCGGTATGCGATCAGTGGCGTGCGCGTCAAGAAGTTCTGCGCGAACACGCAGGTTACTACGAGTGTCTTTGAGGACATGGGTTTCGAGGCTCCCTGGACGCTGGAGGAAGGGTTGAGGCGGATGATTGCCAGCATTCCTCGTTAGCTACTAGAGAGTTTTATGAATAGACATCCGCTTCTTCGAGCTCTCACCGCAACATTGCTCCTACTGCCGCTGAGCGCGGCGCCGCTGGCCGCCCAGGAGCAGGAGGTCCCCACGCGAGTCATGGTGCGAGCCGTGGCACGGGACGCCAAGATCATCGGCAGCGGTGTGGGGGGCGCCCTGATCCGCATAGTCAATGCCGCGACGGGGGAGGTATTGGCTGAGGGGAAGCAAGAGGGAGGCACCGGGAGTACACAGCTCATAATGTCGACGCCCCACACTCGCGGCATGACGGTCTACGATACGGAGGGCGCGGCGGGTTTCTTGGCCGAGCTACAGCTCGTTCAGCCCACTGTCGTGAACATTTCGGCTGTGGGACCACTGGGATATCCCCAAGCCATCCGGTCCGCGACGGCTCAGGTACTGCTTGTACCTGGTGGCCACATTGAGGGTGACGGTGTGATTCTGGAGCTTCGTGGCTTCATTGTCGAGATCTTGAAGCCAGCGCCCCTGGATCCGGTTGCCTATTCGTTTGATGTGGCGGCTCGGGTCCGCATGATGTGTGGCTGCACCATTGAACCGGGTGGGATGTGGGACGCGAACACGAAGACTCTCGTAGCCGTCCTGAGAGCGGATGGCGTTGCTCTGGCCAGTACAGTGCTTGCCTATGCCGGGCAGACGAGCATGTTCGAGGGAACGCTGTCTGTGCCCACTGGCGCCGAAGGTAAGGAACTGCAACTGGAAGTCTTGGTCTCGGAGGCCAGTCGCGAGAATTTCGGGCGACACTCGTTTCCCATGGGTGAGTTGGAAACCGAGGGCGAGCGATCTGCTGGAAGCAATCGGTGATCAGCTATCCGTACGGTTCCAGGGTTGATGCTTGACCGTCCCATGCGCGCCTGATTTATTGACAGGCCCGGTGCCGTGGCCGAGTGGCTAGGCGGAGGCCTGCAAAGCCTCTTACGGTGGTTCGATTCCACCCGGCACCTTTGGAGAAGTGACTGGCGAGTAGTTCTTGAGGGGTTGTAGATCCGGTGACGTGGCAACCCTTGTCTTGAGGCCAGGGTCGGAGCAGCTTTGGTTCCATGCGGGCGTAGCTCAGTTGGTAGAGCGCGAGCTTCCCAAGCTCGAGGTCGCGGGTTCGAGACCCGTCGCCCGCTTTGTCGTACCGAGACCCGGGGCGGTAGCTCAGCTGGTTAGAGCGCTGCGCTCACATCGCAGAGGTCGGGGGTTCGAGTCCCTCCCGCCCCATTGGAGAAGTGATTAGTGAGTAGTGAATAGTGATTGGCAGGCATTCCCGTAGATTCACGACCCCACCGATCGCTTCTTTTGCCCGGGCTGCTATGATTGCCCGACCACGCGGGAGTAGCTCAGTTGGCCAGAGCATCAGCCTTCCAAGCTGAGGGTCGCGGGTTCGAGTCCCGTCTCCCGCTCTCTTTCGGCGGATGAGGGCACCGCAAGGGTGAGTGCGGTTGCCCTGATACCCCGCTGTTGCACGAGCTGTAAGTGTATATGCCACAATTAGATGGCGTACTTACCCGGTGAAGTAACGGGGGAAGGTGTACCGCCGCTGTGAACGAAGAGGCACCGCCGATGTAATCGGGGTGCCTCTTCGTAATCAGAGCATTGGGTGGGCTAGGACGTTTACCTTTCCCAATTGGGAACGCCGCGACCGGGAGTCCACGGCACACCTGCAGCCTCCAGGCGGTCCTCGAAGGCCGGCAGCTCGGTTTCGATTAGCGTGCGAAGCTCACCCAAGATCTCGCTGAACTCCTCAGCTGCGATCTCGTAGTTCCGCTGGTGCGTAGCCGTTGGCCCTGACGTGCTGGAGAAACTCCCACGCACGACTTGCTGGACCCGAGATACAATACCCGGCATACCGGGCTCAGCGCGCTGCGGCTTGGTCGGGTCACCGGTGAGTCGCTGCTGCAGATCCAGCAAACGCAACTCGAGCGCCCGTGCTTCGGTGTAGAGAACGATGTCGACTTGCGGCGAGACCTCGATGGCCCGCTTGATGTAGTCGATATCCTCGGCGGCTCTTTGTGCGGCTTGGTTCGCGCCCATCACCGCGCGCTGCAATTCACCGGTCTTCTGTTGGAAAGCGAGCAGAGCTTCCCTCTCGGCTGGCGATCCTTGAGACTCGTAAAGTGGCTCCAACTCGAACGCTGTGGGCGCTACCAGTTGTGTGATCTCGCCGTCAACGAGCTTGTCGATGCTGACCGTGTACTGGCCCGGGACCGCCAACGGACCGTCGCCCTCTCTCGTCAGACTAATCGGCGAATAACCGGGATAGCGAAAATCCCAGGTGGCGCGGTGAACTCCCGACGAGGCGGAGCCCTCGATTCGTCGTACGATGTTTCCGTCCACATCTCTAATGGTCAGTACGACGACGGGTTCCTCTTCACGGTCCTCCGCTTTGAGATCTTCCCAGGCGGGGTAGAAGACGTCGCCACCTTCCTCCGCGATCTTGCCCTCTGCGGCCTGGCGGCGAGCCTCGCGAGTTTTCAGCGCCTCGTTGAGATAGTAGGTGAACGTGGCTCCGTACGGTGGGTTGTCCGCCACGTAGAAACTTGCGCCTTGGAAAGCCTTCCCCTCACTGGCCAACGGGCGCGCTGGGATGTACCACAGAGCCGTCTTGATTGGGAAGATCTTGGCCTCCTCCTGCAACATCTCTTCACTCAGCTCGCGCAGTGGACTGTAGTCGTCGAGGATGAAGAATCCGCGGCCGAAGGAAGCCGCGACGAGATCGTTCTCGCGACGCTGAATCTCCAAATCGCGGATAGCGATCGTCGGCATCCCGCCTTTCAGCTGGATCCATTCAGCGCCACCGTCCAGGGTCGTGAAGATCCCGAACTCGGTTCCGACGAACAGTAGGTTCGCGTTTACGTGGTCCTCGGCGATCGTATAGGTGGAACCGCGCTCCGGCAGATCGCCGGTGATCGAGGTCCACGAGCCTCCGCGATTTGTGCTCTTTAGCACGTACGGCTTGAAGTCGCCGCGCTTGTGGTTATTGAGGACGGCATAAACCGTGTTGGGGTCGTGAAGCGAGGCCTCCAGATCGTTGACGTAGGTCATCGCCGGAACCTCGGGCAGACCATCGATCTTTCGCCAGTTGCCGCCGCCGTCTTCGCTGACCTGAATAAGCCCGTCATCAGTTCCCGCGTACAGTAGACCCTCGACCAGTGGCGACTCGCTCACTGCTACGATCGTCCCGTAAAACGAAGTGGAGCGGTTCTTTGCCACCGCATCGACGCTCCACACTCGGCCCATCACCGGCAGGGTGTTGCGGTCCATGTTGCGCGTCAGGTCCGGGCTGATTGCCCGCCAAGTGTCGCCGCGGTCGTCGCTCTGAAAGAGGATCTGCGAGCCGAAGTACAGCCGGGTGTGGGAATGCGGGCTGATCAATAGCGCCGAGTCCCAGTTCCAGCGCAGCGGCGGTCCGTCCTTTTCCGGCTGCGGCTTGATGTCGAGAGTGTTGCCCGTTCGACGATCGTAACGGATCAGACCACCGTATTGCCACTGTGAGTAAACGGTGTTCGGGTCTTCCGGGTCCACGGCCGGGTCGAAACCGTCGCCGAACACGGTCACGAACCAATCGCTGTTTCGAATGCCATTGACGTTGTTCGTGCGTGAGGGGCCACCTTGGGTAGCATTATCCTGCGTTCCGCCGTAGACGTAGTAGAACGGCGTGTCATAGTCGAGGGCGACCTTATAGAATTGAGCGATCGGCAGATTGGGGAAGAAGTAGTAGTTCTGCCCTCGATCCCAGGTCTCGTAGAGTCCGCCGTCACTCCCGATGATCAGATGGTTGGGATCGTCGGGGTCGAAGGCGAGGGCGTGGTTATCGACATGCTTGTCGCTCTCCCCCAGCCTCGTGAAAGTCTTTCCGGCATCTTCCGACACCATCATGTATGTGTCGAGAGAGTAAATGCGGTCGAACTTATGAGGGTCGGCGTAGATCTCGTTGTAGTACTGCGGGCTACCGCTGACGTAGTCGCTCATCTTAGACCAGTTCTCGCCACCGTCCGCGGAACGGAAGAATCCGCCCTTTTCACCGGTCGCTTCGACGATGGCATAGAGGACGTCCGGAAGGATCGGCGAGATGGCGATTCCGATGCGACCCTTGTCGCCGCTGGGTAGCCCCTTGTTGATCTGCCTCCACGTGGCTCCGGCATCCGTGGACTTGTACATGCCCGACTCAGGCCCGCCATCGATAAGCGTCCAGACGTGCCGACGACGCTGATAGGAGGCTGCGTAGAGCACGTCTGGGTTACGCGGATCGAACATGACGTCCGTCACGCCCGTGTTCTCGCTGATTTCCAGAACTAGTTCCCAGGTGTCGCCGCCGTCCGTCGACTTGTAGAGTCCGCGGTCGCCCCCCGGCGCCCAGAGAGGGCCTTGGGCCGCTACATAGACGACGTCGGAATTGCGCGGGTCGATGAGAATCCTGCCGATGTGCTCGGAGTCTTTCAGCCCCATGTGCTTGAAGCTCTTCCCGCCGTCCGGCGACTTGTAGACGCCGTCGCCATAGCCCACACTGCGCTGGCTGTTGTTCTCGCCGGTCCCGACCCAGACGACGAAGCGATTCTTCGGATCCAGGGTGACGACGCCGATGGAGTAGGAGCCGTACTTGTCAAAGATCGGCTTCCATGTTGTACCTGCGTTGTCCGTCTTCCAGACGTTCCCCGACGCCGCTGCCACGTACCAGGTGCTGCGGTTCACGGGGTCGATGGCGATGTCGATGATGCGTCCGGACATGAACGCTGGCCCGATGCTCCGCAGTTCTAGAGCCGACAGCAGGTCGGAGTCCAACTCGGGCGACTTGGCTTCGTCACCTTCCTGACCTGTGGCCGTGCGTGTGGAAGGAAGGATAAGGCTGAGGCTTAGCAGCAATACGACACGTCTTAACATCTGCCCCTCCGTGTGAGAAAGGGTTGCTCGATGGCACAGGGCGTTACGGATATGAGACCAAACTAAGGAAGGATTGCCACTCAGCCAACGCCCACGGAGACTGGATCGGAGCGAAGATTCAGCGAATGGATTCCTGCGGCGTCAGTACGGCATCTCCTCATCGCTGAGGCCGAAGTGGTGGCCGATCTCGTGGATGACGGTCTTGCGGACCTCTCGAGCGACTTCCTTAGGGCTACGGCATGTACGGAGTATTGGGCCCATGTAGATCGCGATATGGTCGGGCAGGTCCGAAAGCGTGCCTTCCCGTTCTATCAGGGGAACCCCCTTGTACAGTCCCAGCAACTCGTCCGCCTCGGTGAGTGGGTCGAGCCCCATCTCTCGCAGATCCTCCAGGTCGGGCTCGTCCTCCAGCACGACGGCCACGTTCTCCAGGCGCTCCGCGAACTCCTCGGGCAAACTGTCCAGGGCACGCTGGACCAGGCGTTCGAAGGTGGCGCGCTCCATCTCGATCATAGTCGTCTGTGCTCAGGGCCGTGCGTTCGCTCGGCCAGATCCGAGTTCCAGCTTTGCGATTCTACCGTCCACACCGGCGACCCAGGCAAAGTTTGCGAAGGCTGAGACGGCGACCGTGTTGAAACCGAGAGTATCGATAGGTAGCCAGGTCTGGCCCGAGTCCGGCGAGAAGCCTAAGCCCGATGGCCCGGTAGCGACGACGATCATGCCGCCCTCACGGGATGAATAGCTCACGCCCCACCGCACGCCTGGGGGTTCGGAAGATCCCGTGAGCGCCCAGGTCAATCCACCATCCGTCGTGCGTGCCGTGTTGTCGCTGCGGTCGTTGGGCTTCGTGTGGTCACCGCCCACGGCAATACCGTTCATCTCATCCCAGAAGGTGACTCCGAAGATGCCGGCAGTTTGCCCGCCTGTGATGGGTGTCTCCGCCACGGTCCACGTGCGGCCTCGGTCGGTCGAGCGAAAGACGCGACCCACGTGTCCACCGCCTGTGCCGAACCAAACGCTGCTCGTTCCTTGAACGGCGATCGCGGTGCCGCTGGCGGCGAAACCAGCTTCGCCTGGCAGAGGAGGCGGAATACTCTCAGGGGGCACTCGCTCCCACGTGTCCCCACCGTTCTGAGTCGTGACAATCAGAAAACTGCCCTCGACCGGATCGCTGAAAGCTACGCCGTTGTCTGCGTCCCAGAACGCCATGCCATCGAAGAACACGCCGGGCCCGCTGTCGCTGTACTGCATCTTCCAAGTAATGCCGGAGTCGGTGGTCTTGTAGATCCTGGCGAGGGCACCTTCGAAATGGGTGCCGAGAAGGTATGCGGTGCTCGCGTCTACGGCGTGCACATCGATGAAGAACAGCTCCGAGGCGCCGGGGACGGAGTCAGCGCTCCAGTTCGTGCCGCCGTCGAGCGTCCGGGCGAAGACGCCGTTTCGGCCCGATGCCCACACGACGGAGGTACCTGCCGCGCTGAGCCCCCGGAACTCGGATGCGGTGATGCTTGTCAGGAGAGCGATTCGAGGGCGTGCCTCTTGGCAGGCGACTGCGCCAGCAAGGCATACGATACAGAGGATAGTCCGCAGAGGCCCGACCTCCCATTGACACGGGTAAGAGAGCCTGCATAGCCTTCGATGCCTATCGCAGAGCTTGTTGGCCCTGTAGCTCAGTAGGATAGAGCAGCGGTTTCCTAAACCGAAGGTCGCAGGTTCGAGTCCTGCCAGGGCCACTTTCCCCTATTATATAGAGGCTCCCCAAAGTAGAGCGGCCGCTGACCGGGGGTCAACGGCCGCTTCCAGCGCCGTGGTCGCGAATACAGGGCGAGACTGCTGATTTGAACGCCTTCGCCAGCAGGGTTATCTTGCCGCTGGGTGGTGCAGATCAGGGCCGCTGGAGCGGTTTTGAGGCCGCTCGGAGCGTACGTCACACCCGAGGACGTCGAGGCAGGTTACGGTTACGACGATAGGGGAGAAAATGACGAAGCACATCGAGAGCGCGAAGCCGTTGGTGGGCATTCTCACCGGCAGCCCCAATGATCTTCCCACGGTGGGCAAGGCACGAGAAGCGCTGGAGGAGCTTGGCATCCCCTGCGAGGTGAAGGTCCTGTCGGCGCACCGCACCCCCGATCTGACCGTAGACTACGTGCGCGCGGCGGAAGCCGCCGGAGTAGAAGTATTCATCGCCTGCGCCGGTATGGCTAACCACTTGGCGGGCACCGTGGCCGCCCACACACTGCTCCCTGTGATCGGAGTGCCCTTGGCTTCGGGTCCCTTATCGGGCATGGATAGCCTGCTCTCCACCGTACAGATGCCGCCCGGAATTCCCGTTGCGACCGTGGCGGTAGATGGGGCTCGGAACGCCGGGTTCCTAGCTGCCCGGATACTCTCGATCAAGTACCCCGAGATCGGAAAATCGCTTAAGGAGAGTCTGGCAGCATCTCGGCGCCGCTATGAGGAGGCGCAACTCTCGTAGTCTCAAGGCCTCACTGGGTTGGGGGGATTGCCCCAGCTTCTACTTGGATATCCGCGGGCGATCGCGGCTTCAGCTCCCACGTCGCGGGCGTACCGGGCAGGGGAACCAACAAGCCCTCTGCATCCACAAGAGAGCCGGGGACATACGTCGAGTCGATGACGAAGGGCACGTCCTCATCGAGGAGGATTCTAAGCAATCCTGAGCCGTCGTTGACTTCTAACGCGAGGCCTTCAGCAACGGTAGCCGTGTCACTGATCGTCGCATCACGAACTTGTACCAGCGCGGCGTCCAGGCGCGCGCTGTCGGCCGCGGTCGCCATCGCGGTCGTAACTCGGATCGCGGGGGGGACTTCGGCGACCGTTATAATGAACGGTGTGACATTGTCGAGCGTGGGCTGTCCCTCAACGGTCGACGTCGTCCCGAGGAAGCGAACGCTGTCGCCGGCAAAGATGACGGCGGTCCCCACGCGCGTGGAGCGCATCGCCCAAGTGCTGCCTGCAATGTTGACCGTTTGATCGCCGAACGTCTCGCGAGCGTTTAGCGCAACGCCCTCTACGAAGACCCGTTCACCGGGAGGCAGTTGCCGTGCTTCCTCGATGGTGACGATCGGGAAGCTTAGCGCGATGGCTGTAGTCGTGGTGTCGTTGCGACTCGCGATGATCTCTACGCCCGGATCGATCTCCACGACCAGCAGACTGTCGGGTACTGTAGCTGGGTCTATTACTATTCTATATAGCCCTGCGGGCACGGCCGGCATGCTGAAGAGTCCATTCCGGTCGGACAGCGCGCGCGTGGCCGTGTCCTGAGTCCCGAAATAGAGAAGTCGAATGCCGACGAGTGCTATGGGTGTGTCATCGTCGGTAGCCTCGCGGTTGCCATCCCCATCGTAGTAGACCAGTCCGTCGACAGTACCAGCGGCGTCGATGCTGGTAACTCGATCCTCCCCGGTCCCTATGCACCCCGCTACAAGCAAGGTTGCAAGAGTCAAGGCCGACATGGCTCGCAAACAAGAAATGTACATGCTACAGCCCCATCCGAATTCCGAATCGCAGCGAACGACCCGTAGAGTAGTGGACCAGTGCTCTTCCGAAGTTTGGATTCGTGACAAGCGGTACGAAGACCGTGCCATTCGGACTCGTCTCCAGCGGCCTGCTCCCATCGACAAGGAACAACGCATTGTCGCGCGGGCCCAAGTCCGCGTCGAGTATATTCAGGAAGTCCACAACCAGTTCGATAGGCATCCCTTGGACCGCATAGAGGCCGACGGCAAAGCGCGCATCCAAGCGAGTAGTGTTGGGCCCCCGGCAAGTATTCCGTCCCGCAAAGCTGTTTGCCTGTTCTGCAAGGCACTCCCATTCACTGAGCAACTGATCCATACCCGCGACAGACGGGTCCACAAAAGCGGGATCATTGCGTGCTGAGCCATCGCCGTTAGCGTCGACGCCGGCGCGAAAACCGGGCGTGAAGGGGTACCCTGACTGGTAACTGTAGAAGGCGGAGGCCCGGACCCCAGCGAGCAAACCGGGGACCCTTGCTTGAGCACCGATCACGACGCGGTCGGGGATGTCGGCATCTGGCTTACCTTGGGCCCAATCGAATCCAAAGATTCCGCTTGGGAAAGGCGTTAGTTGGACGTCTGGTCCGCCACCGCTCGCTCCCAGCCAATTATCCTCGCCCCATGAAAATGTGTAAGCCACGAGCAAGTCGAGCCAGTCCGCAGCGCGACGCTCGAGTGCGGCTGTGACCCCCCAGTACTTCGAAACGCCATCCGCGTCGAGCGATGAAACGAGACCGAAGTTCGGAAACCGCCGATTCGTTCGCGGCTGGACTGCCAACAGAGAGCCTTCCTGAATGAGCCTCCCGTAGATGGGCCGGCCGTATTGATCTTGACCGGACGGTGCCTGTGCCAGGTTGATGTCCTTACGCCGTGGCAGGAAGTCCGAGTAGCGATATGCGCCGGAAAGGTGTATCGCGGTCCGGTCGTCGAATAAACGTGAAAGGCCGACGCTGGCCCTTCCGGTTCTGGGCGGCCCATACCCGGGTCCAAGCACGGTGAGCCGCGGTCCGACGACCGGGGCGGAACCGAGGCCAGGTGCGGCGGGCCAGCTGTCGAGATCGCCGACGCCGCGCCGATCGTCGACTGAGCCGTCTTGGGTCGCCAGTTCACCGAAACTGCTGGCTGGAACCAGGCTGTGGTAGAACCCAGCTGCACCGCGGACGAGCCACTCCCCGCGTTGGCTTATGTCCCATAGTACGCTGAAGCGCGGGCTCCACTTGCGTTGTGCCGAGATGAAGTTGGTGTTGTCGATGCCCGTCAGCGCGAACCACTCCGGGTTCGGTGAAACGGCTCCCCTATCAAGCTCCTCGTACTCGAAGCGGAGGCCCAGAAGCACATTCAATCCAGGCGCTGCCGTCCACAAGTCTTGTACGTAACCTGCGATCTGCCAATTTCGAAACTTCGCAAACGGTGCTGACCCAGTGGCTTGGCCGAAGGAGCCCTGAACGTTGGAAAACTCACTCGGCCCGGCGAAGCCGAACACACCGGAGGCGCCGAAGGTGTATCGCTGCTGGTAGGACGTAAAAACGCCCGAGGCCCCGACCTTCAAACGATGCTGCCCAAAGAGAAAGTGTAGCGTATTACTGCCGCGCATTGCGAATCGCTTAAACTCGGCCGGAAGCGCGGGGTCGACCCCGAAGGCGAGGCCTCCGTTGACGATCCGTGTTGCAGGAGGCGAGGTGAGACCATAATCGCGGTCACTGCGGTCTACGCCGACGCGGAACTCGTTCGCGACTGCATTGCTCAAGCGGGAAGTCACGGCTGCCCCGCCCGACGCGTCCAGTCCGTCTATGTCTGCCCCGAGACTGGCCACAAAGTCTGGCCCCAGGCCCGGGTCGTACGGAAGGCCATCACTGCCCCCAAGGCTCAGCGCTGCGAGGCTGCCACGAATGCTGACGTCATGGTTCTGTGTGATCTGCCAATCGAAACGGCCGTAGGCTGTGCCGATCTTGGAGGCCTGCACCAGAGTCTGCGTGTAAGGTCGGATGTCAACGCCGAAGGAGTCGGCGACGCTAGCGAGACCGGAGTTGAACGTATCTATGGCCCAGGCCGGTGGCAGCGGCGTAAGCAGGCTCTGCAATTCAAAGCCTAATACATAGTGTGCCGTGTCTCTTACTATCGGGCCGCTGACCACCGCGCCGCCACGAAACGAGTTCGCGGACACGTTATCGGTGCTGAAGTAGTCCGACGATGTCAGGCTTCCACCACGCCAGTCGGCGAAGAACCGAACCTCGGGTTGGTCGGTTCCCTGACGCGTATAGCTACTGAGGTACCCGCCCGCGTGCTCGGACCATTCGACGTCTACTGGGTTGGTGAAAAGCTCGGCGCCGGCAATAGCACCTAGCGGGAACGCCGCCGCACCAAATGCACTTGGCGCTAGGTCGTAGTGTCGTGTCGGGGCATAGAGAATGCCGTCGAACGCCATTCCACTGAGCCAACCGGGCAGGCGCTCCGTGTCGAGCCGTTCGTTCGACACCGTCGCGTAACGGCCGAGCTCGGTCACTTCGCGGCCATCGTCGGGCAGGCCGCTTGTCTCAAACGGGCCATACCATTGACTCGCTCCGGCCCGGGAGTCTTCGACAGGCCCTGTGAAGGGGCGGACCTCAACCTCGTTCACCGGCAACTCGACGGGTGCTAGCGTCAGCGAGATGGTCTGGGTGCGGCCTGGGCGCACAGGAACAGCTAGCAGGCGCACAGGTTGATACCCTAGTTGCTCGACAAACACTTCGTAATCGCCGGGTGGGAGCAGCGGGAATCGGACGCGCCCGTCCCTGTTAGTGGACAACAGCCGGCTCACCCCAGTGGTCACATGCGTAATCCGAACCCGAGCATCGCTGAACCCTGCTCCGGCTGTGTCCCAGACGGCCCCTTCGAGCGTGCCGCGGTTGATACTCTGCGCATGGGCAGGGCCGGCCAGCAGCAGTAGCAACGCTGCGATGCCCCAACCCCTTGCGCGAGTCTTGCGTCGTGATCCTACGTCGGATCTAGGAGGTGCGAACAGGAGTCTTCCTCCGCGTTACCGGTATGCGAGCGTCGAGCCAATGCTACGCTCGCCATTGCAAAGTAGCCTAGACGGTCGCTTGTGCATCCTGCCAGAGACCGGTCTGTTCCGCTCTGTAGATGTGCTCGATCAGTTCGACTGCTCGTACGGCGTGCTCGAGATTCTCTTGGCGCTGGCCATTGCGCGCATGCTCCACAAAGTCCTCGAGTAGGTTGGCGAAGGCGGTCCGCTTATTGTAGCCGGACCCGAAGCTGGTCCACTCGCGTTCTCCATGCTTCCGCACAAGGCCGCCGGTCCAGCCTACCCTCAGAGCGCCTTCCGTTCCCTGAACCATTAGATAGTCAAGGTCCTTGGTGAAATATGTCCAGGAAAGCGCTACGCGTCCGAGTGTACCGCTCTCGGTACGAAACTGGACTTCCGCGGTGTCTTCGACTTCAGCGCTAACCGTTCGCTGGCCAAAGGCGGCCCGGATGCTAGAGATGGGCTCGTCGAGTGCCTCTGCCAGCACATCGAAAGCGTGACAAGCGTTGTCCATCACCACACCGCCACCGGAGACGGACGGATGGACGGTCCACTTTTCGCCGGCCGGAATCTGTGCGCAGAAAGTCACCTCGCCGTAGACCGGTCGTCCGATTTGGCCTTGGCGAATCAGCTCCCGTGCCTCGCGGAGGTCGCCCACGTACCGGTACTTCGACGATACCATCAGCTCTCTGCCCGTTCGCTTGGCGAACTCCACGAGCGCTTGGGCGTCGGCGGGCGAAGGCGCCAAGGGCTTCTCGCACAGAACATGAGCACCGGACCGTAGAAGCTGCTCCGTGATTTGGCGGTGGTGCGCCGGCGGCGTGCACACGCAGGCGGCATCGACTTCGGTCTCCTTCAGCATGTCGTCGATGCTCGCGAACGTTGCACAGTCCCATTCTTTGGCAGCCTTCCGACGGGCGACCTCGTCGGGATCGACACCGGCTGTCAGCGTCGCTTCATCGTTTGCGAGGATTGCCGTGGCGTGGGCCTCGGCAATGGCCCCGCATCCGACGATGGCGAATTTCATTGGTGCACTCATTTTAGTCCCCTGCGGCAACGGTCTTGGGTCTGGCCTGTTCGATCGCCTCACCGACCCGATCCGCTATGTATCGGATATGCTCCTCCTCGTACTTCTCCGTCCATGGCAGAACGAGGACCTGCGCGAGCCCGTCACGGCACCCGGGATAGTCGTCGAGGCGTTCGATGTCAGGTGCGTCCGGATAGCTTGAGTAGGGGAAGCGAGTATCTCGGAAAGTGTTCCGTTCTTGGAACTGCCGACACATGAACGCAGGCTTTCGGATGTAGCGCGGCACGTTCCATACTCCGAGCTGTTTCAACTCTTTGCCAATGATGTCTGGGCCCACACCCAGCTCGTCTTGGTCGACTAGGAGTACAAACTTCCAGTAAGTCATGGTGGCGCCGGGTGTTATCGGCAGCGGGCGCAGGCCTGGCAGGCCGGCGACCAAGTCACGGAGCATGTCGGCCATCTTCACACGTTGGGCCACCATGTCCTTGACTTTGCGGACTTGAGCAAGCGCTACGGCTGCCTGCAGTTCGGTCATGCGGTAGTTCAGTCCGAGGTATTCGTGATCCGGATCTGCGTCGCCGTAGCCCCACCCTTTGTCAGCCCAGAGACGGACTCGCCGAGCGAGCTCATCGTCGTCGGTGATGACGAACCCGCCCTCGCCGGACGTCATTTGCTTGGTCTGCTGCAGGCTGAAAGCGGCGATCTCAGTCAGCGTGCCGATGAGCTTTCCTTTGTAAGTGGCCAAATAGGCCTGGGCAGCATCCTCGACAACGGGTATGCCATGCAGTTTCGCCAACGCGATGATCGGATCCATGTCGCAAGGGTTTCCGAATAGGTGGGTGACGACTATGGCACGTGTCCTGTCGTTGATGCACGGGCTGAGCGTTTCAGCTGTGACGTTCAGAGTGTCCGGATCCACGTCAGCGAAGACCGGCACCGCGCCCTGGAAGAGAATAGGGGAAATCGCACCCATGTCGGTGATTGGACTGCTGACCACTTCGTCGCCGGGCGCGATGTCCAAAGCTCCCAGGGCCGTATGAACTGCTGCAGAGCCCGAACAGACAGCGCGCGCGTGGGCTATGCCGAACAGTTCAGCCAGCTCCTTCTCCAGTTGCGGCGCCTTGGTCCCGCCGATCGTAAAGAGGTTACCGGACTCAATAACCTCGCGTAGAAGCGCGAGCTCCTCCTCGCCAAAGCTCCGTCCGGTGATGTCACGATCCGAGGGGAGAATCATTCTGTTCTCTTGCGTCATAAGAGTATCCCTGTTCAAGAAGTTGTTGCGTATTCGGGAGTCGGCGTGAAGGCGGCCGATACGATCTCGGCTAGAGGCACCACGCGGCGCCTACTTGCCAACTCTTTAATGGCTCGCTCGGCGAGCTCGAGTTTGCGATCCAGAGGTACGGACATTCCTGGGTGGCGCGCGATGCGCGAGTCGAGTCCGTCCTGTTCGACACCCAGAAAATCGACGGCGTGGAATTGGTAGGTGATCGGCCCCCGCCGGGTCCTTGCCCAAGCGCCGAGCGCGGCGAAGGCGGGACTGGGCAGGAGGAAGCGCAGCGTGTGGTAGTAGGGCAACCGGGTGAACGGTGCCGTGCAGATGGGCACCTCGGCCAGATAGCGGCCGTCGTCACCTCGGCGGTGAACCTTGGTGGGGCCGAACACACCTGCGAAGATGCTGGACTCCGTTTTCGTCGTCCCCGTGGTGCTGCGGTGCGCCACCGACAACCGGAGAAGAGGAAGAAGCAACGATGGGTACGTCGACGCGTCGTAGCGATACCCCGCTTCGACGAGAGCGTCGAAGAGGTCTGGGGAGAGATCCCAGCTCGGCGCTCGGAAGCCGACCACCTCACCGCCGGCGAGAGACTCTAGAAGCACCTTCGAGTCGTTGGTTTCCCGAGTGCGACGCTCCGCATCCATGTTCGAGAATGGCAGCCGGTGTGTCATTGAATGACTGGCCACTTCGTGACCCCGCTGCATCACCTCACGCACCGTATCGGGAAACCGTACAGCTTCCTCGGCGATCATAAAGAACGTGCAGCGTGCCTCGTAGCGGTGGAAGAGATCTAGCGCTCTTGGTATGGCAACTTCGTAGGCCCTGCCATCGTCCGCCGGTCGTTCGAAGCCGTATCCTTCCAGGTGACTTGCTACGGAATCGACGTCTATGGAAAGTCCAGCGAGCCTCATCTTGGCTGCCTCACGGTCCTGAGCAGAGCCTCCACGGCCCGGCGTGCCATGATCGTCGAACTGTTCCAGGATGTGACCTCCGGGTAGACCTGTGTGGTCGTCGCGAGGTAGACTCTTCCCGGCACCCATTCAAATGGGGGCTTCCGACCGGCGTAGCCGGGCGTGTACAGCGGCTCGACAAAGGGTGTCTTGAAAGTCATCGCGTCGGTGATATCGTCACGAGTCAGTCCAGGTATAAGATCGAGCAGTGCTTTCACGTACTCATCTCGCACGTCGTTTGGATCCCGGTTGAATAGCGGCGTCGAGCGATGTACGTAATTGAGCAGGTAGACGAGATGGCGACCCCCAGTTTCGTCAAGGTCAATCACTCGCGTTGTCTCAACGATGCCGTCGAACGGCACGCCGCAGTTGACCACCGGAAGCCAGTAGTGCTTGGTCAGAGAGCGCTTAGTCATCACCAGAACGTTGACGGCGCCTTGGTAGTCGATATCGGTGTTGATGCGGGCGAGCCACTCGGCGAGCTTGCCTTGCCCCGCCATCTTGTTGAGGAAGAACAAGGGAACGGTGAGCACGACCCGATCGAATGCGAGAGTGTCTCCGTTCACTCTCAATGTGGGTCGTCTCTCTTCGTCAAGGTCCAAGTGCTCAACTGGGGAGTTCAGGTGCAGCATCACGCCGCGGTCGCGCAGGGAGCTCACGATGGCGTCCGTCATTCCTTTGTAGCCGCCCTGAACGTAACCCTTAACCTCTTGCTTGGTGCCTTTTTCTCTGTTGAAGCTGGCCCAGTACCAGAGCGCGGGAATCTGCTCGTACGCGTCTCCGAACTTCGCGATGAGGAGTGGCTTCCAGAGCCGTTCAAACGCGCGTTTTCCCGAGACTCTCGAGAGCCACTCGCCGACGGTGATATTGTCGAGCGGTTCCGGCTTGGCTACGTAGGCGGCGTAGAGTGCTGTCAGGCCCAAACGAATCCTGTCGCTAAAGACCGCAGGCTTAAAGCGAAGCAGGTCCATGGGGGTACCGAGGGGGTAGAGTTCCCGGTCGTAGTAAAAACCGAGGGACATCTCTCGCCAGTACGGCTCGTGGCTATGGCCAACGGCCTCCAGCAGGGGAAGCAGCTCATCGTCGCTGGGCTGCAGGACGTGATAGAACTTGTCGAGGTGGAGACCGTCGTATTCGAAGTAGGCCCCGAGGCCACCGAAGCGATCGCTGGATTCGAAGAGCGTAACCTCTGCTCCGGCCTCTCTCAGAAAGTGCGCAGACGATAGGCCGGCAATTCCTCCGCCGATGACAGCCACACGGCCCGGCGACCCGGTCTCTGGTTCGCGGCTCTCCGCAAGTGTTCCTATGCTCCGGGCATCGGTAGCCATCATGCGGCCTGCTCGGCTGGGCGGTTCAGGCCACGAGCGAACCTGAGGTTCTTGCTGATGACGATCACATAGCGATACACCGTGTGACCGATGTCCATCTTGGTCTCGCTCTGTTTCAGATCATAACGCAGCACGAGCGGGACTTCGGCCGCGCGGATGCCTTCAGTTCGAAGCTGCAGCAATACCTCCATCATGCAGGAAAAGCCGCTTTCGCGTACAAGGCGCCCGTTTTTCTCTTTCACGTGCCGCAATACGTTTGCTCGATAGGCGCGGAAACCGCTGGAGTAGTCCTTCACCTCTCCCACCGGGAACAAGAACCGCAGCAATCCACTGGCTGTGTGACTGAGGACCTTGCGGTAGCCGGCCACGCCGACCTCCTCGCCGCCGGGTTCAAAGCGAGAGGCGACGATCAGGTCATATCCGTCATCAAGCTTCTTGAGCATTGCGTGTATCGTGTGAGGATCATGCGAATCGTCGCCGTCCATAGTCACGACTGCGTCCGCCCCGTTCTCGAGGGCTTTGAGCAATCCGACCTCGAGGGCACCGCCCAGGCCGAGGTTCTCCTTGAGCTCCACGATTTCTATGGGAAGGCGGTCGGAGTACTGGCGAATCAGGTCGGGTGTCCCGTCGGAAGAGACGCCATCGACGACTGTTATCTTGTAGGGCTCCGAGTAGTCGGACATGGCCGAGACGAACTTGTCGAACAGTGGCCCAATGCTCTCTCGTTCGTTCCGCACGGGTATCACGATGTTAAGCATTATCCTCACCCTTTCGGGAACTTGGTTATGAGGCACTTGTCTGCTAAGGCAGCCTCGTCTCATTCAAGATTGAGGCCGTCTCCAGAACGCGGAGAAAGGTGGCGTAATGCCTTGCTGTGGGCGCGGTTAGACTGAAGGGTGGCTGTCAGGTGAGGCGCGCAATACACGCCGAGTCCCGCTAATGTAGTTTGTTAGCTACACAATCACGCTTTGGCGGGTCAGATCGATCTGAGCAAGTGTGCGTAGACTTCCTGCATGCTGTCCACATTTCGCTGAAGGCTGTACGCGTTAACCCGCTCGCGTGCCTTCCCTCCCAGCGAACAGCGCGTTTGGGGATTCCGGATCAACTCTTTGAGGATGAGTGCGAGCTGGGCCGGTACGTTGACGTCGAACGTGCGTCCGGCACCGTCAGTCAAGTATTCAACGTGACCGCCGCGATCCGCCGCGACGACTGCGGTGCCCGCTGCCATAGCCTCGAGCACGACCACTCCACCCGGCTCAGGGTTGGTGGAGGCGTGGACGAAGATGTCTGCTGCGTTGAGCAGGTCGGGCACATCGGAGCGGGGGCCCAAGAATGCCACACGGTCAGTCAGTTCTTGCTTTGCAGCGTCATCTCTGAGGGACTGTTCGTACTCCGCGTCTTGAGCTGTGGCTGCTCCAGCGAAGATGATCTTGACCTCTTCGAGGGTCGTACGATCAAGCTCTGCCAGAGCCGCAATAAGAACATGCTGTCCTTTCCAAGCCCTCACGTTACCGACCATGGCGATCAGTACTCCTGCGGGGGGTACATCCAGCTCCAGACGCACGTCGTTCGGGTCGCGCTTGATGCGCTGTTGGAACAATGCGGCATCTATGCCGTGGTTGACCTTCACGATGCGGTCAGCAGGAATCCCTAGCTTCCGCATCTCGGCGACCATGTAGTCACTGACGGGAAGCACGCAGTCGAAGCCTGCTGCCAATCGCCTTTTCACAGCCGACTTGAGCTGTGTTCCGTTACCCAGCACGTCTTCAACACAAGACATGACTAACATCGAGTTCACGATGCAGGGGATTCCCGCCAGGCGTGCTGCGGGGAGCCAGTCGTCGTAGCCAACCGCCGGAGAGTTATTGAGGTGTAAGAGGCCGATGCGATTGGAACGAAGGAAGCGCTCGCGGCGACGGATCGCAGCGAGAATGCTTTTTGTTTTGGCCAGTCTGTTTCCTGTCCTCTGCGTGGAGATCTCCTCGCTTCGTTCCTGCTCGTAGAGGTGAACCTCCACGCCCGATCGCTGTAACTTCTCGACGAACGCGTTGTCTTGGTAGAAGAGGACCACGGGGTCGTAGCGACCACCGTCCAGCCCGGTCGCGACATCAAAGAGAGCCTGGTGCGAGCCGCCCACGGTTCCATCCTCGTTTGCCTCGACGTAGAGCACTCGCGTGACGCAGTCTCTGGTGGTTATGCGCATATGACTTACTTGGGAAAGCGGCTCTGCTTCGCGCAGAACTGACAAGACTGGTTCACGTTGAAGAGCTGGCTGCCTCTCGCCGAGTGGGGTTCCAGGCCGGTCTCGTCTTGCCGCGCAGAAGGTTCGTCCAGGCGTGCACAGCCGCCATATTGGCGGCGACTGTATAAGCCGGGATAGCGAGCACCTTGGGCGCTTGACGATCGGCCGGCCACAGCCAGCCTACCATGGCGAGTAAGGCTACGCCTGCTGCGGCAATCAGAAGCCAGCGTGCCCACGGATCCGTCGGGCTGAGTAGCAGAATAGCGGCCAACCCAGCGAACATCGCGCAGGGTACTATCCAGCGGCACAGTTTGTGGCTGAATACCATCCAAGCGTATGCGCCGTAACGGAATGGGTTAAGCAGGTGCCGCTTATACATCAGCGTCTCTAAGCCGCGGGTCATTGTCCGCACCTTGCGGCGATACTCTTGCCTGAGAGAACGTGTGCGAGGGACAAAGCAGATGGCGTCGTCAACGGATACGGCTCGATAGCCGTCCTCTCTGGCATTGGCGACCGCCGCGAAGTCTCGAGTCAGCGATTCCGGAAGCGCTCTTACATGGAGGTCTCTTCTGACAGCGTAAAGACAGCCGGAAGCTTGGACTATGCTGGAAACGCGTGTTTCCAGGGACCTGACCCACATCTCGTATCCGACATAGCCCTTCTCCCCGATGTTCGCCGAGGACTTCATCGAGTCGATGCTCACGTCACGGCCCGATGCCACGCCCACGTCGGGGTTGGCAAAGGCCGCAACCAGCGCTTTGATCGCTTGCGGATGAATCCTCACGGAAGCGTCGGTGTTGATGATTATCTCTCCTGTCAGGTGCGCTCGCGCCGCGTTCTCTGCTGCGGTCTTACCGGCGCGTTTGCTGACGGGGAGCAATTCAACGCCGTGGCTGGCGAACTCCGACACTATCTCATCCGTCCGGTCTGTAGAAGCATCGGACACGACGAGTATCTGCCGGCGGTCGGCGGGATAGTCTATTTCGAGCAGGCTTTCTATTGTCGCGCGGATCGTCGCTTCCTCGTTGTAGACCGGGACCGTAATGCTGATCCGAGGCCAATCAGCGAGGTGTGTGTGGGTATCTTGTTTTGGCCGCAGGCTCGCTCGCAACTTGAGTACTAGGGGATAAGCCACATACGTGTAGAGTGGGAAGAGAAGTGCGATGGCGACAAGAGCTAGAAGAAGTATCCTCATGACTCACGGAGCTCGTAATGGTCAGGTGTTATTGCCAACATCCGTCGTAGAAGGTGCTCTCCTCTTCAGGCTGGCGGTTTGATCTAGTAGACCAAGCAACTACCGCTCAACCGCAACATCACTTCAGTGCCACGAGGTCTCGGCGCTCGCGCTCCCGGGGGATTCGCCCTGCGCTAGCTCCGGTCCTGTGGCTGGTCCCGTGAAGTTTCTTAGGAAGCCCGTCTAACGATCTCTCGGTTTCAAGTGGTGGAACTTTGCAAGAGAGGTGCCGCCCGGGAGTCCTATTCTTGGCCTCAGGGACGAGCCGGTCTTCGGTTGTCCAACTGGGCATCAGCGGTTCCCAGCTGTCGGAGTTGTACGGGCCTCCATGTGAGGCGAAGAGAGGGTAAATACAAGTTCACCGGGGGTTCTGGGAGGGGTCTGGCCAAGGCGCACCGTGTAGGAGGACTGCAACGTGATTGCGGGTCCGGTTCCACAAGGCTTGGCCTGTCCCAAGCTCTTCTTTCCGGGCCTGGCTGGGGCTCTCAGGGCGGGGCTGAGCGGAACTCCCAGCCATCTCGGTGTGAACTTTGGCTCTCCCAGCGCCGGGCTCCGGGTCAGCGCTGGCTGAGGCCGGGAGGGTTCGAGAGGTCCGTGTCTGGTCTATGTCTTGCTCCTCAAGCAGGCCGCAATCCTCAAGGGTGCTCAATGTGAGTGATCAGAGCTAGGAACCCCAGCCGCCAAGACGGAGACTTGTGACCACGCATCACTTCACCGTTGACGTCGAAGAATACTTCAACTTCATCGGGTTTGAATCTCGAGTCCCGCGTTCCCAATGGGATACGCTCGAGAGTAGGGTTGAGGCCAGCGTTTCCCGCTTGCTCGATCTGCTGCATCAGCATCAGGCTCGAGGCACCTTTTTCGTGCTGGGTTGGGTGGCAGAACGTCATCCAGAGATGGTGCGGAGGATCACCAGAGCCGGACACGAGATCGCTTCGCATGGGTGGGACCACAAGCGGGTCACCGAATTAAACAAGTCGGACTTTCGGTCGTCCGTGAGGCGGACCAAGGATCTGCTTGAGAACCTCACCGGTACGCCCATAGTCGGTTTTCGTGCACCGCACTTTTCGATCGTGCCCGGAGGTGAGTGGGCTCTGGATGTTCTGATCGACGAGGGCTACGAGTACGACTCGAGTCTCTTCCCGGTGCAGAGGTCACAGTACGGTTATCCGCAGGGCCAGAGGGACCCGCACTGGCTCGAACGACCGGCGGGGCGGATCGCTGAGTTTCCGCCTGCGACCGTCAGGCTATTGGGAATGAACCTGCCAGCCGGTGGTGGGGCATACTTCCGTCTCTTCCCCTACGGTTTCGTACGTTTCGCATTCCAAGGATGCCAGAAAAGACAAGTTCCGGGGACATTCTACATCCATCCATGGGAAGTCGATCCCGGGCAACCTCGGCTGGACGTCTCACGGGTCTGGCGCTGGCGGCATTATGGAGGCCTCTCCCGAACGGGTGGCAGACTGAAGCGCTTGCTGAGTGAGTTTCGATTCAGGCCCATAGCCGAAACGGTTGCCGCCCTTCAAAACGGCAAGCGCATCCCTTGACTGTCATCGAAGAGACCAAACTCGCGGTCGCTCCGTTTACCGGCAGCACTGCCGAGTGGGATGACTACGTCGCGTCACAGGAGCACAGTAGCTTCTGCCATCTTCTCGGGTGGCGGCAGCTCATGTCGGACGTACTGGGTCACGAGCCGCTGTATAGGGTCGCGGTGGCCGGTGACGGCAAATGGCGAGGTGTCCTGCCGCTTGTACGCGTGCGTCATCGCGTGTTCGGGCACTATCTGTTGTCGATGCCCTTCCTGAATTACGGAGGGCCGGTAGGGTCTCCCTCGGCAAGAGCTCAGCTGGCGATCCAGGCGGCCCAGGAAGCGGAACGATCGGGGGCCGATCTTCTCGAGCTTCGCAGTCGGTATCCAGTCCCAGCGGGCCTGCGTACGACGGACAGAAAGATCACTGTATTGCTGGAGCTTCCTTCTTCGAGCGAATCCCTCTGGCGTGAGAGGTTCCGGGCGAAGCTACGGAGCCAGATCAAGCGCCCGCTCAAGGAGGGGATGGAGGTACGGTTCGGTAGGGAACAGGTCGAACCGTTCTACGAAGTCTTCGCTCGTACAATGCGTGACCTGGGGACGCCGGTGCTCGGCCGAGCCTTCTTTGAGCGTATAGCTAGAGTGTTTCCCGATAACGTAGTCTTTGCCGCTGTCTATTGGGATACGCGACCCGTGGCGGCTGGGTGCGGCTTCGTCTGGCGAGACGAGTTCGAGATCTCGTGGGCCTCATCGCTTCGAGAATACAGCCGCCTCGCCCCGAACATGTTGCTGTATTGGCGACTGATGGACCACGTGATCTCTCGTGGTGTTCGCGTCTTCAACTTTGGACGCTGCACTCCTGGCAGCACGACGCACCGCTTCAAGTCGCAGTGGGGCGGTGTAGACGTTCCACTACCGTGGGTGCAGTGGTCGGCGAAAGGACTAGCTGCGCCGCCGTCGCCCGAAAGCCCATACTACAAGCTCGCAACGGGAGCTTGGCAACACATGCCACTGGCGATCGCGAATCAGCTTGGACCCAGAATCGCCCGGTACCTGCCTTAGGAATGGCTGGCTTTCCACCATCAACGTTCAGTGTAGTGTTACGATACCCGAGCGCCGGCTGTCAGAGTTCGGTATAGTTGTTCATAGCTGTCCAGCCAGGGCCCGGTCGAGAAATGAGAACCGAGGCGCGTCCGAGCCTCCCGGGCGCGCTCAATGGCGAGTGTCGGATCTTCGAGCGCCGAACGAATGGCTGAGGCCAAGGCCTCCGGGTCATCGGGGACCGCGAGGAGAGCATCGGTATTCGCTCTCAAGACGTCGGGCACCCCACCGACTGCGGCGGCAACGATCGGAACACCGGCCGCCATAGCCTCGAACAGTACGATCGGAGTGCCTTCGGTTCTGGAACTCAGCACGAGGAGATCAAAGGCCGGAAGGAAGTCACGGGCGTTCTGCACCGTACCATGGAAGATCACCCGTCGGTCCAGTCGCAAAGAGGAGGTAAGGCTCCTTAGGGCTTCCAGTTCACGACCGTCGCCGATAATCGAGACCATTGTCCCAAGGTCGTTCAGTTTTGCCATCGCCCTAATGAAGACATCGGCTCCCTTCGCATGAACTAGTCTTCCGGCCCACCCTACGACGGTGGCATCATCGGGGATGCCCAGAGATTGACGAGCGCCCGCACGATCGAGGCGTGGCCCAACTCCGTTCCAGGCGTTCGATATCACGTGAACCCGGTCGGCCGGAATCCGTTGCTTCTTGAGCTGAGCGGCGATTGCGTGAGAGACGGCCACAACGGCATCGAATCGCCGCATGGACATCAGTTGAAGCCGTTCGGAGATGCTGGATTTTCCTGTTGTCCGGCTCGCGCCATGTAGAGTCGTGACAGTGGGGAACCCACATCGTCGGGCGATGCCGACATGAAGGACATCTGGGCGGTACCCATGGGTATGCACGACATCGGGTCTTACTTCTCGGAGTATCCCGCGAACCAGGCGCCGTTCCGTGAAGTATGCCTTGGCCGGCAATTCCAGCAGCCTCACCTGCAGGCCTGCACTTCGGAGGGTAGACACGAAAGGGTGTTCCCCCTGAGCCGGCTCGACCACGGCAACCACTTGCACCGTGTGACCCCGCCGGTGGTGCCCTTCGGCAAGAGTCAGGACCACGCTCTCGAGCCCGCCAGCGTGGCATGGTGCGAGAATATGAAGGATGGAAATCGCAGAGTTCTTCACGGCTAGCCGCTGAGATTCCGTGCAAAAAGGGCGTCGCATGCATCCAACATCGCCGGCCCCTGGTCTGTTCGGGCACTTTCTGGGCTGAGAGTCCCGGAACACTGAGTGTTCTACGAAGCGTCGGCAGCGCTACATATGTTCGCAGCGCGCTTGATATCCTCTCAAGGCAGGGAGCAAGACTGATGCCGTTAGTACTAGGCACAAACTAGCCGTAATTCACCCAATGGGGTTGGGCAGGTCCGATCAGGCGGTGGATACGCCCCGCAACTTGTGTGTCAGTAACTGGGTGCGATTCCTGCGATGGAACGGCGGTGCAAGCTGTGACTCGAACAAGCGAACGTCAGTGATATTCTGGCACCACCAACTACCGGTCTACTCGCCCATGACGCTGGCGAGCATCATGCTCGCCAGTCGTCATGCCCTGCGCGTCAGACCTGACCCGAGGCCCGAGCTCGTAGCATGCCTGCGGCAGGAGTATGATGCTCGGGATGTGGTTCTGTGTTCTGGCGGTACCGAGGCGCTGCGGTTTGCCCTGAGCGAGGCGAGCCAAGATTTCGGACGGCCGCCGGTGGTGGCACTTCCGGCCTATTCATGCTTTGATCTGGCCACTGCAGCGGTCGGCGTGGGTGCCAAGGTCTGGATGTACGATATGGACCCTGAGACATTGGCTCCGGACTTGGATTCGCTTGAGCGAGCACTGAAGGGTGGTGCGAGGATCGTCGTGGTCAGCCCGCTGTTCGGTGTGCCGGTCAACTGGGCCGCGGTTGAAGCGTGCGTCGACCCCTTCGGCGCTGTCGTGATAGAAGACGCGGCCCAGGGACATGGGGCCACCTGGCGTGGGCGGTTACTCGGCAGTTTGGGGAGTGTAAGCGTCTTGAGCTTCGGGCGCGGGAAAGGGTGGTCGGGTTGTCGGGGTGGAGCATTGCTAGTCCGTGGGCAAGTGTTGCCGGGTGTGTCGAGTCATCTACCGGGTCGCGAACCTGGGCTCATCGGCGAGGGAGGGATAGGAGTCCGGGCTTTGGCCCAGTGGGGCTTGGGCCGAAGCCAGATCTATTGGATTCCAGCTTCGATTCCGTGGTTGGGTCTGGGTGACACACGGTATCGTGAACCCGCTCCTCCGCGCCCGGCCACCCGAATGGCCGCCTCGTTACTCAACTACACGCGGGAATTGGCAATCGGCGAGGCATCGGTCAGACGGGCGAGAGCGGAGTGCTTGCTGGAACACCTTCGCCTAGGGCCGCAGGTCAAGGCTGTGAGGGCCGATTCCGAAGGCGAGGGCGGCTATCTACGCCTTCCGCTCAGATTGGCGAAGGGACTGGCAGGGTTCCGCGATCCTCGCCAGGCGATTCGCCTCGGTGTTGCGGCGGGCTACCCGGCGTCCTTGGCAGATCTGCCCCAGCTTCGAGCCCGGATAGTCAATTCGAACGAGCGACTGCCCGGCGGTCGGGAGCTGGTCAGGCAACTCGTCACGCTTCCGACACACTCACGCTGCGGTCAAGTCGAGCGGGATCTATTGGTTCGCCTGATCGACGCCTACGAAGGTTAGAGGCGCCGCTCACAGCGGCGGCCCGAGGGAGCGGGATGCGGCGAGAGACTTACGCGCACTGGATCGAGAACGGCTCGCTATCGCGTGACCACTTCGTCGCTGACCACTCCGACCGTTCAGCAGGGAAAGCTTCGGGACAGCCACCGCGTACAGCCCGGTGACATAGGCCGCGAGGAGATAGACGAGATCTTGGAATGCGAAGGATACGAATGACCCTGCGACTGCGAACCCGATCATCGAGATCGGAAAGTACAGGCTCGAGAGGTATATGATTCGCTCTTCTACCCCCCCTGCGAGCCAGGATCTCGGCAACCGCTGCCTGAGGCGTACCGTGCCGACGATAGTCCCGAATACCAGAGTTGCGAAAAGAACAAGCCCGGGAATTCCCAGTTCCGAACCTGCTTCTAGGAAGGAATTGTGGGGAGATGTCCACCGTACTTCGCCGCCCAGCTGGGCCCGATCGGCGACTTCGGATAGGGTTCCTTCCGCTCTCTCGAAATTGCCGATGCCCAGGCCGAAGAACGGGTGACTCCACATGTACCCCAGGCCACGTGTCCAAATGGCCATGCGCCCATAGTCTTCTCGCCAGTTGAAGTCCTCCGACACGTTCGTGATCGTCTGCATCTGTTGCCAGTAGCCCTGTGGTGCGGCCAAGGCGAGAGCAAACATCACAGCCGCGAGCGCACCAAGCCGCTTGGCCAGGGATACTTGGCTGGCTACGAACAGGAACACCAACCCGACGATTACGAGGCTCAGAAAAGCACCGCGTGACCCCCCCCTCGCTAAGGCGCCTCCTATGCCCAACAGGATGAAAGAGCTGAGCAGCTTGCCCTTAGTACCTGATGTCTGGAGCGTCAGCAGGGTGAGGGGGATGGCCACGACAAGAACAAGTCCAACGTCGTTCGAGTCGTAGGTGTACAGCTCGTCCAACCTCTGGGCATAGCCCGTCCCTGGGTCTTTGATGTCGAAAACGAGTAGAGAGAACCACGAGAGAATTCCAGCAGATATCACATAGGCCCACACGAAGAACAATAGATCGCGGGGTCCCCGGATAGCGACCATCACGAGAAAAGCGAATATGAGCACCTTCGCGTACTCGTCGAGGAAGTATCTTGCCGACCCCCCCATCGAGATCCCGAGGGGCACCGAAAGGCAGGCGGCGACGGTGAGGCCCAAGATGACCTTCGGTTGCCAGGCACTAGATAGATTCTTGAACGCCAGCGAGCGAGGCGTGAACCAGGCGGCCGCGACGGCGCCGAGGGCGAGAAGAAGGGCAGGCCTCAATGCTGCTATCGCGGGAAAGTGCTGCGGCACCCTGCTAATCGTGGCCAGCGTGAGCAGGAAGAGTAGAATGCGTACCGGGTCACGAGGAATGTCGAAGCTCCCTCGATCTGGTTCAGCTCCGCCTATGCGGCGCACAGATCGCATGTGTTCTCCCTACTGCCAATCCATAACGAGTCACTCACTGTGGCCTAGCCATTGAGCAATTAGCGGGCCGGTTCCTGGCTTGGTACGGGGCTGGCCAGGATATTGCTAAGGATAGCCTCATCGGCTTTTCAAGGTCATGTGATGGGTGCCGGTCAGAGTGATCGGTGCAGGGCCGGACCAAGATCGTGCGGGGTACCTGGGTAAGGTTACCGAGAGTAGAACGGGCGGCGGCTACGGCTGAGTCCGAAACGTCAGTGTTGACAAGCGTGTGAGGCGCCTATGCGTGCCCATGCAGATGTCGATTTTGGTACGTTGCATTGGCTCGACATCAGATGGACGTGCGCCTCGTTTCCCTGCATCGGCTGAAATATCGGTGACTTGGAGAGAGAAATATGCACAGGATGGAAGCATGGCATCTGCAATTCGCCGCCAGTAGGCAAACGGGCATTGGTCTCACTCAGCGGTGGCCGACAGCGTCCAGCGGGCGGGCCGCGCCCTCGAACTTCCTGATTCTCATGATTGGATTTGTGCTCATCACGGTGATCGCCGCGTGCTCGTCATCGACACCGCCGGAAGATCCACCACGGGAGGTCATGGCGCCGTCGGATCTCACGGTGGTGGTCGCGTCCGACAGTCAGATCGGCGGAGCGTTCGTTGACAACTCGGACAACGAGGACCTGTTCAGCGTGTTCCGCGATCATGGAAGCGGGTTTGTCGAGCACTTAACCCTGCCGGCGAATCAGACCACCTTCATGGATGCCGACCTTGAAGCCGAGACGACCTACTATTATCGGGTTCGGGCTGCCAACTCGGAAACCCGGTCTGGATTCTCCAATACGGATTCGGCGACCACTCCGCCGGATACGGTTCCCACGTACCCCAATCAACCGTCTGGCTATGAGCGGTTTGCCGAGATCGATTTTACGGAGCTGCCGCCGATGATCAGCTTCCCGCACGACTGTGACTTTGCCGGGATGCTGTTGGGATGTGCGGACAGGGAGCATAGCGAGCACTGGACGCTCGAGAACGTGCCTGACGCGCCTCAAAGCCCCAATGGAGTTATGAGGGTGATCTTTCGAGAGGGGCTGCCGCCGGGCACCGGTCCTGGGATCTGGGATCTTTGGGACGATCTGGATGGCTTCGGGAAGCCGCTCTCCCACATGTACGTATCGGCATGGGTGCGAATACCGACCTCCGATTTCGAGACGATCTCGAATCTTGTGAAGCTGTTTGGCTTCTTCTCCTCGGGGGAGGGGGGCGTTGACGTCATAGGCAATACGAACTTCATCGTGATTTGGGGCGGTGCTGTGACCCAGCTCATGTCTGAGTGGACGCTTGGGTTCCATCAACAGAATTTCTTGGATCGCGAAGAAGGTCAGAACGTGACGAACGAGAGGGTGTTCACGGCGGGCGAGTGGCATCAACTCGAGTATGTTGCGACTCTGAACGATATTGGTGCGAACAACGGGACGTTCAGCCTGTGGATGGATGGAACGCTACTCATCGACTTGGATGATGTGGTGTTCCGCGATGCGGCGCATCCCGCGGGGTTCTGGAAGATACACTGGAATCCGGTCTGGGGTGGAGGCGTTGGCGGCGATCCCTCGAAGAGTAGAGACGACTTCTTCGATATCGATCATGTCTACGTATCAGGTATAGTGCTTCAGTAGGTCAGCGAGGAGCCAGGATTCGGCTCTGTCGTTTTCCATGCAGCACGCTGATCTTGAGAGACCCTTCCCGAGCGTTCAGTGCACGTTCCGCGCTGAGCCTTGCCTGGCCAGCTGCTCGCTCCGCACGGTGGTGTTATGAGTCAGATGACTAAGCGGCATTGGCAGTGGAGCGGCCGGGCAATCGCCGGCGCGCTGTGGCTGCGACAAGTGGATTTGCCGGGATGAGCGAGGCGATATCAGTCGAGGCAGGGGAGCACGACCCTGGCCTATCGCTGGGCCACCTGAAGAGCACCGTTAAGCACGGCAGCATTTACGCTCTCGGCATGGTCTTGGCCAAGCTTGTCGGGTTCCTGATGATCCCGATCTACACGCATTACCTGACGCCTGCCGATTACGGGATCCTCGAGCTTCTCTCGATGACTGTAGACATCATTGCCTATCTAACAGGCTTGGGATTGACCTGGGCCGTTATTCGCTACTACTACTACTACGATGATCCGGAGGATAAGAAGGCGGTCGTAAGCACTGCGGCCGTTCTGCTGGTCCTGCTTTTCGGCGTGTCCTCTGCGTTAGCGCTTCCTTTCGCAAGCAAGATTGCCTCGCTCATACTCGGCGATCCACAGTATGCCCACCTGGTGCGCTTGGCGCTGCTGATGTTGTTCGTGTTTGCCTTTCTTGAAATACCGCTTGTCTTCTTGCGTGCCAAGCAAGACTCGGTGCGGTTCGTTATCCTGAGCTTGGTACGTTTTACAACTGCATTGGTATTGAATATCCTCTTCCTGGTCGTTCTGGGATTTGGAGTGTCGGGGGTCCTTTACAGCACAATTATCAGTTCTGCTCTCGTAGGCACGTATCTCATGGTCAGCACGCTGCGAGAGACCGGCATCCGGTTTTCCCCCGTCATCATGAAGCAACTCGCGCGGTACGGAACTCCGCTCATTGCTGCGGAGATCGGTAGTTTTGTGCTGCACTATTCGGATCGCTATTTCCTGCGGGTGTTTGATTCGCTGGCCGCGGTGGGTCTCTATTCTCTGGCGTACAAACTGGCCTTTCTGATGGCCCTGTTCATTGCCAACCCCTTCAGTCAGATCTGGATTCCCAAGGTACTGGAAATCGAGCGGAGCGAGCCTGAGCGTGCTCGGCCAATCCTCCGTAATATCATCACACACTATAACGTGGTGCTTGTGACGGCTGGGTTGGCGGTATCGCTGTTTGCCAGGGAGGTTCTTATGGTGATGGCGAACAGCGAGTTCTGGGCAGCGGCTGAGACGGTTCCCTTGCTTTGCCTGGGGATCCTATTCTTTGGCTACCGCCAAATATCGCATGTCGGACCCTCTATCCGCGAGCGAACCGATCTGATTGCCGCTGGTGTCATTGTTGCAACCGTTGTTGTCATTGGCCTGAACTTTCTGCTCATCCCGCGGTGGGGACCCTTCGGGGCTGCCATGGCTACGGCGACCGCTTTCGCCAGTGAGTTCATCGTGGTGATGTTGCTGTCATCCCGCGTCTACCCACTCGGCTACCCCATAGCTCGTCTACTGCGTCCGCTACTGTTTGCCATAGTGGTGTATGCTCTTGTCGAAATGAGCTTGCCAGTGGAGGTAAGCCTACTCACTGCACTGGCTATAAAGTCTCTTGGCCTGGTGGCTTTTGGACTAGCGGTGGTCACGTGGGAGGGCTTACTCCCCTCGCTCCGTACGGCGGGGTCGGAAGCGCTTAGCGATGTCAGGCGCTCGCTCCGCAGGGGAGGATGATTTTGGTGACCGAGTAGGTTGAATGTGGCGGAGGCACGACAAGGTGCGGCTGGAGGGAGCAGTCGCGGTAATGGTAGCAAGAGGCAATCGGACCATGCCTTGCCGCTGTCGCGGAGTACACATCGTGGCACCGGAGTTGCGCGAGGTGTCTCGTTGCTCAAGGCACGGCGAGGTTGATGGTTGAACGGAGCAGGCGCTAGGCGGAGCGCGCTAATGTTGAAAACCCGCTTAAAACCTCTGTTGGAGACTGTGTTAGTGCAGGGAGGGGCGCCCCAGCTCACGGGGATGTTCCTAAGGCGCAGAGCGCTGATTCTTGCCTATCACAATGTGATCCCGGATCAAGCTGAGCCGATCGGCGACCGATCGCTTCACCTTCATCGCCGGGAGTTTGCGCGGCAGTTGGATGTTCTGGTGCGGGATTTTCGGGTCGTACCACTTGACTCGCTGCTTGATGATCTTGACGACGGCGGGAAGCCTCGAGTCGCCATCACGTTCGATGATGCATATGCAGGAGCAGTGATCATAGGACTTGGAGAGCTGCTCAAGCGTGGCCTGCCCGGTACTGTGTTTGTCACACCGAGCCTTCTTGGCGGCAAGTCTTTCTGGTGGGATGGTCTAAGAGATGAGCTGATGGGCAACCGAGGTGACGTTTTCCGGCGAAGGGTGCTGGTCAGGCATCAGGGAAGGGATCGGTTGATTCGGCAGTGGGCAGAGAAGAAGGGTTTGCTTGCGAACGCCGTGCCCGGGTATGCCCGAAGCGCAACGGAGAACGATTTGTGCGTTGCTGTCGGGCACGGTAACGTGGCGTTGGCGTCTCACAGTTGGAGCCATGCTGACCTGTCCCAGCTTTCGGAATCGGAACTCCACGACGAGCTGACTCGATCCCTAGGCTGGCTGTCGGATCGTTTTGGCGCTGTGATTCCATGGTTGGCATATCCCTACGGTCTGTCGTCACCCGCAGTTGAAGGGGCAGCAGCTCAGGCGGGTTATCGCGCTGCCGTCCGGGTGGGTGGTGGTTGGGTTGGAAGTGGGCCGTTCGACTGGTATGCGCTGCCGCGTCTGAACGTGCCCTCAAGCTTGTCATTGAATGGATTCAGGTTGAGACTGTCCGGACTCGTCTCGGGATGACGGTGGCCGGCATGTTTGTGAAGGTGAAGACAGTATGAATGAAATGGTGGCTCCGATGGGGTCGTCGGTACCGCCAAGCCCGGCGGCCAAGAGTCCGATGAACATCGCGCTCATGCTGGAGTCCGATGTCCCGGGCGGTGCTGAAATAATGATCCTCCAATTGGCAGAAGAACTGCGCAGGAAAGGGCATCGTCCGTTCTATGTCGGCCCGGAAAACGGTAGCGGTTGGCTGAGGGATCGCTTCGGAGAGTTGGGGTTCGATTGCGAGACGTTCTCACTGCGTAGGCCGGTGGACTGGCGCTGTGTTCGAGGGCTAGTGCGCATGCTTCGCCGCCAGCAGGTTGACATCGTGCACTCGCATGAGTTCACCATGTCCATCTACGGGGCGGCGGCGGCGAGGGTCATCCGTAAGCCCCATATTATCACTCACCACTCGAACATGTATTTCTCGAAGAAGTGGCGACGGCGAGCCGCGATGCGGTGGGCGTGTAGGAATAGCCATTCAGTGGTCGCTGTATCAGACGTGACTCGGCGGGAGCTCGAGGATGGCCTGGGGCTTAGACCGGGCGCTGTAGGGGTTGTGTACAACGGAGTCGATCATACGCCTGGTAAACGAGAGCTCGTACGCCAAGAAGTAGGTGCGCTGCCGGATGAACTGCTGGTCGTCGCGCTTGGGACTGTCGAGGTTCGCAAGGGGCACATTCTCCTCCTTCAAGCGCTTTCCCACATTCGAGAACGACACCCAGGCTTGTCTTGGCGCGTCGTGATTGCGGGTGATGATCTGGGAGAGGCGAAGAATCTGCTGGCTTTCGCGAGCGAACATGGTTTTGCGGATCGACTTCACCTTCTGGGCTACCGTAGCGATATCGCGGACATACTAGCCGCCGCCGACCTTTTCGTAATGCCCTCCATTCACGAGGGACTGCCGATGGCTCTGCTGGAAGCCATGATTGCGGGCCTGCCTGTTGTGGCTTCTCGTGCCGGTGGCATGGCGGAAGCTATCACAAGGGACGATGAGGGCATTCTTGTTTCGGTTGGAGACGTGCAGGAATTGGCGGCAGCGCTCGAGCGTGCGATGACGGTTCCGAGCGAGAGGGAAGCGTTGAGTCAAGGTGCACGACGCAGAGCGATGTCCGCGTTCACTCTTCAGGCGATGACCTCGGTGTACGAGGAGCTCTATCTCTCTGCGGGGAATGGCAGCCTGGATCGGAGGCGTCTTCCTACCGCTCGCAACAGCACTGAGGCTCGCGCGCAGTAGAAGACGAAATACAGGGCGGCGAGTTGGAGCGAGTGGCGAACGTTTCGATATCGCCGAACACGCTCCGCAACAGTGAGGCTGATCACGGCTGGTAGCGAAGCCAACAGCCAGGGAACGCCCCTCTGGCCCACGAGCATGTAACCCAGCTGGACGACCGTAGCGGTGCCTGCCACCAGAAAGAGCAAGGTCATAATCGTGGGGCGGTCCGGTCGGGTCAGACTCTGCGTATCCAGCGAGCTTGTCGCGTGCCAGCGGAGCTTGCGGTAGAAGGCGCCGACTGTTTTTGGGTTCCCCAGGTGGGTCGCGCGTATGGCAGGATCCTCGACTACGGCATGGAGGGCTGCGTTGAGTCTCCGGCCCAGGTCGTAGTCTTCGTCGGTGACCAGCCGTTCGTCGAATCCGCCCACATCTTCGAATGCCGCACGCCGGACCACGAGGTTACCGGAATTGATGTAGGTCACGGGTTGGCGGCGTGAAAGGCGCTGAGAGAACCACGCTCTCTCGATCCAGCCGGCCCGATCTGGCACTTCGTACCGTGATCCTGTCGCCGCCACCGAGGATTCACGGAGCGTGGTCTCTGCGCACTCTCGCCAATCCTCGGCCAGGACGCAATCGGAATCGACGAACGCCAGTACCTCGCCAGCGGCGTTCTGCGCGCCCAGGTTGCGCAACTCTGCGATGGTTCGCTCCGGTGCCGAGTAAAGTTCTACGCCGGGGTAGCTCTTAACGATGTCGAGCGTCCCGTCGGTGGAGCCGTTGTCGACAACGATCAGCTGATCACTCGGACGGCGCGCCAGCCCGATGGATTGCAGGCAGGCGTTGATTGTGGATTCGGCATTGAGCACCGGCACCACGAAGCTAAAGCTCGGACTGTTCAATCTCGCTCCAAAGCAAGCGTTGCCAATTGTACAGAGGCGTCAACGTAGCACGGTGCACGCCAGATACAACCGCTGAAACCGTCGGCCGAGCCATCCCTGACCGTCGGCCGATGTCGCGCCTTCACAACACAACAGCGGCTCATGCAGAATGAGACTAATGGTTGAAAGAAGGTTATGACCGGGCAGTTTCTACACGTTTGCCGTGTACTCGAGACTGTGTAAATGGGCATAGCATATCCGGTTAGCATTCGGAACGTCTCTTGCGATGCACCGACCCGACATTCGTAGTGCACTCCCCCCGGATTCCAAGCTTTCGGGGTAGAGACCTGTGCCGGTTAGGACGGCTGATTTTGATTCGGCTGATGTTCAAGAACCCTGAGTACTCTCGTCACGTGCTTGATGGCCTTGCGCTGGGCATCGCTCTTGCGGCCTTTCGAACGAAAGGCTGGTCGATACGGTCGCGACACCTTCATTCGAGTGTGCCGATGGTCGCTATACTCTTTGCTGGACTGGTCGCCGCGTGCTCGTCGACACCTGCGGATCTCGGCGAGTCAGTGGCCACGCAACTCGTAGTTGAGCCCATGGACTCGTTCGCTCTCGGGATCGGGCAATCGGTTCAGCTACGCGCTACTCCGATGACATCTCAGGGTGTAGTCGTACCGGGCTACGCGATCTCTTGGACTTCATCGGATTCTGAAGTCGCCGATGTCACCGACGAGGGTCTTGTTAGCGGAGTGGCGCAGGGCTCGACGACGATCGAGGCATTAGCAGAGCGGCAGGCGCTGGATGCACACGACGCCAATGTATCTGGTGGGTTAAGCAAAGAGGTGTTCGTTTCCGTCGAGGCACCGGTCGCCTCTGTCGAAATCAACCTGAGCGAAGTGGACATTCGAGTGGGTGGCGCAGTCCAGCTGCTCGCCGTGCCAAGAGACGGGAACGGAAATCCCTTGGAGGGACGCTATGTGACCTGGTCGAGCTCGGATGACAGTGTCGCGGCGGTAGACGATCATGGGTTGGTGACGGGCATGAGCGAGGGCACTGCTACGATCCAAGCATTGAGTGAGGGAATAAGCGGAACCTCGACGGTGACGGTCACGTCTTCAAGCCAAGAGATCATCATATTCGAGGATGATTTCGAGAGCGGCGACTTGAGCCGTTGGGACGAATTCGACCCGACGAAGTATTCAGTGACGTCTGACCCGGCAAGGGTGAAGTCGGGAGATTACTCGATGCAGGGAAAGATGTTCCCGAGCGACGATTGGGGTGAGTTGAACAAGTGGTTTTTGCCTGGCTACGATGAAGTGTTCGTGCGCTTTGACGTGATGTTCGAGGAAGGGTTTCAGAACCTCCGAAGCGACAATAGCGGCATGCACTTTTTCGCCCAAATGGGCAATCGCGTGGATGACAAGTGGTCGGCAAGCGGAAAGGCGGGTATCCGACCGGACGGCACCGACTTCTTTGTCACGGTATTGGATCCGGAGCAGTATTGGGGCGATGCAACTCTGAGGCCTTTGCTCTTCTATAGCTACTTTCCGGATATGTCTTGTGAGGAAGTCGGCTGTTATGGGAATCTCTTTGAGCAGGAACCGCCGAAGATCGAGATCAAGCAGGGTGAGTGGCAGGAGATAGTCTTTCGCGTCAAGGCCAACACGCCGGGTTCCTATGATGGCGGTCAGACCTTGTGGATTGACGGGGTCAAGAAGATCGACGCGGAGAATATGCGCTGGCGAGACACGTACGATCTGAGGCTGAACCAAATCAGTTTCTGGATGTACATGCCGGGTGCCCCCAAAACTGAGCATATCTGGATCGACAATCTTGTCGTCTGGCGCCCCACCACCCCCTGAACCCGCTACGGTGCACCGCCGAGGTGGTCGAACGCTGGCCGACGTAGTGCTTGGGGTGCTGGGGCTCGGGCGCGCCGGTCGACTCAGGCAACCGTATATCGACATTTAGGAGATCATGAATCAACGACTGAGCCTAGCCGAACTCAGGGCCGCTTGGCTGATGCTGGGCCTAGTGACCGCGGTGGTGTTCGTGGTTCCTGCACTGGGCCGATTGATGTGGACCACGCTGGCGGGTGTGCCGTGGCTCGTTGGCGCCGTGCTCGTCGTGGGTAGACAGCGGGGAGAGCGCATCGCGGCCGCGTGGAATGAGACCCTGCAGACAAGAGGTGCGCGCGTTGCTGTCTTGGTCATCATCCTTCTTATCGCTCTGGTGTCCTACCTATTCAGTGTGAGCGCTGGAGTCTTCCTTGCTCTTTGGTGTGCGCTAGCGGGTCTAGCGGCGGGTAGCTGGCTGCCGAGTGAGAGACTGCGCGAGGGGGTAACGGGTGTGGCCACGATGGCCGTCGCCTGTGTGCTCGTGCTCTCAGCAGCTGAGCTCGTATTGCGGTCGCCGCCTTTTGGTCGTCGTTTCGGTTCGCCTGCCGAGCTGGCGGCGTGGGATGACCGTTATGATCAATCGTGGCAGCGAAACGTCTTTGGGTTCCGCTCCCATCACGAAACGGTAGCTCGAAAACCCGGGGTGAGTCGCATTATAACACTCGGTGATTCCTTCACGTGGGGAGACAAGATCGCGCGAACGGAGGACATTTGGCCTTCCCGGCTTGAGGAAGGGCTGGGTCAAGCGTATCCGGGGACGGCCGTCGAGGTCATCAATATGGGTCGGAGTGGTTTCACGACAGCTAATGAGGCCGAGCACCTGCGGCGGCTAGGCTGGCAGTTCGATCCGGACCTAGTGGTGATCCAGTTTCTTGCAAACGACGCACTGCCTAGCACGGCGAACTTCGGAAGTGAGGGCGAAGTGTGGCTGTTTCCCCAGCATTCGCTTCTGCCTGTGCGGTTCCGTTCCGGTCCGGTGCAATCATCGGCTTTGCTGTCTTTCTTGGACGCGCAGTATAACGGTCTGCGATTGGGCGGTGACCCATATCGGAGATACTTCGACTTGTATGAGCGCGATTCGCTGGGCTGGCGGCAGCTGCAGGATGCTCTTGCGGAGATCGCAGATTCGGCAGCGGCCCGTCGTGTTCCGTTGGTGCTCATGATCTTTCCTAGCTTTATACCAGGTACCTGGACGGCGGAGTCACATCCTCTGTCTCCGCTATACAGGAAGGTCCGGGTAGTGGCCGAAGAGATTGGTTTTCAGGTGTTGGACTTGTCTTCAACGTTTGCTGAAGGTGGCGGAGATTGGCGACGCTGGTGGGCTACGCCGTACGATCGTCATCCCAGTCCCGAGGCCCATGCTGCCGCTGCGAAGGCGCTGCAACAGGAGATCGCGAAAGGCGGCTGGCTTCATCCCGCAGGAATCGCTTCTAATTCGTCTGTCGAGAAAGATCGATCGCAGTGATTCAGCGCAGCTGGATTTGGCTAGCAAAGGGAACTGATGAGCCGAGAAGCGACTGATCGGTCACCGGGTTCGAGCGGAAGTTGGGAGATCGCGGCCGTCTCTGCAAGCGCGCTCGTCTTCTTTCTCCAGCTTATCGGCCTTAATCCGCACCTCAGCTTGATGGACGACGGTGCTCGCTACTACTTGGTGGGTCTTGGCATCTGGAGTGGTATGGGGCCCCGCGCCTTCTGGCTTGTCGACATGCCATGGTCTCTTGTACAGCCGCTCGGTTGGTCAACACTCGTCGGTGCTGTGACGTGGCCCCTGCAGCATTTCTGGGGTCTTGGAGCGGGTGTTGTGGTCGCACGTGTTCTCAACGCCGCCTTATGGAGCGTCGCGGGGTACATGTCATACAGGCTTCTCCGGCATTTCGTCTGGCCAGCACTCGCATTCTCGGCAGCGATGTTGACATGGCTCTCAGGTCCGGGCATCCAAACCGCGACGGATTTGATGGCCGAGCCGCTGTTCCTTGTCTTGGTGCTCTTGACCTTGGAAAGAGTCATTGCCCTGACGAAAAGAGGAGATGTTACGACATCTGGCGTGATCACAGTCGCTGGCTTGGCTATCGCGTCGTTCTTCGTTCGCACTGTGGGAATAGCCCTGCTGCTAGCGATTCTGCCTTTTCTGTGGCGACACTGGCGATGGGGCCTCGGTTTATTGGGTGCTGCGGTACTCGCGTGGGTCGGCCTCGAGTGGCTCAACACGAGTGGCCTGGTTCCGGTTGTGCGAGTGGTTTCATACTCAGATGCTATTGCTCAGGGAGACCCGTTCGCGCGCAGCTCGGCGATGTTTAGCGTGGTCGGTGCCTCTCTTCGTGTCTTGGATAACCTCTACACGTATGCTGCGTGGGGAATTCCGTCCACGCTGTTTCCGTCATGGGGATTCCCGGGCTACCGAATCCTCTTGGCTTTGTTCTACGTGCTCCTAGTTTACGGTGCGGTCGTTCTCACCTTCCGCGCGCGCTTCACATTGGTGCCCTTGGCCATCTACAGCGCCATCTACATGCTCGCCGTTTCCGTCGCCTTGCCGTTTAGCCGTTATCTCATCCCCATGTTACCTATCCTTGGTCTTCTTGTGGCGGCTGCTTGTCAGGGTTTGCTGACCAAGCGGAGTCCTCGTGTTCGTGTAGTTGCTTTGGCCGCATTGCTCGTAGCGGCTGTGGCGACGCAACTCCCTCGGGCCGTAAGTGAGGTGCACGAGGGCGTGAAGGCTCGTTCTGAGGGCAGCGGGTGGCCGTACCGACCCGAGTTCACGCCGTTCTTTGAAGTTGCTCGCTGGTTTGCCCTCAACTCTCCGACTGACGCTGCCGTCCTCGTTCGTGACGGTGCAGTGTTCTACGTGTCCTCGGGGCGTCAAGCAATCGATTGGGCTCAGGGTAGTGGAGAATCTGGGGATATTACTTGTGAGCGCCTCAAGCGGGTCGCGGCAGATCGCCCTGTATTCGTGGTCGAACTCGTTGAGGATGACCCTGAATGGGGCCTGGTCACGGCAATCGAGTCGGCCAGGAGCCATTGCTCCGGGAATCTACAGTCGATGGAGTTGTACATCGAGGGAGCGGTCATCTATCGCTTCAAGATTGACGCCCACCCCTCAGGTGACGGACCGGCAGCTGAAGCGTAGGGCACCTGACAGGCTGTACAATTCCCTCACCTCTGGGTGAGAAAGGAGCGAATGAGTCGACTTGTGTGGGCACCCCGCCTGCTCTTTGTAGCAGCTGGAATCATCTTGGTGCTTACGTTGTCTCCAGGCGAGCCAGGGGCCACTACCCCCGGCATCGGGTGTTTCGCCTGCGGAAGTCGTGGCTTGGCCGATGCGTTGTTGAACGTCGCGCTGTACGTTCCGCTCGGTATCGCGTTCGGATTGTGGGGTCGGTCAACAGTCTGGGTGTGCTTGATCGCGCTGGCGCTGTCAGGCACGGTCGAACTCACGCAAGTCTTCTTACCTGGTCGAGACGCCAATATCGGGGACGTTGCGTTCAACTTCCTCGGGACCGTGGCCGGCTTCTGGCTAACTCGGTATTCCCACAAGTGGCTGAACCCGTCTCCAGGGGCAGCCGGTGGGTTAAGTGCCTTGGCTGTCGTCGCGACTATCGCGTTGTGGGCGTCTACAGGTTGGCTGCTGGGACCTGTATTTCCGACCGGCGTTTACTGGGTGGATTGGACTCCAATCCCGAAGGATTTGGAACCGTACCATGGCCGCGTGCTTGATGCCACGCTTGGTCCTTTGAAACTGTCGCCGCCCGCGCTCTGGCAAACCGACAGCGTGAGCACGTTGTTGATGAATGGACACTCGCTCAGCGTGCGAATTGCTGCCGGGCCGCCCACGGACTTCGCTGTGGCCCCAATCCTGTTTGTTCAGGATGATCTGGGCCGCGAAGTGATCATGCTCGGAGTCGACGGTGAAGATTTCGTATTCCGACAGCTCAATCGAGCGGTCACGTTACACTTCGACCGGCCCGATCTTCGCTTGTTCGAGGCGCTCCGAGGTGTAAGTCCTGGAGAGATGGTTCACCTGTCGGTGTGGCGTGATGCTGGCGGGCGTGACTATTGCCTGGAGGCCCATCGGTCGCGTTCCTGCTCTGCCGGTTTCACTGTGGGGATCGGCTGGGCATTCCTGTTTTACATTGAGCGACTTCCTCCCTGGGCAATAAAGATACTGAACCTGATGTGGATTGTAGTGCTCGTCCTGCCCGTGGGTCTTTGGGCTCGGTGGAGTTGGCCCACCCTCGGAGCGGCTGGCGGTTTGCTTGCTGCAGCGGCGCTATTGCCTGGGGCTGTCGGGCTGCAGCCAACGCCGCCGCTAGAGTACGCTGCTGTTCTTAGCGGGATCGCACTCGGACATGTGCTCTACACGGTCGCCTCCGCTAGGCGCGGGCGGTTGACGGGGGCGAGCATGAGTTCGGGGCCAGGCTAGTCGCATGGGGAGGACCCTACTGGGGTTCTTGCATGTCGAGTGCGATGTACCAGCTATCTTCGAAGGCAACGCTACCACACCCGAGCCGGGCGTCTCGTTTCATGATGATATAGCGCACGTCATATTGATTCCTGAGCCTCCGGGCTCGCTCACAATCGAGAGACGCGTAACTGTCGATGGCCTCGTTGCCTGTTGGTAGAACCCGCCGGCCCGTGATTGTGAGTATTCTCTCCTTCCACTCCAGTCGATCCGGCGGATATCCAGGAATTCCTTTCCAGTCTACGAGGACTGGGCGACGAGCGATCAGTCGAAAGTCATCCCACTCTACAGGAACGGCAAATGTGCTCTGCCGGGCAGTCTGTGTTCGCGCCCACTCGTAGAGCGCTTCCCGGCGAGAGTCGTGTGGTCGCAGGTCCATGTGTGTCTTACTGAGTCCGATGTGCAGTGAAGGGAGAAAGCCCAACGTCACAACGGCGAAGGGGATCGCTCCAAGAAGAACGCGACCTCGCGGATATCGTGCGGTAAGCTCTTCAGACGTACTCAATGCAAGAGGAATGACCCAGGCGGCCAATGACGCCACCGCCAGCTCTGCGTACATGTAGCGCGTGAGAATCGCCGCCCCGAGGAGGATTGAGCTGAACCCTGCGGCTGCCTCCCAGCGCCCCCACGGACGTGTTTGCGCCACGAGCGCGGCTCCGCCGGAGACGAATCCAAACAGTATCAACAACGCGGACAGTCGCCAGGGCCATATCTGAATGACGATGCCGAGACCCGTAGAGCGAGCGACTGCCAATGAGCCCAAGACGAAAAAGGCCAACAGGACAATCGGCGCGCCAAGCAATAGACGCACCCGTGGCTTGGCGAGCACTAGACCGCCAGCACCCAAGAGAAGGGCCGCGCCGAACCTCGCAAAGGGCTCCTTGCCTTCTGTCCACGGTAAGTGGTGGAACGGGTACACAATCAAGTTGATGTTCGCCGATTCGACTCCGCCAGGCGCGAAAGCATAGCGCAAGGCGAGAAGCAGATTTGGCAGTGCGAGGAGCAGGAACGGAATAGCGAGCCGCGTGACAGGAACGGGTGACCTCCGCAGCAAGCAGACGACCACTGTACCGGCGACGATAGGTGTGAGAAGAACGGCATAGTGACCGTGCATTAGGGCTGCGAGCCCCCAGGCCACCCCAGCACCCAACGGACGGCTCCATGCGATAAAGGCAAAGCCAACCACGGCGGCTGTACCGGCGAATGAAGAAGCCTCGAAATTGGGGACCAGCAAATAACCCAGACCCAAACCACGCGTCCCCAGGGTGGCGAAGAGCATCATCGCAATGGCCCAGGGTAGCAGCGGTCTATCGTACAGAGCCTTCATCCCCAGGTATGTGGCGACGGCGAGTACGGCGGGCTGCATCAGTGCTACAAAGCCTAGTCCGACTTCGAGGAGGCCACTCAAAGCGATCAGTGCGACGATCGCACTGTAGAATCTGTGTATGTGGGAGACTTCTTGGACGTACCAATCACCTTCGAGGAATCCAGGATCGGCGATTCGGAGGCCATCCAGTAAGTAAACTGCCTGGTTTATCTCCCCGTTCGATATCCCTATCGCGAGCGCGAACAAAAGCGTGAACCAAGTGAGACCAGCGACTTCTGTCTTTGAGAATCTGGGCCTCATTCACTTTCCTCTGATGTGAGTCGGGTGTCTACGCTGGCACAGCGCGATGTAGGCACACAGCGCCATTTGAGAACTGACACAGCCGCTCCCCGCAATCCGCGTGCTGTTGAAATGGAAGAGTCGGGTCAACGGGCAAGTTTCTTTCTCCCGGCCAGCGTATTCGCGGCCCGCCCCGCCTGAGGGGCTCTGCCCCGCCCACCCTGCGATGTGGTATGTCCCCCACACTGGAGCGGTGTCAACACGCCACGCAGTAGCCGTCGCCGCTAAGCGAACGATGTAACTGCTGTTTTAGCAATCACTTAGATGGATCGACCGCGCATGCCAGACCCGCACGACTCTTGCCGGTTGGCAGGGGCAGCAGCATGCGCCTTAGCTCATTCAGACAGGACTGAACTAAACACCATCGGAGTATTTCCGTGCTCTCGATTGTCTTGCCCGCCTACAACGAAGCACACGACCTGCCGGACCTATTGGATCGGATAGGTCGAACGATGACTCCTTACGGCAAGCGTTATCAGATCATCGTGGTGGACGATGGCTCGGTCGATGAGACGGCGGACGTCGCGGAGGCCATGGCAGTACGTCTTCCAGTGAAGGTTGTCCGTCACGGTAAGAACGGGGGATTGGGCCGAGCTCTCCGAACCGGCCTTTTGACGGCGATGCAAGACAGCCGCTTCATAGTCACCATGGACGCGGACAACTCCCACGATCCTGAACTGATCCCCTTGATGATAGAGCGGCTTCAGCTGGGCCACGACGTGGTCGTTGCGTCACGCTTCCAGGAGGGTGGGCAAGAGGTGGGCGTCGGTCTGCACCGTCGCGCGCTCAGTCACACGGCCAGCCGAGTACTCCGCTGGGTATTTCCGCTGCAGGGGGTTCGCGACTACTCCTCCGGCTACAGAGCCTACCGCGCGGAGTTGCTCAAACGTCTGGTAGACGAGTATGGAGAGGAGAAGCTCATCGAAGAGACTGGTTTCGCGTGTATGCTCGAGGCTCTTCTGAAGGCGGGTGCGCGCGAAGCTCGGATGGTGGAAGTTCCTCTTGTGCTGCGCTACGACCGGAAGCAGGGCGCGAGCAAGATGCGGATCGTACGTACCGTGCGCCGCTACGGCGTCGTAATTCGGGGGCCGCTGAATGGTCGCTTGAACGGCGGCGGACCGGTCGTCGATGAGCTCGAAATCGCGCAAGCCCGAAGCTCAGACAGGTCTTGTCGGCTACTGAGCATAGTGGGCGCATGCTGTACGCTTGTGTTGGCCGCTCCATTGATGCTGATCATCGCTCTCCTCATCAGACTGACCTCGCCCGGGCCGGTGCTTTATACCCAAACGCGTGTAGGGCTCGATAACCGGCGCTACCGTCGAAATGGTGCAGGCGATCGACGGCGCCTCGACTATGGGGGGCGTCCGTTCAAGCTCTACAAGTTCCGCACGATGCGTCTGAACGCCGAGCGCGGTCGTGGGGCGGTGTGGGCGACGGCTGACGATCCACGAGTGACAATGGTTGGCCGCTTCCTGCGGCAGTACAGGCTCGACGAACTCCCACAGCTGATCAACGTTCTTCGCGGTGACATGAACCTTGTGGGGCCTCGTCCGGAACGTCCCCAGATCGTCACAGAGCTGAGCCGCGCGATCGACGGGTACAAGAAGCGACATCGTGTGCAACCCGGCATCACCGGGTGGGCCCAGGTCAACCAGCACTACGACCGACTGCTGGATGACGTGAAACAGAAGCTCGCTTATGACATGGAGTATATCGCGAGACGTTCCGTGGCCGAGGATCTCAGGATCATGCTCCGCACGGTCCCCGTGATGATTTCGAAGCGAGGAGCTGTATAGCAGCAGGCCCTGCGATCGCTCTTGCTCGAGATCTCGCATCCCTTGTGAACTAACGGATTCATTGGAGCGCCCTATGGAAAACGACCTCGTATCTCTGATTGTGGAGACTCTAGAAGAACTCCAAGAGCAGGAGGACACGACGATACTTGTGGCCCTTGATGCTGAAACGTCCCTCTTCGGACGCAAAGGCATGTTGGATTCCTTGGGCCTGGTGACTCTGATCGTTGCGCTCGAGCAGAAGATAGAGGACAAGTTCGGCACTCCAGTTGCGCTTGCAGATGAGAAGGCACTTTCCCAGCTGAAGAGCCCTTTCCGGACGATTGGGTCCTTGGCCGAGTATGCCGTCGGTTTGCTCCAGGAAGCGAACGGGGATGGATAGTCCTGTCACGTTAATAACTGGAACTAGCAAGGGCATCGGCGAGCACCTAGCGAAGCACTATGTTCGCAGCGGCCACCGAGTGATCGGGTGCAGTCGCAGCGATGTTGAGTGGTCGCTAGACGGCTACGATCACTATGTGGTTCACGTGACTGACGAGAAGGCTGTCAAAGCGGTCTTCTCGGAGGTCCGGCGGAAGTTCGGCGGTTTAGATCACTTGGTCAACAACGCCGGCATCGCGTCGATGAATCACAGCCTGCTCACGCCGATGTCAACGGTTGAAGATGTGCTGGGCACTAATGTGGCCGGGACATTTCTCTTCAGTCGCGAAGCTGCCAAGCTTATGAAGAGCCGGAGCTTTGGGCGTATCGTGAATCTCACGACCGTCGCTGTGCCACTCAAGCTTGAGGGAGAAGCCATATACGTGGCGTCGAAGGCGGCCGTCCTTTCCTTGACGCACGTCATGGCCAGGGAGTTTGCGGAGTTCGGGATCACTGTGAACGCGGTAGGCCCCGTACCCATAGCGACAGACCTTATTCGTTCGGTCCCTGAAGAGAAGATAGACCGTTTGGTGGAGAGGCAGGCGATCCCTCGCCTGGGCCGCTTCGAAGATGTTGCCAATGTCATCGATTTCTATCTCAAGAAGGAGAGCGAATTCGTCACCGGGCAGAATCTGTATCTCGGAGGCGTCTGATGTACTTGGATTTCATATGGGACGTTTTCCGTGAGCATAAGGACAGCGACGCCATCATCTGGCGCTCTGAAGCCTACTCCTACGGTTGGCTGTTGGCCGGAGTCGAGCGCTGGAGACTACGCCTCGCCGAAGAAGCACTCCCCAAGGGATCCGTTGCCAGCTTAGAAGCGGACTTCTCGCCTAATAGCATTGCACTGATGCTCGCACTAATCGAGCATGAGTGCATCATCGTGCCACTGACTCCGACGGTCGAAGCGAAGAAGCCCGAGTTCCGCGAAGTGGCGGAGGTCGAGAACGTCATCGAAGTCGGTAACGACGATCACGTGAGGTTCACCAAGACAGGCACCGTTGCGCAGCATGATGTTCTATTGAGCCTCAAGAATCAGGGTCGGCCGGGACTAATCCTATTTTCTTCGGGGTCGACAGGAAAGAACAAGGCTGCTGTTCACGATTTCTCCGGGATACTCGAGAAGTTCAAGACTCGCCGCCGGTCGATGCGGACAATCGTGTTCCTGTTATTCGATCACATCGGAGGTGTGAACACACTTCTGTACACGCTTTCAAATGGCGGCTGCGTCATTACCGTTCAGGACCGGTCGCCCGACGCTGTTTGTCGGACTATCGAGCAGCACCGGGCGGAACTTCTCCCTACATCTCCGACATTCATCAACCTCCTGCTTCTGAGCGAGGCGTATGCGAGACGCGATCTTTCTTCCTTGAGGCTGGTCACATATGGGACCGAAGTGATGCCGGAGAGTACGCTCGCGAGGTTTCGTGAGCTATTCCCGAATGTACAACTACAGCAGACCTACGGGCTCTCCGAGGTGGGCATCCTGCGGTCAAAGTCGAAGTCGTCCGACTCGCTCTGGGTCAAGATTGGGGGCGAGGGTTTTGAGACGCGCATTGTTGACGGAATGCTGGAAGTGAAAGCTCATTCGGCTATGATTGGCTACCTAAACGCGCCCACGCCCTTCACGGAAGATGGCTGGTTTCAGACTGGCGATGTCGTAGAGGTCGATGGCGAGTACATGCGCTTTCGCGGTCGGGCCTCTGAGATCATAAACGTGGGCGGAGAAAAGGTATACCCGGCGGAAGTTGAGAGTGTTCTGCAAACGATGGACGGCGTGGATGATGTGGCCGTCAGCGGCGAGGCGAACGCCATCACCGGTCACATCGTCAAGGCGAAGGTGAAGCTAAACAGTGACGAAACGGTGGCCCAGTTCAGCAAGCGAATGCGCGTCTTTTGCCGGGGCAAACTACACAGCTTCAAGATCCCGCAGAAGGTCGTCTTGGTGGATGAAGGGATGCATGGTGAGCGCTTCAAGAAGATGAGAACGGCTTAGGTTTCGATATCATGGTGCACCGCACGCATTTAAAGCAATCACCGACGGAATGGCCTACTCTCGAACCCGAGGTCGAGCGGCCACAGGGCGAGATACGAGAGGTAGCCCCTGACAACCGGCGTGACATTGCGACGGTTGCGAAGCTCCACATGGCGTTATTCAGGGACATGGGGCCGATGGCTCAGCTGGGAGAGCTTTTTGTCAGGGACTACTGCTATGGCGCGCTCATTCAGTCTGGCTTGACGCGGGCCGCGATATACGAAGTGGACGGTCAGCCAGCGGGAATGATCGCGTACACGGATCGCTCGATCAGTTTTCATCGTAGTGCCATTAGGAAACACTGGTTCTATATCGGTTGGCTTCTCGTACGGTCTCTTTTCCGAACTCCGAGCACGGTTGTTCGGTTGCCGAGGGCCATGCGCCTTATGCTCTCGCGACGAGCTGAGGAACGGGTGATTGGGGAAGACCCGCTGGCTGAAGTGCTCGCGGTGGGTGTACTGCCTCAGTACCGTAGTGCGCAGTTCGTTCGACAGACCGGTCTGCGAATCGGAGACGAATTACAGGAATATGTGATCGACTTCTTCCGTCGTACAGGCCTCGAAACAGTCCGAATGGTCGTAGACGCAGTCAACACACCTGCGCTGTTGTTCTGGCACAGGGTCGGTGGGCGATTTGAGCCGTACGAGCATGGCGGGGTGCCATCCGTTCAGATCTGGCTTGACCTTGGCCAGGAAACCGAGTCGGCTGACTAATGGCACTGACTGGTGGGCCTCGCCGGTGGGTTCGCCCGCTCATAGGCATGGCTGTTACGATTGTCTTGCTTGCGTGGGCCCTGCGCGATGTCTCTTTCACGGCAGTGTGGGAGGCCGTTCGAACTGCCAAGCTCAGTTGGCTTGGCCTCGGTGTCTTTTCGTTTCTGCTCTCGTTTGCGGTCCGTGCTCGCCGCTGGGGAACGCTGATGTCGGTAACGTGTGACCCGGGGCCATTCAGGTTGCTTCATGCTGCGACTTACATCGGCTTTGGAATCAACAATGTTCTTCCGGCAAGAGCCGGTGAAGTCACCAAAGCGTTTGTGTTAAAAAGGGCCGGCGGTGTCCCTCTTGGCGTTGCGTTAGGAAGTGTTGTTGCTGAGCGTCTGCTGGATGCCGTGGCCGTGTTTCTAATGCTCTTGGCGTCGTTGGCGCTTGGCGCGTTGGAGGGCAGCGCTGCGGGTCGTATCGAGGTTTCCCGGTTGATTTGGGTGGGCGCGGTGATCGCCGCACTTTCGGGAACTGTCCTCTCGGCAGCTCACTGGCCGGAGGTGTTCGCACGGCTGATTGCCTGGACAAGCAGAGCGATAGGTCTGGGGCGCTACTCTTCGCGCTTGGAAGCGACTTCTTTATCGCTGCTGGGTGGGCTGGAGGCGCTCCGGCACCCTCGACGTGGGCTGGTAACGCTCGGCGAGTCCTTCGTGATCTGGGGCCTAACCGCTGTCATGTACTGGACCGGGATGCGTGCCTTCGGGATCACGGGACCGGGTGTCGCGGGTGCTGTATTCGTGACGTCCGTCGTGGCGCTAGCGATCGCGATCCCTTCCTCGCCAGGTCAGTTCGGCCCGTTCGAAGCTGGAGTGCGGCTCGCGCTTACTGCCTACGCTGTGCCCACGAGTGTGATCGTCGCTTACGGCCTCACCATCCATTTCTTGGCCTACGTCACGGTGTCGGCGATCGGCCTTCCCTTGGCTGTGCGCTTTGGACTGTCTTGGCGGCAACTGGCTCGCAGAGGACTGGACGAGCACATCGTGACGGACAAGGTCGAGGTAAGACCTGAAGGCCGAGTTTCCTACGCTTATGATGGTGACGGTCGTTTCAAAGCCGAGAGTGGAGAAAGCAAGTCCGGTGAAGCTCCGTTGGCGGTTGATCGGGCCGAGTTGTCTTAGTCGTTGGGAGGGTGGAGAATGACGGTACTGAGCCCACAAGAGCTAGATGTTCGCTGGAAGGTGGAGATTCGCGATTTAGTCGACGGGACCTTCGAGGACCGTTTAGGGGCGGCTTTCTTGCATGCGGCGCTCCTGCCGGGCAGTCCAGTGGTGAAGCTTGGGTACCCGTTCATGACCAAGTACTACTACTACCATCTGGTGCGCGATGGCTTGATTGGATGTCATCTCGCGCTAGTCGATGGCCGACCTGCTGGTTTTGTCTCCTACACGGCCAGGCCCCATGACTTTATGCTGGCTGGCTTGCGACGCCACTTGTTGAGTCTCTTCCCAATAGTCACAGAGGCCTTGGTTACACGCCTCTCCCGACTTGCTGTCGTTGGACGCACCTTGGGCATGTTGAAACGCAGACGCGACGACCTGGCGAGTGGACCGGTGTACGACGGGGAGATTCTGTCCCTCGCCGTGCTGCCGCAGTATCGTTCATCTCGCTTCGTACACGAGACCGGTCAGCATCTCAGTCGGATGTTGTTCGATTTGGCAGTGGAACGAACGCGTCAGGCCGGGGCGCACACACTCGTGATGTGCGTAGAGGCTCGAGATCATGAAACATTGATGTTCATGCACTCGATGGGTTGCGAGTTCCATCGAGAGTGGTTGGATGGTGCAGATTGCTTTGAGGTCACCTACAAGATCTCGTAACGCGGTCGGCTTGAACCGTGATGCGTGCCATCGTGACAGACGGCGGCTCTGTGATGCCACAGGCCGCCGGTTGTATCTCGGGCGCGGCGGAAAGGGATGTGATAGCCGAACCGAGCGTGCCTAGAAGTTTCGGGATTCGGAGGCCGTTGGCGGTGCAACGTTCCAATAGAAGATTCTTGAGCCCGTTGGACATCGCTGTCCTGACGGTCGTCATGTTGATCGGGCTTTCCAGACTACCGCAACCCTTCACCGGGGACCAGGCGCTGTCAGCGATGATGGCGATGAAGCTGGCCCACGGTGAGGTCATGTATGCCGACCTTTGGGATCTGAAGCAACCTGGCATTTTCTTGTTTTACTATGTTGGGGGAAGGTTGTTTGGCTTCAACGAAATCGGCATCCATGCTTTTGAGCTGCTATATATGCTCGTCTTTTCGGTAGTGTTGTTGCTCGCCCTCAGAAGAGACTTTGCAAACCGGACAGTCGCGAGCTTCACGCCACTTCTTACAGTAGGCTTGTACTATGGCAATGCAGCCGCGCTGCATCAGACCCAGACGGAAGCTGTAGTTGGCTTTCCCTTGTTCCTTGCTCTTTGGTTGGCCGGGGCGTCGATTTGGAGTACTCGGCGGCGAGCATCTCTGCTGTTCTTGTCCGGTCTGGTTGGCGGAGTCGTCTTGCTGTTCAAGTTGGCATTCTTTCCCATTCTTGCGGGCTTCTGGCTCACCGCTCTCGCCGGCACCCTTTGGTATTCTGAAGAAGGCGGCGCGAAGACGCTGATGAGTTACTGTGGACCTATACTCGTCGGAGTACTTGTTCCACTCATTCTCATGGCAGCGTACTTCGTCCGACACGATACTTGGGACCTCGTAATCCGGACGGTGTTTGAGCACCCCGCTCGAGCCATAGCTGTGCTTGCGCCAAGAGTCAGTGTATTCGAGAATGGACTTGCCTGGTTCGTCAGTCATTTCTCTCCTTTGATGGCCTTGGCTGTCTTCGCTTTCTTGGGAGGGCTGAGGGCACGAGCCAGGTTCCTCAAACTGAATCTCTTGTTGTGGGTCGTGCTTGGATTTGGCGTGATCCTCGTGCAGCTCCTTTCGTGGTGGGAGTATCACTACTTGCTGCTGCTCGTGCCCCTGGGCATTCTGGCAGCCTTGGGGTTGGATGCGCTATGGTCACGCATAGCAGAGCACGTCCCGCAACGTCGGTTGAGAAAGGCTTCTATCACTGTGTGCGCTAGTTTGGCGATCTTGTTCTCGCCGGTAATACTCTCATTCTCCTTCTATGGGATCTCGCTGGCCCGCCACGATTTCGCGTTGAGCAGAGAGCGACGACTTGTGTTCATGGGCAGCCAGCACCTTGAGTATCGGCAGGCGCTCGAGGAGGTCACGATCTTGCCCGAGCGAAGAACCCGTAAGGATAGCAGGGACCTCTATGTCATTGGCAACCCGCTCTACTACTATGTGTCAGGTCGCGAACCCACTGTTCCGCTCATGGCTACGTGGTTCTTTCCGCTGCGCGAGCTAATGACGGAGATGTGGGGCGAGCTCGAGAGGGAGCGCCCACGCTATGTGTTTGTGCAGTCAGGCGCCCTGGGGAGAATCCAAGACGCGACAACGGTGGATTTGAGTGCTGACTTGTGGCGTGGAAGTGTCTTCATCGATGACAACTACCGCCTGTTGCAGACCAGTGAGGCTGGTGCTTGGCATGTCCTGCGGTAGTAGCCCCTGCTACTACTTCTCGAGTTGCGCTGTAAGCGGTTTAGGGGTAATAGGTTGGCGAGCTGTGTAGCTCCGTGCCAGGGCCTCGGCATTCAGAACTGAGTCGAGTGCTGCTCGTAGTCTCGGGAGAAGGAGCTTGCCTTCCGGGGTGTTGGCCAGATCGTGGTGTTCGTCGGGATCGAGGCCTAGACTGAACAGCTCTTCTCTCTCTTTAATCCCTTCCGCGTTGGCATAGCGGATATACTTCTTGTCACCGACTAGGATGGCATTGACGAACCTCTGGTTGTTGTCTGCTATCAGTTGCGAGACGACGGGCTCCGCGGGGAGATCGCTACGCAACGTCGGATTCCAGTAGCGGCTGAGCGAGCGACCGGGAAGTCCGCGGCGATTCCGGACGCCGAGCAGATCGAAGACGGTCGCAGGGATGTCTTTAAGGCTGACCGAGCTCTCCACTCGCTGGCCTTCGGGCACTATTCCCGGATACACCATGATCAAGGGCACGTGAATCTCCGGCTCATACAGCGAGCGGCCATGATCCGCATGCCCGTGTTCCCCAAACGCCTCTCCGTGGTCCGAAGTTATGATGACTAGAGTGTTCTCCAACAATCCCGTGCGATCCAACTCCGAAAGAAGTTGGCTGATCTGCTGATCCACGTAAGCTAGGGAGCCGTCATACGCATCAACCTCTCCCAGGAACTCCTCGCGTGAGGTGGACGAGCCAAACGGAACCCAGCGAGATCGGTAGTCCAATTCGAGCAAGTCGAATCGGGGCGGTTGCCCAGAATCGAACATCTTGCTGAACTGTCCCGGAGGAATGTAGGGCAAATGGGCGTCGTAGTAGTTGAGGAACGCGAAGAACGGGCGGTCGTCAATGGAGTTCAGCCAGTTGAGGAATTCGACGTTAATGGCTCCTGCATTTCTTCGGGCAAGAATGTCCTCGTACTTGATCAGTCGTCGGAACCCACCGCTAAGAGCCAGGTATCGCCCAATCGCGCTGCTTAGGAGATATTCTCCCAGCGATACGGAGAAGACGTTGTAGTGAGCAAAACCGTGGTGAAGACCCCATCGGGGATGACCGACATCGACATTACCGAAGAAGGCAGCCGTTGCGTATCCTTCGTCCGTCAACGTTTGGGCCAACGTTGAGCTTTCGCGTAGTGGCGCTTCTCGCTCGGACAAGACTGTGTTGGGCAGCCAACCCGTGAATATCGAAGCGTGTGAAGGAAGCGTCCAAGGCGCCGTCGCAACGGCGTGCTCGAAGGTAATCCCTGACCTGGAATACTCCTCCAACTTCGGCGATGTCGGGCGTGAGTAACCGTGCAGGCTGAAATGAGATGCGCGCCCCACGTCTATCAAGAGAATGAGCACGTTGGGCCTGTCCGGTGAGACCGTTGGCAAGGAAGCGAACACCTGGCGCTCCCTCCACTCGCTGCTCCCCACGAAGGCAACCACGAGCACCAACCCCACTGTTGCGGCAACCGGTGTCGAGCGCCTCACTGCTTGCCCGAAACCTCGCGGCCGCGCCGCGGCGAGTCGACCCGTCGTTGAGGCTAGACCCAACGCCAGCAGCCCGGCGGCGATCGTATGCAGTCTGTCTGGCAGCATCACAATAGCGAACCAGGCGAAGGTGGCTATCGCGCTCGTGAACAGCCAGTAGCTAACGCGGCCCGGGAATCGCCATTGGACGAGAGCTAGACAGTAGCCTGGCAGCCCGACCCAAACGAGGTCGACGATGTAGACCATCCACAGCGAGTCAGGGTTGAATCTGGATATAGGGTGGTTCTGCGTTAGAAGCATGTAGAATGCCTCTACTGTGGCAGTCGCCATCGCGAACCCGATGGTCCACATCAGCATCTCTCGAGGCCGGGGGCGCTGAGATTGTGATGGATTGCTGTGAGCGCTCATAGTACGGCCTCTAACTCGTCACGTCTCGATGTAGCCCAGTCCGCTCAACCTCTCTCGGATGATGTCTTCGCCGTGTGGTGCGGCAACGGTAGATGCTCGCAACGTTCCTTGAAGGAGAGATGCGCCCTGCATTGAAATCGGGATGTCGTATCCGCCTAGCTCTAACAGCGTTGGGGCGATGTCGAGCAGATGAGCCTGACTGACCTCACCCTGGAGGGGATTGTTCGAAGCTGCGAGAATGAAGCTACCGAACATCGCATGGTTGCAATCGTCGGGTCCCGTGTCATTTTCTCGAGTATGAATGCTCTTATGGCCAACGGTGCCGATAGACCGCCAGTAGAGGCCCCCGAAAAGGACGATCAGGTCAGGCGCGATATTTCGAACCGCCCTATAGGTCTCCTCTGGCTTGAAAACCTCAGTACCGAATGGCTCCCCTTCCTCGTCCACCGTGGCCTCGAGTCGTGCCTTCATCTCATCTCGGAAGTTCTCGCAGTCCGCGGGGTCGATCACGCCTTCAGGCTCGCGGCCTCTCACGTTGAAGAAGATACGCGCGTAGTAGCCACCTTCGCCCCAGACCTTCGTCTTGCTCCAGTTGATGTCGAGCTCTGAGAACGGTGTTACCTTTTCTGGATACGAATTCAGCACCAATAGTCCTTCTTGGATCAACCACTCATTGATGCAGAAACCGCCATCCAGTCGTTGTGCCCCGTGGTCAGAAACGATGAGCACCACAGTGTCGTCCGTTAGCAGCTCCAAGATTTGACCGAATTCCTCATCGAGGTGCTTGTAGTAGTCTCGAATGACGTGTTTGTAGGGGCTGTCAGGCTCGTGGAGCACGTGCTCTGGGTCGTGGTGCTTCCAAAAGCCGTGGTGAACACGATCCAGGCCGATGTCCACGAAGTGAAAGTAGTCCCACTCGTGGTTCTGCATGAGATGTCGAATCGCACTGAACTGTTTGCGACTCATATCGAAGATTTGATCGCGAAGCCAGTCCTTCTGGTCCGTGCGGAATCCCTTGACATCGACTGGATACTCGCCGACCAAACTGTGGAGTTCTTGCTTGATGTCAGCGGGATAGGTATACGCGTCTGTTCGCGTGTCTGGTGTGAGGAAGCAACCAACACAGACACCATTGATCTTCCTCGGGGGGTAGGATGGGGGCACTCCAACGATGATCGACTTCTTGCCCTCCCGAGCCACCTGATCCCAAGCGGTCAGCTCTCGGATCGACGACGAATTCACGAAGCCGAGGCCGGTATACGAATGGTCCAGGCGGTTGCGGAAACCGTAGATGCCGAGTGAGCCGGGGTCCTGGCTTGTAGACATGCACATCCAGGCCGGAACAGTGATCGGAGGAATGACGCTCTCCAGGCGTCCGTAGCAACCGATATCCATCAATCGCCGGAAGTTGGGCAGCTGTTCATCGCCGAGAAGCAGTTCCGGGGCGGCGCAGTCTAAACCGACGACTAGTATCTTCACGAGAGTAACGGCTCTCCTTCCATCTCCGGACCCTTAGGTACGCCGAGGGCGGACAGAATAGTAGGTGCGAGGTCTGTGAGGGCAGGGCGCCCATCAGAAATCGGTCGATTCATGAAGAGGACGCCAGGGACGAGATCCGGGTCCACGATGTGATCGCCGCTCCACTTCTTCGTGTTATCCTCAAACAGATCGGCTGAAATACCGCCGAGGGCAGTACTCCAAGAAGCTCGATAGCCGGGCGCGAACTTGACGACCAGGTCGGGCGCTTCGTCTATGTAAGGGCCCCGGTAGACGCTCTCGGATGTAGCCACTCCTCGCACGGCCACCGTATCGCGTTCTGGATCTCCTATACCTGTGAGGGCATCGGCGATCGCATTCTTGAGCGATTGAGTCTCGGCCGCCTTGACGAAGCCATTGGCCTCTCTTCCCTCCAGATTGAGATAGATGCTTCCGAGTCCGACTGAGTAGGCTCGCGTCTGCGCCCAGTCTACACCGTGTAAGAAACTCTCCGTGTCAGGCCCTGGGGTCACGCCGGACTTCAGGGTGAGCAAACCCTGCTGGTGAAGCCAGGTGTTCAGGTTGAGCCCTCGCTGGAAGCTGGTGAACCCATGGTCACTGAGGACGATCACCAGCGTCTGATCATCCGCATGGGCCAGGGCGCGCCCGACGATGGCATCGTACTCCTTGTAATGTTCCTCGATGACCCTGCTGTATTCTGCGACTGGCTCGCCGTGGTTGGCCGGGTGTTCCGGCTCTCGAAAGCGCCAAAACATATGCTGAATGCGGTCCGGTGTATCGAAAAGGACATAGAAGAACCCCTCACGGAACCGGTCCAGTTCGTGGAGCATCATCTTCTCTCGCTCTTTCAGAACTTGAGCGCACTGGTCAAGATAGGCGTCTTCCCCGAACCGTTCATTGACGAGACCTCCATGATCCTCGACCATGCCGGTCGTGTAAAATGTTCCAAGTGTACGAGTTAGCTCCTTGGCGTAGTCGGGTGGTGAGGAGATCGGGTAGAGGAGAATCGAGGCTGGATCGAAATTCACCGGGGAAGCATAGAACTCGAAGACCGGCTCCAATCGAGCGAGATAGAAGCGAACGACGCCGGCCACACTCTGCAATGGGCCGGTCTTGAACTTTATTTGCAGCCAGTCGCTCCATTTTCCCTCTGCGACCTCCAGTTCCCGCGGTCGACCTTCGGAGAGCACGGTGACACGCCGTTTCGCTGGTTCCAGCTTGATGGTGATGTCGGCCGTGATGTCCTCTCGTGTCTTTGCGTGACGGGGGCCGACCAAGGACGTGCGGACCTCCGAATTCTTGTTGCTGATTTGAACGATCTGCTCCCCCTCACCCGGAGCTAGACCGCAGACACTGGAATAGAATGTTGCTGTACCGAGACTGCCCCGGAGATCCGGAACGCCCATGCCCGAGAGCATTCGGCCGCGGACATTATCAGGGGGAAACGTACACGGACAACGTATGACAGTTGATGGGATGTCAGCGTTAGATAAGAGTTCCCAAAGCGGCGTTCCGCGTCTGAGGTTAACGGCTTTTGGGGGCATGAAGATGTTCTTTTGCTCAAATCGACAAAGCGAAAGATCGGGTAGATACGTCTTTGGGTCCCGATGAATGAAATCATAGATGCCGTGTCCGCCCGGGTTGGTGCCCGTGGCGAAGGTCGACCAAGCGACGGGTGTCTGCGCAGGATAGACGGTTGCAAGCGGGTAAAAGCACCCTTGGTCTCGCAGGTGGGCGAGATGTGGAAGCTCTCCTTGGTCGATGAGAGCTGAGGTAATGCGAGGATCGAGGCCGTCCAGCCCGACGACTATAACTCGCCTAATATCGGTACCTCTCGCTGTCAGAAAAAAAACTCCGAAAAGTGCGACTGAAACGGATGACGCCGCTGATGACACGCAGTGTTCCCTATCGCTCTACTCGCGCCGAGCGATGACTTGGTACGTGCGGCGGGCCAGTCCAACTAGGTATCGCCAAAAGATCATCACCACTCCCGCGATGGCCCCAAGGACCGATGCGAGAGGCATCCACAACTCCGGGCCAACGTATAGCGCAAGCAACATGAGCTTCACCCGGCTGGCAGAGGAGGCGATCCTGCATTGACGCCTCGCGATCCACCTTGCCACGTAGAGGTCAAGAGAAACTGAACACCTAAGTCTGGATTAGTAAAAAGGAGCATGATGCATGCCACCTGTCGGTTGGAATCGATGGCACGGCGAGGCCGTGAGGGCGCTTCTTAAAGGGTGAGCATGACCTGCAATGTGGGAGCGGTGCAACAATATGCGTGAGGCCGATCAACATCTAAGGCTTGCAGGCCTCAGGGCAAAGTGACGCGCAACGTTCAGCGACTCTAGACCAATGTATCGACGGGTGGGAGATTGAGTTGGAAATAGAACCTGGAGCCCCAGGTCTTTCGGGTCTCCAGTTGCAGTACGGAACCCATTGCATCGACGAGGCGGCGGCAGATGACCAGGCCGAGTCCGGTGCCGGAAAAGCAGTAGCCGTCGCGGCCGGCGACGCGCCTGAACGGCTGATAGAGAGTCTCCAGCGAAGCGGGGTCGATCCCCTTGCCCGTGTCACGGACCGAGAACTCGACGCTTTTCGGACCCATTGGGGTGGGTCGGACGGAGATCTCTACGAAGCCCTCCTCCGTGAATTTGAGAGCGTTAGCCGTGAGGTTGAGCAGTACGCGGCTCAAGGCAAGCGGGTAGCCGATTCGCCACTCGCTGATCTCGGCCTCGAAACGTAGACTCAAGCCCTTTTCCTCCGCCAGCGGATAGACGATGTCACGCACTGAATCCAGCATTTCAGTTACCGAGAACGGCGAGGGATCCTTCTGGGCAAGCCGGTCACCTCCGTGTGCCAGCTCGATGAGGTCGCTTGCCGTAGAACTCAACGCTAAGGCGGCGCTGTAGATCAATCCCAGTTGCCGGCGCTGAATCTGGTTCACTTCACCGCTCTGCCCCCGGCGCAACGTCTCTGCGAGCGTGAGTATCGAGGTCAGAGGAGAGCGAAGGTCATGCGCGATTTCTGCGACAAGGTCTGCACCCTCCGGACCCGAGAGGCGTTTCCCCGCTGCTCGAAAGGTCTGGCCGGAGGAAACAGCGGCGCGGATCTGCTGCAAGGCGTCCAAAACCTGCTGCCGGGAGAGAAAGTCCGTGGCGCTGTCGACGTCCTCGTCCTTCAGCACCTCAGTTTCGAGCCGGGCCAACATTCTCTGGAAGTACTCGGAGCCCGTGTGCCCTGTATCGTGTTTCCCTGTGGCTACCACGGCCTGTACAGCCAAGGTCACGGAGGCAAGCTCGTCAGCCGCCTCGGCCCAGTTCTTCGTGTCGTTTGGATTGGCCAGGGAGTCGCCTAGTACGCGCTGGGCAGCCGACAGCAGCATTGGGTTCGTTACTTCGGCGGATGCGTCCTCTGAATTCTCCGGTTCGCGCGTTGGTTGACCCGGCATGGTATTTGGCCAGAGTGATCCTAATTGCTGCCTTGAGTCATGAGAGTATCCCGATGCAGGTCGTGCTTCTCCATGAGCCGATAGATCGTCGTCCGATCGATCCCCGCGATTCGGGCTGCCTTAGACATATTACCATTTGCCCGGTTCACAATCCAGGTCAGATACTTGCGCTCGAACTCGGCTGTGATACGGTCACGCGCAGCGTGGTAGGGTTCGTCGATGAACTCAAAGTCGAACGCGCGCGCGGCCGTTGGGGCTCTGGCATCCTGAATCGACGGGATGTCCTCCGGTCTTATCTCCGCCCCTGGCTTCAAGAAGACGACTGCGTGCTCGATCGCGTTTTGCAGTTCCCTCACGTTGCCTGGCCACGGCCTCGATTGAAGGGCGTGTAGCGCCGCAGGCGAGAACACAGGTGGTACCGTTCCTCTGGTGCGGTGCCGTTTCCAGTAGCGCAAGAGAAAATGGTCCGCGAGAACGGGGATGTCCTCGGGCCGTTCTCTCAGGGCGGGAACCCGAATTGGAACCACTCGTAGACGGAAGAAAAGGTCCTGGCGAAGGTTGCCGCCTTGTACAGCTTCTTCCGGATCGCGATTGGTGGCCGCAATGAAGCGAACGTTGACGACGCCGTCGACTTTATTGCTACCCACCCGACGCACGACGCCATCTTGGATGACCCGTAACAGTTTGGCTTGGATCGCCTGGGACATCTCGGTTATCTCGTCCAGGAACATCGTGCCACCGTTCGCGGTCTCGAGCAGGCCCGGCTTATCGCGGATGGCGCCCGTGAATGAGCCCTTGCAATGCCCGAACATCTCTGACTCAAGCAATGGCTCTGGGAGAGCGGCACAGTTCAAAGGTACCAATGGCTTCCGGTTCCGACGGCTATGGTGGTGGATGTATTGCGCGATCAGTTCCTTACCAGTACCACTCTCTCCCGTGACGAAGACCGATGCGTCGGTGTAGGCCACCGTGCGCGCCACTTCCATTACCCGGCGGAATGCAGGCGAAATCCCCAGGACCGTTACCTTCTCGCTATGCCCGTGCTGAGACTCTAGCTCCTGACGACGTTCCTGTGCCTGCCGAGAGGCCATGACAGCATGCGCCGCGCGGCCCATCAGCACGTGCAGCTGCGACGCAGAGAAAGGCTTCGGCAGGTAGTCCCAAGCGCCGGCGCGGAGCGCCTCCAGGCTGGAACCCACGCTGGGCTTGCCGGTGATGACGATGGGAATGAGATCTGGATTAGCGGCTAATCCAGCCGTGAGAAGTTCCATTCCCTCGACGCCGGTCATGTAGAGGTCGATCAGCGCCACGTCGAAGCGGCGGCGGCGCAGAAGCTCGAGCGCCTCTTCACCGCGCGAAGTGAGCGTCACATCGTGACCCTCGAGCTCGAGAATGCTGGCGCAGCTTTCCCGCAGAGTGTGGTCGTCGTCGACCACGAGAATCCGAAGACGTGTGTTCTCGGAAACCTCGGACGGCAAACCAGCGCTCGTCGTTACATCCGTCGATGTCTGAGACCGACGACTTCCATCGGCCGGCTTACCGGACAGGGCATCGCTCATCTGGGGGAGCCTCCAACCACAATAATGCATGTGAACAGACCCCTGAGGCGGGGACAGCGGCCTGGTCCAAGGTCATTCCAGTCTCCTGCGCCCAATGCAGGTATTAGGCCTAGAGTTCATTCGGCGCAGAATTCCCGTTCTCTCCCCGTGGTGTGGGATATCCCTTGAAATTGCGGCTTTCTTGCCCACAAGACCGTGGGGTCCCTGCTACGACATGCGAATCCAGTTGGCGTGTTTTGTAGCGTAGTAGCAACAAAGACGGGCAGTTAGCCTTGGACATGTCATGGATGCTTAATGGTGCATACGCAAATCAGGACTTTCCCGCCGCAAATGCGCCCATTCGACCGATGAATCACGGTATCACTATTGCTACTGATGGAGAAGTTCCCACGAGCAGTCTTGGCCGAAACGACAATCGAGAGAAACTGGCACCGTATGTCGAGCGACCTCCCAACGACCCCCGATGTGATTACTCAGGAAACCAACTTGCCGGCGAGTTCCGCACCATCAGCGCAGTATCCCCCTGCGACCGAGCCGTTTACGGTCAGTGAAAAGGCGGACTGGCATAGGTACGTGGCAGCCCTGTGGCGCTATAAGTACTTGATCCTGTTGGTAACACTTGTGGGCTCTGCCGCCGGCGTGCTCGCTGCTCGGTACGTCGTGAAGGAGGAGTATGAAGCACAGGCGACGATTTGGATCGAGGCTACGAGTGGAACCCAGACTGGACGCGGGAGCCCGATTCGGTCGGAGCTTCTTCTGCAGTCATTCGCTTGGGTGGACCTACTGAAGTCGTACCTGGTGCTCGACAGCGTTGTGGTTGAGGAGAAGTTGTATCTGGAAGTGGAAGGTGCAGACGTCGCGAGCCTGGCCGGATTCGGGCTCAAGCAGCGCTTTCGGCCGGGCAAGTACCGATTCGTCGTCGGCCCCGAGGGCGACAGCTTTGAGTTGTGGACTGCGGGCGGTCAGCTCCTTCAAGCCGGCGCACGAGGTGACTCAGTGGGTCAGGACCGTGGCTTTGTTTGGGTGCCAAGCGCAAACGCCTTCTCGCCGGACCGCATAATTGAATTCACCGTGGGCATCCCACGCGAAGCGGCGACCTACTTGGGTGAAGCTCTGCAGGCGCGCGTCAACGAAAGGGGAAGCTTCCTGCGGCTTACGCTCACGGGACAGAACCCTGAGCGGACAGCCGACATGCTGAACGCCGTGGCCGATCGATATGTGGAAGTCGCAGCGCGACTGAAGACCGAGAAACTAAAACAAGTCGCGGCGATTCTTGATGATCAGCTCAACTACGCGGGTCAACGCCTGCAGGAGGCGGAAGAGGCTCTCGAGGAATTCCGAGTTCAGACGGTTACGCTTCCCACGGATCGCACGACCGAGGCCGAACCCGGTCTCAGGCGGCTGCTGGAGCTATGGATGGAGGCGCTGGGTGCCGGATCAGAAGCCGGCGATCCGGCATACGAGAATTACTTTGCTCAGAAGGTGCAGCAAGATCAGCTGCAGAGTGATCGTGAAGCACTCGAGCGAATCGTGGCCTCAGCTGCGGACTCGGGGCTTTCCGTGGCAGGTTTGGAGTACATTGCTGCGAGACACGTGTCTTCGGAGTTGAACGGGGCTCTGCGCGAACTCACAGACCGGCGAGCGGAGCTGCGGGCATACCGACTCTTGTATACCGATGAGCATCCGCTCGTAGTGGAAGCTCTGGGAGAGATCCAGTCGTTAGAGGAACAGACAATCCCCGAGCTCGCCGAGCGATTGATTGCGGAACTTGCAGCCCGAGAGGCAGAGCTTGCGGCATCGATCTCATCGGCATCGCGAGACCTGACACGTATCCCGCCTCGCGCTATGGAGGAAGCGGGACTGCAACGCAGGGTGAACATCGCCGCAAACTTCTACACGGAACTTCAGCTGCGACACGAAGAGGCTTTGCTCTCGGAGGCCAACGCCATTCCAGATGTGAGCCTATTGGATGCGGCGATCGCTCCACTGAGTCCAAAGAACAGCAAAGACAAGCCGCGATTGATCATCCTGGCATTCTTGGGCAGCCTGAGTCTGGCGATAGCAGGTGCGGTTGTCCTCGACCGAGTCGATCCGCGACTGCGTTACCCGGAGCAGGTAGGCCTGGAACTTGGTTTGCCGATATTGGGTGCGGTGCCGCACGTCGCTGGGCACGGTGTAGGTAACAGATCCCAAGTCGTGGAAGCGTTTCGGGTCATTCGGCTTAACGTCCAACATGCTTACGGGGCGGCGGGGCCGGTCGTGGTCGGAGTCACGAGCCCGGCCGCCGAAGAAGGCAAATCTTTCGTCGCGGTAAACCTCGGGCTTGCATTCGCCGAGCTTGGGAACCGAACGCTGGTGATAGATGGAGATGTCCGCAGAGGTCGTATCCACCATCTACTTGGAGCGACTCGAAAGCCTGGGCTAACGGATTATCTGGCGGGGGAAGCGAGTCGAGAGCGGATACTGCAACCGACGTTTAGCGAGTCCCTAGGGTGTATCGGTTCAGGCAGCCGACGGCAGAATGGCCCGGAACTGCTGCAGTCCTCTTCCATGGTGTCGTTGCTGGCCGAGCTACGGCCTGACTACGACGTGATCATAGTGGACGCTCCCCCGGTCGGAATCGGGGCCGACGCTCTAGCACTCGGGACGTTGACCGGGAATGTCGTCTTCGTTCTTCGGACTGGGTCTACAGATCGGGATATGAGTGAGACGAAGTTGGATATGCTAGAGCGCCTACCGGTTCGGATCTTGGGAGCGATCCTCAACGCCGTACCCGCTCGCGACGGCTACTACTATAAGTACGATTCGTACTTGCCGGGCTATGAAGCTAGAGACGAAGAGCAATTCGAGCAGTTGCTTCCGCAGATGGACGATGTCATAGGGCAAGCTGGCGTAGGTGAGGCCAGCGCAGAGCTGGCCTTCCAGCCGGAACGAGTTGCGGAGACTGTCGCGGTGGACGTGGGGCAACCCGATGACGAAGCGGTTGTCGAGGACGAAGTGGCTGACGAGGAGATCACGGTCGGGCCGGACGAACCTGATGAGCCTGATGGGGCTGCCTCGGGCGAGGTTCCCATCGTTGAGGAGATCCGAGTTCACCTGCCAGCACGGTTGGAGGATGTGACGATTCCCGTCGCTTTCGGGATCGACGAGGCTGACGCGTATCTGGCCTCAGACCAGAATGAAGGTGCACGCGAAACCGAATTAGCGCAGGGTCCTCAAGATGTCGTCGAATCTCGAGACGATCGGACCGATGAGGCACGAAGTGAAGGTGGACGTGAGGACTCTGAAAAACCGCGGAGTCGACGCAAACGCAGGAAGAAGCCTCGGCGCCGCAAGGTGAGGAGCTAGCTTTCCCAGCTTTCGCGGCTGTAAATGTCGCCCGCTGGACTTTCACCCTCTCCGCCGTAGCGCCGGATCGCGGCCCCCCCCGGCTCCGCCTGCGACTGCCGTAACGCGGTCGTTGCACCGGCGAGGAGCGCGGCCGGCTGAGTACCCGCTTCGCGGAGGTCCGCTGCGGCGTCATACCCTGCGACTAACGCTAGATCGAGCGGCTCAGTTGTGTCCAATTCGCTGGCCTCCACAGCGGAAACTAGGCGCTGTGCCAGCTTTCGGGCCCCGACGTCGTCAGTGCCGGGCGCAATCACAACAAACTCACCCAGCCGAACCCGACCGATAGCGTCGGATACCCTGCCTGACGCTTTGAACACTTCCGCCAGTCGGTCCACCGCCGTCCATAGCCGGTCATCCTCGCTGGCCATCGACTCGGGCGCAAAGGCCACGCACGCGAGGGCGCGACCGTGACGGTAGGCATCCTGCCCGAGTTCCCGAGCGCGGCGCATCAGCCCCCTCAAGTTGTAGAGGCCGGTGAGTGGGTCGACCAGGCTCTCCTCCCGAGTGCGGTCTGATTCGAACTTCAGCTTCATATAGACACGCAGCTTCAGCAACAATTCCTCTGCATCGAGGGGGAGACTGAGGAAGTCCCAGGCGCCGGCCGAGAGTCCTTCGAACCGCTGCGGCCGCGTCAAGCGTCCGGCCGTGGTGATCAGGATTGGCACGCTGGAGCTGACCCGGGGTTCTTGGCGGAGGACACGGCAGACGTCAACGCCGCTCACGTCCGGGAGATTGGCGTCGATGATCATCAAGTCGGGCCCCCCCTCACGGGCGAGCTCGATCGCTTGCTGTCCACTGAAGGCTCTCAGAATTGCGTAACCATCCGGGGCAAGGATGCTCTCCAGCGACCGGATCGACCACTCGTGGTCGTTCGCGATGAGGGCCAGCGGCGGACGGGACGGCGCCGACTCTTCAGTCATAGGATCTGATATAGCTTTCTGTTGTGAGGCGGGGGGTGCCTCCATTAAGTAATCATCATTTGGCGTTATGGGCAAGGACCGTGCACAAGTGAGGGGCCCCGGGAAGGCCCATAATTGGCTTCACTGTGGGGTTTTCAGGGCGCCGGGTCCCTCGGATGCCGTATCTGGGCGACACTCTGCGTGGTTTGCCCGAAACGCGGGCAAAGCCTTTGGGGAATATGATGTACCGGCGAATCCAATGTCGGAGTCGTCCTACGCGATCCGGCGCGCGTGCGTGAGCCCGCCGGTAGCCTGACTGCGTAACCATCGTATTCACATACACTTAGTCGCTAGACAGCCTCCTTGGTCTTTCGGCCTGAAACTTGAAATCGTGTTACGGGCGACGTTCGGGGTCTTGGTCATAAAGGTGGCGGAACACTCGCGGTCCGATTCTTGGAGTGGTGGAAGTCTATGCTGTGCTCGAACTGCCGGGAAAACGATCAAGAGCCTTCGGAGATTGCTCGACTCTCCTGGGCCCGCGCGCTGGCTAGCCGTCGCTCGGCCAGCGCTCAACGTCGGTGCGAGCGCTGTGGGAAGGCAGTAGTCGGTCCGGACTCGGTCGCTGACATGATGAGAAAACTAGCCCAGCTGGAGAGGTTCGGTCTGGCTGGGAGAGACAGAGTAGTCCTCGAGCCGAAGCGTGGGTCGAGTGCAGACGGCAATCCTGAACAGTAGGCCTGAGAGCTACGGATTCCAGCCCTGGAGGTATTGTGGCCGCTAGGACCAGAGCACTTTCAACGGTACTTGTACTCGTTGCGGCCCTCGCTGCGTGCGGGCCCTCGGCGTCTCTGAATCGAGACTGGGGCGTGAATCGCGTTGAGGCTACGCGGCAAGATCTGGAAGACGTGCAATTGCACTTCGAGAGCGGCATGCGTTCGCAAGCCTACAGTCCGGAGCTGCGCGCTTGGGCGGCGAGCGAGGCGGCAGGGGTTCGTGCTCGGCTGCAGTCCGGCGACTTTCAGGTTGGCGACAGGGTCGTGCTGGTGGTACAGGAGGATTCAGCTCTGACGGACACTTTCACTGTCGGTTTGGACCTCAACCTCGAGCTTCCGGAGATTGGCCAGATATTGCTGACTGGAGTTCTCCGCTCGGAGCTCGAACCTTATCTGACGGAGCAGATTGGCCGATTCATCAACGATCCGCTGGTTCGTGCCACTTCATTCATGCGAGTATCGGTGACGGGAGACGTGACTTCGCCTGGCTTCTACTTCTTTTCTCCCGAAACGCCGCTCTCCGAGGCTATCATGCTTGCAGGTGGACCGCTCGCGACCGGAAACCTCAGCGCGGTCCGTATCGATCGAGGAAACGAGTGGATATTAGCAGGTCAGTCGCTGGCGGCCGCGCTCGGCCAGGGGACGACGCTTGCCGAGTTAGGATTACAGTCGGGAGATGACATCGTCGTGCCGAGGCAGTCGGCGTTCTCGCCGCAGTTCATCTATCAGACCCTTCTCGTGCTCTCGGGCGTAATACTCGCCATCAACCAGGTTCGCTGAGCGACCCGGCGTCCGCCGGGTCAGATTGAATCCGGCCCGCCTTGTACTGGGAAACCGGTCCGTCAGCCTTTCCCCTGTGGCCGACCCGCCACACCCCTTGGCCCCGCGATGACCTCAGAACCTGAAAGCCAAGTAACTACAAGGAAGATCGGCGCTTGGCAGCCTTGTGCACGGATGGTGCTACATGCCGGCGTGAAGGGGAGTTCGAGTCAGCGGATGTTGTCTAGACCGCTGAACTTGCGGCGAATCTCGGACATCCACACTCAAGGACATGAAAGATAAACTCGAGTCGTTAATTCGGACGGTGTCGGCGCACAGCTTCCTCCTAGTTCTTGTTTTCCCTCTGATCCTGGCGTCGGCACCGCCTGCTTTCGGGCAGTTTGAGAGCGCCCGGCAAATGTTGGAGCGGCGGATTTCGCTGCTCGAGGCACGCATCGCCGGCGGCGATGTTGAAGCTACGGACCAAGCCGAGCTGGATTGGCTTCGGCGGCGCCTGATACAGGGCGACTTCAGGCCTGGTGATGTGATCATGCTGGAGGTGCGGGGTGATACGGTGCTGAACGACACATTCCGGGTTCAGCCTCCGCGAGATCTGGTATTGCCCGGGATCGACCCCATCGATCTGACCGGGATCTTGCGCGACGAAATAGACCCGTATTTGGACCGCGAGCTGGCGCGCTATCTGCGCGATCCGGAAGTGAGCGCCTACGCGCTACTGAGGGTAGGCGTGACCGGGGAGGTTGAGAACCCGGGCTTCTACATGTTCAGGCCGGAAACGCCCGTGGTCGATGTCTTCGGGACGGCTGGTGGCCTTCGTCAGAGGTCCAAGACGGAAGATATCCAGCTGCGCCGTGGGGGACAGACGGTCGTTGACCCCACGACTTTTCAGCTGGCTTTGGCAGGTGGCTGGGACTTGTTGCGGCTCGACGTGCAGCCGGCAGACGAGATCTACGTGCCCGAGGCTCCCAGGCCGATGACCACCCGGGAGATCGTCTTGACGGCGATCAGTATTCTGTCGTTCACGTTTGCGACACTGGCCATATTCGATGTGATCTAGGTCAGGAGAGCGACTGAGTGGATCAACGCTTACGGTGACTGAACGATGAACGTGACCAATCTGCAGGTGGCAGCAGTTGAGCTGGCCGCCTCTGGAAACGGCGCCTCCGGAAACGGAAGGCCGAGAAATAGGGTAGGAGGCAGCGGCGTGCCGGTGGTCAAACCCCGAACCCGCGCCAATAGCTTTGCGGGTGCGGTGCGGGCTTTGAATGTTGCCATCGCATCCTCGGCGTTGCTAGTTCTATCGCCGCTCATCGTGCTGATTGTCGTGGGGATCAAACTGACGTCTCGAGGTCCCGTAATCTATACGCAGGATCGCATCGGCCTGGATCGTCGCAACGGCTACCGTCGTAGCCGACCTGGAGAGCAGCGGGCGAGAGACCTCGGCGGCCGGCCATTCCGTATCTACAAGTTCCGAACGATGCACGTGGGTGCAGAGGGGAAGACCGGGCCGGTGTGGGCGACACCCGGTGACAGTCGAGTGACGCGGTTGGGTCGCCTCCTTCGCCGCACGCGGCTGGATGAGCTTCCGCAGCTATGGAACGTGATCTGCGGCCAGATGAACATCGTGGGTCCCCGACCCGAGCGCCCGACGCTGGTGGCCTATCTGTCGCAAGAGATCGATGACTATCAGCTGCGACACCGGGTGCCGCCCGGAATCACCGGCTGGGCGCAGATCAACCAGTCGTACGACACCACACTGGAGAGTGTGCGTTCCAAGCTGTTGTTCGACCTGGATTACATACAGAGACGTTCGGTGCTGTTCGACTTGAGGATCATGTTCAGCACCATTCCCGCCGTTCTCAAGAAACGAGGTGGATGGTGAAGGCTGCCGACCCGCGGGCAACCAGAGGTGAGGTGGAGGGGGCGCCAACATCCGAAACGGGTGTTCCCCGTCACGATCGAGACACAGAGGAACCCTTCGTCATCTTGGCCGGTGACGGACCCTGGCCAGGTAGCGCAGTGGAATCGCTGTTGCGCGGACGTGGCTATCGCCTGCAGAGTGTGCGCAGAATCCACGAGCTTATGAACCTGGTGCACGCCGACGAGCCCGATCTGATCGTCCTC
>Ga0209536_100000229_pt1 | contig 88376 bp, 80 predicted proteins | sample DeeMarSeWOR28_12_FD_187461 | JGI IMG/M metagenome (GOLD analysis project Ga0209536, IMG submission 187461) | Marine sediment microbial communities from White Oak River estuary, North Carolina - WOR-2-8_12 (SPAdes) (version 2) | ecosystem: Environmental > Aquatic > Marine > Intertidal zone >... | reverse complement strand
GACGTTCACCGACCGGCTCCGGGACGCCGTCAGGGGCGGGGGACCCTTCGACAATGGGGACGGCTTGATCGCCAGCCAGGGCTTTACGTCCGGCGGCGGTTACCAGCCCAACGCGCTCAACTCCGCGGGCGACGCGAACTTCATCGAGGAGGCCCTGTGCTCGGCAGATCAGATCCGCGCCACCATGGCCGGCAGCATCAGCGACTACGCGTTCACGGACCGGGAAGGCAACACGGTCACCGGCGCCGACATCGGCTACGCGGGTTGCTCTTCCAGCGAACCGACCGGCTATGTGAGCGATCCCCAGGAAATCATCAACTACACGGAGAAGCACGATAACCAGACGCTGTGGGACAACACCCAGTACAAGCACCGGACGGATGTCAGTACCCAGGAGCGGGTCCGGGCCCACAACGTGGGCGTCGACATCCCGCTGCTGGCCCAGGGTGTGCCCTTCATCCATGCGGGCCAGGATTTGCTGAGGTCCAAGTCCATCGACCGTGACAGCTTCAATTCCGGCGACTGGTTCAACGACCTGGACTTCTCGGCCATGGATAACAACTGGGCGGTAGGTCTGCCGGTCCAGGACAAGAACGGCGACAACTGGCCGCAGATCACGGCGACCCTGGAGAACCCGCTGGCCGATGTCACCCCTGCAGACATCCAGTTTGCGAGAGAGCATTTCAGAGAGATGCTGCAAGTCCGCAACTCGACGATCCTGTTCCGTCTCCGCACGGCCGATCAGATCAAGGAGCGGGTGAAGTACCACAACACGGGTCCCGACCAGGTCCTCGGCCTGATCGCCCAGAGCATCGATGGCTGTACGGGCGGCGGGCTGGCGCCCGAGTACGGTCTTATCGTGACGGTCATCAATGCCAACGACCAGGATCAGACCGTCGCCATCGGCGACTTCGCGGACCGGACCTTTACGCTGCACCCCGTGCAGCAGGCGTCTGTGGACACGGTGGTGCAGACGGCCAGTCACGATGCCAGTGGCTTCTTCGTGCCGGCCAGGACGACGGCGGTATTCGTCAACGAGGACGTGCGTGCCTGCTCGCCGTTCGGGGTCGACGTCTTTGTGCGGGGGCTCAACGCAGATTGGGATTCCACAAGCGCCGCCAACGAACTGGCCTTCGACGGGGGCACCGGTTACCGGGGCACGCTTGCCCTGGCGGGTACGACCGCTGATGACCTGTCGTTCAAGGTCGCGGACGCCGCGTATTCTTCGGTGAACTGCGGTGCCGCCGCTGACGGTACGGTGAATCCGGGAGAACCCTATACGCTGAACTGTGCAAGTGATTCAGACAACCTGAACCTGAACGTCACTGAAACGGGCAGCTACGAGTTCTCGGTGGATGCTTCGGACCCGGCCAACCCGGTTCTCACGGTGCTCAGAGCGCCGTACAGCGTCGATATTTTCGTTCGCGGATTCAGCGCCGACTGGAACGCGACCGAGAAGACCCGTGCGAAGCTCACGACGGGCAATGCCTACCAGGTCGAGCTGACCCTGGTCGACCCCGCGGCGGACGGAGCCCTTGACTTCAAGGTCGCGTCCGACGATTGGTCAACCGTGGACTGCGGATCCAACGGGTCCAACGTCTCGATCGGGGCCGAGTACGCCATGTCCTGCGGAACGGGCGCCCCCAACATGGTACTGGAGGCCACCGAGACAGGGCCGTATTCCTTCCGCATCGACGCCTCCGACCCGGCCAATGCGACCCTGCTTGTCGAGAAGGCTCCGTTTCCAGCGCAGATCTTCGTCCGCGGCCTCAACGGCGACTGGAGCGAGAGCAACCCGCTGACGTATGTGGGTGGGACCCAATACAAAAGTATCGTCAGGCTAAGCGGTCTCGAGGCCGGTGACAGGGACTTCAAGATCGCCTCCGGCGACTGGTCGACGGTCGACTGCGGAGACACGACCGGTGGCGTCGATCCCAACGTCGCAAAAGCGATCAATTGCGCAGGCGGCGCACCCAACATCGTGTTGAACGCGACGGAGATCGGTCGTTACGAGTTCTCGCTGGATGCGGCGGACACGACCAATCCCAGCTTGACCGTTTCTGGCCCCTGAGCTCAGGTGACGAATAACCTGGCCCGGCGCCTAAAATGCGCCGGGCCTTTTCTTTGACGACGGGAATCCGTCTGAGCAGACTCGACTGAATGGCAAAGAATCGCAGAAAAAAGGCGATGGAGACCCAGGCACTCCAGAAGCAACCGAATTCTGCGGGCCCGGGACGGAAAGCCCTGTTCACGGCCATTGCTGTTTTGTTGCCGATCATCGCCGTCGTGGCCGTGGAATCGGTGCTGTCAGCCAAGGACGCGTTCCCGCGACAGCCCCTTTTTATCCGGAACACGCAGTTTCCGGAATACAGCCTCGCCAATCCCACCGTGGTGCAGCGCTTTTTCTCCCGGCCCGAGATGGCGCCCAACGTGTCCATCGAGACGGCGTTCTTCAGAACGGAGAAAGCGCCCGGCACGCTTCGGCTGGTGGTCCAGGGCGGATCGTCGGCCGCCGGATTTCCCTTTGGCTACGGGGCGTCTCTGGCGGGCATGCTTGAACAACGGCTGCGGCGGGAGTTTCCGGAACGGCCGGTGGAGGTGATCTCCACGGCCATGTCCGCCGTCAACAGCTATACCCTGCTGGACTTCGTCGATGAGATCATCGCCCTGCAGCCGGACGCCGTCCTGATCTATGCCGGCCACAATGAATATCTGGGGATACTGGGCGTGGGTTCCGCCCTGAGTTCCAGCCAGTCTCCGGCCCTGACCCGGTTGATCATGGATCTGCGGCGTTTCCGGTTGTATCGGGGGCTGGAGAGAATGCTGGCCCCTCGCCGGCATGGGGGCGGCGGAGAGGTGTCCGGAGCGGATGATGGCACGCTGATGGCCAGAATCGCCGCAGAGCGCCGGATTCCGTACGGCTCGGAACTTTTCCGACGTGGCGAGCAACAGTTCGGGCGCAACCTGGGCGATATCCTGGATCGGTATGCGGGGGCGGGCATCCCGGTCCTCGTGGCCACCCTGGTCAGCAATGAATCGGACCAGCCCCCGTTCATTGACGGCCTGGCGGTTTCGCCAGGCCCCGTGACCGACCCATCTGCCTATGATCCCGAAACCACCGACCCGGCGCGGACCGACGACCTTGCGCTGGAACTGGCGGCGCGAGCCGAGGCGGGTAGCGCCGTCAGCGCCTACCGGCTCGGTCGGTTACGGCTTGCCACTGGGGATTTCGCTGGCGCCCGGCGTGCTTTCCAGCATGCCCGGGATCTCGACCAGCTTCGGTTCAGGGCGCCCGAAAGTTTCAATGACATCATTCGAGCCGCGGCGGCGGATCATGAGGCGCACCTTGTCGACGTGGAAGAGGCGTTCTGCCGGGCTTCGCCGAACGGCATCATCGGGGGCGAACTCATCGCCGAGCATCTCCATCCGACCGTGGGCGGCTATTTTGTGCTGACGGACGCCTTTCATCGGGCGCTCCTGGATCAGGGCCTGTTACCGAATGAGGACTCGGTCGTGCCGGCCACGGTTGCCCGGGCGGAGATCCCGGTCAGCGGCGTGGACGCAAATTTCGGCAAATACAAGCTCATTCGCCTGATGAGCCACTGGCCGTTCACGGAGGTACTGACAGAGCCGGTTCTGCCCGCAGCGGTGACCCTGGAGGAGCAACTCGCACGACAGCTCTTCGATCAGCAGATCGACTGGACCGCGGCCCACAGGCGACTCCAGAGCGGGTACGCGGACGGGCGAAATCCGCCGGAGTATCTTCGGGTCAGCCTGATCCTCGCCGACGCGTTCCCATTCTCTGCGCCGGACAATCTGGTTGCCGGCCGAGCGCTGGATCAGACCGGACGCCATCTGCAGGCCGTGCGCTACCTGCTCCAGGCAGACCGGTACCGCCGGGATCATGTGCCGACCCTGATGGCCCTGGCCAGGGCCTGCAAGGCCAGCGGGCTTCGCGATCTGGGCCGTGGAACTGTCGAGAGGGTCCTGGGGCTGGATCCCGACAACCGGGAAGCGCGCGGGTTGCTCGGCGAACTCGACCGGACCTGACTCAGTCTGCGGGCGACTGCCCGGAACGAACTTTCTTGATGAAGACCGGCGCGGTCTCGTGTTCCGGATCGATCGCCATCACACGTTCGAGTACAGACAGGGAATCCTTCGGCCGACCGGCCATGTAAAACGCCTGGGCCAGGGACATCAGGTAACGGGTGTTGCGCGGCTCCAGCCGGGCCGCCCGATGCAGGTAGGGCAGGGCACGATCGATCTCCTGCCCGGCGAGCAGCGCAGAGCCGGCGATATAGGCCGGATCCGGCTCGAAGGGGAAAGCCATGGCCATCGTGGTGGCGACCCGGATCGTTTCCTGCATGTCGCCCCGACTGCTGTAATAGCCGAGAGCCCGGTTCATCGTCTCGATCCAGGATGCCTTGTCGTCGTACCAGTCGCGCGCGATGCGTTCGATCTCGTTGGCGGGATCCGGCGGCGCGTAGGGCTCCTTTTCCGCGACAAAGGGCCAGTCGTGGAGCAGCCGCTGCACCCTCCATTCGCCGTGGAGGCGGTCGACGGCCGTCACCGGGATCTCGGAAAGCGCAGTGGCCTGGTCCACTTCCCGGGCCGGCTTAATAACAGCGGCTTCCGTCATCGCTCGGTAGAAGGCGTCCGCCATGTAGAAATAACCATCCACATTGGGATGTAAATGTTCGAGCATGAGTTCACTGCCGATGACGCCCTTCGGCGAATGCCCCGCCAGCGCCTGCTGGACATCCACCAGAATCGCTTCATGTTCGAGAGCCGCCGCCCGAATGATGTCATTGAAGCTCTCCGGGGCCCGAAAGCGGAGTTCATCCAGGTCCTTGGCTTTCAGGAATGCATGCCTGGCCTCAGCCGCCCGACCGCGAAGCAGGCTCGCCTTGCCCTGCAGGAACCAGGACATGGCGTTGTCCGGCGCGAGCTTGACCAGTTCTCCGGCCTTCCCCGTCGCCGCGTGGGAATCCTCCGACGCCAGCGCCTCTTCGAGCACCTGCAGTGTTTCCTGCCACGGCTTTGCCACGCTTGTCGGCAGGTCGGCCGGAATGAACGGGGGCTGGTCCTTCTCGTTGGAGGCGAGGGTAGCTATGAAAACGGGAATATCTTTCCGCCGGTACTTGTCGAGCAGCAACGCCAGGTTCTCCCTGAACTGCACCTGTCCCGCCATGAAGATATCGCTGCCGAAGGCTATTCGGCGCTCACGGGCGACCCGGGCCATCAGTGTTCCGGAACTCTTGTCGGTGACCGGAAGCGCCGCACCGTAAACCTGGAATCCAGCCTCTACCAGGTGCAGGCGCCGCAATTCGAGCACCAGCCGTGTGAGCTTCGGCGACAGACCGGAGGCGTACGCCGACGCCACGCCGAGCACGCCGATGAACTCGTTGTGACCCGCATAGATCACCACCGCGTCAGGTTCGATATCGATGATCTCGTCAGCGAAATCCAGTAGCGTGTAGCTGTTGACTGCCGACATCGCGGTGTTGATCACTTCGACGGTACGGTCGGGAAAACTGCGTTCCAGGCGCTGTTGCAGCATCCCCGCCGGTGAGGCCATGCGGCCGTAGGGAAAGCCCGCGGCGGTCGATCCGCCCTGGACAACGATCCGAAGGCCGTTCTCGGGTTTTTCCTTCAGAAAATATGCAGTATCGATACTGACATCGGGCGCCGCCTGGGCGCTGGCGAAAAATCGATGGATTACCGCCCCGTTCGGCTGCAGATAACCGGCGACCGGTGCGGGGAGAAAAAGCGGCTCCCGACCACCGACGCCGGTCAGTCGAAAAACAGCCTCGAGGGTCCCGATCAGAACAAATGGTATGAGCGCGGTGACAACCACCAGTGAGAGTCGCGACCGGGGCTCTGCGCTGCCGTTTCTTCGCGCCATGGCCTAGGAGAGCGGGCCTCTGCCGATGAAAGGATGCACGGTGTTTTACGTTGCCTGTATGATTTGATACAACCGGTACGGGCCGGAGCCCGGGCGACTATAACAGGTCACGATATATGTTGGAGTTTCTGAGCGACCTCTGGGATTTTCTCAAGGTGCGCAAGAAGATCTGGTTGCTGCCGATCATCCTCGTGCTCGTACTTCTCGGCGGATTGGTGGTTATCAGTCAGCAATCCGTGTTGGGATCGTTTATTTATACGCTTTTCTAGGCGAACTGCGTTCGGCAACTACCTATGGAATGACCAAGGACCCGATGGGACTATCGGGTGATGATAGGAGTCCCGCCTGTTGCGTCGCAGCATGCGGGCGGTCGCAATAACGATAAATCGAGTGACTTATGGGGGATGATCCGAAAGGCACCCGGCCGGTGATTCCGTTCGGTCGGTCGCATCCTTTGTCCAACCCGCGTCGCAAGCCGGCCCTGCGAAGAGTACCGGGCGCAGTACTGGCGTTCAGCCTTATATTCACTTCCCTTTCCGGCCTGACAGCCTGCCAGGGCCATACGGCCGGCATCCCAGAATCGACCGCGTCCGGTTCGGGCAGCCCCATCGCCGTCCGGCCTCAGCGGGACTGGAGCGATGCGATCATCTATTTCGTGCTGCTGGATCGGTTCGCCGACGGCGATCCTTCCGGCAACGCCCACGTGGATCGGTCCAATCCCGGCGGCTGGCATGGCGGGGACATCGACGGGCTCATCGGGCAGCTCGACGAGATCGCCGATCTCGGCGCCACGGCCATATGGATCAACCCCGTGCAGAAGCAGATCGATTCACCCATGTTCGCCACGGGACCGCCGGAAACGGGCACGCAGAACGGTTTCGAGCACTGGGGCTTCCACGGATACTGGATGGACGACTTCAACGCCGTCGATCCCCATTTCGGCAGCGAGGATGATCTGCGCCGACTGGTGGACGCCGCCCACGCGCGGGGCATCAAGGTCCTGCTGGACGTGGTCTATAACCACGCAGGCTACGGGGCTCGATATGTCACTGATCCGCAGTTCACCGGCTGGATTCGAAAGAAACCCGTGGACTGTGCGGCCGATGCGCTGACCTGCCAGGTGGGCGGACTCCCTGACTTCGATACCGAGAATCCCGAGGTGCGCGACTACCTTCTGACGGCCAATATCGGCCTGGCGGAACGGACCGGTATCGACGGTTTCAGGCTGGACACGGTCAAGCATGTGGATCACCCTTTCTGGCAGACACACCGACAGCGAACCCGAGCGGCGGCGGGCGAAGAGTTTTTCCTGGTGGGTGAAGTCTGGGGAGGCTCGGCCACCGTGCTGGACGAGTGGTTCGCCAACGACGAGATGGATGCAGGTTTCGATTTCACCTTCCGGGGAAGCTGCCGTGGATTCGTGGAGGGCAAGGGTCGTACGGTGGCGTTCGCGGCTTACCTTGAAAAGCGGCATCGCGTCCGAGACGGTTATCACCTGGCCCACTATCTGTCCTCACATGACGAACCGCTCTTGCTCTACGAGCTCGGCTATGACAAGGAGAGGTTCCGACTGTGCGTCGGCCTGCAGATGACCTCCCTCGGGATTCCGACGATTTATTACGGCGAGGAAGTGGCCCGGCAAGGCAGCGTCTGGCCGACCAACCGCAACGACATGCCCTGGGGAAACCGCGCCATCAGGCCAGGGCAGGGTGTCGAGCGGGACGAATCTCTCAGGGACTACTACAAGAAGCTCATCAAGATTCGAAGAGACCACCGGGCGCTGAGCCGGGGTGACTACAAGCGCCTCTCCTGGGATGGTGACCTGCTGGTCTTCCAGCGCGAGGATGTGGAGACCGGAGAGATCGTGGTGGTGGCGGTGAACAGGGGCTCGACCGATGCCGTTGCCAGCATTCCTGCGCCGGCGGCCTGGGGGACCGGCGTCATCGAGGCAATAACGGACACGCCGCTGGCCGTGGATGGTCAAACCGTCGAGGTCGGAGCGCCGGCAATGACGATAAGAATCTACGCGCCCGGAAGGCCAGGAGAGGATTGAGGTATGGCAGGCATTCGTTTCGACGGGGTGGCCAAGCGGTTTGGAGACGTCAGCGTCCTCGAAGATCTCGACCTGGACATCAAGGATCACGAGTTCATGGTTTTTGTCGGGCCTTCCGGGTGCGGCAAGTCCACAGCGCTGAGACTGATCGCAGGTCTCGAAGAGGTCACCGAGGGTGAGCTTTCCATCGGCGACCGGGTTGTCAACAACGTTCATCCGAAGGATCGGGACGTGGCCATGGTGTTCCAGAGCTATGCCCTTTATCCCCACATGTCCGTCCGCGAGAACATCGCTTTCGGGTTGAGAATCCGCAAGATGCCCGATGCCGAGATCGACAAGCTGGTGGGCGAAGCCGCGGAGATTCTGGGGCTGACCCCGTTGCTCGATCGCAAGCCCAAGGCGCTCTCCGGCGGGCAGCGCCAGCGCGTCGCCCTCGGCCGGGCGATCGTCCGGCACCCGTCCGTGTTCCTTTTCGACGAGCCCCTTTCAAACCTGGACGCCGAACTCCGGGTGCAGATGCGAGCCGAGATCAGCAAGCTCCAGCACCGGCTGAAGACTACGACCGTCTATGTGACCCACGACCAGATCGAGGCCATGACCCTCGGGCACCGGATTGCCGTCCTGGCACCCATGGGGCCGGACCGAAAGACCAATCTCAAGCAGGTTGGCACGCCGCTCGAACTGTATGACAAGCCCCGCAATCTGTTCGTTGCCAAGTTTATCGGCACGCCGCCGATGAACATTCTGGGTGTTACCGCTGACGGCGAGGGTCGAAAGCTGATTCATCCGTCTTTCGAGGTGCCGCTGTCCGAGGTGACGGCCGGGCGGCTGGTCGATTTCCGGGGCAAGGAACTGCTGATGGGGATACGGCCAGAGCACATCGGCGATGCCAGCGATCACCGTGACTGGGAGACGCCTGTGCACTTCAAGGGAACGATCGAGATCGTGGAGACCGTCGGCCACGAGGTGATCATTCATGTGAGCTGCGGCGAGGACATGATCGTGGCCAAGCTCGGGGCACAACGTATCCCCACCTTCGGCGAGGAAATCGAACTGGCCATGCGTGGCGAGGCTCTGCACGTCTTCGATCCCCAGACCGAGCGGAGCCTCCTGACCTAACACCTGTTTCAAACCGACAAGATTCGGGAGCGAATTGGATGAATACCAGAAGCCTTGTGACCAAGAGCCTTTGGGCTTGCTGCCTGACGACCCTTCTCGGCTGGACGGCGGCGAGTGCTGCCGACCTGGTGGTGTGGCACGCGTATCGGGGTGCGGAGCGCGCGGCTTTCGAGAAAGTCGTCTCCAATTTCAATGCGTCTCAGGGGGACATCAAAGTCAAGACACTGCCGGTGCCTTACGACGCCTATGCGGACAAGATCACCGCGGCGATTCCCCGGGGTCGTGGACCCGACGTATTCATTTTCGCCCAGGACCGTCTCGGCGGCTGGGTCGAGGGCGGCCAGACTGTCGAGTCCATCGATTTCTACCTGGAGGACGGGACCGTAGACGCGCTTCTGCCCGGCCTGATGGAAGCGATGAGCTACCGGGACACCGTCTACGGACTGCCCATTGCCTACAAGAGCCCGGCACTGGTCTACAACAAGGCCATGATCGAGACGCCGCCGACGACCACCACGGAACTGGTGACCATGGCCAAGAAATTTACGGCGGCTGCGGGCGGCCGGTACGGCCTGGTCTACGAATATTCGAATTTCTACTTTCACTCCGCCCTGATGAACGCCTTCGGGGGCCGCGTGTTCGATCCCGAGGGCCCGACCCCGACACTGGATGACCCGCGGATCGTTGCCTCTATCAACCTGATGATGAAGTGGTTCCGGGAGGACGGCATTGTTCCCGCGGACCCCTCTTCGACGCTGGTGACCGCGCTGTTTAACGACGGCAAGACCCCCATGGTGTTCAATGGTCCCTGGTTCATATCGGAAGTCGAGGGAGTCGACGTGGGGGTGGCAGCCATGCCGACAGTGGAAGAGGCCGGCGGGGAGCCCATGAAACCGTGGCTGACGGTGGAGGGCATCTATGTTTCGGCCCAGTCAGACCATAAGGAGGCTGCCTACGAATTTGCCCGCTACGTAGCCACCGATGACGAGTCCGCGTTCATCCGCGCCGTGGAGGGCCGGCAGCTCCCGTCCCATGCGGGAGTGTACGAGCGGCCCGAAGTGGCGGGTGACCCGATCCTGTCCGGATTCCGGGCCCAGTACAACAACAGTGTGCCCATGCCCAACTATGCCGAGATGACCCTGATGTGGTCACCGGTGACGACGGCGATGAACAAGATCACCAAGGGGGCGGCCAGCCCGGAGGCCGGCCTTGGGGCTGCCCAGAAAGAACTCGAGGCGAGTATCGCGGCCCTGAGGACGGGCCGCTAGGCGACGCGACGGAGAACGCCATGAGCATTGTCGCAGGCAGCAGCGCGTACCTGGAAGGGGACACCGAGGTCCAGACCGGAGTCGCCGGCTTCCTGCTCCATCCAGTGGCCCAGGGGGTGGCATTGGCGGCGGCGCTGGCCCTCGTTCTCGGCGCCTGGTTCGTCGGCCAGGCCCGCACGGAAATCCTCACCGATCACTGGAACAGGGAGGTGATCCAGGAACTGATGGGACTGGCAGAGTCCGCCGCTGCCATCGAGGCGGCTGACAAGGGCCGCTCGGAGGAACTCCTTGGCGTCATGCTCACCCGTCTGCCCGGCACTGAGGGCCGCGATGCGGGTTACCGTGTGCTGCGTCTGAGCGGCGCTCGGCTGCTCGCCAGCACGGCCAGTGGCGACGTGGGTGACATGGCGGCGCCCCGGCGTCTTTCCCGGGAGGAAAAATGGCTATTCGACCTGGGCCAGGGCATTCGCGCTTCGGTACAGACGAATCGGGACGAGGGAATCTACCGCCGCAGACAGGTGGAGGTCGATGAAGTCGGGGACAGTCTGTTCCGAATCAGCCTGCCGTATTTCGTCGACGACAAGGTCGCCGGCATCGTCCAGGCCGAGCTTCGCCGGCCGGATACGACGTCTTCTGCGTCGCTTCCACTCACCGTCGGCATGGGTATCGGTGCCTACCTGGTGACATTGCTTGTGCTCGCGATCGCCGGTAAGGAAAGGCGCGAAAAGGACGTCGCCTTTCATAAACCCTGGGTCTTGTTCTTTGCCGCGGTCGCCATCCTGAGCGTCGTGGCCTATGCCTACGGACGCATCGAACTGGGCGGGGTGGAGCGCCTGTATCGGAGCGCCGCTGCGGAACTGGCGGCTGACCTCCTGGAGATCAAGGAGAGTGTCGGATTTCTGGCCGGGGAGGCCGGCGTGACGGTGTCGCCCGGCGAGGACAACCGCTGGGACGTGGATCTCTATCAGCGGCCCATCGGCGTGATCGACGGTTCAGGGCAAATCGTCAACGCGGGACTCGAGGCCCAGACGGCGGTGATCAGAGACCAGCTTGGTCGCGCGCTCCGCCTGAACTGGATCGCGGGACTGGTCGTGGTGCTGTTTTTCGGCCTGGGGTTTGCCCGCCGGCTCCGCCGAACCGTGCGTGAGCACAAATACGCCTATGTCTACGTCATGCCGGCAATGATCGGGATGCTGCTCCTGGCGTTCTTCCCTTTTGGTTACGGCATCCTGCTGTCATTCACCAGCCAGACGGTACTCACGGTCAGCGAACCGATCACCGAGTTGTTGGTGGGATTCCAGAACTACATCAACATCCTCGGCGATTTCGACCTGTTCCAGAAAACGGCCGAAGGGGCCGTGATCAATTACCAGAACTTTTACTGGACGCTGTACATCACAGTCTGCTGGACCATCTTCAATGTGACGGTGGGGGTGACGCTGGGCGTCATCCTGGCGCTGGTCCTGAACACCAAGGGATTGAAGTACACCAACATCTACCGGGTGCTGCTGATCCTCCCCTGGGCGATCCCGAACTACATCACGGCGCTGATCTGGAAGGGGATGTTCCACCAGCAATTCGGGGTGATAAATCAGGCCATACAGATGTTCGGTGGCGCGCCCATCGCCTGGTTTGATGGCGTCTTCTCGTCATTCATGACAGGGCTGATCACCAACGGCTGGCTCAGCTTCCCCTTCATGATGGTGATCACCCTGGGCGCGCTGCAGTCGATTCCTGCAGACCTGTACGAAGCGGCCACCATCGACGGTGCCGATCGCTGGCAGCAGTTCAGGCACGTGACCCTGCCGTCGCTGAAGCCGACGCTGATTCCGGCGATCATCATCTCGGTGGTATGGACATTCAATATGTTCAACGTCATCTACCTGGTCTCCGGCGGCGAGCCGGCCGGGGCGAACGAAATCCTGATCACCAAGTCGTACAAGATCGCCTTCGAGGAGTATCGATACGGGTATGCCGCCGCCTACTCGGTGGTGATCTTCTTTATCCTGGTGTTCTACGGCATCTTTCAGACCAAGATGACCCGGGCGACGGAGGCCGCGAACGCATGATCGGCTCAGACAAGAGAACCGGCCAGGTCTCCCACTTCTGGCTCCACCTGTTCCTGGTGGTGTTCACCCTCATTTCCACCTACCCGATCCTGTGGGTCATCGTGGTGGCATTTTCGGGGCAGCAGTCCCTTGCATTCGCAGACGTTCCGGCGGATCCCGGTTTTCTGGACCGGCTGCGCGCCATCCTGCCGTGGCCTCAGACCTGGTCTCTGGACAACTTCACGGCCGTACTCACGGAGCAACCCTTCCTGACCTGGATGCTCAACAGTGCCATCGTCGCGGGCCTGACCACCGTCCTCGGCGTGTTCCTCGCCTGTACGGCGGCCTATGCGTTCTCCCGGTTCCAGTTTCCGGGCCGCAAGGCCGGCATGATGTCCTTCCTGGTGTCCCAGATGTTTCCCGGCACCCTGCTGCTGGTGCCGATCTACATCATCATTACCCAGTGGCTGGGGCTTGGGAACAGCTTCGTAGGGCTGGTGCTGGTGTACTCGGTGACCGCCATTCCGTTCTGCGTCTGGATGATGAAGGGCTATTTCGACACTATTCCTATCGAGATCGAGGAGTCGGCCATCATGGATGGCGCGTCCCGGCAGGTGATTTTCTTCAAGATCATCCTGCCGCTGGCCAAACCGGCGGTGGCCGTGACGGCGCTGTTCTCCTTCATGACAGGCTGGAACGAGTTCATTCTCGCCGCCACTTTCCTGGAGGAGGAGGTGAAGTACACGGCGCCGGTCGGGCTCAAGTTCTTTGTGGGTGGCTTCTCCAGCCAGTGGGGCTACTTCGCTGCCGGCTCCATGATCATTTCCCTACCGGTCGTTCTGCTGTTCCTGTACCTGCAGAAATACCTCGTCTCGGGCCTCACGGCCGGCGGTGTCAAGGGATGACGGATCGGCGTGAAGCAGGCGGGTGTAAGTATTTGCATCAATTGAATACAACGGTCACATCAGTTATTAAGAAACGAAGCTATGGGAGGAGTCTCCATGAATAAGAAAATCAGCCACTTGCTGGCCGGTATCCTGGTGGGCGCCGTGGCAGGGGCGCCTGCAGTCGCAGCCTCGCTGGAATTCAAGGATCCGGTGGGCGACGACAATGGGCCGGGGACTTACGTCTATCCGACGGATGCCGTCTACTCCCCGGGGTCGTTCGACCTGACCGAAGTGGAGATCGCCGCCAAGGGCAAGAACCTGGACATCGAGGTCTGTGTCAACAGCAAGCTGGACGACCCCTGGGGCATGGGCGTCGGCTTCGCCGTCCAGATGGCCTTCGTTTTTATCGATACGGACCGTACGCCCGGCAGTGGCTACACCGAGGGCCTGCCCGGCACAAACATCCGGTTCTCTCCCGATGACGCATGGGAAAAAGTGGTGATCCTTTCACCGCAGCAGCAGTCACGGGTCATGTCCGAGGCCAAGATGAAGGCGGCCGACCAGCTGTCCAAGGGCGACCTGCTGGTGCCTCGACGCACCCTCGGCAAGGGCAAATGCATCTCCGGAAGGGTATCCCTGGAGGACGTGGCGCCGACGGCCGCTGATGCCCCGGGGTTCGAGGGCTGGGGTTACCAGGTCGTGATGCAGTCCAATGAAGGCTTCCCCGACAAGACCGATCTGCTGACCCGGAAGGTCAACGAGTTCGAGGGCCAGCACCGATTTGGCGGCGGGCACGACATGGACTGTGATCCCCACGTGATGGATATCCTGGCGCCACCGGCGAAAGGCGGAGACGACGAGGTTGCTGCGCAGCACGAAATGCTCAGCTACGAGTGCGATCTGGACGGCAACGCGGTGAAGTGGGCAACACTGAAGATGGTCCGCGGGTCCCAGTGACAATCGCAGAGCCCCGAAGCAGGTGAGAGACGGGGCTCATCCCTTGGCAACAGAAACAAATAAAGGCCTTTAGGGGGACGACATGAAAAGCAGAAACCTGGTGCTCGCAGCGGCGATAGGCGCGGCGCTGGCGGGGCCGGCGTCCAAGGCCGAAGCCGGCGAAATGGAGTGGTTCGGCGCGGTCTATGCCAAATTCCTGGACGGCGATCGACGTTATGAGAACGCCCTGTACAACAACGCCGAGACGACGCCCGGAGAGTCCGGCGGCGACCAGGGGCAGGGCATCGAGTTCGAGCTCATGTTCCGCAACCAGGTATCCAAGCAGGTGGAGATCGGCGGGCGGCTGAAGGCCCGATTCAATCAGAATTTCTGGACGAATTTTGGCGGCTTTGGGCCCCAGGAGGAGGACGAGAGGTCCGCACAGTACGTCAAGATGCGCGGCGTGTACGCGATCATCACACCGGGATACGAGTGGATCGACTCGGCCACGATTGGATCGAACGACTTCGGCATGTTCGATCCCATGACCCAGGGCAAGTACCGTTACATCGATCGGGATAATGCGTCTGGTCTGCTGTTCCAGGGTTCCGCATTCGACAACGATCTCCGCTGGGATCTGGCCCGGGTTTCTCTGCCCCGTCTTTTCGCGGGTCCGGCATTCGTCACCCGGGGTGAAGACGACGCCCTCAAACTCGAAACCAATGACGCGGCCTACGTCGGCCAGCTTCGTTGGAGTTCCAGCACCAACTGGAATGCGACAGCCATCGGCGTCTACGTGCGAGACAAGGAAGTGGCGCCTGACGAGCTGCTTGATGACGGCAACGACGAAGACATCAGGGACGGCACGGATGTTGTCACTCGTTACGACAACAGCGTGCTGGGCCTCAAGGCCGAGTACACCGGTTTCGACGCTTTCGATCTATCCGGCTCCTACTACTACTCTGATTACAACGTGGACGAGGGCCAGGGTGCCCGTTTCAGCCCATTGTTGAACGAAGATGCCGACGATACTTCCTGGTTCGTCAATCTGGACATCGGCGACTTCCTGGTGCCGGACCTGACGTTCAACATCCAGGCCTTCCACATCGGGGCCGATTACATGTCCGTTCAGGCCGCGCGGCGTGAGCAGGACGTCCTGCTCACCTCCGGATGGATGAATACGTTCCAGTGGGGCCGGCCCGATTACAACTTCGGTAACCGCGAGAACGGCAATTCGGCCGCGGGCCTGGGCTACGGGGGCTGGAATGGCGAGACCCAGCAGGTGGCTGGCAATCTGATGGCGGACAACGATTTTACTGACTTCGACGAACCGGTGGCCTTCGGCGTCAACGGTTACGAGGGCATTACCATCGTTCCGAAATACACCTGGAATGACTGGGAGTTTTCAGGCGAGTACTCATATTTCGACTACGATTCGAACTGGCAGGCCTGCGGTGGCCCAATTTCCAACGATGGCACGACACCCGACGTGGGCTATCGCACCGCTTGCGACAAGTACCCCATGAACGAGAACAATCATGCCTGGGGTCTGGGTGGCGACTGGCGTAATCCATACGCGCCGTACCAGGATCGCGAGACCCAGATCTTCGGATTCACGGCCAACTACTTCCTCGACCTGTTGAACGGTTTCGACGTGGAGTTCCGGTACAAGTTCATCGATGATGACGACGACCGGGTCAAGTCGGAGGAAGGGCTCGCAGATGCGTATGGCGACGGCTACGCAGGCGCCAGCATCGATCGGTCGAGCTGGGTGTTCGACTTCGACAGCCAGTTCGCAGGCTGCACCGGGTGCGACGATCGTGATGCCGAGTATGCCCAGTACGGCATCAGCCTCGGCTACCAGATCCATCCGGACCTGTATGCCACGCTGCTGTATGACTACTGGGACGTGTCACTGGTGGATGGCACCGTTGATGTCGCCAAGCCGGTAAATTCCGTGGACAACGGAGGGTTCGAATTCAGCAACAATTTTGGCTACCTGGAGTATCTGACCGGCGATCACTCCCGAAATCGAATTGGACTCGTGCTGAACTATTTCCTGTCCGGCGTGGAATTCGGCGCCTCGGCGGACTGGTTCTGGGGTGACTACGATCCAACGTTCTACACCAACGACAATGGCCGCAGGGCAAAGCTGATCCCGACTGGGGATTTCGTGCCCACCCCCCTGGGCGACATTTCCACCGACAATGTCGATTTCGAGCAGTACCGCCTGAAGGCTTTTATGAAAGTGAGCTTCTGACGCAGCTCTGATAGCATGAGGGCGGCCTCGGTCCCGGGGCTGCCCTTTTCTTATCCCGCATGACTGTACATAGCACCAAACAGCGCCTGCCTGAGTTGATCATGATCCTGATTGCCGGCGCTCTGACTCTGGCCACCGGTACCGCCGCCGCGTTCACCATGGACGATCCCAAGGGCGACGATTTCGGGGCGGGTGACTTGGTCTATCCCAATCGGGACGACATGGATCGGGGGTCGCTGGACCTGGAGCGCCTCGAGGTGGAGCACAAGAACGACGGCACCTGGTTCAAGGCGCGCCTAGGCCGCCAGATCCCCAACCCGAAGGGTCAGTTGACCTATGTGGGCAAGGAACCCCTGGAAAAATTGGCCCGCAGGGGCTTTTATACCTTCAACATCGACGTTTATATCGACCAGGATCGGCGCGCCGGGTCGGGCCGCACCGATACCTTGCCGGGTCGGAGAATGAGCGTGGCCGGGGCCGATGCATGGGAAAAGGCGGTCATTCTCACCCCGCGTCCCGAGGTGGCGCGTGCCTACTACGCCATGCACCTGGAGCGCGAGCGGGAGAAGGAAATCGAGGCTGAAGCCGGTCGAGTCACAAAGGAAGACCTGGAGGCTGCGCGGGAGGATATCGACCGGGAGATCAGCGAAAGTTTCTTTTTCCCGAGCCAGATCAGCGTCAGGGGCAGGGAGATCCGGTTCTTCGTACCGGACAGCTTTCTGGGCGCGCCAGCCCGTAAGGAGTGGGGCTATTCGGTTCTCGTCACGGGCTGCGAAGTGGAACAGCTCTCCAAGGTCGTGGATCTGACGCCGGGACAATTCAGCCTGATGGTCATCCCCGCGGCCCGGGGGCGCCATCGGGACCGTTTCGGCATCGTCAACGACTCGGATCCGAATCAGGCCCCCGTGATCGATCTTCTGGCCCCCAGTGTGGCCGATCAGAAACGGATCCTGTCCGATTACGACACCCGCGTCGGCCGCCTGGCGGCCGTCGCGGCCGTATCGCCCGCAGGCACCGTCAGTCAGGGCACCGTGGCGGCAACGGCGGCGCCTGCTGCGCCTCGCGGGGCGCAGGGAGGCTTCGCAGGGACGGCCCCAGGGCTGCCGAAGGCCGGCGGCGCGCCACCCGTGGATACCAGCAGCGACAGCGACGCCCGGGAGAGGCGGCGAACTATCCCGGCGCGGCTGAAGACGCTGAACACGCTGCGAGATGACGGCCTGATCAGCGAAGAGGAATACCAGGCGCTGCGCCGAAAAATCCTCTCGGAGGTCTGACAGGGGAACCGGGGCGGTGACCCTCAAGCGGAGGATCCATGATGGCCGATCCACAGTTGCTCGAATGGCTGCGACAGCTCCGCGGAATCGAACGCGAGTATTTCGATTTTCGAGGCCAGCACCGGCGTGTTTCAGACGAGAGCCTGGAACGTATCCTGGCGGCATTTCACCACCGGCTTGACGACGACGCCCGGATCATGGGCGATGCCCGCCAACTGTCCGAGAAGGACTGGCGACGGGTGGTGCCGCCCGCCATCGTGCTTCGGCCGGCCCGCGACAACCGGATCGCAATCACCGTCCTGCGGCCGCTGCTGGAAACCATTACGTGGCGTGTGAGTCTCGAGGAGGGCGGGGACATCGCTGGCGACGTTGCTCTGCCCGAACTGCCGGTGCTGGAGGAACGCGCCCTGGACGACATGCATTTCGTGAGGCTCGCGCTGTCGCTGCCGTCGGACATTCCGACCGGCTATCACCGGCTCAGGCTGGAAAGCGCGGACGGCCACCTCCTGGGCGACTGCAGGCTGATCGTCGCGCCCGAACGCTGCCACGAACCGGAGTCCCTGAGTGAAGGCCAGCGGCTCTGGGGACTGGCCATACAGCTCTATAGCGTGCGTTCGCGAAGGAACTGGGGCATCGGCGATTTCACGGACCTCCGAACCCTGGTCGGCAACGCCGTCTCAATGGGGATTGACGTGATCGGGCTGAATCCTCTTCACGCCCTGTTTCCCGCCGATCCTCATCTGAACAGTCCCTACAGCCCGGCCAGCCGCCAGTTTCTCAACCCTGTTTACGTGGATCCGGAAGCGGTGGCTGAGTTTGCCCGTTGCCGCCCCGCCAGGGACCTGGTGGCGGACGACGCTTTCCAGGCCCGTCTTTCAGCGCTCCGGGACTGCGACCTCGTGGATTACGCCGGCGTGGCGGAGGTGAAGGACCAGATTTTCCGGCTGCTGTTCCGCTGCTTTGAAGACGAAGCAGACAGCGAGCGCCGCCATAACTTCGAGCATTTTGTAGAAAGGCATGGTAAGGATCTGATTTCGCTTGGAGTGTACTACGCACTTCAAGGGCATTTCAGCGCTGTCGGCAGCACCGGCGGCTGGCAGGCCTGGCCCCAGGCCTATCACAACCGGGACAGCGAGTCGGTCCGGGCCTTTGCGGCCAATCATCGGGACGAGGTCCAGTACCACATGTACCTCCAGTGGCTGGCCCACGAGCAGCTGGCCGCGGTCGAGGCGACGGCCAGGAAGACCGGCATGAAGGTCGGGATCTACCGGGATCTGGCGGTGGGGGTCAATGGGGGCGGCGCCGAAGCCTGGGCAGATCAGGAACTGTATACGTCCGGGGCCACCATCGGTGCCCCGCCGGATCCGCTCGCGCTGCAGGGCCAGGACTGGGGCATCCCCCCCATGCGGCCGGACGTCCTGAGAGAGCGCGGGTACCAGCCGTTCATCGACCTGCTTCGGGCCAACATGGGGCGGGGCGGGGCGCTGCGTATCGATCACGTCATGGTGCTTTACCGGCTCTGGTGGGTGCCCGCCGGACGCCCCTCCGCCGAGGGTACCTACGTTTACTATGACCTGGACGCCATGATGGGAATCCTGGCCCTGGAGAGCCAGCGCCATCGCTGTCTGGTGATCGGAGAGGATCTGGGAACGGTCCCCGAAGCCATACGTCATGCCATGCCGGACTTTGGCGTCTACTCCTACCGGGTGTTCTACTTCGAACACGACGAAGACGGAGCGCCACGACGACCGGCGAACTATCCGGAGCATGCCCTGGTGACGGTTTCTACCCACGATCTGCCGCCGCTGGCGAGCTTCTGGCGGGCCACCGACATCGAACTGAGGGAGCAGCTGGCGCTGTACCCGGATGCCGCAACCCGGGAGGAAACGCTGGCCAGCCGGGTCCGCCAGCGCCGGCTGATTCTGTCGGCCCTGCATCAAGCAGGATTGCATACGCGGCCGGAAGAGCAGACAGACCGGCTTGGCGAGCCGATCAGCAAGGCGCTGGCAGAGGCCATACAGGTCTACCTGGCCATGAGCCGGGCGAAGCTGATGGTCGTCCAGCCGGAGGACTGGCTGTACATGGAGGCGCCTGTCAACGTGCCGGGCACCAGCGACGAGCACGCCAACTGGCAGCGAAAACTCAGCGCCGACCTGGAGGACTGGCTTGACCGGGACGCGGTGCGGCACGTGGCACGGCGCATCACCGACGCCAGGCGATCCGGGACTTGCGACTGAACCGGATCGCCAGGTCGTCGGGTCATGAAACTCCACGTTGCGTCCAAGCGTGATTTCCCCACCGGGCTGGACCTGCCGTGGGCCCGTCCGCTGGCGGAATGGCACCTGCCGTTCATGGTCAAGGTCTCCCAGGGCCTGAGCCGCAATGTCGTGCGTTTCGTCAGTTATCGAGACACGGTCTATGCCATCAAGGAACTGACCGAGCGCCTGGCGGTGAGGGAGTACGGGCTGCTTCGTGCCCTCGAAGAGCTGGGAATGCCGGTCGTCCAGGCGGTTTGCCTGGTCACCAACCGCACCGACGTTGAGGGGGCCGATCCCTCGGTCAGTGATCGCGGACTGCTGGTCACACGCTACCTCGACCGGTCGCTTCCCCTGCGTCGCCTCATCAGCAGCGGAGCTTCCGGAGAGCAGGCTTCCAAGCTCATGGATGCGGTAGCGGAGCTCCTGGTGCGCCTGCATCTCACCGGCTTTTTCTGGGGTGACTGCTCTCTGTCGAATACGCTGTTCCGCCTCGATGCAGGACTCTATGCCGCCTACCTGGTAGACGCGGAAACCGGAGAGCTGCACGCGTCCCTCAGCGCGGGGCAGCGCCGACACGACATCGAGATTGCCACCGAGAATCTAGGAGGCGAATTGCTCGATCTTCAGGCGGGTTTCGGCCTGCCGGAGGGCGTCGATCCGGTGGACTACGCCACCTCTCTCCCGAACCGCTATGAGGCGCTCTGGGACGAAATCACGCGGGACGAAACTTACCCTACCAACGAGCAGCACCGCATCGACGCCAGAATCCGGCGGCTCAATCAGCTCGGATATGACGTGCAGGAACTGGAGATCGAAACACTCGACGACGGCGCCCGCATCCGGGTCCATGCCGAGGTCGTGGAGCCCGGCTACCACAAGCGGTTAATCCACGAACTGACTGGCCTTGATGTCCAGGAGAACCAGGCTCGTCGGCTGCTGAACGACATGTACTGCTATCGGGCATCGCAGACGGGGCACCTGGGGGAGGCGCTTCCCGAGGCGGTGTCCGCCTATCGGTGGTTTTCCGAGGTCTATCAGCCGACGCTGGCGGCGGTGCCCGCGAATTTTCGCCGGCGTCTCGACGACGCCGAGTTGTTCCACCAGATCCTGGAGCACCGGTGGTACATGTCGGAGAGGGAACATCGTGAAATCGATCTTGCGGAAGTTATCCCGGCCTACGTAGAGGAGGTGCTGAAAGACCTGCCGGAGCCGGCCGTGGAGGCGAGCCCGCTGACGACGAGCGCGACCGGCGCGACCGGAGACGAAGGCTGAGAGAGCCCGACGCGGGCCGGGTCAGCGCGTTGCCCGGGTTCGGCCTTCGTGCGACGATACCTTCCCCTCCAAGGCAATCAACCCATGTCTTTGCGTAAAAGCCTGCCCCTGTTTTTCCTGCTGTCCGCTGCTCTGCTTCCGCCGCAATCGCGAGCAGCCATCACCACTGCCGGAGAATGGCATGCGGACTGCCGCGCCTACATCGGCGTGCTCTCGGGCACCGGTGACGGGGACGACCTTGAAATCACCTACTGCATGGGCTTGACCCTCGGTATCGTCGGCGGCCTCGAAACCGGCAGCCGGATTGGCGCACTGAGCATGGCATCACTGCTGGCCCTGTTGCTTGACCTGGATCGAGATGCCGTCTTCAACGTGTTCAACGAGGTCAGCAAGGAGGAACTTCTCGGATACTGCCTGCCAGCGGGCCATACGGGCAGCCAGTTCATCCGCGTCGTGGCCGACTATCTCAGCCGCAACCCGGATAAGAGCGAACTCCCGGCGACGGCGGTGTTCTTCGACGCGCTGCAGGAAGCCTACCCCTGCCGCTCCGAAACGCCCCCCCAAGGAGGGTGACAAGGCTCAACCGCCGGCACGGTGATCCGCTTCATAGAATGCCCGTCACGAACCGAACCAGAGTAATTTTCGTTGAATGACGTCTCGGTTGCGGGAATAACATCGCTCCGTCCGGGCGAAGACACGGTCATCACTTCAACCCGGCGCCTGGCGCGCCGGCTGCGCCGAGATCACGATCAGGCTCAGGTCGCCTCCGGGAGATCCGCCTGGGTGTCGCCGGACGTGATCCCCTGGGACGCCTGGTCCGAGCGATGCTGGCGCAGGCTGCGGGACTGGAGCGGCAGCGGCCGATCGCCGGCCGCTATTTCCGACGATCAGGAACTTGTCCTCTGGGAGGAAGCCGCCAGCGACGACGCCGAACTCCTCGAGCAGCTGCTCATGCCGGGAGAAATCGCCAGGGAAGCCCGCCGAGCCTGGAACCTTGCGGCCGACTACCAGATCTCCCGGCAAGCACTGATCGATCACGGCGGAACAGAAACCCGCCAGCTGCTGCAGATGGCCGCCCGGGTGGAGGCGCGACTCCGCGCCGAGGGCTGGTCGAGCCGCGCCCAAAGACTGGCCAGTCTGACCGGCAGCCCCCACCTGGGGCGGATCGCGCCAAAGCGCGTTCTGCTGGCGGGTTTTGACGAGCTGACTCCCGCACAGGATGCGCTGATCTCTGCATTCCGTAGCGCGGGGACCGCCGTCGTCGAATTCCCGCCCGAGCGACTCGATGGCGTCGCCGTGAAGCGCTCATGTGCCGATCCGGCTGCCGAACTTCAGGAAGCCGCGCTGGCCGCCCGCCGATGGCTCGAAGCGTGCCCCGACGCCAGCATCGGGATCGTGTTGGCCGACCTGGAGCAGCGACGCCAGGAAGTGGAGGAGATCTTCGACGATGTGCTGACGCCCACCCGAATTGTCCCCGGGCAATTGACAGAACGCAGGGCCTGGGACATGTCCCTGGGCGCACCCCTCAGCAGCTGGCCGGTGGTTGACGCCGCCCTCAGGGCCCTGAACCTCGCACTCCGGCCGGCAACATTTACCGACCTCGGCCTGTTCCTTCGATCGCCGTTCATCGGTGGTGCGCAGGGCGAAGCGGGCCCCCGTGCGGTGCTCGATGCGGATCTCCGCGCAATGGGTATCCAGCACATCGACCTGGCTGGCCTGGTGGCTCGGATAAAGTCGATGTCCGACTCCCCATCCTTCAGCTTGCAGGATCTTATGCGGCGTCTCGTCAGGCTTCAGGAACTCGCGCGATCCCTCCCGGAGGCCGCTACGCCGGAGCGCTGGGCCGGCCTGTTTGGCGAGCTGCTGAACGTGCTCGGTTGGCCGGGAGACAGGCCGCTGGACTCGGCGGAATACCAGTGCCAGATGAAATGGCAGCAGCTTCTGTCGACCCTGGCGGCTGTCGGTACCGTGACAGGCCGAATGAGTGCCTCGGCCTGTCTGGATCGACTCAGGCGTCTGGCGATGGAGGGCGTGTTCCAGCCCGAGGCCGCCCCGGCGCCCGTCCAGATCATGGGGCTGTTGGAGACGCCCGGGCTGACATTTGATGCGCTGTGGGTCACGGGCCTTCATCACCAGTCATGGCCGCGACCTCTCCGGCCCAACACGCTGATTCCGACTGCGCTGCAGCGCCAATATCGTATGCCCAGGGCCGCCCCGGACCTGGAACTGGCCTTCGCACATCGGCGCACCGACGCGCTGGCCCGGTCGGCGCGCGAGGTTGTCTTCAGCTGGCCCGCGCAGATCGACGACGAAAGCCTTCGGCCGTCGCCCCTGATAAGCCGAATGACACAAGAGGAGACGCCAACCGCAACATGGGACGGTCTGGCGGCCGCCTCGGTCGGCCACACGGCACTGGAGAGGCTTGTCGACGAGCACCTTCGACCCTTGCCTGCCGGCACCAGGGTGCGCGGCGGCAGCGCCGTCGTGAAGTCCCAGTCGGCATGCCCGTTCCTGGCCCAGGCGCGGGCCCGGCTCGATGCATGTTCCCTGGAGCGGCCCGCTCCCGGTGTGAGCGCCATGGACAGCGGTCGCATCGCTCATCTGGCGCTCCAGTGGCTCTGGGATCGGTGGAGAAGCAGCACGACCCTGGGCGCAAGGCGCGACGTCGAACTCGCCGCCGAGGTGGACGATGCGGTGCGACGAGCGTGCCGCAAGATCCTCGACGACGGCAGCCCCTTCAGCGGCACGCTGATCGAACTGGAGAAGGCTCGAACCGTCGATCGCATACTCGCCCTGCTGGTCCAGGATCGTGCACGGGAGCCGTTCATCGTCGAAGCGGTGGAGCGGGAGTGCGACCTGGAACTGGAGGGCGTGCGATTTCAACTCCGCATCGATCGCGTGGATCGACTGCCCGGCGGGGCACTGTTGCTGATCGACTACAAGACAGGTGCTGTGAACGTCCGGGACTGGCACGGCGAGCGTCCACGTGATCCGCAACTCCCGTTCTACGCGCTGGCGGAGGAAAGACAGGGCGATGTCGTCGGCGGCCTGGCGTTTGGTTGCCTGCGAGTCGGTGAGGAGGGTTACACAGGTTATGGGGCCGGGGAAGTCCCGGGGACCGGCATCAAGGACATCGACCAGGTCAGGCATCCCCCCAACGGCGCAACGGACTGGCGCGTGGCCCGGGCCGAGTGGCGACGCCACCTTGAAAGGCTGGTACGCGAATTTTCGTCCGGTGACGCCCGGGTATCACCGCGACGGATCTCCGAGGACTGCCGCTACTGCGACCTGTCTGCCCTCTGTCGGCGCCACGAGCTGGTCGCCATGGGAGCCCTCTCCGATGACTGACGTGATCGATCGGAAGGCACGAAAGAAGGCCCTGGACGTCGGCACCAGCTTCATCGTCCAGGCGCCCGCCGGTTCGGGGAAGACAGAACTCCTGATCCAGCGTTATCTGGCCTTGCTCGCCACCGTGGAGCGTCCGGAGGAGGTGCTGGCGATCACATTTACCCGCAAGGCCTCCGGGGAGATGCGGGATCGTATCCTTTCGGCGCTGGAAGCGGCCGACCAGGAGAAGCCGGCATCGGACCACGGAGCCGCGACCTGGGCCCTTGCCCGAGCGGTCAGACAGCGGGACGCCGAGCTGGACTGGCGGGTGATGGACTGCCCGGCACGTCTGAAGGTCATGACGATCGATGCCTTCCATGCCTTGTTGAGCCGCCAGCTTCCGGTGCTGTCCGGCGCCGGTGGCGCCCTTGCAGTGGCCGATCGGCCTGAACGACTGTACCGGGAGGCGGCCCGGCGCACGCTGCTGTGCGCCTGTGATGACGACGAAACCGGCGCCGCGGCCCGGCATTTACTGTCCCATCTGGATAACCGGTTCGAACGGGCCGAGAACATGCTGGTGTCGCTTCTGGCCCGTCGCGACCAGTGGCTGGGTCGGGTCACCGGGCCCGGCCGCATGGAGCCGTCGGAACGCCGGCACTGGCTCGAGGAGAGCATTGGCAGGCAGATCGAATCCGGGCTGGCCATCGCGGCAGCGGTCTGCCCGCCGGCGGTCCGCCAGACGCTTCCCGCCCTGGCCGACTATGCTGCTCGGAACCTCGAGGAAAAAGGGTCGGAATCGCCGATCCTGGCCTGCCGGGGCCAGGACACCTGGCCCGCCGCGGACGTGGCGTCGGTTCCTGTCTGGAAGGGGCTCGTGGAGCTCCTTCTGACGGCGGCGGGCCAGTGCCGCAAGGGGGTTAACGCGGCCCAGGGTTTCCCACCGACAGGTGCCGACGAGAAGGGCGCCATGCACGCGCTGCTCGAGTCCCTGCAGGACCATCCCCGTTTTGTCGAACTGATGGCGGAAATCCGCGCCCTCCCCAGCCACGAGTACGACGAGGGCCAATGGCGAATCCTCGATCAGCTGTTACGCCTGTTGCCGAGCTGTGCTGCGCAGCTGGAGCTGGTCATCCGCGAGCAGGGTCGGGGAGACTACGTGGCGGTAGCCGATACCGCCCGTCGCGCTTTGATGAGTGACGAAGGGCCCACGGATCTTGCCCTGGCGCTCGATTACCGGATCAGTCACATCCTGGTCGACGAGTTCCAGGACACCTCGGCGGCCCAGGTGGAGCTTCTGAGGCTGTTGACGTCGGGTTGGGAAGCGGGTGACGGTCGCACGCTCTTCTGCGTCGGCGATCCCATGCAGTCTATTTACGGCTTCCGGGAAGCCGAGGTGGGCCTGTTCCTGGACGTGCGCCGAATGGCCGGAATCAACGAGGTCCCCGTCGAGAGCCTGACGCTGGAAGTCAATTTTCGCTCTCGCCAGGGGGTGGTGGATTGGGTCAATCGCACGTTCCCGTCGGTCATGCCCGACCATGAGGACGCGCGCCTGGGCGCAGTGCCTTTCGTGGGCGCCCATGCCTATCACGCCCCAGGCTCCGACGAACCGGTGTGCTTCCACGCCTTCGAGGAAGACGACGGCCGACAGGAAGCCGACCGGGTGAGATCGGTCGTGCAGGATATCCGCCGACGCGATCCGAAGGCGAGTGTCGCCGTGCTGGTCAGGGGCCGCAACCACCTGGAGCATATTGCGCCGCTGCTTAGAAAGGCGGGGCTGCGGTTCCAGGCAGTCGAAATCGAGAAGCTCGTGGGGCGCCCGGTGGTGCAGGACCTGATGGCACTCACGCGGGCTGTCAGCCATCCGGCGGACAGGGTCGCCTGGCTTGCGTGTCTTCGCGCGCCCTGGTGCGGACTCACGCTGGAGGATCTTGAGACCCTGGCCGGGGACAATCAGGCCACGCTGTGGGAATGCCTTCTCGACCCGGATACGCTCGCCCGGGTCAGCGCCGACGGCCGAAGCCGACTCGCGCGCTTCGTCGGGGCGATGACCCGATCACTGGCGGAACAGGGCAGGCGCCCACTGCACCGGCAGGTAGAGGGCATTTGGATGACCGTGGGCGGCCCGGCCGCCCTCGAGAGCGCCGCCGCCCTCGATGACGCACGGAGCTTCTTCCGGCGGCTGAGACGCCTTCAGGCCGGCGCCGAACTCGACGATCCCACTGAGCTGGAGGATGCGCTGGGCGACCTTTACGGTGCGCCGGATCCCCTGGCCGATCCGGATCTGCAGCTGATGACGATTCACAAGGCCAAGGGCCTTCAGTTCGATTATGTGCTGCTGCCGGGACTTCACCGGGGCACCGGCGCCGATGATCCTCAGCTGCTTCATTGGCTGGAATTCCCGCGACCCGATGGCAGCAGCGACTTGCTGCTGGCGACGATCGAGGAGCGCGGCCAGGATCGTGACCTGTTGCATCGTTACATCAAGGCCCAGGAGAACAAGAAATCGGCGTATGAACTGAGTCGCGTCCTGTATGTCGCGGCCACCCGGGCACGCCGACAGATCCAGCTCTTCGGTCGGGTAAATTTTGCCGACAAAGACGGCGAGAAACGACCACGGGCGCCGACCCGCGGGACACTGATGCACCTTCTCTGGCCATCCTGCGAGAAGGACTTCCTCGCCAGTCTGAAGCCGGCCGGGCCCACCGAGTCGCCTGTCGATACCGTAGGAGGCCCGGCTCCCGCCTGCATCCGGCGGCTGCCGGTGGACTGGCAACTGCCGGCGCCGCTGAAGTCGGTCGACTGGACACGGGCCGAGGAACCCGCGGCACCGGCGGCCGAGAGCGTCGAGTTCTGGTGGGCGGGACGTCATAGCCGCGCTATCGGAACAGTGGTTCATCGCTGGCTGGAGCGTCTCGCCTCGGACGGTCTGGACACGTGGAGCGCGGAGCGCATAGAAAGTCAGCGTGCCGGAATCACGCGGATGCTTGCCGAAGAGGGCCTGGACCGAGAGACCCTGAAACCGGCCGCCGACAAGGTCGTCACCGCCATCCTCAATACGCTGTCCGATGAGTCCGGTCGCTGGCTGCTGGCAGGGCCCCATCGACAGGCGCGGTCCGAATACGCCGTGGCAGGCATCGACGGGACCCAGGTGCTGCACGGTGTGATCGACCGATTCATTGTGGACGAGGATGGCACCGCGTGGGTCGTCGACTACAAGACCGGGGAACATGCGGGCGGGGACCTGGAAGGCTTTCTGACCCGGGAGGTAGAACGTTACCGACCGCAGCTCGAAAGATACGGGCGCCTGGCGTCCTCAATTCACTCGGTCGCTCGCCTGAGGCTGGCCCTTTATTTCCCCATGCACAAGGTGCTTCGCTGGTGGGAGGCGGACTCGGCTTAGAGCCGGCCTTGGTGACGGAAACGCCGGAATCCCTGGGCATCGGCCTGGCCGAGAAATTCGAGCCCCTGAACAATTTCGCGGGGTGCATCCGGTTGCGCTGCCACCAGCCCGTCCACGATGAAATTGCCGTCCGGCTGTACCTCGACGCGTCCCTGTTCGATCCGCAGGGGCCCGGAGAGTGCCGTCACCGCCCCCACAAAGGGGCCGGTCTGTCCGGGCGGAATGTCTATCTGCATTGCGCCCAGATCCACATCCCGCAGACCCATGGGCCGCAGCGAGTCGACCACCACACGCCCGGCCAGCGCACTGAGCAGGCCGGCCTCGAGCGCCAGCGCCTCGACGCGAGCGCTCACGTTGCCGCGTGTGCCTGCCAGTTCGACCCATGAGCTGACTGCATCCAGGGTGGTCCCCAGCTCCAGGTCCGATACGGCGACTCCACGGGTGCCCTTGACTTTCACCGTGGCCCGGGCGAATCCGTCGGGACGGGTGGCTTCCAGCCGCCAGGTAGGCGACCCGAGCAGGAAAGTCAGGGGACGGGCGTCCCATGTCAGGGCACCCACGTCCATGACGCCGATGCGGACACGCGCTGCCGAACCTTGCCAAACGGTTCCGCTGACACCGGCCAAGGATGCGCCGCTCGGCACCAGCCAGCCGATGGCGACCCTTGCGGGCCAGAGGGCGACAAGGAAGCACAGACAGAGCAGCGCGCCGAGCGCGATCAGAACCGCAGGGCGCCGCATCAGCTCGGCTGCCTCAAGGTGATACTTGCGGTTACCGTGCCATTGACCGATCCGCGTTCGAACGTGGCGGACTCCAGAGACAGTCCGTAACTTGCCTGGAGTTGGCCGAGCCAGGTGGCCACGGTATCGAACGCCGCGCTTTCCATGCGGACCCGGATGCCATCCTCGCCGACCGGCTGGTTGCGTGTGATCGACTGGCCCAGTCCGGACTGGCGGGCGGTTCGATCGATCACCACCACCAGCGACTGGTCCGGATCACCGGCCCCGGCGGCAACTTCACCGGCCGACCCGATTTCGGCGGCGGCTACCGACATCCAGGACAGCGTGTTCCTCTTCTCCTCCACGCGTACTGAAAGCTGGTTCACCTTCGAGGACAGCGGGGCCAGCAAAGCCGCCCAGAAAAGCATCAGAACCACGACGATACCGCCGGCGATCACGAAGGCGCGTTCCCGCGGAGCCAGTCCCTCGAGCCAGTCCCTCATGCGCCGGACTCCGTCAGCTGGATCCGGCCCTCGACCGCGTCACCACGGGGATTGGCGGACAGGATCGAGGCATCCAGCATCCGGGCTGCCTCGATAGATCGCTGTATGGCGTCCAGGGAATCCACGCTGGGGGCCGACAACTTGACCTCCATGACGCCGCTCCGATAACTCAGGGATTCGACCGTGGTTCCCGGTGCCGTGCCGACAGCCCGGCCCAGCGCTTCAAGCGACTTGAGAAACGGCGCATCGGACACGCCCCGACTCGCCCGCACCGCGGCCAGTCGGCTTTCCATCTGTCGCCTGTGATTCACGATTCGCTGAACGTCAGGCATCGCCTGCCGGAAAACAGTGTCCATCGCGGTGTCCAGTTCTGCGTCGATCCGGCTCAAATGCACCAGTTCGACGACGTCCCGGCCGATGATCAGTGCCACCAGAGCCAGCAGCAGCGCAGCCGCGGCTCGCCAGGGCCGCCAAAGCTTCTCAATCCCCGTCTTGGGCGCGTATTCCCCCTGAAGCAGGTTGATGCCAGGACTCTGGATCACGTTACGCGCCAGATGCGGAAGGGCGCCATCCTGCAACAAACGTATCTCGACACTGCCCATCTTCTCGCGCAGCGCGTCGAGACCCGGACCCAGTCTGGCCTGGTCCGCCGGACTCAGGTAGACGGTCAGGTGCGCCGCCTTGTCGTCGTCTCCTTGCCGTGGATCGCCGAAGAGAAGGAATTCTTCCACGCTCTGGCCGTCGATAGCGATAGGCTGTTCACCGGGTCGACGCACGAGGCAGGTTTCGTTTTCTATCAGCCAGACGGTGGCAGTGGGCGAAGCAGGCATCGCCTCCTGCTCGGCGTACACGGCAGTCGGCTCGAGGTCGGCTTCGCGGAGGGTCGCCAGCCACACGTCCAGATCCTGGCGTCGAACGATTGCTGCCGGCACCTCTCCGCTCGGGGCCCTTCTCCCCGCGGCGAAATGCAATAGGTTCAGATCCTCCGCGACCTGTTCCTCGAGAGCGAAAGGCAGCGCCTGGCGAAGTCGGGCCGGATTGCGAATGGGCAGATTCACCGAGGTCAGGACAAGCTTGTGAGCGGGTGCCAGGACGACCAGCTTCCTCTGTCCAACCAGTCCGGCCAGGTCCACGACGGGGCAGGGTCCTCCCTGATCCGTGACGATTCCGGCGCCGTCCATCGCAAGCCACTCGGGCTCGCGTTCATCGGACAGCCGTACAACAAAAATTTCTGCCATGCTCACTCGGTTCCAAAGCTGCGCAGCAGGGTTCTGACGACGCCCGCTCCTTCGCGCTCAAGCAGACTGTACATGGTGAGTTCCGTACTGCCAATATTGACCCGGACGCCGAGTCTGAAATAGCGGCTGCCCACGGTCAGGGGCGCCGTGATGTTGGCCGGCAGCACATCCTGGAGTTCCGCCACCGTTTCGTATCCGTCTTCGGGACGGTCTTCCAGAATCCTTGCCGCATCGGACGCGGTCAGATCGTCGGAGAGGGACATCAGGACTGGTACGGAGGTCGTATTGACGTTGATGGCCGTTCCGGCGGGCAGGGCGGTCACGTACGGCGCCAGGGCACGATACGTGTCCAGGTTCATTTCCGGCAGGGCCATCAACTCGCTGACGCTCGTGATCAAAGTGTTGGGGGGCCGGTAGGGCGGCACTTGACTCATATAGCTCGAGTCCTCGGCGCCGTCGGGGAAATTCGGGTTGATGTCCCGATCGATCCAGTCGGCCATCAGTCCCGCCCATCGGCGATCGAGCTCCAGGGCGGCCAGCAGCCGTTCCAGCTGCTGCACGACGATCGGATCCGTGTTGCCTTCTCCGTCCACCAGATTATTCAGGTTGAATCGCCCCTGGAGATCAATGAGTGCTCCGTCCACGCTTCCGCCGTCGATGGGAAGAGGCGGGAGATTCGTCGCCCAGACCTCGTCGGGATGGTCCACATTGCCGTCTTCCGCATCCTCGATAAGGATGCGTCCCGCCCAGGCTTCGGCGCCAAGCGCGAAATTGGTGCCAAGGTCGGAGAACAGAACTGCTTCGGTCCGTCGCTGGTCCAGATGGAAATCCCATATCGCGGCCCCGGTGAGCATGGTCACGAGGGCGACAATCAGCATGGCCGTGATCAGGGCGACGCCGCGCTGGCGCTCATTGGCTGTGGGGGGGGGCCTCATCCGGCCACCTCGATCAACCGTATCAGCTGACCCCAGTCCTCCAGCTCCAGCACGATCTCCACCGCCCGCGGCAGCAGCCGCGGGACGGCAGCGGTTTCCTGCGCCGGCCACTGCTCCGCCCACTCACCGTTGGCGTCGAGAAACCGGATCCTGAACTCGCTGACACCTTCCAGCAGTTCCGTTTCCACCGGCTCCTCTTCAAGCAGCCTGTCCACGACCGGCCAGTAGCTGCGGATCAGGATCCCGTCCTCCACCCGGTAGCCGACCCGCTGGAGCGTCGGGCGGGGCCGGCCCAGGGGATTGGACCAGCCGGCACGTGTCAGCTCCACTTCCTGCAGTTCGCTGCCGTCGGCTATCAGCGCGCCTCTCCAACCTTCACCGAGTTCTTCACGGACGGGCCTGGGCTGGAGCTGCCTGAAATCGTTGTCGAACTGGCGAATCGTGAACTGAACGGCGCGCAGGCGGGCCGACGACTGTTCGACAATCTGCTGCTGTTTCAGCACGGCGGCGAACCCCCCGTAGGCCATGTACGCCACGATGGAAAAGATGGCCATCGCCACCAGTATCTCCAGGAGGGTGAAACCGCGCTGACGACTGTCGGGCAAGCCATGTCTCACTGGTTTCCCTCCGTGTCGCCTTGATTCTCTGGCGGCTGGGTCTCACCGGCCTGTTCGTTGCCGCCGGGCTGGTCGGAATCAACAGCCTGATCGTTCTCACCCTCGACATTTTCCGGCGCTCCTGGGCCGGACTCGCCCGCGGCATCCCAGCCGGATCCGCCCAGCCGCGGCGGCGCTGTCGGCGAAATAAACCCGGTCGAGCGCCCGATCACCTGATCAGGGTTATCGGCGTAGGCCACGTCCATGTCGATTCGGCGCAGGTCCTCGACACCGGTCTCGGAAACCGTTGCGCGCCAACGGTAGTTCGATCCGGCGAACTCCACGTCCCCGTCAAACTGGCTGACTTCGGGAAACTCGCCACTCAACCGCAGTCGCGTAATCTCGTTCGAGGCAATCCAGCCCGCCAGTGTACGTTCCTTCATGTGCAACGAGCCGGCGCTGATCTGGACCACCAGGTTGAAGCCGGCGATGATGCCCAGGGTGACCACGGCGAGGGCCACCACGACCTCCAGCAGCGTGAAGCCCGCTGAGATGCTTGTGAGGCGATCAGATCGCATCCTGGTCCCCGTCGGACAGTTCAAGGGTGCCGTCGGCACGTCCCCGGATCAGGAAGCGGACGTCCGAGTACTGGCGCTGGATCAGCAACTCGAAGGGCATCATCTCTCCGCTGCCGAAAATGATCACCTGGGGCGCGATTTCGTTCTCGCTTTCGGCAGGCGTCAGGTCGACATCCTGCTCCTCGACCCGGAGACTCAGCACCAGTCCCTCAGGCAAATGGCGTTCCCGAAAAGTCGGATCGCCGCCGAGACTCTCCCACAGCAGGGCGTCCCTCGAGTAGGCGTAGAACCTGTATCGGTCTTCCTCCACGTAGAGGCCCACGTCGCGGCCGTGGAACAGGGACTCTTCAGCGGCGAGTTGCAGCAGGGCGATCAGCCGCCGGGCTTCCCGCTCGATCTGGTCGTCCTTGCCAAGGGTACCGACGGACAGCACCGCCGTCGCCGCCATGACGGCGAGTATGACCAGCACGACCAGTAGCTCGAGGAGTGTGAATCCCCCGGAGCGGTGTGGTCGCGGCATGCCGGCCCCGTCGATCAGTCGATATTCCAGTTGCCGATGTCGGAATTGATGCCTTCACCGCCGGGCTGCTGATCGGCGCCGAGGGTGTATACGTCGAACTCGCCGTTCTGCCCCGGATAGAGGTACTGATAAGGCGATCCCCAGGGATCCTTCGGCAACTTGTCCAGATATCCGCCCTGGCGCCAGTTGCGGATGGATGGGTCTGCCGGCTGTGAAACCAGCGCCTCCAGCCCCTGGTCCGTGGTCGGGTATTTGAAGTTGTCGAGACGATACAGGTGGAGCGCGCTCTCGACTGCACGCACGTCCTGCTTGGCCCGATTGATCTGGGCATCGTCGATCCGACTGATCACGTTCGGCGCGACCAGCGCGGCAAGTATGCCCAGGATTACGACCACGACCATGATCTCGATCAGCGTGAATCCGGCTTCTCGGCCGTTACGGCGATCTGCCATACTCTCCGGAGTTCTCATAGTTGTCCTGTCACCCACTGTTGTGTCCCCGACCATCGTGCCGGCGACGTGTGTTGATTGCGCCAATGATATCAGGAATACCACCGGCCAAAGCGCCCGACCGGGCCCCACGCCAACGTCATCCGGTGGCGCTGGCGGCCCTGGCGCTGGCGGCGATCGTGCTGGTACTTCAGGCCGGCGGGGAGGACCTGAGACTCGGGCTCCGTTATGACCGGCCGATGATCGCGGCAGGGCAGGTATGGCGCCTCGTGAGCGGGCACCTGGTGCACCTGGGCTGGAGCCACGCCATTCTGAACGTGACAGCACTGGTGCTGATCGTCGCCGGATTTGAAAAAGCTCTCCGCCCGAGCCAGTGGCTCTGGGCGGGGGTGGGGGCAATGCTGGCCATCGATTTTGGCCTGTGGTTATTCCAGCCGGAGGTCAGCTGGTATGTCGGACTGTCCGGCGTCCTTCACGGCCTGGTCGCGGCGGCCGCCCTCTCAATGTGGGGGACGACGTCACGGGTGGCCGCAATGATGCTGATGTTCCTCGCGGGAAAACTTCTCTGGGAAGCGGCCGCGGGTCCCCTGCCCATGACAGCGGAACTGGCCGGCGGCGACGTGGTCGTGGCCGCCCACCTCTGGGGCACCCTGGGAGGCGGGCTGACGGCGTTAATGATGGCGGCTCTTCGCCGATCGCCCCCCCCGCTATAATCCCCCATGGCGCTGCCGATCAACAAACAGAAACGGGTCGCGACATATGGCTTTTTCCATCGTCTTTCCCGGACAGGGGTCCCAGTCAGTCGGCATGCTTGCCGAGCTCGCCCACCAGACGCCGGTCGTCGAAGATACGTTTGCACAGGCATCGGAAGCGCTCGGATATGATCTCTGGAAACTCACCCAGACAGGACCAGAGGCGCTCCTTGGCCAGACAGAGAGGACCCAGCCGGCCCTGCTCACATCGGGCGTCGCGGTCTACCGAGCCTGGCGGGCGGCCGGCGGCCCCGTACCCATGTCTATGGCGGGTCACAGCCTGGGGGAGTACACGGCGCTGGTCTGCGCCGGTCGTATGGACTTCGGGGTAGCGGTGGCCCTGGTCCGGGACCGGGGCAAGGCCATGCAGGAGGCGGTGCCGATCGGGGAGGGCACCATGGCGGCGATCCTCGGCCTCGATGACCAGCAGGTCGCGGAAGCCTGTGCGGCGGCGGCCCAGGGTCAGGTCGTGTCACCCGCCAATTACAATTCCCCCGGACAAATCGTGATTGCAGGTCATGCCGGTGCGGTCGGCCGGGCCGTCGACATGGCCAAAGCCGCCGGCGCCCGGCGAGCGGTGCTGCTCGACGTCTCGATCCCGGCTCACTGCGAGCTGATGCGCGCAGCCGCCGACGAACTTGCCCGCCGGCTGGGGCAGGTTCGCATCGAGGTCGGCGAGTCGGTCGTCTTTCACAACGTGGATGCCCATCCCCGGGACACGGATGATGAAGTGCGGACCGCCCTGATCCAGCAGCTATATCAGCCCGTACGCTGGTCCGACTCCGTGCGGGCCATGGCCGCCCGCGGCGCCGTCACATTTATCGAAATGGGGCCCGGCAAGGTACTGACCGGGTTGATGCGCCGGATTGACCGTGATCTCGCTGCCGCCGCCTGCTGTGACCCGGCGTCACTGGCGGCCGCATTGTCCATGATTCAGACGGAGGAAACCTGATGACGACTCAAGACCTGAACGACCAGGTCGCCCTGGTCACCGGCGCGTCCCGGGGTATCGGCAGGGCGATCGCGCTGGGTCTCGGCAGTCGCGGCGCGGTCGTGATTGGCACGGCCACCACGGCCGAGGGTGCGCAGGCGATCGCTCAGGCCCTGTCCGATGCGGGCGTTCGCGGCCGGGGCGCCGTACTCGACGTGGCGGACGAGGGCGCCGTGGAAAGGCTGGTAAAGGATATCGCTGCTGCCGAAGGCGCCATCACCATCCTGGTAAACAACGCGGGCATTACCCGAGACAATCTGCTGCTGCGAATGAAAACCGCGGACTGGAACCAGGTCCTTGACACCAACCTCACGTCTGTCTATCGGACCAGCCGCGCTTGCCTGCGGGGCATGATGAAGGCCCGCACGGGGCGGATCATCAACATCGGATCGGTGGTCGGCCAGATGGGCAATCCGGGGCAGGGTAATTACTGTGCTTCGAAGGCAGGCATGGTGGGATTCACCAAGGCGCTGGCCAGGGAAGTCGGGTCCCGCAACATCACGGTCAATATCGTGGCGCCCGGATTCGTGGAAACCGACATGACCCGCGACCTGGACGAGACCCAGCGCGCAGCGCTGTCCAGCCAGATCCCGCTGGCACGGCTGGGCAGCCCGGAGGACATTGCCGAAGCCGTCGTGTTTCTCGCGTCCCCGGCCGCCGCGTATATCACCGGCGAAACGCTCAACGTCAACGGCGGCATGTACATGGATTGAGGCGCGGCAGAGCCGTCGCGATCCCCGGCGGCTCCTGCGCTGACGGGCGTGCCGACCCCGTTATAGATTGACCGTGTGTTATTCAATACAATACCGGCCTCGGTTCGGCCCGGCGCTTCGGGGCGTGCCGTCCACGAACTCCGCTTCTTGAGGACTTACAAGAAATGAGCAGCATCGAAGAACAGGTAAAGAATATCGTTGCGGAACAGTTGGGGGTAAAAGAGGAAGAAGTTACCGCCGATGCGTCTTTCGTCGATGATTTGGGGGCCGATTCCCTCGACACGGTTGAACTCGTCATGGCCTTGGAAGAGGCCTTCGAGTGCGAGATTCCTGATGAAGAGGCCGAAAAGATCACCACGGTCCAGCAGGCCATCGATTACATCAAGGAGCGCTCCAGCGACAGCTGAGTCGGATTCGCCTCGTCGCTCCTGACGGGCCGGGAAGACGAACCCGGCTCCGCCCCTGGTACCTCGGGAGGTAGTGCGCTTGTCAAAACGTCGCGTCGTGGTTACGGGACTCGGTATCATTTCCCCTGTCGGGAACACCGTCGATGCCGCATGGAGCAGTGTCCTGGAGGGACGCAGCGGTATCGGGCCGATTACGCGGTTCGACTGCAGCGAATTCTCCACCCGGATCGCAGGCGCGATCCGCGATTTCGATGCGACCGAGTACATTCCCGCCAAGGACGTGCGGAAGATGGACACCTTCATGCACTACGGGATCGCCGCCTGCAAGCACGCGATCTCGGACTCCGGTTTCGAGGTCACCGAGGAAAACGCACCCCGGATTGGTGTCGCCTTTGGATCGGGTATCGGCGGCATCGAGACCATCGAAATCAATTGCACGAAATTCCTCGAGTCCGGACGCTCGCCGAGACGGATCTCGCCGTTCTTCATTCCCGGAAGCATCATCAACATGGTGGCCGGTCACGTCTCGATCGCCTACGGCATCCACGGCCCCAATCTGTCGCTGGTTACCGCCTGCACGACCGCAACCCACAATATCGGCGTCGCGGCCCGCTGTATTGCCTACGGCGATGCCGACATCATGGTGGCCGGCGGCTCCGAAATGTCGACCACCGCCATCGGTGTCGGGGGGTTCTGTTCGGCCAAGGCGCTGTCAACGCGGAATGACGATCCTACCCGCGCCAGCCGCCCCTTCGACCTTGACCGGGACGGTTTTGTGCTGAGCGATGGCGCGGGCGCCCTCGTCGTCGAGGAACTGGAGCACGCCAGGGCACGCGGGGCTCATATCTACGCCGAGCTGATCGGTTTCGGAATGAGCGGCGACGCCCATCACATTACCGCGCCGCTGGAGACCGGTGAAGGTGCAAAACTTTGCATGGAGAACGCCATGCGGGATGCGGGTATCTCGCCGGCCGATGTGGACTATGTCAACGCCCATGGCACGTCCACCCCTCTGGGGGACAAGGCCGAAACCGTGGCGATTCGGGCCGCCTTTGGCGCTCACGCGGACAAGCTCCCCGTCAGCTCGACCAAGTCCACCACCGGCCACCTGATGGGCGCGGCCGGCGCGGTCGAGGCCATATTCTGCATTCTCGCCATTCGGGACGGGGTGGCACCGCCCACCACCAACTACGAGACACCCGATCCAGAGTGCGATCTCGACTATGTACCCAACCAGCCACGGGAGATGACTCTTCGCGTGGCCCTTTCCAACTCCTTTGGCTTCGGTGGGACAAACGGCACCCTGGTGTTCCGCGCTCTCGACTGACAGCCGGCCCCGACCCCTCAGCGGATGTCAGGCCACCCAGAGGCAGAGATCATCAAACCGGTATCCTACGGCCGGGATCTGGCATTTCGTCTTCATCGACGAAATCCGAATCGCTATCCGTTCCTTCTGGAGAGTGCAGCGACCGGGACACCCCACGGGCGTTACGACATCCTATTGGCCTTTCCCGGTGACGCCCTCACCCTGGACCACCACGGCACGCTGGCCGGTCCGGGGAGCGCCGGAGGCCACGATTTCCTGTCGGCGCTCAACGGCTGGTGGCAGCATGAACACGTGGAACTGGACGAATCGGCGAGGCCTTTCCGGGGCGGATGGTTCATCTTTCTGTCCTACGAACTGGCGAACCAAATCGAACCTACCGTGGGGCTGGAAGCGGGGCCCGGTCTGCCGGTCGCCCTGGCCAGTCGCGTGCACTGTGGCCTGGTATCCGATCACGAGACACAGACGGCCTGGGTGACCGCTGAACCGGGTCATGAAGACAGGCTGAACACCCTGGCCGCCGATGTAGCGGCCGTACTCGAAGAGCATCCCCGGCAACCCACTGGAGAGCCATTGCTTGACGGGCCGCTGGATGAGGAGGATCCGGAGCGCTACCTGGAGGCGGTACGACGCACCAAGGCCTACATCCGAGATGGCGATATCTTTCAGGCCAATCTGTCGCGACTCTGGCACGGCCGACTTAGAGACTCGGCGGAAACCGGGGAGATTTACCAGCGACTCCGTGCCAGCAATCCAGGCCCCTTTGCCGGCGTGATGCGCTGGGGGCCGCATGCAGTTCTCAGTTCCTCCCCGGAGCGCCTGCTTCACGTCAGAGCCGAGACCGCGCAGACCCGGCCCATCGCCGGCACCCGGCCCAGAGGTCATGACGGACACTCGGACCAGCAGCTTTCGTCGGAGCTGATCGGGCATCCGAAGGAGCGCGCCGAGCACGTCATGCTGATCGACCTGGAGCGGAATGACCTCGGGCGCGTGTGCCGGCCGGGCACGGTCGAAGTCAACGAACTCATGGTTATCGAGAGTTACGCCCACGTGCATCACATCGTTTCCAACGTGCGCGGTCGTCTGCGTCCTGATGTGCTGCCCGGGGAGGCTCTGCGAGCAGTGTTTCCGGGTGGAACGATTACCGGCTGTCCCAAGGTAAGATGCATGGAAATCATCGACGAACTTGAGCCGGAGCCCCGGGCGGCATACACGGGGTCTTTTGGCTATCTGAACCGTGACGGGAGCCTTGATACCAACATTCTCATCAGGACGCTGCAGGTCGACGGACGCCGAGTCAGTTTTCGCGCCGGGGGTGGGATCGTCGCCGATTCCGATCCGGAGGCGGAAGTGAACGAGACCCGAGCCAAGGCGCGGGGGCTTAAGCTCGCGCTCGCCGGAGGCTGCCCTTGAGTTCGATCGACGTGACAGACATCGCGTCGGTACCGGCCGATGACCGGGGATTGGTCTATGGCGACGGTCTTTTCGAAACGATGCGCGTGGAGAATCGGCGGATACCGCTGCTCGATCATCACCTGCAAAGGCTCGTTGCGGGCTGCTCGCGCCTGGGAATTCCTGCCCCGTCGACCGCGTCGCTGGCCGAGCGAACCCGAACGGCCGCGGCGACGATCGACGAAGGCGTCGTGAAACTCCTGTTGACCCGGGGCAGCGGCGGGCGCGGCTACCGACCGCCGGAGGCCCCTTGCGCCCGGATCGTTCTCAGCCGGCACAGCGCACCGAACGTTCCCCGCGACTGGTACCGGCAGGGGGTCCGCATCCGGATATGTGAGACTCGCATCGGGCGAAGCCCCGCCACGGCGGGCCTCAAACACCTTGGGCGACTCGAGCAGGTACTCGCAAGCGCCGAACTGGCGGAAGACGAAGCCGAGGGGCTCATGCTGAACGAGCATCATCACGTGATCGAGGGCACACGGTGCAATGTATTCCTGTGCCTCTCCGACGTCATGGTGACGCCGCAGCTCGACATGTCTGGCGTCGCCGGCGTGATGCGGGCCCTGGTTCAGGAGCACGCGCGACGGATCGGTGTCATGTGCCAGGAGCGCACCGTCGAACTGGATGATCTGAGACAAGCCAGCGAAATTCTCCTGACAAACGCCGTGCTCGGCGTTCTTCCGGTCACCCGTATCCCCGACCTGGGTTGGCAGGGCGAGCGGGGACCGATCACCGTCCGACTCATGGAGGCCGCGGCGGGGCAGGGTGTGACGGCGTGGTCCCCATGATTCGCATTTTCAGCGCCGTGGTCATTGCCGGCCTTCTGGTTGCCGCGGTCGCCGCATTTCTCCTGAACCGATATCTGGATCAGCCGCTTCCGATCAGCGAACCCGTAATCTACGAAATACCGCCTGGGAGCGCCCTGAACCGGGTAGCCACAGATCTCGCCGAGCGCGGGATGATCACCCATCCGCGGGTATTCGCCCTGTATGGTCGCTGGCAATCGGCCGCTAGCCGCATCAAGGCCGGCGAATATCGCATTGAACCGGGCCAGACGCCGGCGGGCCTCATAGAACAGTTCGTTTCGGGACAGGTCCTGCTGCACAGCGTCACGCTGGTGGAAGGCTGGACCTTCCAACAGGCCCGGGCGGCGATACGGGCGCATCCGGCCGTGACCGATGCGAGCCTTGATATGACGGAGCCCGAGATCGCCCTGGCGCTGGGGCTGGAGACCCCATCGCCGGAAGGCTGGCTCTTGCCGGACACCTATCTTTTCCCGAGAGGCACCACCGATCTCGCGCTGATGGACCTGGCAGCCCGGGCGATGGAAGAGGCGCTGGCGCAAGCCTGGCAGGCTCGTCGGCAGGACCTGCCACTGGACGATGCCTATTCCGTACTGATACTCGCCTCGATCATCGAGAAGGAAACCGGCCTGGCCGCGGAGCGACCGCGGATCGCCGGTGTCTTCGTCCGCCGGCTGCAGCGTGGCATGCGCCTGCAAACGGATCCGACGGTGATCTACGGTCTCGGGCCAGGCTTCGACGGCAATCTGAGGAAGTCCGATCTGGTACGGGATACGCCCTACAACTCGTATACACGGCATGGTTTGCCCCCGACCCCCATCGCGCTGCCGGGTCGCGATGCACTGATGGCCACCGTGAACCCTGCAGACGAAAGCGCGCTTTATTTCGTGGCCACCGGGGAAGGGGACGGCAGCCATTACTTCTCCTCCACGCTGGAGGAGCATAATCAGGCGGTAGAGCTTTATCTGGCGCGGCTGCGTGAAGGCAAAAAAAAGGACTGAAGCGGTGAAGGGAAAGTTCATCAGCCTGGAGGGAATCGAAGGCGTCGGAAAAACGACCAACGTCAAATATGTACAGGAAGTGATCAGCGACGCCGGTCACCCGGTCGTCGTCACCCGGGAGCCGGGCGGCACGCCCCTTGCGGAACGCCTTCGTGACATCGTCCTCCACCACGATGACGAAAAGGTCCCGGGCATGGCGGAACTCCTGATCATGTTCGCGGGACGATCCCTGCACCTGGAAAATCGAATTCGACCGGCGCTGGACGCTGGTTCCTGGGTGCTTTGCGACCGGTTCACCGATGCGACCTTCGCTTACCAGGGGGGCGGCCGCGGCGAGGATGCCGATCGAATCGAGACGCTCGAGGCCTGGGTTCAGGAAGGGCTCCAGCCGGATCTGACACTGTTGCTGGACGCGGATCCGAAGGTGGGCCTGGCGCGGACGGAAAAAAGGGGCGAACAGGACCGTTTCGAAAGAGAGCGAATGGATTTTTTCAGCCGGGTCAGACAGGCCTATCTGGCCCGTGCCGCCCGTTTTCCGGAGCGGATCGTGATTATCGATGCCGAACGCCCCCTCGAGCAGGTTCAGGCAGATATAAGAGATATACTGAAGAAAGTTATATAAGCCACTGATATATGGATTTTTTACCTTGGCATGAGAAGCATTGGGAGGCCGTGAAGAGGTCGTGGGAGCGGGATCGTCTGCCTCACGCGCTGCTGCTGGAAGGACCGCAGGGACTCGGCAAGAGCCTGTTTGCCCGGCGGATTGCTGGCCTGGTTCTGGGGATCGAGGAAATCGAAACGGAGGCGGGCCGCACGCATCCGGATTTGAGCCTGGTCACCGTGCCGGAGGACAAGAAACAGATTTCCGTCGGCCAGATTCGCGAGTTGTGCGGCAATCTGGCGATGACCAGCCACGCGTCCGGCTACAAGGTGGTCATTATCGATCCGGCGGACCGGATGAATATCCATGCCGCGAATTCTCTTCTCAAGACACTCGAAGAGCCGACCCGGGACACGATCCTGATACTGGTCAGATCACGACTCGACACCCTGCCGGCGACAATCGCCAGTCGCTGCCAGCGACTGCGGTTTGCCACCCCGACCGAGGATGTCGCCGTGGACTGGTTACGCGAACAGGATCCTGCAAGGGACTGGAGACCGCTGCTGCAGGTCGCTGCCGGCGCGCCTTTGGCGGCGCGGACGGCCGCTGCCTCTGGACTGGATCAGATGGACGAGCGTCTGAGAGAGGATCTGGTGGAGATTGCCGCCGGCCGACGCGATCCGGTCAAAGTTGCCGCCGAATGGGCCAAGATCGATCCAGCCACAAGCCTTCCGTGGCTGAACGGCGTGGTGGTCTCCCTCATCCGGCAGCAGGCTGGCGGCTCATCCGAATCCCTGAAAAGCTTGCAAAACTTGAATCAGGTCTTACCCTTAGATCTGCTTTTCAGGTATCTAGATGAGGTCCAGTCGGCGCTTCGGCGTCTTGACGGGGCGCTGAATCTGCAAATGTCGCTGGAAAGCCTACTTATCCCCTGGGCCAATCGGCTCAGGGATATTTGAGGAGACGGGAAGGGTGACGAATAAACCGGGCCTGCTGACTCTGACCATCAAGGACAAGAGTGCGCTCTATCTTGCGTACATGCCGTTCGTGAAGAACGGCGGCCTGTTCATCCCGACCAACAGCCAGTATCGACTTGGCGACGAGGTATTCATGCTCCTCAATTTGATGGGCGAGGATGAGAAGTTACCCGTGGCGGGCAAAGTCATCTGGATCACCCCGAAAGGTGCACAGGGTAAACGCACCGCCGGAATCGGCGTTCAGTTCAGTGAGCAGGATCGGGGCGCAACACAGCGCAAGATCGAGACCTATCTGGCGGGCGCCCTGGGCGGGGACAAGCAAACCCATACCATGTGAGGACGGAAGGCCTCAGGATTCTTCCGGCTCGTCTTCCGCCGCCGGCTCCTTGCGTGGCGGACCTCCTGCCAGCTGGTTCAGGCCACCTTCCAGTACGCTGGCGTTGAAACCCCGTTCGCTGAGTATGTAGGCGGCCGCCGAGCTGCGCCGCCCGGTATCACAACAGACCACGTACGGCGATTCCGGATCCAGGGCCTTGAGTTTCAGCCGTATGAAATACAGCGGGATGTTGATGGCGTCCGGCTGGTGAAAATTCTCGAATTCGCTGGGGAGCCGCACGTCCAGCCATTTGCCGCCCTGGCCGATGATGTCGCTTGCCCGATCGAAATCCACCCACTGCAGCATCGGTTCGTTCATCAGGGTCTGGAAATCGTCCTTGTCCAGGCGCATCACGGAACCGTCGGTCAGCATGGTGACCGTGGCATTGCGGGTGGCTTCGGAGATCAGCGCCTCCTCGCCAAAGGTGTCTCCGACCGCCAGCTCGGCCAGCTTGATGCCGTCCCGGTTGAGCGGCGTCTCGCGGGTCACCACACACTTGCCGTCGGTGATCACATAGAAGTAATCACCCTGTTCGCCTTGCTTGATGACCACGTCACCGGACTTGTAATTGACCTGTTCCATGCGCATGAAAATGGCCTGGATGTTGGCCGCCGGAATTCTGTGAAAGGCCTTCGTCTGGAGGAGGGTGGTCATCCAGTCGCCGGCTTCCTCCATCACCTGGCTGCGCAACTCGCCCACCTCGTAGGAACCGGTCTGATCCCAGGTGAGCATCACGTCCACCAGGTCCGAGTCCACGGAGATACATTCGACGTTACTTCGAGCGCGTGCGCTGACCGTGCGCGGTATGACCGGTGCTATGGGTGATCTTGCTTCGCGGGATCCGCCATGAATGATCGCGAGGACTTCATGCTCGTCACGCAATTCGACCTCGCCGGAGAGAATGTAGATGGATCTCTTCTCCGCATCACCCTGCTTGAAGATGAATCGACCGGCAGGAACTTCCTCGATGGACGTTTTGCGGGCCAGGGCCTTGAGGTTCTCGCCCTTTAGACCGTCAAGTGGCGACAAGGCTTTCAGCTGTGCCGGCTCGATTGGCTTTTTTGCCATCCCGCGTCCCTGTGGTCCTACCGTCGGTGCCCGATCAAATTGCATGGCTCATGAGGAGCAACTAAAACGACCTGGAATGTTATCACAAGGACGACGCAGTCCAGCGTGCACAGTCGAGGTATTTTGACGTTTCTCAGGTAAGCTGATCCCAGCCATCGTCGGGCCGGAAGCGCTCCCCGTAGCGATTTTCCAGTTCCGAGAGGCTGCGCTTGACGTCGTCGACGCCCCGGGCCCGGGCGTAGTGGGTCGGTCCCCCGCGGAACGGCGCAAAGCCGGTTCCGAATATGATTCCGGCGTCCAGCAGGTCGAGATCGTCCACCACCCGATCCCGATAGACGGCCACGGCCTCATTGATCATCGGCAGGAGCAGCCGGTCCTGGAGATCGGCCGGCACTGACTGCTCCACCTTCTCCTTGATCGGCTTGCCGTTCTTCCAGACATAAAATCCCTGTCCGGTCTTACGGCCGAGCTTCTTCTGATCCACCATCCTTGCAAGCTCGTCGGGCACGTCGAAACCGTAAGCCTGTCCCAGGATTTGGGCAACATGCTGGGCCACGTCCAGCCCCACAGTGTCAGCAAGCTCCACCGGCCCCATGGGCATGCCGAAATCGCGCGCCGCCTTGTCGATCACGGCCATCGGGACACCTTCCTGTGCCGCCCGCAGGGCCTCCATCATGTACGGCATCAGGACCCGGTTGACGACGAAGCCCGGGGAACTCAAGCACGGCAGAGGCAGCCGATCGATGCGCCGGGCGAAAGCGATTCCACGCCTGAGTTCCGCCTCCGGCGTGGCCGGCGTATGAATAATCTCGACCAGGGGCATCATCGCCACGGGGTTGAAGAAATGGAGACCGATGAGCCGGTTCGGGTCGGACAGGACATCCCTCAATTCCTCGAGCCGGATGCTGGACGTATTGGTGGCCAGCACGGCATCGGGCTTCATGTCGGGCTCGAGCTTCCGGTACAGCGCCTGCTTGGCGGCAGTATTTTCAAAGATCGCCTCGATCACCACGTCCGCCCGCGGCACGCCGATCCCGTCCACGTCGGGCATGAGACGGTCCATCGCCGCCTGCACAAGTCTCGGCTCGCGCAGTTTTCTTCTGAACAACTTGTGGGCACGTGCGATCGCCGGGCCGATGTACTCGGGGGCCCGGTCCTGCAAGGTCACGGACAATCCCCTCAGGGCACACCAGGCGGCGATGTCGCCACCCATGACGCCGGCACCGATCACGTGGACATGACGAAATTCATGTTTTTCCCCGGCGCCCAGTGATTTCAGCTTGTCCTGCAGCAGAAACACTCTGACCAGGCTGCGCGAAGTGGACGAGCACATCAGCTGGGCGATGGACCGGGCCTCCGCCACATACATACCCGCCGCGTCGTCTCCGTGTCGGCGCCAGAGATCGACAACGGCGTAGGGTGCCGGGTAATGGTCCCGGCGAGCCTTTTTGGCGATCTGCTTTTCAAGCACACGGGCCACAATGCTGCGGACCGGCCCGAGGCCGAGCACGCGCTCCTTGATGCTGCGGCGTCGCGGTGCTGGCGGATTGAGCGCCATCATTCGGCCGGCGCGCCGCAGGTGCCTTGCTGGAACAATCTGGTCGACGAGACCCATGCGGTAGGCCTGCTTGGGACGAATATTGCGTCCGGTCAGCATCATGTCCATGGCGGCAAAGACACCCACCATCGCGATCGAGCGAACGGTCCCGCCGAAACCCGGATGGATGCCGAGTTTTACCTCCGGGAGCCCCATCACTGTCTTGGGATCGTCGATGGAAATTCTGTAGCGGCAGGCCAGGGCCAGCTCCAGTCCCCCGCCGAGGGCAAACCCGTTGATCAGGGCGATCGTCGGGCAGGGCAGTGCCTCCAGCCTGTCCATGACGTGCTGGCCCTTGCGAACCAGGTCGAAGGCTTCCTCCGGTCCTTCCAGACCGGTGAATTCCTTGATGTCGGCGCCGGCGACGAAGCCATTCTTCTTGCCGGAATAGACCACCACCGCTTTCGGAGAGGCCTGCTCGATCTCGGCCAGACGATCGTAGAGCTCCGCCATGACATCGGAGGACAGGACGTTGGTGCCGGCGCCCTGCTTGTCGAAACACAGCCAGGCGATGCCGTCTTCGTCGACCTCGTGAGTCCAGTGTTGGGTATGGGTTTGTTCACTCATGTCCTTGCTCCGCTTCGCGCGTCACGAGCATCGCGCCGCCCTGGCCACCGCCAATGCACAGTGTCGCCATGGCACGGGAAGCACCGGTGCGCTCCAGCACCTTGAGGGCGTGCAAAACGATTCGGGCGCCGCTGGCCCCGACGGGATGCCCGGTGGCGATGGCGCCGCCGTCGATGTTCAGCCTGTCCTGATCCAGGGTGCCGAGCGGGCCATCGAGCCCGAGTTCATTGCTGCAATAATCCTCGTCCTCCCAGGCTGCCAGGCACGAGAGCACCTGGCCGGCAAACGCCTCGTTGATTTCCCAGTAATCCACATCCGCGAGACCGTAGCCGTGGCGCTGGAGAATCGGCGTGGAGGCGTGCACGGGTCCCAGTCCCATCTGCGCCGGATCCAGGGCCGCCCACTGGCAGTCCACGATCCGGCCGAGAACCGGCAGATCACGCTCCTCAACGGCGCGGGCGCTGGCCAGGATCAGAAGGGCCGCCCCGTCAGTGACCTGCGAGCTGTTTCCGGGCGTGACCATTCCCACTTTGCGATCGAAAAACGGCTTGAGCTTTGCGAGTTTGGCCGCGTCGCTGTCCCGGCGCAGCCCATCGTCTTCCTCGTGGACCTTTCCGGAGGGCTCGTACGTGGCGACGACCTGGTCCATCAGGCCCTTGTCGAATGCCGCTGCCAGCCGCTGGTGGCTGCGCACAGAGAACTCGTCCATGCGTTTGCGATCGATGCCGAACCGGTGGGAAATGAGTTCGCAGGTTTGGCCCATGTTCATGCCGACCACCGGGTCGGTGAGTCCCTTGAGCAAGGCAATCACCGGCTTGATATGACCGGGCCGCAGCTGGGCGAACTGCCTGAGCTTCTGTACCGGCGTCTTTGCCTGGTTCAGGCCAGCCAGCCAGTTCACCATGTCATCGTTGAACATGATCGGCGCACGGCTCATCGCTTCTGTCCCCCCGGCCACCACCAGGTCGGCGTTACCGAGGGCAATATTTCGCGCGGCCGAGTCCAGCGCCTGCATGGCCGATGCACAGTTGCGCATCACAGTCCAGCCGGGAACCCGGTTGCCGCAGCCGAGCCTGAGCGCCACGATCCGACCGATATTGGGTTCGTCCGGACTGGGCATGGCGCAGCCGAGGATGACTTCGTCGACATCCGTCGGCGCAAATTTCTGCCGGGCCAGGAGCGGCCGGCCGGCCGCGACGGCCAGATCCGAGGCGCTGAATGGACCCGGCTTCCCACGGGCCTTGAGAAACGGGGTTCGGGTTCCGTCGACCACGTAGACGGGCTCGCTGCCGTAGGGGCTGCGGGTGGCTTGCATCTGATGCTCCTTTGCGGTCGCCCGGCGGAGTTCGGGCGGGCGACGGCTGATCCGAAACGTCGCCGGTGCCGGGGCGCCGGCGACCGCGCTCAACCCCGGAATGGGGCTCCCGGTCCGCCGCGTTATGCTGCAATCCTAGGAAGTTTCAGTGTGCGGCGCAACATGGGAACTCAGGCCGCGCGCTCGGCGCAACCGGCGATACGGAAGTCGCAGACCAGCGGGAGATGATCCGAGTAGCAGACGCGCGGGATCTGGAAGTCCAGCACCTCGATCCCTGCGCCGTAGAGGATGAAATCCAGCTCCTTCCGGGGAGACTGGCTCGGGTACGAGGGCAACTTCTCCACGTTGGCGCTGCGCATCCCGCTGGCCTCCATGAACAGGTAGAGTTCGTCCTCCCCCCAGAAGGTGTTGAAATCGCCCGCCACGACCACGGGCTTGTTCGTGGCCGTCACCAGCTCGTGCAGTCGTCTCAACTGGCTCTGTCGATGCCGGTATTTGAGCGACAGGTGGACGAGAAAAATCGCCATGTCCTCGAGTTCGAGCTCAATGATCAGCCGCTTGATGCCGGTCTCGAAATAGTGAAATCGCTCCCCGTGAACGCGCGGTGCGGCCAGGAACGCGTTGCCCTGTTTGCGCACGATCGGCAGCCGGTTGTTCAGGGATTCCTCGCCGTACTTCGACTCGTAGATCGTGTAGTGCCCCAGCTGGCCGGCGATGATCTCGGCCTGGTTGACCATACCGGTACGGATAGAACCCGTGTCCACCTCGATAAGGCCCACAATGTCCGGATCCATGGATTTGATGAACTGCCGGATGTTCAGGAGATTCTCGCGGTTGCCGCGCAGGTAACCGGCCCCCGGGACGGGCAGATTGAATCCCGGGCCGGTCCCGGCTGCATAGCGGATGTTGTATAGAAGAAATCGCATCAAGCAGTGGAGAGAATGCCTTTTGCCGCCAGTGGTTACCCGGGATATTAGTTGAGCCGAAGCGGGAATTTAACACGCCGATCCACGCCTCGTCCCTGAACCGTATGTCGGTTAAACTGTGGGCCTGCCGCGAAAGGAGATCCACGATGTCTGAAAACGATCCTTTCCGTATTTTTCCCAGCCACGGCTGGGTGAAGGATGACGACTACCTGCGCCTCTTCGAATATCTTGAAAGCACGACCAATTTCTTCTACGCCAATGTCTGCGATCCCGAGGAATCCCCCGAAGGCGAAACTGTGGCCCAACGGCGTACCCGGATACTGGAAGCGATGAAACAGGCGGAAGTGCTGGTGCTGGTGTCCGGCATGTACGACCGCCATCGGCAATGGCTCGATTTCGAAATCCAGGCGGCCAAGGCCCACGACGTGCCGATCATCCTGGTGGAGCCCTTCGGCCCCCAGGACGCCCCGGCGGAACTCAAGGAAAAGGCGGACCAGGTGGTCGGCTGGAATTCGAGGACCATCGAGGACGCGATCCGTATGTCGGCCCGGCATGACGACACCAAGCGCTTCGACGTCATTGAGTTCGACTTATAAAGCAGAAGCGTCCGGAACCCGGGGGGCGACCCCGCAATAACGTCCGGATGCACGCCCGGCGTCCAGGGAGTGGGGCTGATGATCGTTGCCTAGGCGCCCATAACCCGCAGTTCATTCGCCGCATTCTTTCTGCCCGATGACGGGTCAATCAGCCGGACACCGCGGGGCGCCATCCCGCAGACCGATCAAGTGAAGGACCTGAAAATGACTGACGGCCAGCTACAGACCAACACGATTTTCGGGACGCCGACCTGGCGATATCCGGTACCCGAGATGAAACGATTTCACGACGAGATCAAGGGGCAACTACGCGATCTCTGGCGGCAAGGCTACTTTGCCCGTCACGGCAGCGGCTACGGATACCAGACCCGGGAGGAGTTGTTCACGCCCGTCAACGTCGAACGCATCGAGTACGTTCGAGTACTCAAGGAAAAGTTCATCGAGGCCTGCACACGAATTCTGACCACGCGGCATGGGCACTCCAAGCGCATGCCGTTCGACATCTACTGCGTCCAGGGCTGGGTGCTGATTCAGACAAACGAGGCCTGGGTCGACGGGCCCTGGCACCACCATCACCCGGCGACCCTGAGCGGCTGTTACTACGTCCAGGTGCCGCCGACCCGGGACCCGACAGAGGGGCTGCTGATGTTCCAGCGTCCCGAGCCAAACAACATTTTCTGCGAGAACATGGCTGCTGTCAGGCCGATCGAAGGCTGCCTGACCATCTTTCCGTCCTATCTGATGCACCGGCCGATGCCTACGCCCACCGCCACCGACTGGCGCATTGGCATCTGCATGGACGCCTTCGTCCACTGGAACAAGCGATTCGAGGATCCACTGCGGCAGTTTTCGGACGAAGAGTCCTACCAGTTGGCCGCCCGGGAGAGCCGCGGCGGCAAGTCAATTCCGTGAACCGGCCATCGGGCCGGTCTTCTCTTATCGGCTCGAGGCGATCCTCGGTTTCGAGGCCCATCAAATGGAGAGGTGAAGTTGGACATCAAGACCCTGGCCATCGTTTTTGGAACCATTTTTGTTGCCGAGCTGGGTGACAAGACCCAATTGGCCACGCTCCTGTTCGCTGCTGACAAGGAGGTCAGTCGCTGGATCGTATTTCTGGGCGCCTCCGCCGCCCTGGTCCTGACATCGGCCATCGGCGTGCTCGCCGGGGGGCTGGTCTCGCAGGTGGTGAGCCCGCGGCATCTCTCCATTGTCGCCGGTATCGGCTTCATCGCCATCGGTCTCTGGTCGCTCTGGACGGCATGAACTGAATCGATGCGCGAAGCCCCGGGGTTGGGTAGAATCGAGTAACGCTCGAGTTTTCAGGGATTTCAATGCGCGATCGTCTTCTCATCGTGCAACGTCTGTTCATCGGCATCGGTGTGGCGTTGCTGGCAATCTGGGGGGCTGGCCACCTGCACCGGGAAATCGGCCAGCGCCAGGCCATGCAGGCCTTCGAAGGGGCCCGGCTCGCTGCGGCAGAACAGCGGCAGTTGCTGGCCATGGAGACCCCTGCTGCTCAACCATCGGAACCGCCGGCGAACGCGCCCGAAACTGACGAGATCCCCACGCTGCCAGTGGCCGCCAGCACGGACAGTGTGGCGCCGGGGCTGGATCCCATGCCACCCCCGCCCGTGCCCTCGGCTCTCGAGTATGACTACAGCCTGTGGTCGCCAAATCGTGTTAAGGATTACGAGGACAGCCTGCAGGTCGACTTTTCAGCGCCCCAGGCGCTTCTGAGGATCCCCGCGATCGATCTGGAAGTGCCGGTCCTCGACGGTATCGACGAACTGACCCTGAACAGAGCTGTCGGAAGAATCCCGGGGACCGCCCGACCGGATGGTCTCGGCAACGTGGGAATTGCGGGTCATCGGGATGGCTTCTTCCGGGGCCTGAAAGACATCACCGTGGGCGACGATATCGAACTGGTGACGTGGCGCCAGCGGATGCGCTACCAGGTCGAGGAAATCAGGATCGTGGAAAAACACGACATCACCGTTCTGACCGAGTCGAACGACAGCATGGTGACGCTTGTGACCTGTTACCCGTTTTACTATGTCGGTCACGCGCCCAAGCGCTACATCGTCAAGGCAGCGCTGGTGGATTCGGAAATCATCTAGGCAGACGACTTCGTCAACGCCGAATCGCGCGGTGCCTCACAAGACCGCATCGCTCCACAAATATGACGGGAGGATAGGGTAATGAACTCGGTCAAAACGTGTCTTCTGACGGTCTGTGTCGTCGTGACCGGCGCCGTCTGGGCGCAGGACGCACAGGTCGTGACTGTCCAACAGACGGACATCAAGCGTATCGCGGGCGAAGTCGTGCAAGTTCGTGGCAACCTTCTGACCCTCCGGCATGACGACGGTTCCGGCCGTGAGGCCTACCGTATTCCCCGCGGTGCTTCGATCCGGATCAAGGGAGAGGAGATCCGGCTGCAGGACCTGCAGCCGGGGCAAAAAGTACGTCTCTACTACCGCGAAACTTCGCAGGGCCGGGTGATCGTTCTGACACCGCCGGCCCCGCAGCAGGAGCCGACGGTGATGATCGACGAGGAGGCAGCCCAGGTGACCCCGTTGCCTGAGGCGTCACCGGAACAGGAAGCCCTGCCGGCGACCCTGCCAGACACGGCTGGCCCCCTGCCGCTGCTTGGCCTGCTTGGCGCGGTGTTTCTCGGCCTGGGTGCGACGATTTCCTTCGCTCGACGTCAAATGACCCGAGATCCTACGGCTTGATTTCCAAAGGGGAGGGCGCCGTCATCTGGCGGCGCCCTCTCAGCTTCAGGAAAGCGACACCGTTCTGAGCCGTAGCGCGTTTGAAATCACCGACACCGAGCTCGCGCTCATGGCCGCCGCCGCAACCATGGGGCTCAGGGTGATCCCAAGAAACGGATAGAGCAGCCCGGCCGCCACCGGCACGCCGACAGCGTTGTACACAAAGGCGAAAAACAGATTCTGGCGGATATTCGCCACGGTGAACTCGCTGAGCGCCCGGGCCCGGGCGATACCTGACAGGTCACCGCGCACCAGGGTGACGTCGGCACTCTCCATGGCCACATCCGTACCGGTTCCCATGGCGATGCCCACGTCCGCCGCCGCAAGCGCCGGGGCGTCGTTGATGCCGTCGCCGGCCATGGCGACCCCGCCGTCGCGCCCCCGCAACCGGCGGATCGCATCCTGCTTCTCCGCCGGCATCACCTGGGCCACCACCTCGTCAATCTTGAGTTCCCGCGCCACCGCCCGTGCGGTGACCTCACTGTCGCCGGTGAGCATCACCAATTTCAGACCCTCGGCTCGCAGTCGTTCCAGTGCATCCCGGGCGGAATCCCGGATCGGATCGCCGATACACAGCAGGCCGGCGGGCTGTCTGTCCAGACCCACGGCCACCACGGTCTTTCCGCCCTGTTGTAGATCGGCCGCCTGTTTCTCCATCCCATCCGGCAGCGGCATGCCCTGATCGGCGAAGAACCTGGGGCTGCCCACGACCACCTTCTTTCCTCGTACCCGGCCCGACACGCCCTTGCCGGTCACCGACTGAAATTCTTCTACGGCATCCAGAGTCAGGCCCCGGTTCTCGGCACCCGCCACCACCGCGTCTGCCAGGGGATGCTCGCTGACCCGCTCCAGACTCGCGGCAAGCTGCAGCAACCCGTTTTCATCCTGGCCCGTCGCAGTGATCACTTTTTCCAGTCGGGGACGCCCCTCGGTGAGCGTGCCTGTCTTGTCGAATGCAAGGGTGTGGATCGAGCGCAGTTTCTCGATGGCGCCGGCATCGCGAAACAGGATGCCCATACCCGCACCGCGGCCCATGGCCACGGTGACGGACATCGGGGTGGCCAGCCCCAACGCACAGGGACAAGCAATGATCAACACCGACACGCCGGCCAGGACGGCATGGGCCAGTTGGGGTTCCGGACCGAACAGCCACCACGCCACCATCGCGAGGAGGGCGACGGCGACAACCAAAGGGACAAACACGCCAGCCACCCTGTCCGCCAGATTCTGCGCCGGCGCACGCGTTCGCTGGGCTTCCGCCACCATGTCCACGATGCGGGCAAGGAGGGTGTCCGAACCGACTCTGGCCGCCCGGATGACCAACGTGCCGTTGCCGTTGATGGTGCCGCCCACCACGGTGTCTCCCGGGTCCTTCTCCACGGGGACCGGTTCACCGGTCACCATGGATTCGTCAACGCTGCTGCGGCCTTCCAGCACTTCCCCGTCTACCGGCATCTTCGCGCCGGGTTTTACCCGCAGTCGATCGCCTTCCTTGACGTCGTCGAGAGGCACGACTTTCTCGTGCCCGCAATCGGTCAGTCGGATGGCCACGGGCGGAGCCAGGTCCATCAGCGCCCGCAACGCGCCTCCGGTCTTGTGACGGGCCCGAAGCTCCAGGACCTGGCCGAGCAGCACCAGGGCGACGATCACGGCTGCCGACTCAAAGTACACGGGCACATTGCCGGTGTCGTCCTGGAAAGAGACCGGGAATATTCCTGGCACGAGCACCGCCAGCGCGCTGTACCCCCAGGCGACACCCACGCCCAGCGCGATGAGGGTGAACATGTTCAGCTTGCGAGTGACCACCGAACGCCAGCCTCGCTGAAAGAAGGGCGCCGCCGCCCACAGCACCACCGGCGTCGCAAAAAGGAACTGTGCCCAGAGCAGACCCGTGTCCGGCAAAGGCCCGGGCCAGACGACGCCAAGCAGTGATTTCCCCATCGCCATGACGACCACCGGTACCGCCAGCATTGCGCTGACGATGAACCGCCGGCGCATGTCCTTGAGTTCCGGGTCCTCTTCGTCGTCCTCTGGGGTCATCGGCTCCAGCGCCATGCCGCATTCAGGGCACTCGCCCGGCTGCTCGGCGATGACCTGCGGATGCATCGGGCAGGTCCATCGTGTCGCCGGCTTCGGCCGGGAAGCCGGATTCGCCGGTTCCAGGGCCATCCCGCAATGGGGGCAGGGCGCGGGCGTGTCGCTTTCCACGCCCGGGCACATGGGGCAGATCCATTTCCCGGAGCGATAGCTGCCCGCGGCCTCTCCAGGGGGCTTCCCAGCCCCCTGTGCCTGTTTCCCGTGACAACAGTCAGACTGTTGGCCCTCGATGCTCTTTATGTTGTTCAAAACAGTGTTTATATATTTGTAACAGTAGGTTAAACGTTTTTCTTAAGAATGTTTATGCGAAAAAAACGGGCCTGCGCAAGCTTCGATAGCCTATCGCAGAGAGATCTGCCGATCGCCAGGATACCCCGGTCGGTACACCGGAAATTCAACGAGCAGTGCCCGCACGCTATCCAGTGGCGATCGTGCTGCCTGCCATCTCCAAAGGCAATATCGCCCTGGAAGATCGTCTATTCAAACGCAGGACTCCATGATACGGGCACAGGCGAACTCTATTTTTCGAGGGCGTGCAACGATTCTGGCGCAATGCGAGAACTTGTCCATGTGCGCAACGGCGGATCGACGTCACAAGCGTCGCGAGACTGCCCATGACGACGAGAGGAAGAGCAACCTGCAGTGAATCTCGACCAGACGTATCAAGCGTAAATCGAGGTTTTTCGCCCATTCAGATCGGATGAGGATCCCAGCGAGCGCCTTGGGGCCTTTGTTGGCCCCGCTCGGGATCCCGCATCTCCACAAATGTGCGCATAATATATATTATGTTAAATGGCGTATATATCTTTGCTCGGGGCCTGTCATTCGAACCGGCTACCCCCCTCCCTTCGCCCAGCGACGCCCGGTAGGCGTTTCTCGCTCGCCGGACCCCTCGCAGCGCCGGATCTCATTCGGATGGATCGAGTGCGCCTGTCTGTTCCGTTCGACGGGATGGGTCCGAAGTGGCAAAGTCGGGCCCTGTCGGGGCCGCCTCAGGAGCTCGGCTGGTGGCGTTCCCCTGCTTCAGCACGCAGGTCGCGAGCGCAGTCGATGGCGGCAGGACTCGGATATTGAATACGCCCAACCTCATTCTGATCGGTGCAGGCGCCAGCATGGTGGCGGCCCTGGGAACGGCTGTCGGCAGTGTGGGCGTGTTTTTCGTCCGCCAACTGTCTCCACGGCTGGAGGATGGTCTTCTCAGCCTGGCGGCTGGCATCATGATGGCGGCGTCGATTTTCTCGCTGCTTCTGCCCGCCCTGGAGTTTGCCGAGATCCAGTTCGGACGCAGGGAATTGTCCGTGGTGCTTGTTATCGCGGGTCTGCTTTCCGGGGCCGTCGCGCTGGCGTTGATACATCGGCTCGTTCCTCACGAACACTTCTTTCTCGGTCGTGAAGGACCGGAGACGGAGAAACTAAGCCGAATTTGGCTGTTCATCATCGCCATCACGCTGCATAACTTTCCGGAGGGCATGGCCGTTGGCGTCGGCTTCGCCGGCGGTGACATGGGCAATGGTCTGACGCTCATGACGGGGATCGGCTTGCAGAACATCCCGGAGGGCCTGGCCGTGTCCATATCGCTCCTGTCCGCCGGCTACGCCCGGCGGGTGGCGTTTCTCGTCGGCTCACTGACGGGACTCGCGGAACCGATCGGCGGCCTGCTCGGCAGCGCCGCGGTGTCTTTTGCCGGTCCCGTCGTGCCGTTGGCCCTGGCTTTCGCTGCGGGCGCCATGCTCTTCATCATCAGCGATGAAATTATTCCCGAGACGCACCGGGGCGGGTTCGAGAATCTCGCCACCTTTTCCCTGCTGACTGGATTCTGTCTGATGCTCTTGCTGGATACGCTCGTTGGATGAATCGGGGGAAACGCGTTGACGCCCTCCCTCCTCCTGCGCTGTGACTGTTTCCTGACTTACCGGATTCCCTTGTCTGGGATCTGCGGAGGAATCGGCTCCCGAAGCCGTCTGTCAATGACGGATTCCCTGTACCGTCATGGGGTGAGCGGTATTGGCGTCCGGTTTTTCTGAAATTATTTGCGGGAAAGGAAGGCGGCCCCGAGGGCGCGTCGCCTGAGGTAGGCGTAAACCTCCAGAAGAGGGAGTTCCTTCGGGCAGACATCATGACAGGCCATCAGTCCGATGCAGCCGAAGACGCCGTCATCGCTTGAAACGACTTCGAACCAATCGCTGTCGGTCCTTGCATCCCGTGGATCCATCATGAACCTGGCGATACGGTTCATCCCCGCGGGCGCTACGAATCCGGGACGCACGTTGGCCACGCCGCAGCTGGCCACGCAACAGCCGCATTCGATGCAACGGTCTGACTCGTAGATCGCTCTCGCCAGGTCGTCATCCATCCGCTCCTCGACGGCTTCCGGATCGAACGGCGCCCGCTCCTGGATCCACGCCCCGACCTGTTCGGCCATGGCGCGAAACCAGGTGCCCGTATCGACGGACAGGTCACCCACAAGCTTGAACGCGGGTAACGGGTGCAGACGAATCTTCTTGTCCAGATCCGATGTCAGGGTCTTGCACGCCAGCGTCGGTCGGCCGTTCACCATCATCCCGCAGGAACCGCAGACTGCCGAGCGGCAGGAGAAATCGAATTGAAGGCCCGGATCCTGTTCTTCACGGATCCGATTGAGGGCCCGGAAAAGGGTCATGTACGGCTCTTCATTCAGGGTGAAGGTCTGCATGTGGGGTTCGGAGGCCGGGTCCTGCGGATTGAATCGAAAAATCTCGAACTTGAGCTCCCTGTTCGCCATGTCAGTGCCCCGCTCCGGTTTTCTTCAGTCCCGCCCGCTCTTCGGCGCCACGCCAGGCGCCCGGTCTCAGCGCCGTCCCCAGTGGCTGCCGCGTCGCCCGCATCCCGTGCTGTCTTTGGCCTTCCGGCACGGCGGCATTGTATTCCTCCAGGGATTGCCTCATTTCCACCCGTTTCGCCTGCCCATAACCCCGATCGCCCGGCGGCAGGTCGAGCAGTCCCACCGGCTCGTAATGGAACTGAGGCTCTTCTGCGTCCCTGGCCCAGCGAACCAGCGTTCGGTTGAGCCAGTTTTCATCGTCCCGCTCTGGACAGTCGGTCCGGCAATGCGCGCCCCGGCTCTCGGTCCGAGCCAACGCACCTGTGGCAGTGACCAGTGCCAGCCGGGCCATGCCTTTCAACCGGAGTGCGAAAGACAACTCCGGATTCGGTCCCGGCGCCCTGGATGACAGTACCGCGCTGTCCACCTGGTCGTGGAGCCGGCGCAGTGCCACCGTGGCCTCCTCCAGCTCGGTCCCTGTCCGGAAGATGCCCACCTTGTTAATCATGACTTCGCCGATCGCATCCCTGATCTTGTACACGGATGGGCCATCCCCCGCCCGCGAAAGCCATTCTTCAACCCGTTTCTTTTCCCGTTCCAGGAACTCCCGGGCCAGGCCCACCGGCAGGCTCAGCTCGATACCCGCCGCGTGCTCTGCCACGGTGCGGCCCACGATCCGGCCGGCAACGATGGTTTCCGCCAGGCTGTTGCCGCCCAGCCGGTTGAATCCATGCATGTCCCAGCAGGCGGCCTCGCCGGCGGCATACAAGCCGGCAAGGCTGTAGGCCTCCCCGTCCTTGTTCACGCGGACACCACCCATGGAATAGTGCTGGCTGGGCCGGACAGGGATCAGTTCCTCCCAGGGCTTGATCCCGAGAAAATCCCGGCAGATCTCGTAGACTTCCCGCAATTTGGTGGTCAGGTGTTCTTCGCCCAGATGGCGCAGATCCAGCCAGAGGTGGGGTCCTGCCGGATGATCAACACCCTTGCCGTCAAGGATCTGCTGCATCATGTGCCGGGACACCACGTCGCGACTCGCCAGTTCCTGCTTGGCGGGCTCGAGCTCGACCATGAATCGTTCCATGGCGTTGTTAAGCAGGTATCCGCCGTCTCCGCGGCAGCCCTCGGTCACCAGGATGCCGCTGGGCCACAATCCGGTGGGATGAAACTGCACGGCTTCCATGTTGCCCAGGGGTACCAGGCCGGTGTCCAGGGCCAGGGAGGCGCCGGTCCCCTCGTTGATCGTCGCGTTGGTCGTGTACTGACCGTAGATACGTCCGTACCCGCCGGTGGCGATCACGGTGCACTTGGCAAGCATCACCCCGATCGCACCCGTACGCAGGCAACGGACTACGGCGCCCCAGCAGCGCGCGCCATCGTGCACCAGCGCCAGGGCCTCCATCCGGTCCCTGACGCTCACACCCAGGCGCACGACTTCCCCATCGACGGCATACAGAGCCGCATGTCCGGTGCCGGCGGCGGCATAACAGGCACGCCACTTGGCGGTGCCGCCGAAATCTCGGTGCATGATCAGACCGGCCTTCTCGGCGGGCTCCTCGATAACCACCTGCTGGCCCTTGATATGATACTGGTTGGGCCCCGGACGCAGGCGCGTCCAGGGCACACCGAAATGGGCCAGCTCACGTACCGCCACCGGTGCGCTGTCCGCGAATATCCTCACCACCTCCTGGTCCGCGCCCCAGTCCGAGCCGCGAACGGTATCGAGGAAATGCAGGTCCGGGCTGTCTCCTTCGGCTTTGACGCAGTTGCCCAGGGCCGCCTGCATGCCGCCCTGGGCAGCGCAGCTGTGGCTGCGCCGCGGCGGCACCAGGGAGATGATCGTGACCTCGTGCCCGGCGGCCGCGGCCTCCATGGCGCATCGCTCTCCGGCCAGCCCACCGCCGATCACTAGAACGTCAGTGCTTTCTATTTTCGACACGCTCAACCCCCGAGAATGAACGCCAGAGGTGGCGGTATCAGGCCGGCCAGTACGAGCAACACCAGCGCGCCGAGCCCGAGGAAAAACCAGAACAGGAACTTCTCGATCCTGTTGAGAATCGCCCGGGTCAGTCGCGACCCGACGCCCCATTTCACCGCCAGGCGGTACAACCCTATTCCGGCATGGAACTCCACGCACACAAGCAGCACCGCGTAGACCCAGACCAGGCCGGCCGACGTCCTGGCAATAGACGTGGCCGCTTCGATGCCAATCCGGTCCCCAAACAGCGGCGTCAGTATGTCCAGCCCCATCAGGATCAGGTGGAAGCTTCCGAGTACCAGCATCACCATGCCGGTCCGGACCTGCCAGATCCACAGCCAGGATTCCACGTGGGGGCGCAGCGGCAGCTCCTCGCCCGTGCTGCGCCACTCTTTAGACGCGGACCGCAGCTCCTTGCCGAGGGCGAAGAAACGGCGGCGCTCCTTCAACTGCGCGGGGATCTTGCGGCTGGCCAGGGCGGCGTGGAGAACGAACAGGAAGAGGATGATGAAAACCGTTGGCTGCGCAACATAGGTGATCTCGAGTGCCTCGGCGAGCCAGTCAAAGCCGCGTTCCCCAAGGAGAATCGAGCCGACAAAAAACATGTGGCCCCACATGAAAAGGGCCAGGATGAGGCCGCTGACACCGCTCGCGAGCTCGTAGCGTAGCTGGCGGCGCGCCTCCCCCCGAGTCAGGCGTGGTCCCGGACCCGGGCCGGCATCCCGAACGGCGCCGGAGCGAAGAATCTCGACGGCTTTATTCATGATTATTTCGAGCCCCCTGTGATGCCTATCCTGCCCCATTCCGGCGTCCCTGGGAACCCTACGAATAGGGGGCTGTGCATCCGGGTTCTCTCCTTTATCATACCGGCTCCCGCGAGTGATTCGTCGGACCGGCATTTCCGGCGAAAACTGGGCTAAGCTATTGGCAGCGGTGAGATCCGTCGGCCTCCATTCCGACGCTCCGCGACGCGAATCTGCGAGGCCGCGGTCGCGCAAAACTGGAGAATAACCCGATGACGACCCACTTTTCCCTGGAGCCCTACGGCATCCGTGTCCAGAAGATTTACCGGAATCTGGCGCCCGCCACACTCTACGAGCACGCGCTGAAGTACGACAAGGGCACGGCGATCACCAATACCGGCGCCCTGATATCCATGTCCGGCGAGAAAACCGGGCGCAGCCCCCTCGACAAGCGAATCATTGACGAGTCCAGTAGCCGTGACGATGTCTGGTGGGGCAAGGTGAATATCGGTCTCAGCGAGGGCAACTTCAACATCAATCGTTCGCGGGCGATCGACTACCTGAACACACGAGATCATCTTTACTGTGTGGATGCCTTTGCCGGCTGGGCGCCGAAATACCGAATCAAGGTCCGGATCATCTGCGCCCGCCCCTACCACGCGTTGTTCATGCATAACATGCTGATACGGCCGACCGAGGAGCAACTGGCCCGTTTCGGCGAACCCGATTACGTGATCATCAATGCCGGCGGATTCCCGGCCAACGAGTTCACCGAGGGCAATACGTCCAAGACAAGCGTCAACCTCAATTTCGGCCGCCGGGAATTCATTATTCTGGGCACGGAATACGCCGGTGAGATGAAGAAAGGCGTGTTCACGATCATGAACTACCTGATGCCCAAGCGCGGGGTTCTGTCCATGCATTGCTCGGCCACCGAAGGGCGCGATCAGGACACGTCCATCCTTTTCGGGCTTTCGGGCACAGGCAAGACCACACTGTCGGCGGATCCCAAGCGCCGCCTGATCGGAGACGACGAGCACTGCTGGTCCGACGACGGCATCTTCAACATCGAGGGCGGTTGTTACGCCAAGGTGATCGACCTGTCCGAGGCCGCGGAGCCGGATATTTTCCGTGCGCTTCGATTCGGATCCGTCCTGGAGAACGTGGTCTTCGAAGAGCATTCCCGGCACGTCGACTATCACGACGTTTCGGTCACGACCAATACCCGGGGCTCTTACCCCATCGAGTACATTGAAAATGCCAAGATCCCGTGTATCGGGGGTCATCCCGAGAACGTGATTTTCCTGACCTGCGACGCCTTCGGCGTCCTGCCCCCCGTCGCCAAGCTGACCCCGGAACAGGCCATGTACCACTTCATCAGCGGCTATACCGCCAAGGTGGCCGGGACGGAAGTGGGGGTCGAGGATCCGGAGGCGACCTTCTCGCCCTGCTTCGGCGGCCCCTTCCTGGTGTGGCACCCCACCAAATACGCCGAGCTCCTCGCGGAGCGTATCCGTCACCACGGCGCACAGACCTGGCTGGTCAACACTGGCTGGTCCGGCGGTCCGTTCGGGGTCGGATCTCGAATGAAACTGGCATACACGCGCGCTATCGTCGACGCCATTCACGCCGGCACTTTAAAGGAGGCGCCCACGCTGCAGGACTCGGTTTTCGGATTCGACGTCCCGATCGAGTGTGCCGGCGTGCCGTCGGAGATTCTTATCCCGCGCAACACCTGGCACGATCCGGCCCGTTATGACGAGGCCCGACTCAGACTGGCAGGACTCTTCCGGGACAATTTCGAGACCTATTCGGACGGGGCCAGCGAGGAAATCCTCGAGGCCGGCCCCCGGGCCGCCTGACCTCGGGGAGACCCGGCGGCTCTTCTCGGCCGCCGGCGCCTCGCCATGAGTATTTACGTTGGCCACAAGGCCTTTGCAGGGCCATTCGATACGGTAGAACAGGTGCAGGACCGGGCCGGTCTCTACGCTGTTCTGCGAAAAGAGGGGCGCGGGCATCGTGTCGAAGCCCTGGACCAGTCAGCCAACCTGCGGCACGCCGTCGAACAGTACATGGGCACGAGCATCATCGGCCGGGAGAAAATGGAGATCGCGGTACTGTACACGCCAGGAATCCAGAAAACCGGTCGTCTTCGGATGCTGGAAGAAATCAAGATAAATTTAGATTAAACAGTCAGATAACACTGTTATCTACTGTTAAGTATTATTTCTTTCTATCCTAGCTCAGAAGCTGCCGCATCCTGTCCCGCTGGTGGCGGTCCGGGAGGGGGCCAAACCCCGCCCCAAGATTGTCGACCATGTGCCTGGGTTTGGACGTGCCGGGAATCACGCAGGTGACGGCGGGATCGCTCAGCACCCACTTGAGACAGAACTGGCCCCAGCTCTCGATGCCGAGCTCGCCCGCCCAATCAGGCACTTCCATGCCCCGCGCTCGGGAGAACACTACCCCATTTTCGTAAGGGCGATTGACAAGGACAGCAATACCCTTGTCCGCCGCTAGGGGTAGCAGACGCTCCCCGGCCGCAGGCGTCAGGATCGAGTAGTTACACTGAACGAAATCCAGCGGCTCGCTGCGCATGATTGCCTCCAGTGCGGGGAAAGCGTCCACACGATAATGGGTGATCCCCAGATACCGGATGCGGCCCTCCTCCTTCCAGGCGCGCAGCGTTTTGATGTGTGTCTTCCAGTCCAACAAGTTATGAATCTGCATCAGGTCGACGGTGTTGGTACGCAGAAGTCGCATGGACTCCTGCATTTGCGCCACCCCGGCGTCACGTCCCTGTATCCATACCTTGGTGGCGACGAAGAGTCGCTCGTCCAGATCCGCCTCGGACTTCAGATCGCCGACAACGCGCTCTGCACGGCCGTACATGGGCGACGTATCCACCACGCTCCCGCCCGTCTCGGTCAAGCGCTTCAGAACGTCCAGCAAGGGCGCCCTGGCCTCCTCACTCTCGTCGACGTCGAATACGCGAGACGTGCCCAAGCCGACCGACGGCAGCATCTCCCCCGAACTGGGGATTGAGCGCCGCAGTAAGCCCGTGCCGGTTTCGCCGGCAGCCGCAGGAAGGAACGCAGCACCTGCCAGCCCACCAAGAAGCTTGAGGACCGCACGTCGGTCGAGCATGTCGGAACTGGATGTCACTCCCTCACTCCTTTGTCATCGCGGGACCGACGCCCACCCCTTCGCTGCAGCTATCCCCGGGGGCACGGGGAGCACGCGAGCGCCGTTCGTAACCGCGGCCCAGCAAGATTGCCACCGTCGCCCACAACGCCGCCAGCATGGCGCCGACGATTGCCACCGCACCCAGACTCAGGCCGAGGGCCGCCGTCAGGGCTGTAAACGACCAAGCGGTCACGGCATCGCCCCCACGGTAGACCACAATATCAATGACGCTCTTGGCCTTGAAGCGTGTCTCGCGGTCGACGACCGTGAAGAGCATCTCCCGACCGGGTCGGGTGACCGCATAATTTCCGGCGCGGCGCACGATCTGAAGACCGACCACAACGCCGATCATGGGCGAAATGGCAAGCACGAGCATCCCGGCCACAATCAGCATCGGCACCACTGCCAGGGTCGTGGTGAGACCGAATCGCGTGGTGAGCCGGCTGGTACCGAACATGGCGGTCACGATGGCGAGCACGTTGACGGCCAGGTCCATCGCGCCCCAGATCTGTACCCGGGTCCCCTCGTCCAGGCCAACCAGGAGATTCTTGAGTTCGAAGTACACAAACGTGCTGATCGCTGTGTAAAGAAAAATGAACAGGCCGACCCCCAGAAGATACGGACTGCGGAAAAACAGCGAAAAACCGGCCAGCGGATTACCCCCGATGGCGGTCCTGACGTCCGCCGACTGGCCGCCGCCGACAGCGCCTGTCCGGCCGGCCTCCAGAAAGCCGATGATGCCGACGGGGATCAGCAGGAGCACGGCGGAGACGAGAATCAGCCGGGACGGCCCGAGCAGGCCGACCAGCGTCACGGCCAGGGCCGGCCCAAGGATTGCCCCGATGCTGGCCCCGGCGGCAATAAAACCGAAAAGCCGCTGGGCCTGATCGCGACGAAAGACATCCGCCATGTAGCTCCAGAAAACCGATACATGGAACAGGCTGAAAACGCTGACCCAAACATAGAATGCCTTGCGCACCCACTGGGGCCCGTCGCCGCTGGTTGCCAGTCCGTAGAACAACACGAAAGAGACGGCAAATGCGACGTAGACGCCCGGCACGAGGCGGCGAAACCTGACCCGGGAGCACGCCAGGCCATAGCCAGCAACGGCCAGCAGACTGAAAAGAAAAGTGGCGGTGAACAGGGCACTGAGTTGGGCGTCGGACCAGTCGCTGGACATGGCGTCCCGGATCGGCCGCAGGATGTAGTACGCGGCCATCAGCGTGAGTACGAACACGAAGGAGAGCAGCGTGGCACCAAGTTCTTCCGGTTCGATCCGGGCGGCGGCTCTCATGCCCCTCACAAAGGGGCTGCTCCTGAGCTTCAAGCCCATGCTCCGCCGCGATCTGCGGATACCGCGTATTTCATGGTGCCAGCGGCGATCGGCAAGCGCTCAGACCTCCGGCACGAAATGTCGGATCCGATCCTTGAAGTGCCGGCTCATTTTCAGCTCCACATCACCGTCGAGGATGAGAAAGTATTCGCCGTTGATATGCGACCGCACCTCGCGCACCCGATCGATGTTGACGATCGTCGACCGGTGGATACGTTGGAAACGACGTGGATCCAGAATCTCCTCGAGTTTCTTCATGGTGCCGCGGAGGATATGGGTTTCGCCCTCGGCGTGGATACACATGTAATCTCCCGCCGCATCCACCCAGTCGATCGCTTCCGTCTTCAGCCTCACGGTACGCTGACCGTCCCTGATCGGCAGCGTCTCCATGTACGCATGCCCCAGGGCATCCAGCCCCTTGTCGAGCAGATCGTCCAGCGACACATCGCCCACCCCGCCGAGTTCCGCGACCAGCTCGAGCAGCCGGGCTCTGTGCGCAAGCGCCTGGCGTTCGTCCCGAGCGGACCGGGCCCGGGCCAGGGCCTCCAGCAAGCGCTGATCGTCCACGGGCTTCAGCAGGTAATCCAGGGCGTGGGCCTCGAATGCTTTGATCGCGAATTCGTCGAAGGCGGTCACGAACACGATCAAAGGCATATCCTGGCCCTGGATGTGGCGCAGGACCTCGAATCCGCCCATCACCGGCATCTGAATATCGAGGAACAGCAGGTCCGGACGCAGCTCCTTGACCGCCGTGATCGCGTCGCGGCCGTTGCCGCACTCGCCCACGACGTCCACGTCCTCAAGTTTGCTCAGGCGCAGAACCAGACCCCGGCGTGCCAGCGGTTCGTCATCGACGATCAGGACTCTCATCAGCAGACTCGGATGAAGCTTCAGGTTTCGTAGGGAATCGCAATGATAACGCGCAGACCTGTCGGCTGCGCGCGCGTCAGCTCGAAAGAATATTCGTCGCCGTACATCTGCTGAAGACGTTCCCGGGTGTTTCTCAGGCCGACGCCACGCCCTTCCTTCTTGCCCTCCTCGCCGTTGAGACCGGGGCCGTCGTCCTCGAGTTCCATGACCAGCCGCTCCTGAATCACGTGGGCCGTAATACGAATGTGCCCGCCCTCCTCCCGGGGCGCAACGGCATACTTGATGGCGTTTTCGATGATCGGCTGCGTGATCAGGCTCGGGACCAAGGCCTTGGACGCCTTCTCGCCGACATCGAGTTCCACGCCCAGACGTTCCTGGAATCGCACCTTCTCTATTTCCAGATACAGGCTGAGAGATTTCAGTTCCTGTTCAAGCGAAATCTTTTTCAGCGGATCGTTGTGCAGCGTGTAGCGGAGGAAGTCGCTGAGCCGGGTCACCGCACGATTGGCGGTCTCGTTATCCCTGTCCAGGATGAGCGTAGAGATGGCGTTGAGCGTATTGAACAGAAAATGCGGGTTCAGCTGATACCGCAACATTTTTAGCTGGGCCTCGTGGGCCAAGGCATTTGCCCGAAGGGTCTGCTGACGCTGATCCTGAAGCAACTGGTAATACTTGATCCCTATGTACAGGCCGCTCCAGCAGATAAGGACATAAGTGCTGGTCATGGTCCCGTGGAAATAGACCATCAGACTGTCTGGAACGTAATCGAGCTTGTACAGTTTCCAGTAGATCAGGTTTTTCCCGACCGACCAGACGAGGCCGAGCACATAGCAGGCGAGCAGCCCCACAGAAACCACCATCCACGGAGAGCCCTGCCAGATCCGCCGGTAGACGTAACGCAGCCCGATAGACAGCACAAACCCCATGACCGCGGCGCCGGCCAGGAGCATGAGATAGGACGATGGCTTTTCATAGGCCAACGCGCCTATGTAGGCAGCGGCGAAATAGGCGCCCCAGCCCATCACCTGGAGCAACCAGAACTGGCGCTCGCGGTCGCCGACGACCCTGTCCAGCCCACGCGCCATGCCTACTTGTATTGTGCTCGTGCTCATTTTCGATATGCGCCACAGGCCGCTACCGCCCGCTCGGGGGCCAGCCACCTGTATCGTACCCAAGTGCGGTCAGCCGGACCGGCGATTCGTCGCCGGAAGCGATCTTCCTGTCGCAATCACACTCCGTGGGCTCACCCTTGCCACCAGCCCTCGATAAAGACTGTTCGGCCGTCGGGATCGGAGACCTTGAAAGGGATCCCCTCCTCGCATGGCGAACCTGCGATCAAGGCCAGGTTCGCCGGTATGAAAACGGGTCGTTTGAAACGCACATAGACGCCCGTGGCGGGCCTGGCTTGAACCTTCTGCAATTCGGCCACCGCGCGGGACAGGGTCCACATGCCATGAACGATCGCGGCTGGAAAGCCGAAGGATCGCGCCGCAGCGTTAGCCAGATGGATAGGGTTGTAGTCTCCCGACGCCCTGGCATAGCGTCTACCCACGCCGGGTACGGCGGTCCACTCGGACACGCGGCGGGGATCGGTCATCCGGACCTCGCGGGGCGGCGAACCCCGACCGTCGCCACGGGCTTTCGCACGTGAAAGGAACCCGGTCCTCTCCTCCCAGACAACTCTGCCCCCGGTCAGCACGGTGGTATGCAAACAGAACTCGGCGCCGGCAGCCACCGGATGGTGACCCTCTATCCAGCTCTCCAGTGACAGATCCTCGCCAGCCTCGAGGGGCCGCTGCTGTCGTATGTCGTGCCATACATGGACCAGTCCCGGCAGGCGTACCGGGAACTCCGGCTGCAGCAGCATTCGGGCGTGCATCCCGGCGGCAAGCACATGGGGAAAAGTCAGCGGCAGCGACCCCGACCCGGGGTAGCCGCAGACCTGGCGGAATCTCTCAAGCAGCCCTCGCCGCCAGCGGAGACGCAAGATACGACCGTCGATGCGTCGGGCGCTGGCACCCGGCTCCAGTTCCGCCGGTCGGCGATCAAAGATCGCCCTCAGGAAGCTGGAGATTGCCCCCGGGGGTCGCCGGAAATCCAGCCTCCCCGGAGATCCGATCGATTCAGGCACCCAGCGCTTTGACCTTGTCGATGTACTCGCGCATGGCCGCCTCGGAGGACGTGCCGGCCAGTTCTTCCCAGGCCTCGAACTTGGCCCGGGCAACAAAATTGAAGAGTCCCGGCTTTTCGCCCTTCGCGTCGCCCTCGGTTGCCTGCTTGTAGAGCGCGTAGAGGCTGAGAAGATCTTCGTCGCTCGGACGGGAAGTCAGACCCTTTACGTCCTTCGCCGCCTGTTCGAATTGCGCCTTGAGATCGCCAGACATCGGTCTCCCCCTATGAGTTGTTTTGAGGATCGCTCTGATTGTACCGCTCAGGGTACGACCTGATCGATCCGGATCAGGACTTCGTTGCCGTCTCCACGGGAATATTCGACCTGGCCGTACAGATCACCGGATTGTTGTCTCGGCGAGCCGCTCATGGACAGGCGTGCGACCAGGGTCAGTTGTTCCTGGTCCGATATGCGAACGCCGTCGATCATGGCGCTTTCGTCCGACAGATCCAGCACCAGCGGTAGCTCACTGGCGCTCCGCCGCACGGCCGCCAGCGGCGGCCCTCCGGCCGGACTGCGGGCGAAAATAAACAGGGGCACCGAGGGACCCACCTGGCCGGCCAGGAACGGATCCACACTGACCCGTACCCGAACGGTGCCCTGCGGCACGGGCCCGACGGATTCTTCTGCCTGAACGGCTGCCGGAGAGGCCTCACCGGCGGCCACGGACGGTTTTGCGCCGACCCGTTCTTCTATCATCCGTCGCATGGCGTCCGGCGGATTCATGTCCAGGAGCCGCGTCCACAAGCGGGTTCCCTCCGCGTCGTCCCCCGACTCGAAGGCGGCGATACCGCCGTACCACAAGACCTTGGGGTTGTCGGGCGCGCGCTCGATGAGTTCCTGGAAGAGCGCGCCGGCTTCGCCGTTCATGCCGCCCGGATCGCTGAGAAACAACGCTTCGCCATAGTCGGCCAGCGCCGTGACGTCGTCGCCCCCGGTCAGTTCAACGACCCGCCCATACGCCTCGGACGCCTTGTCGAATCGTCTCATGTTGACATACGAGCGACCCAGCATCCGCCAGCCTTCCACGTCGTCGGGCTGGCTCTTCAGGCGGCGCTCCAGATTGGCAACCGCCTCGTCCATGGCATGAACCTGTTCAGCAGCCTGCGCAGCCTGATCGCCCGTCGAAGACCAGTTCCAGCTGGTCCAGCGCGAATAGAGAAGCAAGGCCGCCACGGGCAGCAGAAGCGCCAGAATGATGCCTGTACTGAGCGTGATCCCCGGCCGCGGGTCGTCGTCGTGGCCGCTGAAAAAATTCCTCAGCAACGGTCCGAGCACGATGGCGGACCCGGTCATTGCGATGACCAGTGCGATGATAAAAAACGTCGTCATGAGCGGTGCTCTGCCTCGCTGCTCTGAAAGGGATCCTCACCCTCCTCCGGAAGATCAGACACGAGGCTCCGCCTGCGAATCACGAAGAAGGCGATGACGCTGCCAGCCAGCAGGAGCAGCGCGGGCGCCGTCCACAGGAGCAGAGTTCGCGAGGAAACGGGTGGACGGTACAGAACGAAATCGCCATACCGGTCCGTCATAAAACTCACGATCTCGTCGTCCGAGGCGCCGGCCAGCAACATTGCCCGCGTGCGGTCGCGCAGATCCTTGGCAAGATCCGCGTTCGAGTCGGCCACGGTCTGGTTCTGGCAGACGAGACAGCGGAGTTCGTTGGTGAGTCGTTCGTAGCGGGCCTGCAGTTGCGGGTCCGGCAGCGGACCTTCGCTGTCGATGCCGAGCGCCGTTCCGCATATCGCCAGGGCAACAACAAGGGAGGCGATTCTGCCGATCATCCACCGCTCCCGGTCATGGACTGGATACGGGGCATGAATTCATCCCTCCAGACATGCAGGCTCATCGGTCCCAGGTGCTTGTAAACCACAATGCCTGCCGGATCGATCAGAAAGGTCTCCGGCGCTCCGTAGACGCCCCAGTCGAGTCCGGCCATCCCGTCCGGGTCGTAGCCGATGCCCGCGTAGGGGTCGCCGAGGCGATCCAGCCAAACGAGGGCATCCTCACGGTCATCCCGGTAATTGAGGCCGTAGATCGGAACGACGTTCATATCCGCCAACTGCATGAGCGTCTGGTGCTCCTGCCGGCATCCGACGCACCAGGTGGCCCATACGTTGAGCACGGTCGGCCGGCCGCGCAGATTGTCGTTGCTGACCGTCGCCTTCGGATCCTTCAGATCCGGGAGCCTGAACGTGGGTGCCGGCTTGCCGATGAACGGCGACGGCACTTCGGACGGGTCCTTGGACAGACCGACCCAGAAGAACCCGACGAGGACGGCAAAAATTACCGCCGGTATGAGATATCGCATCAGGTTGTCGCCCTCGCCTCGGATCCGGACACGGCCTCGGCCTCACGCCTTACCCGGTAACGCCGGTCCGACGCGCTCAGGGCGCCGCCGAACGCCATGATCAGGGCACCCAGCCAGATCAGCCGGATCAGCGGCTTGTACTGAATTCGCACACTCCAGGCGTCGTCACCCAGGGGTTCGCCCAGGGCCACGTAAAGATCGCGGCTCAGACGGGGTTGGATGCCCGACTCCGTCATGGGATTGCGCTGCACACGGTAAACCCGTTTCTGGGGGCTGAGGACCGCGATCTGCTTGTCCCCTTCCGTCACCACGATCTCCCCTTCTACGGCCGTGTAGTTGGGTCCTTCCACGTCCTTGGTCCCGAGAAAGCGGAACTCGTAACCGCCAATGCTGTGGCTGTCACCCGGACGCAGACTGGCGTCCTGCTCGATGCTGAATGCGGATGTCACGGCGACGCCGAGAACGAAGACACCAATGCCGAAGTGGGCCACGGCCATGCCGAGCATGCTCCGCGGGTATCCCCGCAACGACTTGCGCTGGGCCAGCCATCGGACCGGCTCCCGGAGCGACGCCCCCATGAGCCAGAACGCGGAAAACAGGCCAACCGCGAGGATGATCCCGAACCCGCCGTAAATCACAAGCGGGACTGCAACGGCCAGAATGGCGGCGATCACGGCGAGGAATTTAAGCTTGCCAAAGAGCTGTTTGAGACTGGCTCGCTTCCAGGCCGCGTGCATGCCCAGTGACATCATCAGCACCATGGGCAGGGTGGGAATGATGAACACCGTGGAAAAGTATGGCGGCCCGACGGAGATCTTGCCGAGTTCCAGGGCGTCGAGAAACAGCGGGTACAGGGTGCCGATGAGGATCAGCAGCGCCGAGATCACCAGCAGCATGTTATTGATGAGCAGGAACGATTCCCGGGAAACCATGTGGAATCCGCCGGACTGTGACAAGGCCGGCGCGCGCCACGCATACAGCAGCAGCGAGCCGCCAATAAAGAAAGCCAGCAACCCGAGAATGAAGACGCCACGGGTCGGGTCGGTGGCGAACGCATGCACCGAGACCAGCACGCCGGAACGGACCAGGAACGTACCCAGCAGGCTCAGTGAAAAGGCCGCCACCGCCAGCAGCAGTGTCCAGCTCTTGAACAGTCCCCGCTTCTCCGTGACGATGAGCGAGTGCATGAGGGCCGTCCCGACCAGCCAGGGCATGAACGACGCATTCTCGACCGGATCCCAGAACCACCAGCCGCCCCAGCCCAGCTCGTAGTACGCCCACCAGCTGCCGAGCGCAATGCCGATCGTCAGAAAGCCCCAGGCCGCGATCGTCCACGGGCGGGTCCAGCGGGCCCAGGCCGAATCAAGTCGCCCATCCAGCATGGCCGCCACGGCGAAAGCAAAGGCCACGGAGAAGCCCACGTAACCCATGTAAAGCATGGGCGGGTGGATGGCGAGCCCCGGATCCTGCAGCAACGGGTTCAGGTCCCGGCCTTCGACGGCTGCGGGAACCAGGCGGTCGAAAGGATTCGAGGTGGCCAGGGTAAACAGCAGAAATCCCACGGTCACCAGGCCAAGAACACCGAGGGCCTTGCATACCAGCGGCTCCGGCAAGGAACGGCTCAGCAGGGCCACGGCCACGGTCCATAAAGACAGCATCAAGGCCCAGAGCAGCAGGGAACCCTCGTGGGCGCCCCACACGGCGCTCACGCGATACATCAGGGGCAGCTCGGAATTCGAGTGGGACGCCACGTAGGCGACCGAGAAGTCGTTCACCAGGAAAGCGTAGGTCAGGAAACCGAAGGCTACCGCCACGAACACAAACTGCCCGGCGGCGGCCGGGCGAGCAACGGCAGTCCAGGCCCGGCGACCCGTCAGCGGTCCCGCGAGACCAAAAAACGCCTGTGCCGCCGCAAGGCACAGTCCCACAATGAGGCAAAAGTGTCCGATCTCTGGAATCATCGCTCAGGTCCCCGGTCCGGCATGAACCTGCTTCAGAGATTCCTCAACCTCCGGCGGCATGTAGTTCTCGTCGTGCTTGGCCAGCACTTCGTCCGCGGTAAACACGCCCGCCGTACCCAGCTCGCCATGAGCGATAATGCCCTGACCTTCCCGGAAGAGATCCGGCAGGATCCCGCTGTAGACGATAGGAACGGTTTTCGCGTTGTCGGTCAGGACGAACCGCACCTCCATGTCGCCGGGGTTGCGCTGCACGCTGCCGGGCACCACCAGCCCACCGACCCGGAAGCGGCGCCCCTCGGGCGGCTCGCCGGAGGCCACCTGGCTGGGGCTGTAGTAGAAGAGAACATTCTCGTTCATGGCTCTCAGCAGGAACGTGGCGCCGAGACCGACGCCGATCAGTACCAGTCCGATGCCGATGAGTCTCTGGTGCCTGGCCTTCATGTTTTGTCCTCCGAGGCGATTCTGCGACGCGTCGTCGTCAGACGACTGGACAGCTTGCTGCGCGCGGCCAGCACATTGGCCACCAACACCACGAGGGTGAGTGAGAACGCGCTCAGTACATAGCTGGTGTGTTTTCCGAAATCGAGAAATTCCATCACTCAGTTCTCCTGCAGCGCCTGTTTGAGCCACTTCTGCCCGCGGGACCGAACGAGCACTTCGGCCCTCACCCGGGTGAGCAGCACGGCGGCGAAGAAACACATGAAGCCTGCCAACATGACCAGCAGCCAGATCAGCATGTCGAAGTCCATCGACGGCTTGCCCAGCTTTGAGATGGTCGCCGGCTGGTGCAGGGTATTCCACCACTCCACCGAGTACTTGATGATCGGCACATTGACCACGCCGATGATCGCCAACAGGGCGCTTGCCCGGTCTGCCCGGTTGTCATCGTCGATGGCGGCACGAAGCGCCATGTACCCGAAATACAGGAACAGCAGCACGAGCTCCGAGGTCAGGCGGGCATCCCACACCCACCAGGTCCCCCACATGGGCTTGGCCCAGATCGACCCGGTGGCGAGAGCAAGAAAGGTGAATGAGGCGCCGATGGGTGCACAGGCTGCAGCCACCGCGTGGGCCAGCTTGATTCGCCATATCAGCCCGACGGCCGCCGCGATGGCCATATTGACGTAGATGAACAGGGACAGGGAGGCGCTCGGCACGTGGACGTAAATAATCCGGAAACCGTCCAGCTGCTGATAGTCGGCGGGGGCGATATACAGGCCGCCATAAGCGCCGATGACGATCAGCACCAGCGCCGCCCAGGCGAACCATGGCGTCAGCCACGCCGAGATCCGGTAGAAATGGGGCGGTGATCCTAACTTATGAAACCAGGTCCACATATGCACAACCTATTTAACAACACCTTCCCTTCACCCTCAATCGAGACTTATTCGCATTGCCGCAGCCATGGCGAAGGGGGTCAGGCTCAGGGCCAGCAGCATCAGTGCGGCCAACAGATAAAGCGCGCCCGCCGGATCCATGCCTGACATGGCCATGTCCGTGGCCCGGGCCCCGAAAATCAGCACCGGCATCACGATGGGGAGTATCAGCAACGACAGCAGACCCCCGCCCCGCCGCAGACCGACGGTGAGGGCCGCCATTGCGCCCGCGATCAGGTTGAGGATGGGGGTTGCGAGTGCCAGAGCGATCATGGTCGTCGGAACCGCCTCCCGCGGCAGAAACAAGGCGTATCCGACCACCGGCGACATGATCACCAGGGGCAGACCGGTGATCAGCCAGTGAGCCGTGGTTTTCGCCAGAAGCATCAGGGCTAATGGTTGTGGAGACAACGCCAACTGCTCCATGGTTCCGTCATCCACGTCCTGACGGAAAAGTCCTTCCGCTGCCAGCAGGGAGGCCAGCAGGGCCGCCACCCACACGACGCCCGGCGCAATGGCCTCGAGCAGCTTGGGCATGGGGTTCAGGGCCAGAGGAAAAAGCGTGGTGACCATGATGAAGAACATCAGGGGATTGGCCAGCTGACCCACGTGGCGAAAAGCGAGCTGCAGGTCTCTTTTCACCTGCAGCCAGAAAACCGTTCCGAGGCCCGGCACGTCCATCAGACCAATTCCATCTGGCGAACGGACGAGGCCGCGACACCGTGGCTCTGGTGCGCCACCAGCAGTACCAGGCCATCTCTTTCCAGGTGTCGGGTCATCATCTCGTCCACGAATTCGCGCCCGGCCACGTCCAGATTCGTGTAAGGCTCGTCCAACACCCACAAACGTGCCTGGCTGGCGAGGCATCGGGCGATGGAGACCCGTCTTCGCTGGCCCGCGGACAGTCCCCGGGACGGGACATCCGCTGCCGCTTTGAGGCCGACCTCCTCCAGCGCCGCGCGAACGATCGCTGCGCCGGCCTGTCGGCGCAGACCGAGATCGAAGCCGAGATTCTCGGCCGCGCTGAGATCCGCCTTGAGACTTTCCCGATGGCCCACATAGGACATTTCTGCGTGATAATCCGCGCGGTTGCGCATGACCGGCTTGCCCCTCCAGGAGACCACCCCGGTCTCCGGCATGGTCAACCCACACAGGACCCTGAGGAGACTGGTCTTGCCACACCCGTTGGGCCCGGTAATGTGCAGCAACTCGCCCTCGTGCAGCGCCACGGCCACCTTCTGAAACAGACGGCGTTCACCGCGCCACAGCTCCAGATCACGGGCCTGGAGCAGCGGCTGTCGCGTCTGCGGTTCTGTCTGCTTGTCGTCGCTGTGATACAAGGGCGATTCTTAGCATCGGCCACTTGACTAGCCGACTATTAAAAAATCTATTTTCCAGAGACTTAGGAGTTCTTTCTAAGAAAGAACGTGATGTATTGGTCCCGACCTTCCCCGTCACCGGCCCGATGGGTCGCGGCAAGTATACACATCCGGTGAAATCACGACTTGATCTGGGTCAGTGAAGCTCCCTGTGGGATGGGACCTTCTCCTGCTCGCCGCTGAGAGCGACCCCAACGGCTTCACCGACGCAGTCCGAACACAGGGTGATATAAACGCCCTGCTCATCCGTACCCACCTCGAATCCCACGGCGTAATCGCCTAGAAAGATCTCGAGCTCACCGTCTTCCCCAAGCCTGGCGATAGCCTCGGCAATCTCCTGCCAGCGTTTCATCATCGTATCTCCGACCGGATCCTCCACCAGACAGACTATGGCCAGAATCGACCCGACGCGCCACCCTTTTCAAGCGCCCGCCGGTTCGGCCCCGGACCGCGCACCGAAGCGCCCGGCGCGGCCAAAGCCGATCCGGGCGCCCGGCACGGAAAAACGGGACCGCCGACTATCCTTAAGGCAGGGCCGCGATCCAGGACCCGTCCTGGAGCCACACTTTACGCAGCTCGGCCATGTACCCCATGCCCTCCAGGGCCTCGAGATAGTTATCCAGCAGCGTCAGCAATTGCGGATCGCTGGCCGGCACCACGATACCGACCGGCTCGACCGTCATCGGCTTTTTGAGCGTCGTCAGGCCAGCGTCCGGATAGCGCAGCACGGACAGCACGCAGATTGGCATGTCCGCCACCAGCGCATCGACCTCGCCATCGATAACCTTTTTCACGCCTTCATCGTAATCCTTGATCTTGACGAGTCTCCCGTTGGGCAGGTTCTTTTCCACGAACTCCTGGCTCGTGGAGTTCTCAAGGGCAGCGAAACTAAAGCTCGCCTGATTGATGTCGTCGGCGTCCGTGGCGGCAGCCAGCGTGCTCGACTTCGTAAGCACGGATTTTCCGGACATCATGTAAGGCCCGGCGAAGGCAAACTTCGCGCTGCGCGCGGCAGTGATGCCCACGCCCGACATGACGATATCCACTTCGCCCTTTTCCAGTGTCTTCAGCAGGTCGCCGAAAGGCTTGTCGACGATCTTCAGTTTCACGCCCATGGCGGTCGAAAGCTGACGGGCCAGGTCAACCTCGAGGCCGATGAGTCCGCCCGTACGGCTGCGGGTATTGAACGGCGGCTGGTTGCCGGACATGCCGACGCGGATCTCGCCCCTCTCCAATATGCCGTCGAGGACCGGTGAGCCGGCGTAGGCGTTGCCCACCGCCATGACGGTCAGCGCGAGGGCGCCGACAGCGGAAAGAAGACGTTTCATAAAACGCATTGGTTATCTCCTGTGGGTTGGTTCTATACGAAAATCTGTCCATGGCCGACGGCAGGAGGATCTTCTGCTTGCGCGTACGCGCGGCTAAGCCCACCTGCCACGACGAGTTCTGTCGGTCTGCCGAGGCAGCGCCGGGAGACCCATTTCCGCGCCTCGCGCGGGTCGGGAGCGCGGTACTTTACCATGACCGGCACCGCGCAGCGCATCACCGGCGCCAAGGGCGCAGATGGGCCTGACCCGATCTTCGATGCTGGTCTCGCGCAGCAACCTTAGGTAGTTTTGCCTGCCATGAATGATCGGCAGCTACCGCGGGGTCTGGAACCGCATCCTCTGCACCCGACCGCCGCCGGCGTCGCGGCGGGATTACTGCTCTGGCTGCTCGGGTGCCTTTCGCTTTCCGCAGCCGCGTCCGACACGGAGCCGCCGCTGAGTGCCCGGACCCCGCTGATCGACGCGGCGGCGCGCGCGGAAATCGACGGATACGCCCGTCTGGACCAGGTCATGACGCGGGCCGCCGACATCCCGGAAGTATTCGATCCCGGCGTGTACGCCGCCGGTACAACGCCCGCGGACCTGAGGAGCCAGTTACTGCGGCACATACTGTGGCTGCAGGGTCAGGCGTCGGCCCACCTGGCCATGATCGAATCCCTGCCCTTCCGATTCGCCGAAGTGACGACTCGTGAACCTTACCGGCAAGCCTTCATCGAGCATTACCGTGCTTCAGGTCCAGAGCGATACCGGATGGTCCAGTCTATCTACCAGGAGGAGATCTCGGTAGCCGAGCACCGGGTTGCATTCGTGGATTGGCTTGCCGCGGGCGGCATCCGGCCCACCGAGGCAGGTTTCACTTTCAGCTCCGAGGCCGACGCGCAGCATTATCGAGACGTGATCTCCGAGATAAACCGTTCCTCCGGCGAGCAGGACCGCCGTATCGCCACCTATTACGCATGGGAAATCGAACAGAAGAAGGCCCTTCGTCGATTCCGGGACCAGCTTTGAGACCTCCGGATCCGCCCGCACTGTTGAACCGACGTTGCGAAGCATCAGATCGCTTTCCCGGCATGTTTCATAAGCACCCGGCAATGGGGGGTTGAGCCGTGCTGTTTGGCCGCTCCTCGGATATCACCCGTCTCCGCCATCAGGAGCCGACGGTCGCCCAGGCGATCATCACACTGCAACGCCGCGCCTACCGGCCGGAGGCCGATTTGCTTGATTTCCCGGGGCTGCCGCCCCTGAAGGAAACGCCGGCCGACATCATGGCCAGCGACGAAATATTTTATGGCCTCACGACCCAGAGTCGCCTGATAGCGCTGGCGGCTACCGAGGCATGCCCTGTAGGCACGGTGATCACCCGGCTCTGCGTGGTCCCCGGGCATGTCCGGCGGGGGCACGCTGCCCGGCTGGTACGTTATGTCATCGAGCAAAACCGGGGACCCGTCCAAGTGACCACGGCAGCGGGCAACTACCCGGCGATCGCGCTGTACGAGAAGTGCGGCTTCGTCATTCAAGAAAGACACCATTCCTCCGAGGGGCTGGAGCTCGTGACCTTGAGGCGACCTGGAACCGGGACCCGCGGGGATGCCTGAATCGGGCGAGGCCTCACGTCGGCTCGCCGGTCGCAGCGAGGACCGAGTGCGGCATGTCCCACGTGGGGGCAGCGAGGATGGACACGGCCAGGATCGACTAAAGGGAGCGGTCATTACCGCCACAATCGCCGCACTGCCCCTGTTCGCGTGGTCGGCGGCCGCGGAGTCCGACCGTTGGACCTTCGGTGTTTCGGGCACTGGCGTTTATCAGGCCGGGGCATTCGACGACACGGCAGGCGCCACCGGCCAGAATATTGGCGACACGTCGCGGGGGTCTCTGGCCATCGATCTCGACGGCACATTGCGGACGAGCGATCACGGCCGGCTGCATGCGGCAGCCAGTTTCGCCGAGGGCAACGGGCTGGACGGAACGGGCGGCGTCAGTGTCCGGGTCAATGCGGACGATCTCGAAGACGATCTGCAGGACATCAACGGGCGCGGCCGTGATTATCTTCGCGAGGCCTGGTACGGCCACGGTTTTGATCTGGGAGGGCGTCGACACCTGGACGTGACGGGCGGAATCATCGACGCGACCCGATATATCGACACCAACCGGGTAGCCAACGACGAGAATCGGCAATTCATGAACGAGGTCTTCGTTAATCGTTGCTTCCTGCCCTCCTACGACCCCGGTATCGCCGTGTCACTCATGGGTCAGGAGTGGACCGCCCATGGTGTCTGGATGAATACCCGGGCCGAGTCAGCGACCGGCGGCTACCAGGGTTTCGATTTTTTCGCCGTAGACCTGGAGACGCGTTACCGATTGTCGGGTGACGAGGGAAACCTGCGATGGATCCTGCTGACCACCAGCGACTCGTTCGGCACCGATAAATCGGCCGTCCATGGTGGCGGCATCTCGGCTGACCAGGAATTCGGCGATTACGTGCTCGCGTTTGCGCGGATGGGGATCTTCTCGGACGAGCCATCGGTCCTGGTACACAAAGCTCTTTATTCGGGGGGGCTGCAGCTGTCCGGCGGCGCCTTTGGCCACCCCCGGTGGGTTGTCGGTGTGGGCTACGCTTTTCTTGACGGCGTCGGAGACTCGCCGGGCGATGTCCTGGATACCCGCGTCTGGGAAGGTTACGCCCGTTGGAATCCCCGTCGGCGTTTCGGTCTCAGCCTGGACGTCCAGCACGTGTCCGACAGCGTCCGCCAGGACGCTGACCCGGAGCTATGGGCCATTGGTGTGCGCCTCTTTTACGTGCATTGACGTGGTCGAATCCGGCTGTGCCGCTGCCTGCCCGGGTGTGGTCGTTCAGCGCCAGATCGACATCGGTGGAGTCCGGATATCAGCGATCGAGGGCTTCATCCGGTGGGACAGGCGCGATTCCAGCATCGAGCAGCTTCCATCGAATCGTTCTCCGCAAGAACGACATGCGGGCAATCGTTCCCTTTTCGTCCGCCAGGGTGAAGGTATGGGTTTCCGGCTCCCAGCTTGAGTACTCCAGCCGCGGCGCACGGACCGTGTGACCACGTCTTGATGCATCGAACTGCAGCACCTGACAGGCAAATGGGAAGTTGGGTCGCTGTGTGTATCTGGGCCTCAGCCAGACGACGTCGGTTTTTTCCATGACTCGCTCTTCAACGGGTGGCCGTATTGTTGTGCTTGTTTGTCCCGCGGGCGGTTTTTCAAAATACTACGGGATTTTTATTGCAGTTTGTCAAAAACATCGACTTCACTACGCATTTAGTGACTGATCGAGGCAGATACACAGTACTTATGTAAAAAAGAATCCCTTGTGTACCTCCGGAGACCGCGGATACCCGCCTCTGACACGACTGTTCCTGCGGCTGACCCTGCTTCACCAACCGGTCCGGCAAACAACCGGGGAGCGGTCCAGAAACCCCTCCCCGGTCGAATCTCAGACGCCAGCAATGTCTCTCAGTGAAGAGAGATCATCCTTGCTGTCAAATCGTTCGCTCAGCCTTCGCCGCCACCTCCCTTGGTGGCCCTGACGACGGTTTCTGCTTCCACCGTGTTGTTATCCAGGTTGACGTCGAATTCCGCCTCCGCGGTTGCCGTCCATTCGATGGTGGTCGCCTCGTCCATGCTGAAGAAGAACACGAAGCTTGCGCTGCGACCCGCGCGGAGCAGAATCACCTCGGCTTCCTCGAAGATCGGATCTTCAGTCACAACCCCATCCACGACTCTGAGCATGGCGACCGTTTCGGCGCCGTCCGCGCCTTCGTACTCGCCTATCACCATCAGGCTGACGTCGGCATCCGCCGGGCCGGCGTTGGAAACCGTCACCGTGCCTTCCCGCCCTTCGGTGTCGGCGACCATACGCACGGGCACCTGCAGCCCGGACACGTCGCTGATGGACACGTCGTAGAAGGTATCCGCGGCCTCATCGCAAACCCGAGCCGTCTCGTACTCACCCGGCACCGGCCAGTTGTGCATGTACTGGATGACCGCTCTGGCGTCGTCGGCCTCCTGGGCGAATCCGCCGATGTCTCCGTTGGTAAAGCCTTCCGCGTCCTCAAAGACTCGGGTCGTGATCGGTCCTTCCCCGATGTAAAACACCTTCGATCCCAGCGGCTCCTCATACAGATACTCGAACCAGCCCGCCTGAGGCTCATCGCCCGGGATATAAGGACGATCTGGCAGAGCCCCGAAGGTCGTGGGCCGGTGGTAAGAAAATGCGCTGTAATCCAGGAAGCACTGCTGTACCGGCCTGACAACGCCCATCACCTCCTGGGTGACCATAATGCAGTTCCGACCCAGGAAAGACCCGTCTTCCTGCGTAAGACCCATGGTCTCGTTCAGGTAAGCAATCAGATCAACGGTCACCTTGCCCGCCTTGTCCGAGGCCGCGCCAAGCGCACGGGCGGCCATGTCCATCGGATCCCAGGTCAACGGGACGCTGCCCCCGAGAGTGCCTTCTTTCATCAGTTCCCGATATATAGCCAGGCTCTGCAGCGGGGAGTCCACTGTCCCTGACACGACGCCCAGGTCGGTGAGGCTACTGTAGACAGGTCGTCCCGCCGCATCGAGATCGAGACAGCCTGAGGTACTCAGGTTAATGATCACTTCCTCGAGCTGGGACGCGAACACCTCGTCCGACGAGCGCGCCTCGTTGATCCGCCCAAAATCGACCTCCTGTGTGTAAATGGCGTATTCCGCAATCACGCCGCACGTCTCCGGGTCGACGGGCACCAGGCATTTGCCCTCATGCTCGCCCTCGGGCACGGTTTCGCAGTCGTCCCAGGGCGCTTCTGCGACGGGCTGCAGACAAGAAACGCCTTCATCGAACTCCTTCAGGATCGGGACACCACCGGCGTCCCGGTACACGATGAAAAGATCCCCGTAGTCCGGGACCTCCGTGGGCGGGTCCTCTCCCGGCCCCTTATCCGGCGGTCTTACTGCCAGCGTGTTTCCGCTGAATATCAGCATGCCCACCAGGGCGGCGGCTGCCGAAAAGATTATCGTCCGATTTCTCATCACATCCTCCTAGCGGTCCCCCGGACCGTCATGCAGCCGATCGGACGAACCTCGACTCCCCCCCGACTCGCGCAACTGGATTCAGAGGAGACCGTTCTCGACAAAGATCGGCGCGAGCGAACGACTGCAAAAACGCCAGGTCTGTCAACCCGCCTCAGCATGAAGGCCTGCTTTCCTGGTGGCCCCAGGCGGCCGGCTCCCCCGGTGGCGTACTCGCCCCCCGAAGGTCCTCGGCCTGAAAGAGAAACCCCCACACATCGCCGGGACCTACTATTTGTCTAGTTGTTGCCTGCTCTACCCTCTATGAGGTATTTGCTGTATTGACGGACGCGCGTAAGGACTTGCCCCACAAAGGCGTTACGCGCTGCCGTCTTGTTAACGCCCGCGCTCGCCTGTAGAAGGTGTCTTCAGCAGCTTGGCTGAGGCGGGGATCCTCAGCGAGTCGACATCAGGATGAATGACAGGAATAAACGTCGATGAGAATGTCATTGGAAAATCTGAATGCGATTCGGACCTGGGCGATCCGCAACCAGGACGCAATTCCAGATCTGACGCTCAGGCTCATTTTCGCAACCGACCTGGCGAAATCCGTGATCGAACAGGAAGCGGCGCCAGATCCACAGCGCGTTATCGAAATCGGTTACGACATCGCCAACCTGATGTGGCGGATACGCGCTTCGTGTGTCGCCGAGAGCCCTGCGGCCGACGGCCGAGGGGGAAGTCTCCTGGCCGCAGGCACGCGCTTGATCCTGGATGCCATCCGCCGCGGCATGACCGAGAGGGCTGAGATCACCGAATACATCGAGCACAATATCGGGAAAACGGTTTACGTGGCCGAAGTCGCCGGCCGTGACACGGATCTGGATATGCCGGAATTCGGATTCCGGCCGATCGCCGTCACCCGCGAGGATCGGGCCTATGTTTTCGAAGACACCAGCGAGACGCCCTGCCGGACGTCCCGAATCAAGAGCCTCGCCTCGTCTATCAGCAAGGCCCGGCAGTCGAAGTAGCCAACCCGACGGTCGGCCTGCGGACACGGCGGATCCATCACCGGGGTCGCCGATTCCCGCTCACCTGCAAATGGAAAAAGCGATAGATGGTGCCCGGGGCGGGAGTCGAACCCACACAGGATTTCTCCTAGCGGATTTTAAGTCCGCTGCGTCTACCAGTTCCGCCACCCGGGCCAGGGAGTGAACACAAAGCTTACTCGACGCCAAGGGCTGTCGCCACGGCATCGATACACGCAAAGGGGACCTGTTTTACGTTTTTCCCGGCACGCTCTGCGGGTAATATGAACAGGACCCTCCACTCTGGAGTCATGACATGCGATTTCCGTTCGCCACAGTGCTCTTCTCGTTTACCTTGGGTTTCACTGCCACCGCCGCCGAGTTGCCGTTTCTCAAGCCCACGGTTTCCTATACCGGTGAGCGGGTTATCCAGTCTCCCGAGGGCGAGTTCATCCAGCGTGTTTTCTGGACCCCCGACAAGGTTCGTACCGAGACCGACATGCCCGGGATGGCGATGATCAATATCGTCCGGGAGGACCTTGGCGTGATGTGGATACTGCCCAAGGGTGGTGGCATGTGCCTGGAACAGACGCTGGTCGATAACGACGCCATGTCGCTGGCGCCCGGATCGGAAGCCTACGATCCGGAGGATATGGAGTTTGAGAAACTGGGGACCGAAACGATAGACGGGCGGACCGTCACCAAGTACGAAGTCAAGTCTGCGGACGAGACCGGGGTCAACCGTGCCCTTTTCTGGGTGACCGAAGAGAACATCCCGGTACGCATGGAGGTGGCCCCGGCGGCCGGTAACGGCGCCCAGAACATTCTGATCATCCTCCGAGACCTTGAAATCGGTCCCCAGGCGGCCGACCTGTTCGAGGCGGGAATGGAATGCAGGCCCATGCCGGCGATGCCTGGCGGCATGCCGCCCCCGGGGAACTGACGCGGAATCGCGGGAAGTCGAAAAGAGCTGGAGGCTAGGACCGGAATCGAACCGGTGTACGCGGCTTTGCAGGCCGCTGCATCACCACTCTGCCACCTAGCCCGGAGATGCTTCGGTCGAGATTCTATACCAAGGCGCCGCTTCTTGCAGCGCGTCATGTGGCCATGCTGGAGGGCGTCAGACGAGGGGCGGCTCCCCGCCCGGCACCGGCATCTGCAGCGCGTCAATCTCGGTTCGGAATTCCTCTACCGTCTCGGCCGCCTCTCGGGTGTCCTCGAAGCGGGCGATATTGAAAAGGGCGTCGCCCTCGTGCGCCAGCGGAAGTTGTGAACGGCCGATGACCAAACCCCCGAAGGGGGCGTTGACCTCGAACTCTGTCTCACCGAAAGCGTCCCCGATGACCGCCAGCACCTGACCCTGGCGGACGCGATCGCCGGGATTCACGTGCGCCCTGAGGATACCGCTCCCCGGCGCCCTCACCCAGCTCGTTCCGCTGGCGACAACCGGCTCGAGACGGGCTCCACCTTTTCGCACGCCGCGTAGCATGCCTAACTCTCGCATGACGTTGACGACGCCTTTGAGGCCACCGCGAATAGCCCTTTCGTCGAATCGCAGGGCTTCTCCGGCCTCGTAGAGGAGCATTGGGATGCCGTACTCGGCCGCATACTCCCGGAGCGAGCCATCCCGCACGTTGGCGTTTATCAAAACGGGGACCTCGAAGGACCGGGCCAGCGCCAGGGTCTGCTCGTCCTCCAGGTTGGCACGTATCTGCGGCAGATTCCGCCGGTGGATTGCGCCGGTATGAATGTCGATTCCGCAATCGGCATGCTGCACGATTTCCGTCCCGAACAGATTTGCCAGCCGGGCCGCAATGGAGCCCTTCCCGCTGCCCGGGAACGATCGGTTCAGGTCCCTGCGGTCCGGCAGATAGCGCGATAAGTCGAGGAAGCCGTGGACGTTGACGATGGGCACTGCCAGCAGGGCGCCACGCAGTGACTTCAGCCCTTTCAGTCTCAATAACCGGCGGATGATTTCTACGCCATTGAGCTCGTCTCCGTGAACAGCAGCGCAGACAAAAAGCGTGGGCCCGGGGCGGTTGCCATTCACCACATGGACCGGCATCGTGAGGGGTGCACGGGTATATAGCTGGGCCACCGGAAGATCGATAGTACGGCGGTTCCCGGGGGGCACCTGGACGCCCCCGATCTCGATGGTCTTCCCGGTGACCGCCCGTCGCCTGACCTGTGCCATGGGATCAGCCGGAGCCCCGGGTGCGGGTCCGGCCCTCTCGGGCATTCTTCTCCAGGAACTGGATGATCATGCCGGCCACGTCCTTGCCGGTGGTGGTTTCGATGCCTTCCAGGCCCGGCGAGGAATTCACCTCCAGCACGACCGGACCATGGTTGGAACGAACGATGTCCACGCCGGCCACATTGAGTCCCATGATCTTGGCGGAGCGTACCGCGGTTAGCCGTTCTTCGGGCGTGAGCCGCACCAGTTCGGCCTTGCCGCCACGATGCAGGTTGGAGCGGAACTCGCCCTCCGGCGCCTGCCGTTTCATGGCAGCAACCACCTTCTCGCCGACCACGAATGCGCGCATATCTGCGCCGCCTGCCTCGGCGATGAATTCCTGTAGCAGGAAATTTGCGCGCAGGCCCCGAAATGCGTCGATGACACTCTCTGCCGCCTTTTTGTTCTCCGCCAGCACGACGCCCTTGCCCTGGGTGCCTTCCAGCAGTTTCAGTATGACGGGGGCGCCGCCCACGAGTTTGAGCAAGTCGTCCGTGTCGTCGGGGGAGTGGGCAAACCCCGTCACAGGCAGGCCGATCCCGCGGCGGGCGAGCAGCTGCATCGACCTGAGCTTGTCCCTGGAACGGGTGATGGCCACCGACTCGTTGAGAGAATAGACCCCCATCATTTCGAACTGCCGGACGACGGCGGTGCCGTAGAAGGTGACGGAGGCGCCGATTCGGGGGATCACCGCGTCGAAGCCTTCCAGGGGCTCACCCTTGTAGTGCACTGCCGGCTTATGGGTGGCGATGTTCATATAGCAGCGCAGGTGATCGATCACTTTCACTTCGTGCCCGCGTTCCTGGCCGGCCTCGACCATCCGCCGAGTCGAGTAAAGCGCTCGATTCCGGGAAAGAATGCCAATTTTCATACGGTCCCCTTTTTCTTTTTCTTCCCTGCTCCCGGCGGGCGTTTGCCGATCATATACGATCGATCGCTGTCCACGAGCAGCCTGCCTTTCAGCGCCGAGCGGCCCAGAAGCATCCTGAAACGCATCGTGTCTCGGCTGGTCAACGTCATTTCGATGGGCCATTCGCTGTCACCCAGCCTGATCGGCGTCCGGATGACATAGCGCTCCTCCGTATGCCCGCCAGAATCGGTCACGGGTCGTTTGTCGATGACGTCGGCCACGCAGTAGATCTCCGGACTCAGCCGCCGCTGGACCGGGTGCATTCCGAAACGCACCTTGAGCCTGCCGCCTTCCCGGAATGTCTCCAACTTGAAGGCGTGCAGCGCCGACGTACGGGCGCCGGTATCGACCTTGGCCTTGACGGCGTCAATACCGAGTTCCGGCAGCGCCACCCATTCCCGCCAGCCCACGGTGAGCTTTTCAGCCGGGTCCCTCATCAGCCGGGACCGATCCGGCGATTTTCCATTTTCATAGACAGTCCCCCGGTCCTGGCGAAAGACGCCCAGAATACACGGGACACAGCCGGATCACGAGCGCAAATCCTCCGGTTCTCTCTTCCTGGAAAGATGTGCAGAACGCCGTCCAGTAGGGATCGGGTTCCGCCTCGAATCGAGATTGACGTAACATCGGGGCCGGCACCAGTAAAGGACAACGGCAAGTGCGGATATCGGTCTACCGCCGCTGGATGATCATACTCGTCGCCCTCTGCGGCACCGCCTGCGGCACGGGCGGCGATGACGCGGTCACGCCCCGAGCCGGGGGTGAGCCCGAAATGGAGGTGCTGCACCGGGGCAACGGCTCGGAACCCAAGACGCTCGACCTGGTGCACGTGCACGAGACGGTCGGCGCCACGCTCCTCTACGAACTGTACGAGGGCCTGCTGAGTTCCGATGCAGATGCTCGGCTTCGCCCCGGCGTGGCATCCCGATGGGACGTCAGTGACGACGGTCTGACCTACACCTTCCATCTCCGACCGGACAGTCGCTGGTCCAATGGAGATCAGGTGGTGGCCGAGGATTTCGTCGCCAGCCTGCGACGGTACGTGGATCCAACAGAAGCCTCCGAGAACGGCCAGTTTTTCTATCCCCTCAAGAACGCCCGCGCCATCCTCAACGGCGACTTGCCCGTCGACCAGCTGGGAGTCTTCGCGATTGACCACGCCACGCTCCGGGTTGAGCTCGAGCGCCCGACCCCGTGGCTGCTGCAGATGTTCGCCACTCGGCTGGGCAACCCGATCCATCGAGCAAGCTTTGCCGAGCACGGACGTCGCTTCGCCCGGCCCGGCACCCTGGTGAGTAATGGTCCATATGTCCTCTCCGAATGGGTCGTCCAGTCCCATATCCGACTGGAGCGCAATCCCTACTACTGGAACCCGGAGTCAGTGAAAATCGACCGGGTCTACTTCTACCCGACGGAAGACATCTCATCGGAATTCAAACGCTATCGGGCGGGCGAGCTCCATTACACGCGGGAAATCCCCAAACAGCAGATCAGATGGATCCGGGAGAACCTGGCCGACGACCATCGATCGGGCCCCTACATGGGCGTGTTCTTCCTGCCCATGGACACCACCGAACCCCCATTCGACGACGTCCGGATCCGCAAGGCGCTTTCCATGACGGTGGATCGACATATCGTGGCGGAGAAGGTCGCCGGCGCCGGCGAGCAGGCTGCCACGGGCCTGGTGCCGGTCTACGTCAGCGACTACCGGTCAGCAGCCTACGAGTGGCTGGACTGGTCAATGGAAGATCGCATCGCGGAGGCAAAGCGGCTGTACGCCGAGGCCGGATACGGACCCGGCAATCCGCTCACCTTCACCATCCACTACAACACCAGCCAGAACAACAAGCGCATCGTTCTGGCGACCGCCGCCATGTGGAAGCAGGTGCTGGGTGCACGGGTTTCGATTCTCAACCAGGAATGGAAGGTGTTCCTGCAGACGCGGAAATTCGCCGGTCAGTGGGACATGATTCGGATGGGCTGGATTGCCGGGTGGGACGATCCCTACTCGTTCCTCGAGGTGATGATTTCAGGCAGTGACTTCAACGACACGGGCTGGGGCGACCCGGAGTACGACCGGATGCTGACTCGGGCCAACGAGGTCGTTGACCCGGCCGAGCGCGCCCGGATTCTGGCGGAAGCCGAGGCCAGGATGCTCGATCAGTACCCCATCATTCCGTTGTTCTACTACGCCACCAACCGCCTGGTTCGCCCTGAGGTTGCGGGTTACCGCGTCAACATTCTGGACCGGGATCCTTCCGTTCTTTATGCCCTGGGCCTGGCTCCCTGACATCGTCGAGGACAGCCCGAGATAGCGACTCCTTTCCGTCAGCCGCAACCCGGTCCTGCCCGCTTTCCTCGATACTCGATAACGACCTTTTTTGGACTTTTGTTTCATTACACAGTTTATCCACAGGATTCCCTCAGGTTTTGCTATTGCCAGGCGATTTCCTGATGGTAACTTGGTTGCACGGTTTCGAAAGTAGCTATTCGATGTAAACCGTACCTCAATTGGCTGAGGTCTGGGTCACACGCCAAGAGTGGCCAAACGCAGGCGGAATCCTGCACGCAGGTGGAGTCCGAAAGGACATCATCAGCGGCAAGCGGCCGGATGAATCAATCCGGACGCGACGCGGGCGGAAACCTACGGAACTCGTCAGAACGTTGCCGGAACGGCTGTGGCGGGGAGGACGTAGCCAGGCGTCCATAAATAACGGGAGCTTCGGTTCCCGCGCCGGTATCGGGTCAGACCCTGGACTTCGCGTCCAGACCTGGCTCGGGACCGAGTCGAGGCGGCTGCAGGCACAGGCGATTCATCTCGCTCGCATCTGCACCGAGCAGGCTGAACGGGGGATGAGGCGCGCCTCATCCCCTTTTTATTTGACCGGGCCTCTCCGCGCTGAATTTCAGAACTGGTAACTCAGGCGGAAATGTATGCCGTCATCCTGAATATCGTCGCCCTCTTCGTCGAAGTCCTTGAGCGCGTATCCCCAGTAGATCTCCCCGTGCCTTCCCGGCTTTGCGTCTCAGAAGACACCCACTCTGGAAGCCCATATGGATGCCGGTCCAGGCAGGGTGCCGATCCGACGACCCGCCTGTCCGTCTTGTCTTGACGGGGCCGGATCCGCCGAGTAGAGGAGTATTCATGACGAGGCTCACCAGACTATTTTCAGCGACCGCTGCTCTGTTGGCGCTGGCTTTTTCCGCGGCATGCACCTCACCTGACGCGACCAGTGAACCCGCGGCGCTACCAGAGGACATATCGCCCCTTGCCGGCACGGCTTGGCAACTCGTCAGAATAATGTCCATGGATGACCAGGTGTTCACGCCCGACGAACCCGATCGCTACACGCTGCAGTTTGAGCCCGACGGCGGCCTCAAGTTGCGAGCGGACTGCAATCGCGGCCAGGGCCGCTGGACCCTTACCGATCCCAGCGGGCTCAGGCTGGAAGCGCTGGCCACCACCCGCGCCATGTGTTCACCGGAATCCTTGCATGACCGCTATTTCAGCGACCTGGGCTATGTCCGCTCCTTCGTCATGGATGGTGGACATCTTTTCCTGGCGACCCTGGCGGACGGGGCAATCCTCGAATTCGAGCCCATGACGCCCTAGAGGTCATGCTCGCGGCTCGAACACAACCCGCGGGTCGGATGCCGGTTTGCTGTCGACGGGATCCGGCCAATTAAGGCGAACACGCGTCTGGGGCACCGCGCATGGCCATAGAACCCCTATGCCTGACCGACCTGTTGACCTGCAGCCGCCGACAGGTCCTCGAGATTCAGGTGGGCGCGTCAGCCTTCCACAGCGGGCTGGCCATGCGCTCACCGAAATCGGGAAACATCAGATTGAATGCGACGCTGACGCGCGTGACCTC
>Ga0209536_100000228_pt1 | contig 88455 bp, 85 predicted proteins | sample DeeMarSeWOR28_12_FD_187461 | JGI IMG/M metagenome (GOLD analysis project Ga0209536, IMG submission 187461) | Marine sediment microbial communities from White Oak River estuary, North Carolina - WOR-2-8_12 (SPAdes) (version 2) | ecosystem: Environmental > Aquatic > Marine > Intertidal zone >... | reverse complement strand
TTTTCTAGAGCCAGACCACTGTAACCCGATTCATCTAGACCCATTGTTCATCCTCACCATCGAGTTCGAACTCAACGATGTTATCTGAGTCATAAAGCCTTCGTCATTAGAGAAATCCAGTCACTATGAGAGCACCAAACAAGATGAAGATGAATCCTACTACTTTCTTCACAGTCTGAATTGGAATTCGCGTAGCTACACGGTCTCCCGCCCATGCACCCAAAGCATTCACAATGAGGAATCCAATTATCGATCCTACGAAGACAATGATTGCAAATGGACTTTGGGTTGCTAGAGCAAGAATCGTAATTTGGCTTTTGTCGCCTAATTCAGACATTAGTACTAGTGAAAACATGCCGAATAAGGTTCCAGGATTGTCACAAGTGTCTGGAACTTCTGAATTCGATGTTGCTAGAGTATAGATTCCGAGTATAATGAAGAGAATTGCCGAAATGTTGGTTATTAGTTCGAGTGGAAGAGTGGTTGAGAGAATATACCCAATAATGATAGCAATCACTGATGATGTTGCAAGAGCAATCATTGTGGCAAGAAGTACAAGCCAGGGACGTCTATATTGTGCACTCAAGCACATAGTTGTGAGCATTGTTTTGTCCCCAAGCTCCATCAGTAAGACTAGACCAGCCGATGATATCAAGGTCTGAATAGGCATGATAGATGATTTCCTGTTGAGGTAGATTTAGTCTTTGGCATGTGCATAAGAAAAACTGGTGCGGGAGGTGGGGTTCGAACCCACGAACTCCTACGAGAGTGGATGTCTTATCCACTTGACCCCATGTCTTTGTGCGATCTTAAGTCCACCGCCTTTGACCTGGCTTGGCTACTCCCGCTTGTCAGGTCAGACAGGAACAATTCCACTCTTTTTGTAGGAACTCACCGCATTTTTCCTTGCCAGCGTTCCGACTCTTCAACTCTTTGGTATTGAGGTGAAAAGTGGTGGGCCGCGCCGGATTTGAACCAGCGACCTTCTCGGTGTAAACGAGACATCATAGCCGGGCTAGACTAGCGGCCCTGAACAAGTGGCTCTGGACATTCCAATAAAAAGTTGCTTACATGTGAACTGCAGCAACATGGACCTCTTGACGTGTTTCATCGAGACAGATCTCGAGGATTCGCTCATATCCCATCTGGAAAATGGTGTTCTTGACCATCTCAATCGTTCCTTCATCATCGTGAGCACATTTGAAGGCAGCCAACATGCGTCCTTTCTCTCTGAGGAGTGGCGTAAATCTCTCTATGAGTTTCAGTGTTCCTTCAGGACTTGTTGTAACGTCCACAAGCAGGAGATCAAGTGTACTTGGAGTAGCTACTACTGTTGGATCTATATCAAAAGCATCTTCAATAAGCACTGAAATCTGAGAGTGCTCTTCTGTTATTCTGTGTAGGTCCTCAGCAAACCGCTCCGAAACCTCAATACCAACTGCATTTGCTCCTTTATTAGCCAAATATAACAGAAAACCTCCTGCAGAACTACCAATATCGAGAGCCAGACATGGCTGGCAAACCATATCTCCTCCGAGTCTTTCATCGATTTCGCTCAGTTTCTTATAACCAAGAGGAAAATCAGCATCATCACTCAAGACTTTGATTATATCTTTCTCGGAAACCTGTTTTGAGGGCTTACAAGTTTCCCCATTTACGGTGACCAGTCCATCTTTGATAGCTCGTTTTGCAGCCTGACGTGAAGAGAACTTTTCTGTTTCTACTAGCCATACATCAAGCCTTGGCATTTTGCTTCTCCTCAAGTTCTTTGGGTATGAACAAATGCATAGGAACTCCTCTAAGACGAGGACCAATTGCAGCTAGTATACCGGATGCACGAGTGCTCCTCTTACATCTCAACGAAAACTCAAATTTTCCAAGTTGTTCGATCTCATAGATGTCTTCCCTATGTCCAACTTTCTTCAGAGAAGACTCAATCTGTGTACGATTGGCGCCAAACACTAAGAGTCTTTCATGGTCATCTTTGAGCCAGGATGCCATTCTTGACAGTGTTTCCCGATCAAATTCAGCCTCGAGTTTACTATTGTATAGATCTATACTTGTCAGTCTTACATTGACAGGAAGGTAATCCACAAGCAAGAATGCCTCAGCAACAGTCCTCAGAGGTCCAGCTAGACTGAGTTGCTCACGTAACTTGTGAAGAGGAATTAGGGCATCCATTCGTGGAGAGTCTATAACTCCAATGTCAACATAGAGACCGTATCCAACCTTTCCAACATCCAATAGGCGTCCAGGATATGCTGTATTGGGAGTCACACTTTCAGAGGAAAATGTGTGTCCATACTCCTTGGCAAGAGCATTACTGACAAACTCTTTGTCCTCGCCTTCAATATTCACCACAATTCGTTCCTTTTTGTCAGTACCCACACTGATCAATTGTGCATCGAGTTCTGTGATCATCGTGGAGATTTCAGACCTGATTATTTCAAGCAGTCTTCCTCGATATGCCCCATATGCTTTCGAGAGTAACACGATTTTCAATCTTGAGCCTCTGAGGTGAGTCAAGGGATATGTGCTAAGTACCTTTTGTAGCTGAGGAAGAGAAGGAGAGAATTAGGAAGAAGCCTCTAAATCAGCTTTTAGCTCTTCGACTCGCTTTCTCAGGAAAGAGATGGCCCTTTCATTATCGACAAATTCGAGTTGACCGTTGCATGTGGGACATCGGAAGGAGAGATTCATTGCCTCTTCAAAGGGTACAGGCGAAGAGTCACGGTTGACACAAGTGTAGAGATCGTTGTTGCTTTCATGCTCTAATCTCTGTTCAAGCAGGTTGAGGACCATTCGTTTCTTTCTGTTGACTAGGGCTTGTGCTTTCTTGGGGTCAATCTTCCAGTAATATAGGAACCACCCAGTATTTGCATCCCTGATTCGTCTATATGATGCAAGATGATTATCATGGAGTTTATACAGAATTCTTCGGACAATGTTCAGCTTGAGGTCTGTCTTGGTAGCTATTTCTTCGTCAGTGGTTTCTTCTGCATTGACCAGAACAGTCGATACATCAACCCCTTCTTTCCCTGCAATTTCCTCGACAACAAGTCGGAAGAGGTCGTGATTGAAGTTAGTATGCACCATTGACGAATTCACCCAAGTATGTAGTAGATGGATAGTTGGCTAGTCGATTGATCTTTCTTTATAATAGCGAAAACATCCGCAGTGGAAATTTACACCTGTAGTATTATACGACTAAATAGTATATAAGAGCTGTTCTTAGACTCATTGGGTTCGAACGCCAAAATCGGTATTCAGTTTCCTTCAGCATCCTCTTGGCGCGCTTTCTGTGACTTCTTTTTCTTCACTATCACTCTGTCACCAAGGGTTGGACCAGTCCCAGAAGCTCCCCTACTTGCCTTTATTGGTACTGTCCCCACAGCTTCTAAAAGTGATATATCAAGCTCTCTTTCGAGACCTCTGATTGTCTTCCCAGTCGGTTTCAATCGACCCGATTCAATGGATTGAAGGGTTGATATTCGCTCTCCAATCTTCTGAGCAAGATCTTCTTGGGATAGGTTCTTCTTCTGTCTTGCACTTCGGATGATTTTTGCATAGTCCTCAATCAATTCCATATCATCAAGGAGTACGCCACTGGATTTTGGTTTGGGTACCGGTCTTGATGGAGTCACTTTTTGGGGTCGAGTAGTTGTAGGTCTTTCAGGACCCCCAACCCAAGATGGTTTTGTTCGTGGTGTAGATGAACCGCGCGTTCCTGAGGATGTTGTCGTTCCTCCAAACTTGGCCGCACATTGAGGACATACAAGCATCGAGGCACCTTCAATGACTACGTTACGACCACGGCCTTTCATTCCTCTACCGCATAGCTCACAACTAGGCACTGGAAAATCCCTCTTTGTGTTATTGATTCTCGTGGTGCTGATAAAGATTACCGACTAGACATATTGGTGGTGGGTGAAAATCTGATGGTAATATCACGGTTTTACGATGTTGTGTCTGCTCCGACAAAGGAATCCTTAAAACATCTACAGTTGATGAGGTCCTGAGGTACCATCTATTGCCAGGGACTACAGATGCCAAAGACGACGGTAGTGTTGATGACTCAACATACTCGCAGAGCTATACACGGCATCTAGAGCGCAGGCTTCGTGCGCTTGAAACTGAAAAACAGATTCTTCAAGCTGAACGTAGTAGGCTTGAGAAAGAAACTCAAACTCTGAGAACAGAGCTTGAAAAATTAAGACAGTCCCCATTGATTACAGCCACAATCACAGAGATGCTTGAGGATGGTAGGGCTATTGTAAAAAGCTCTACTGGACCGAACTTCGTTGTTCATGTTTCATCCTCAATTCCTAAGGATAAGCTTCAACCAGGAGCAATGGTGGCACTTAATCAAAGATCTTTTGCAATCACTCAAGAACTGCCCCCATCTCGCGATCCAATAATCCGTGCTATGGAGATTGAAGAAGCTCCCACAGTGTCGTACTTGGAAATTGGAGGACTCCATGATCAACTCAGAGAAATCAGAGAAACCGTGGAAGACCCATTACTCCATCCAGAGTTATTTGAGGAAGTCGGAATTGAACCCCCAAAGGGAGTTCTTCTCACTGGCCTTCCAGGTACAGGGAAGACCCTTTGCGCACGTGCGGTGGCTCATGAAACAAATGCTACTTTCATTAGAGTGATTGGTTCAGAGCTTGTCCAGAAATTCATTGGTGAAGGTGCAAGACTTGTCCGTGAGATCTTCATGTTGGCTAAAGAGAAGGCTCCAGCAATCATCTTTGTAGACGAGCTTGATGCGGTTGGTTCTCACAGGCTAGATATTGCTACCTCAGGTGATAGAGAAGTACAACGTACACTGATGCAACTACTAAGTGAGTTAGATGGTTTCGAAGCCAGAGGTCAGGTTGCAGTATTAGGTGCAACAAACCGTCCAGACATCTTAGACCCAGCACTATTGCGTCCTGGAAGATTTGATCGAATAATCGAGTTCCCACTCCCTGACGATGAGAGTAGGAAGGAGATATTCAAGATTCACACACGAGGAATGAACATAGAGTCTTCAGTTGACTACGACAGACTTTTTGCTGCAACTCAGGGTCGGACTGGTGCGGATATTAAGACCATATGTACTGAGGCAGGAATGTTTGCTATTCGTGACAAGAGGACCTGCGTAACTCAAGATGACTTTCGTAAGGCTATTGAGAAGGTACAGGCTAGAGCCTCTGGTGATCGAGCGCCTGGTAGCATATACTGCTAAGTGTGTTCAGTGATCTGTGAACTTGATGAGATATAGAGAGTTTCTTGGTTCAAAGAGTAGTGACATTCCAGATGATGTGCCACTCCCCTCAGGTTTTCATCTCGTAGGACATGTTGCCCTAGTACATCTAAATTTGAGAACGATGCAATATGCCAAACAGATTGGGGATTTGACCCTAGAATTTGACAAACGTGTGAAATCAGTTGCAGTTAGGACCGGACCTACTAGAGAGATTGCCAGACTGCCATCATACACTGTTGTATCAGGCGATTGTAATACAGTTACTACACACACAGAGAGGGGCGTTGATTTTAGATTGGATCCAGTCCGTTTCACGTTTTCAGGAGGAAACAAAGGAGAACGGATTCGGATGGCACAACTTGTCAGATTAGGAGAGAATGTTGTAGACATGTTCTCGTGTGTCGGTCAGTTCGCTTTGCATGTAGCAAAAGCAACCAAAGTTCAGGTCACTGCAATTGAAATCAATCCTGAGGCATATGAGTTTCTGATTGAAAACATCAAGCTGAACGGATTGGAAAGAAGGGTGACGGCCTTGTTAGGTGATTGTCGTGATGTACATCCTACAGGAGTGGCAAATCGAGTCATCATGGGATATCTACATGATACGGTATCATACCTACCAGCGGCTATTGAAACTCTGACTAAGGAAGGTGGCATTGTTCATATGCATATGTCAATTCCAGAGTCCGATGTGCACCAAGTCATCGAGAGAATAGATAGTGTTAGTGAGAATTACGGGTTTCAAACAAAAACTGATGTGCGGCAGATCAAAGATTACTCACCAGGAATCGAACATGTTGTTTTTGATATATCTCTGAAACGTAACAAAGCGTAATCGTTTTATCTACAGAAAAGAGGTCTTGAATCGTCAGAGAAGTGATACTATGGGTTTCAGAGGAATGTCGCCAAAACAAATGGCACGAATGATGAAGAAGATGGGTATCGAGCAAAAAGAGATTGATGGTGTTCGAGAAGTAATCATTCGTTTTGATGACAAAGAGTGGGTCATCTCTAATGCTCAGGTCACGATGATCAAGCAAGCAGGCAGTGAATCATTTCAGGTTTCTGGAACTAAGAATGAACGTGGATTGACAGGAAGCGCACCAGCCCATACTGATACTCCCGATGAAGTTGAAGTAGAAGAGGAAAAGATTGAGATTCCTATGGAAGATGCTGCATTGGTCGCTAGTAAGACAGGAGTGAGTATTGAAGTCGCTAAGAAGGCTCTCGAAGAAACGGAGGGTGATTTGGCAGCAGCCATTCTCAAACTCAGGCATTAGACAACTGTAATACAGATAATACGAGTCACTGATTCTCTTCTTGAGTAATCCAGTCTCGAACCATCTTTAATCGGACAAAGTCTTCTCGTTCCCGTTCTTCTAAAGCAAGCTTGACAAATCGTGCAGTTGCATCTAGGCGGGGAATAACCACTGTTTCAAGTGCAGAAACACGGCGTTTTGTTCTTTCAATCTCTAGAGCCAAGCGTTTCACAGTTGACTCTATCTCAGCCAGACGTACGATAGAGTTCAGAGCTTCTTTGAATTTCTCTCCCATAACATCAAACTTTGTACTGGAGTCAGCCAATGAGTATGGGAGTTCCGGAGACTTCTGTTCAACCGATAAAATCGGAACGCGAACACCCATCATCGATCTGGTGGATATGCTAAGGTTTGCTTCGAACTTACTGGCATATGCAAACTCTACAACTCGTGCAGGACCCATGACCATTTTGGCTTGTGTGAGTGCTGAGAAGGCCTCAGACAATGCTGTGTCAACCTTTTCTCTGGCCTCTTTGATTTCAGCTATCGCATTAAAGAACTCCATGATGAGAGAGTCTCTCTTCTCTCGTAGTAGATCATGGCCCCGTTCAGCAAGCCGCATACGATTCTTAAGGGCAAGGAGTTCCATGCGTGTGGTTTTTGTGCCAGGTAAGATTTTGCTCATGGTCATCACATTTTCTGGCTGGACGGGTGAAGGACACAGCTATTCTAAACTCTTACGTTTCAGACTAATAGAATGTGAATGCTAGTGCACTGATGACTATTCCAATCGCGCAGATGATCAACCAGTCACGCAGATACTTTGCGGTCAGTTGAGGTCTGTCACTGATCTGACCACTTGTGATGAAAGTGACTATGAATATGAACAGGAACGCAAAGGGGAGTGACACAGTTGTGTTGGTCAAAGGAACATCTGTAATCAAGATGATTCCTGCAAGGCCACCACAGATTAGAAGAGAGAGAATCATCAGCGAGTTCAGGATATGCTTTATTCGTTCTACATCCATTATGTGTATCTCCATGAATTTATCATCATAGCAGGATGGACTTCCAGCCAGTTAGTTCTCTCAAAAAGGTTGTGTCTTGATGACAGATTTTACCACACACTTTATATCCAATAAATGAACCCAAAAATTGTATTACAAGAACTACTTGTGATACCAACCTCTTGAGGTCCACAAAATGACGATTGCAATCCATGAGAGCGCACTGATTCGTCACTTTAACACTCGTAAGGAAGTCTTGCGAGCTTGGGAAGAGAAGATTGGTGCTAGGTTCTCACCATTTCGTGGTTTTAAGATGCCTGATAGTCGTCTATACATAGAGGACAGTGATTTTCTTGATTCAATTGTTGACCTGATTATCACAAATGAAAGGCATGTCTTCATCCGAGGACCGGTGGGTTCCGGTAAGAGTACTCTGATGTTGTTGGCCCTAAGAGACCTTCCTACTCTTGCAGACCGTAAAGGAAACAAGTTCATCACAGGATATGTAGGAATGACAGGTCTCTACGAGAAACAGATGGCATCAGCTATTGCAGATTCTCTACGGATAAAATACAGAAGATCATGGGAGTCGAGCCAGATTATTGATGCTGTTGCGAAGGAAAGTCTTCGAAGATATCTTGAGGAGAAAAGCCGTACTGCATTGTTCATTGAAGATGTTGCAGACAATCAAGAAGCGGCTTTTCACAAGTTGAGATTCCTGGCTGACTTGCCAACCGAAGAAATGATTGATGCATATTCGGGAGCGCTTGATGAGCCTATCTTCACACTAGTGATGTCTGGAACACTGATGTACTGGAATGCAATGCTTTCATTTCTACCACAGATAGCAGATCGAACTGAGCCGCTTGATGTGCCACCACTCAATGACGCAAAAGCCAGAGAGTTCATAGGTCGCCGGATTGCCTATGCACAAAACAAGATTGATAGTTTTGATTCAGAGAATTTCAGTATCTATCCGTTTTCTGAGAGTGCAGTGGAAGTCATTAATGGTGCAGCAAAGGGAAACCCACGAGACATACGTATGCTTGCACGTGGATGTCAACAAGTAGCAGCTGAGAACCTTAGGAATGCTGGTAGTCCAGATGTGACTAAGGATATCGCTGAACTTGTTTGTGAGGCATACGCTACTCTACTCAGGGAGGTTCAATGAAATGAGTCTACTTGGAAAATATCGAAAAGAAGCAGAAAAAGAGGACGACGAAACAAGGCCAAGGGCTGTAGTCAGAGAAACCGATTCTGAAATAAGACAGAGCGAGCTCTTATCATCCGTTCCTAACAAAGAACGTAAGAGTCCCATCGTTTCCTTCTCTATTCCGACCGATCTCAGAGCCTGCCTGAAAGCTATTCGAAAGACAAAGGCAATTAACCTGAGTATGTGGGTTGAGAAACAGCTCCGCGAAGCAGTGGCACAAGAGTTTCCACAGATAGCTGAGGAATTTCTCGAAGGTTGACTGTAATACCAGTATTAGATATTGGAATTACGTTACCGAGAACGAAATTCGGCATATTCTGTGATTCGAGATATACAGAGGGTTGCTAAAGAAGGATCATCATAGCATGGTATCCTATTCATTTCCAAGAGATCCTTTCCAGGTTTTCCAACATCTCCAGCGAGCCAGACTCCCACCACTGGTTTGTCTGAACTCGCAGATCGCACTCCTTCAAGTGTGCCAGCTGCATGTTCAGTCTGAGTCATTCCTGCAAAAGTAGGAACAGCGCATATGACCAATAGAGTATCAACATTCTTGTCATTCAGCAGCAACTCAGTAGCAACTTTGTATTCACGTCTGCCACCACTGGCGACAACATCGATTGGATTGTTCACAGAAGCCATGGGTGGTAGAACCTGGCGAAGTTCTTTTCTTGTATTTTCTTCAAGAACTGGAATTTCTAGTCCTATCTTTGAAGCTGCATCAGTCGCTAGAACTCCCGCACCGCCTGTATTACTAATAATACCAACACGTCGGCCCTTTGGAAGTGGCTGATAATCGAAGAGTTTGCAGACTTCGAACAATGTGTCAAGGGATGGTGCTGTGACACAACCAGCCTGACGAATCATTCCATCAAAGACCTTTGCAGAACCTGCAAGTGATCCTGTGTGTGATTGGGTAGCACGACCACCGGCCTCACTTTGACCTCCCTTTAGAACTACAACCGGTTTCTTTAGAGCGGCCTTATGTAGCGACTCAAAAAGTTCTCGACCTTCGTCCACACCCTCTATATATGCTGCAATGACTGTTGACTTTGAATCCTCCCGAAAGTAGTCGATGATTTCAACAAAACCTACATCTGCCGAATTGCCAATACTGGCAAACTTACTCATTCCTATTCTTTTTGATCGGGTTGTGTATATGGTCATTCCACCAAGAGCACCACTTTGAGAAACAAACGCAATGTTTCCTCTTTCAGGCATCATGGTGAATGTACCGTTGAAAAGCCGGCTGTTCGAAACCCCAACACAATTAGGACCGATGATACGTACTCCTGCCTCTTTCGCCGCTTGGACAAGAATCTCTTCCAATGCAGCACCTTCAGCTCCGGTTTCACTGAAACCCCCTGAGATGATAACTGCATTTCTTGCCCCGGCTTTCCTTACTTCTGACATCAGTGGAGCACAAAATTTCGCAGCCACTACAACTATCACAAGGTCAACAGGCTCCGGTAGGTCAGTCAAGCTTTTGTATGCAGTTACACCAAGGACACGGTCACGACTACGAGTTATAGGGTAGACCTCTATCTCTGATGCTAACAGGTTCATCATGATTGAGTTGCCCAGTTTTCGATAGTCGGCTGATGCTCCCACTAAGGCAACTCTGGCAGGATTGAAGAAAGGATCAATACTCTTCACAAGTTTCTCAGAACCTGTCATGAACTCACGGCAACGGCGAAGTCGATTTATGTCTGTCGAGTGACTTACAATAGATGTACTACTTGTAATACAAGCCTCTTTCCTTGAGAAGTGATCGCTGAAGCTTGAGTAATTTCCCTCGATTCATGCATTCTCTGTTTAGTTGTGTATCTATGATGTGGTCAGTTTCAGGACATCGCTTATGCACATTTCTTATCGACCGGGTTGTTGTGTCTATAATTTCTTGCTTCTTGTTAGTGCATAAGATATCAACTAATGAGGATACAGCAGATTCGTTATAGAAATTGCCAATCGCCATGATTGCCATTGTTGCCACACGAGTGTCATTTATCCTTGATGCCTTCTCTAGGACAAGCACTGACTCTATATCTCGGACTGCGATATGTGCCTTGATATGATTTAGAATCAAGTTGAACCCAGTAGATGACTGGGCGTTGTTGTACTGAGTTATCGATTCGTCGAGGAGTGAGTTGAGAGTAGGCAGGCCGTGTCTGCTTGCTAACTGACCAAGCCCATCCACATCTTGCTGAATCATTTTTGATAGTAAATCTCGGTATCCCAAATGTGAAGGACTAGGGTAGAGATCATCGATAGCCGGAAAAGACTCATCCGAATCAGCCACAGACGAATCTGGTTCCTGTATTACAGATAATACACGACTTAGAACCTCAGATGTAGTGTGAGTGCCTTTTACTCCGAAACTAGCTAGTGTTTGACGACCTAGCTCACAGTGCCATAGGGACTTGATATCGATGGTTGGTTCATCCTGTTTCAAACGAATTCGCTGAATCTTCTTACTCCTAGTCTGTTGAAGCAGGTTCTTGACCTCTTGAGAAATAGAAATGTTCTCTGAGAAATCAAAGAACAATGAGTCACCAGTCCTGATCTGATCAGTCGCTAGGTCTTCAAGGTTGGTGATGAGAATACGTGATGCATCCAACAATGAGTCTTCGGAGTTAAGTTCCTGAAGCAAGACTGAAGTATCCATAGATACTGGTTCCAGACCTGAACAAGATAGAAGGTCAAACACAACCTCTCGATATTTCAGATCTTCAAGTTCTGTTTCATTGCTGCCTGTTATCATTGGGGACGAGTATTTCTGACCTCGTGTTTTCAGGAGATAGTCAAGGGCTGCAGACCAGCCTTCATCCTGTTCAATCTGTGCCATGATGTCTACCAGGTCTCTATCACGACGGTCCCCTATAGTATCTGCAATCATTCTGACTCGTTCGCGTTCGTCAGATTCCTTGACTCTTCTTTTCACTGCCTCAAGAATTCGATCACGACTAGATTTGTCAGTCAAGGGCACCACAGCTTTCTAGGGTTCTGTACATTCAACCAGACAACAACGATTAAGGTTTCTTAGGTTGGTTTGAAAGTGTATTTCTTGTAATACATGTATCAATCATATAGAGAAAGCGCCAAATCAAAGACAAAAAATGTTGTTCTATGATTAGAACTATGTATACTTGAAACCATGTATAGTATGAGTGTGTCGTACAATGGCAAGTAGGCCACGTCGACGAGTTCACCTCTCCGATGTGCCAGGCGTTCGTCATTGACGTCATCTCTATCTCCTCAAACAAACCTCCAGGATGACCTAATGGTTGCCTTGGTGATGGAGAAGGAAACACTCGCATGCGTCGGAATGCTTCGCAGTGCGACACGCTCGAGCCATTTATTTTTTCTTTCAATCTGATTTTCTTCTAGATATTTCTGACTTCAAAGCGAGAGATGCAGAGAGATCATCTAGAGCAGACATGATTGTCCGTTCAGTGACTCTGACACTTTCCAGTTCTTCTGTTGTCAGTTCTTTCTTCCCTGCAAGTATGTCACGGATTCTTCTATAGTCACCAATCCTAGCTGCGACTTCTTCAAATGGTCTGAAGATAGTGAACTCAAAGAGACCCAGGTATGCGAGAAGCAGCATTGTGTAGAAACATTGTGTGAGATTTCTTCTAGCCTGCTTGAGAGTTCGGTTAAATGCCCCTCTCGATACGCCACGTGCTCTGGTTCCTTCTTTTGATCGAAATGATGCTTTGTCTTCATATGTGATATGAGATCCATAGGAGTCTTCTACAACTAGATCAATGAGAAGTGTTTCAATCTGAGCCACGCTCAAGACAGAACCTTCTTGGAGTTTCTTGAGTATTGGTTCTTTCAGTACTTGCTTTGCACCTGATGTTAGTTGCTTCACTCTGTCCTTTTCCTCACTTTGTTTAGGATTCAAAGCCAAATCACTCCCATATCCGATACTCGCTCTAAAGGCCATTTAGAGGGCACAGAATGCATTTCATCATGCTAATCATATGTCATCATGGGCGGATACAGTTTTGTATACAAGTAACAGTGTGGTTTGGGACTTAAGTAGATTCAGGTCAGGTTTGATTGTGATAGTTGTAATACAATTGATGTTCTATCGGTTTGAGAGCGTCCATTCTGATTCTGGTGTCATAGCGACAAATCCTAGGATTAGATTCCCACGAATCTCATCAAATTTGTAAACTCCAAACACATTCCTTCCAGAACCATCAGTCCATTCAACACGACCACGTAGTAGGTAGTGTTGGAACACAACACGGCTCTGCTTTCTGACCGATGCAAAGAGATTCTTGTATCTTCTACGTTGGGAAGGTCTGATTCCCCATCTAGCAAAAATGAATCTGTTAGTAAGGCTGTTACTAGAGATAAGAACAGATCTTCGACCTCGGGTACTAACTGCTTCTTTGAGTGCGTCCCTAAGACATTCTGGTATCGAAGCCAATATGGATGGGGTTGGCTCGGGTTCACGAATTAGTCTTCGAGTACGTACACTGCGGCCTGTCACGTTAGTTCAAAGCTTCTCTCCGACATGGGCCTTAAGAGGTCCTACAAAGTTTGTCACTTCACTGGATTAATATCAGGGATGACATCGAAACTACTGTGAAGGTGTTAGTCATTTGATGAAACGAGCCGTGATTCATGTGACTGGTATTGTCCAAGGAGTTGGATTTAGACCGTTCATATATCGAATTGCCGAATCGTTGTCACTGACTGGATATGTGTTGAACCTAGGTGATGCAGGGGTCAAGGTGATTGTTGAGGGAGAAGAGAAGAAGATACAGACATTGCTTGACCATATTGAGAACAGACCTCCTTCAATATCGAGGATAGACACGCTTGATGTAGTTTGGGAGGACTCGGCCAATTCCTTCTCTTCCTTCGAGATTCAGAAATCGTCCATGGACAGGACTGAAGGATCAATCCCCGTGCTGCCTCCTGATATAGCAATCTGTAATGATTGTATTGAAGACCTGACCAATCCAGATTCACGTTGGTATCTCTATCCATTTACTTCATGTGCAGCCTGTGGACCAAGGTATTCTACGATTACTGACCTTCCTTATGACAGACCATATACCACAATGATTGATTTTCCACTCTGTGATACTTGTAATACAGGTTATACAAATCCTCTCGATAGGAGATACCATGCTCAGACAACAGCATGTGAATCATGCGGCCCAATCTACACACTCCTTGATGGGAATGGAAAGACGGTTGAAACTGATGAGCCAATTCGTCATGTATCAGGTCTGATAGAAAATGGGAGTATTGTTGCAGTACAAGGAATTGCTGGAACCCATATTGTGACCAAGACTACTGATACTGAACCATTAGAGCTCCTACGCAGAAGGAAAAGGAGATCACAACGACCCTTTGCGATAATGGTAGAAGACCTTACTCATCTAAGAGAATTGGTTAATCTCACATCCAAAGAAGAAAGTCTTCTTACTTCTTGGAAACGTCCGATTGTATTACTTAAGAAAAGAGATGTGTCGGATACAATACCAGGCGATGTTGTGGATTTGATATCCCCAGGACTTGATACAATCGGAGTCATGCTCCCCTATGCCCCGGCACATCATCTATTGTTCCGTTACACCTCAGAACCAGCCTTAGTTATGACCAGCGCAAATCCTACAGGAGTTCCGATGTACATCAGACCTGAGATTATAGTATCTGAACTCAAGGATATTGTTGATTATTCACTCGTGCATAATCGCAGGGTAAACCAACGGGCAGATGACTCGGTCATCAAGGTTCTACCATATGATAATCCAGTATTCATCAGACGCGCTAGGGGCTATGTGCCAGAACCCCTGCATTTCGAAGGTCCTTGGAAAGACATCAAGGCTATTGCAGTAGGTCCTGAAGAGAAAGCAACAGGATCCGTACTGAAATCCGGACGTATCTATCCGACTCAACATATTGGAGACATAAATCGAGTAGAGAGTTTGGACTTCTTATCCAGTGCACTGGATCACATCCTCCATCTTCTTGGCGTCGAGAATCTTGGCGGGGTAGCCTGTGATCTTCATCCGGAGTTTCTAACAACAGAGTTGGCAGAGAACATTGCCAATGAAAGAAACATCCCTCTCTTTAGGGTACAACACCACTATGCACATCTCACATCAATGATTGTAGACCATTCTATTCCAAGTGATACAAGTATTGTTTGTATTACAGTGGACGGGTTTGGTCTGGGATCAGATGGGAATGCATGGGGCGGAGAAATTCTCCTAGGTGATTTGAGAGATTTCGACAGAGTAGGAGGGATCTTGAGTGTTGACTATCCAGGTGGTGACCTCTCAGCAATCTATGCTGCACGACCGACCCTTGGACTGCTCAATGGTCATTTGGATAAAGATCAACTATTCGAAATCCTTGATGGGTCACCTATAGGACCAAACACAATAGTGGATAGACAGACTCTGAACATGTTGATTGATACACTCGACCGTGGAGTGAACACAATGAAGAGTACTAGCGCTGGACGCTTCTTGGACTCCGTAGCTATGGTACTTGGTGTATGTTCTGAGAACTCCTATGATGGAGAGTGTCCTATGAAGCTTGAAGCAGCTTCAAAGGAGTCTGATTTACGTATCAGTGCTGAGTATGTAACAAGAGAGAAGAGAAGCTATCTTGACACATCTGATGCATTGTTGAAGATAATTGATCTGAAGAAGAACGGTGTCAGTCGACACGAGATAGCATATGCTGCCCATTGGTACTTGGGAACTGCATTGGCTGAAATCGCATGTGATGTAGCAGTACAAGAGGGGGTAGAACATGTAGGATTCTCTGGCGGTGTTGCCCTCAATCGTATAATCACAAAGGCTGTGGTAGATCGAGTGAATCAAGAAAATCTGAATCCACTCATACATAATCGTGTGCCTCCTGGGGATGGAGGAATCTCTATAGGACAAGTGGCATTCGCTGGTGCCAAGTTAGTGGATTTGTAGTTGTAATACAAGTATTAGAGTAGTTACAGGCTTGCCTTGACATGTTCAAGACCGAATCTTGTGGCATCCACATTGATCTTCTCGAACTTCTTTGGAAAAGCTTCCTTCACCACATCAATCGCAGCATCCTCAGAGATTGGAACAGCACCGGTTCCAATTATCGCACCCAACATGACCATGTTGAGAGCCCGAGTACTACCAGCCTTCACTGCCAACTCCATGGCATCAAACTCTACAATCTTGTCTGTGAACATCTTCATTCTCTTGATGATCTCATCGTGACTGGGATATTCGGCCTTGCCCATTGAAACTGCAACTGGGTATTGGACGTGTGAGCTCATGAGAACACAACCGTCCTTTCTTACAAGCTGAATTTCCCGTAGGGTTTCGATGGGTTCGAATCCTACAAGGACATGTGCGGAACCAGAGTCTACAATCGGACCCTTGGCATTGACGCCAATTCTGACAGTACAGACAACATGTCCTCCCCTTTGGGCCATTCCATGTATCTCACCCACACGAACATTGAGGTCACACTGAAGAGCAGCCTTTGCCAAGATTTCGGCCAATGTCAGAACTCCTTGGCCACCCACTCCGGTTATGGCTACATTGATTGTATTACTGTTATTACCAGTCATCTATGCATCCTCCTGTTTAATTGCACCCTGAGGACACACTGAAACACAGGTCCCACACAGGTTGCAGAGGGCTTCATCAATCACAGCCTGTTCAGTTTCAGAATCCATATACATCGCTGGACAGGAGAGCCTGTTGAGACAACGCTTGCAGGCATTGCAGACTTCCGAGTCCACATAGTATTTAGGTGGGAACTCTCCAGCACGTCGACGATCAGCAGCAGTAAGTAGGGCGCATGGTTCCTTTGAGATCAATACAGCAGGGCTGTGGTTCTCTCGAGTCCATTTGACCATCTCACGGACTTCTGCTACAAGGTCAGCCATGGACTCAAATGGCTCCACTGTCTTAGTGTATTTGACTCCCAGTCCCTTACAGACCTCTTCGATATCGAGAGGTGGTACTTCTTTCTGCATACCAGTGACTCCAGTGCCTGGATGCGGTTGATGACCAGTCATTGCAGTTGTCCTGTTGTCGAGGACCACGAGAGCTATCCGATGTTGGTTATAGACTGCATTGGCAATACCAGGTAGGCCAGATGCAAAGAATGTACTGTCACCTATTGTTGCAACTACGTCCTGGTCTGTGACTTCTGCAATACCACATGCTGTTGTGATAGATGATCCCATGTCGAAGAGAATGTCTGCCGTTTCAAGAGGTGGAGCTATACTCAATGTGTAGCAACCGATGTCAGAGGGATAGATTGCCTTTCCTCTGGTCGCAGTTCGAATTGCATAGTATGTCGCTCGATGCGGGCAACCGGCACAAAGCAATGGTGGTCTCGGTGGTAGTTCAGGAAGTTTCTCTGCCTTCTTGTCCATTTCTTCCCAGTTAATAGGTGTATTACATGTAGTAACCTTGCTCAGAGCGTCCATTACTATTCTCGGACTGTATTCGTATATTCGTGAGAAGTAACCTTGCTCCTTTCCAAGAATGTCGACATCGATCTTGTTGAGATGTGCCAGTCTCCTTGCATGGGTTTCAAGGAATGGTTCGAGCTCTTCAACAACCAGAACCTGTTGATGTTTTGATAGGAATTTTGTAATCATCTTCTCAGGAATTGGATGAGTTATACCAAGCTTCAGTACTTCGGCCTTCACTTTCATAGTTGATATTGCTTCGATAACATAGTTGTAAGCCACACCACTCGTGATTATTCCAAGATCTCCATCACCCTCGGCATAGTTCAATGGACTCTTCTCAGAGAGCTCACGTGCGATCTCTATCTGACCAAGGAGCCATGGGTGTCGTAATCGAGCAACAGCAGGAACTGGTACAAAACGGAACGGTTCCTTCTCGAACTCGACCTTGCTTGGACGGGATAGAATCTTGCCAAACTCTACTGGTGCCCTTGTGTGATTTACGCGTGTGGTAGTTCGGAAGAGCACGGGGAGTTCAAGTTTCTCTGAAAACTTGTAAGCCTCAAGGAGCATTGACTTTGCCTCTATGGGATCTGCGGGTTCCATCATAGGCATGTTTCCCATCAGTGCATAATACCTACTGTCGTTCTCGTTCTGTGAGCTCCACATACTAGGATCGTCTGCGACTACTATCACCATTCCGCCGCGGACGCCCACATAGGACAACGAGAAAAATGGATCTGCAGCAACATTGAGACCTGGACCTTTACAGACCATCATGGATCTCACACCAGCGACTGCCGCCGCCCCAGCCACTTCCAGTGCAACCTTTTCATTGGTACTGAACTCAAAGTAGAAGTCTGGAATATGTGGAGCCATGAATGTCAGATTGTTTCCAATCTCGCTGCTTGGTGTTCCAGGATACAGAGCAACGAGGCGTACACCCGCTTCCAATACCCCGCGAGCTATTGCTTCGTTGGCAAGAAGAAGTACCTTCTTTCCAGGTTTGTCCTCGAGAAGTTCCTTGGATTTAACCAATCACTGATCCTCCGCGCTTGGATGTTTCGTGTGAGATTATGAATGGTGTATCAGTCTTGTGGTATTGAACCAAAAAATGATACTTAGAACACGTGTTCTAGTTAGTATTGCGCACATAAGACCCCTTCATTTCCACTGGAAGGATCTAATGGAGAATCTAGCGGCGGGGCGTGTGTGTATGCATTATAAAAATGGAGATAAATAACGGCTGTAAAAACGATTATAAATATTTTTGGATATTTCACCGATTAGGCATTTTTAAATAGTTTCTAGTGGAAACAAGGGGGTTCAATTGTTTTTGGAACACGTGTTCCACATGCTTTTTTGGACACAAATAGGTGTATTACAAGTAATAGAACTTAGAACATGTGTTCTAAAACACTTCTTGGACTACTTCAAAGATCTTGATTTTCAGAATGTCTTCATACATCTCAAAGAGAGCATCGAATACAATACGATGTTCTGATGGAACAAAGATTGCCGAATCAGCAACAGCTTTTGCACCTGGACACTCATCGATAAGACCAGGCTTTCTTTTCTGTTTCACACCAGACTTAGTTCTCCACGAATATACAAATCCGTAGAGCTCCTTCGTGAAAGCAACACGTCGTGCATTGCTACGTCTTGCCTGGCGACAATCATAGAGATACAGATACGCAGCCATTGGAATCGACCTGGTTAAAGAACACGTGTTCTGATTTTGAGTGCTAGTAATACATAGCCTGCACGGAAAAGTTAAAGCCTGAGTAGCTCGGCCCTCGAGCTTGTCAGAGAGTACATCCGACTATTGATCAGGAGGACAATCAATGAACCGGATTGGTCTTAGGAAAGAAGAGAAAGCGTATGAAACCCGAGTTCCATTGGTACCTGATCATGTACAGATGCTACATGACAAATATGGTATCAAGTTTGTTCTTGAACCAAGTACTCAGCGAGCCTTCAAAGAAGATGAATATCAGGCTGACGTCCTACCCCTCAAAGGTAGTAACACTCCAGTTGTACTGGGTATCAAGGAGATGCCAATCGATTTCTTTGAGAAGGACATAGTCTACATATTCTTTAGTCACACTATCAAAGGCCAGGATTACAACATGCCTATGCTTAAGAAAATCTTGGACGTAGGAGCAACACTGATCGACTATGAAAAGGTGGTCGATGACAAGGGGCGGAGGTTGATATTCTTTGGAAACTGGGCTGGAATGGCAGGGATTTCAGATACATTCCGTATGCTTGGTGATCGACTAGAAAGTCTAGGAACCATGCCTAACCCATTCGCAGAAATGAAGCCCACTCTTGAGTTGGGAGGAGTTGAGCAACTGAAACATGAGTTTGCTGCCCTTGGTAGACGAATCAAGGAACAAGGACTTCCAAAGGAACTCACTCCGTTTGTGATTGGCTTTGCAGGTTATGGCAATGTATCAAGAGGCGCCCAAGAGATATTCGACATCCTTCCACACAAGGTCATAGACCCAGAAGAGATTGAGGATGTTTCTCCTGACTCACACGTGATCTACAAGTGTGTCTTCAAGGAAGAACACATGGTCGAACCTCGGGATTCCTCTCAACAGTTCGATCTCCAAGACTACTACATACATGGAAAAGCGAAGTACACCGGTGTATTTCACAATTACATTCCATACATCACCGTGTTGATGAACTGTATCTACTGGTCTGACAAGTATCCTCGTCTGGTAACGAAAGAGTTCATACATAACCATTGGAAAGAAGAATCTCGAAGACTCGTAATTGTGGGTGACATATCATGTGACGTGGAAGGTGCTATCGAGTTCACCCTGGACTGCACGAAGCCAGACAAACCTGCATTCACCTACATAATCGATGAGGATCGGGCCGAACTAGGTGTCAAAGGCGATGGTCCAGTTGTGATGTCCGTTGATAACCTTCCCGCTGAGCTTCCACGCGAGTCATCCACATCATTCAGTGAAACACTTCTCGATTTCATTCCTGCTCTAGCAGGTGCAGACTTTACCGTTCCATTCTCTGAGCTTGATTTACCCCGGGAGCTCAAGGATGCTATCATCGTATACCAGGGTAAACTGACCGAGAACTATGAGTATCTCACTCAATATATCCAGTAAGGAGGACAATGAATGAAGAAAATAGTGTGTCTGGGCGCAGGCTTGGTTGCCCGTCCATACATCCAATATCTCTCAGACAATGGTTTCCATGTCATTGTTGCGAGTCGTACCATGAGCAAAGCTGAACGCCTTATTGAAGGCTGCAAGAACACAGAAGCTGTAGCCTTCAACATTGCAGATGATGATGAGCTTCTCGAGGAACTCACCAAAAGGGCCGACCTTGTCTGTTCTCTGCTGCCTTACACATATCATGTCAAGGCAGCCAAGGTGGCAATCAAACACAAGACCCACTTCTGCACCACCTCATACATTTCTGATGAAATGAAGGCTCTCGATGACGATGCAAAGAAGGCTGGCATACTTCTTCTGAATGAATGTGGAGTCGATCCAGGTATCGACCACATGAGTGCAATGAAAATCATTGATGAAGTTCACAACAAGAACGGAAAGATTGTCAGTTTCACTTCATTCACAGGTGGTCTTCCAGCTCCTGATGCAAACAACAACCCCTATGGATACAAGCTGTCCTGGAGTCCACGAGGAGTACTACTGGCCGGTCGTAATGATGCTCACTTTCTCCGTGATGGAAAGGAGGTCAAGATTCCTGGTCCTGATCTCTTCCAGAACTGTGAGCTCATGGAAGTCCCTGGAATGGGGACATTCGAAGGGTATCCAAACCGTGACAGTCTTTCATACATCGATATTTACAATATTCAAGAAACAGAAACCATGCTCCGTGGCACATTCAGAAATGTGGGCTGGTGTGGAACACTCGACAAGATTGCTGACCTAGGTCTCTTGGATATTGAGGAAAGGTCCTTTGATGGAATGACATATGCCGGTCTCATAAGAGAACTGACATCATCCAGTGATGCAGATGTGAAGTTTGCAGTGGCTAAGACCTGTGGTCTTGAACACAACGATCCTATCATCAGTCGTCTAGAATGGCTAGGACTGTTTGAAGAGAAAGAGATTCCCTCAGGTATCAACACAATCTTAGACTCTGTCTGTAACCTGTTTGAAGAGAAGCTCCAGTATGCACCTGGTGAACGTGATATGATTGTCATGCATCACGAGTTTCTAGTACAGTATCCAGACAAGAAACAGAAGGTGACTTCCACACTCATCGACTATGGTATCCCAGATGGGGACAGTTCAATGTCGAGGACTGTTGCCCTACCAGTGGCTATAGCTAGTAAGATGATTCTGGATGGAGAAATCGCCTTGACCGGAGTTCACAGACCAATTATCCCAGAGATTTATGAACCGATCCTTGAGGAACTTGAATCACTGGACATCAAGATGGACGAGAAGACCTTCAATCTGTAGGTTAATTGATGGGGACTGAGCTTGGATTTCTGAGTTCATTCCCCTACTCGCATCTGTATTGCTGCTAGAAGTTCCTCTGCCCTTTCAGTTTCTTTCTGGACCTCTGCAATCTCAGTCTTGAGTCTGTATGTGTATCCGGAACGGTTTCCGTATCGCTCTAAGTGGCCCTTTCCATTGTTCCACATTCTTGCTAAGTATGTAGATGCAGTACTCTTTGGGAGGTCCTCATTGAAGGAGTCCTGATAGATCTCAGTCACATCCAACGAGGAGAACTTTCCATGTTTGAATGATGCATAGATGATCACTTGCATCTTGTCATAGTTACTCATTGACTCAAACCGTGTGTCGTCCAATCCGACTTCTGTAATCTCTTCACTGATTGGCTCGAAGATGAATCCTGTGCTTGTTTCTAGAAAGACCTTGAACTTGACGAACATCTCCTCGATGCTTCCGCCCTTGACCTGAAAACTGGACTCTTCTCCCATTGTTTCGTCTGACACAACTATCTTGAAATCGAATGGGGACTCAGTGAGAGCCAATATCTTTCTGAATCTATTGAGAGCTTCATCTGGCTTGACATACTTACACTGAAAGATCTCTCGAAGACCGGGAGCAGAGCTATAGGTGAATTCGTATACATAATTAGTCCGGTCTTCTGTCAAGCCTTGTGTCTCCTGTACCCTTTCTATTCACAATCATCTACAATCACACCCCAAATAAGTGTGAGTATGTGAATTGTCTATACCATGATAAGAGCTACATAGTGCGTCTATACACATATGGGACTCGTCCACCCCGTTTTTGCTGTGCTGACGTCCTGTGAAGTCCATTTGACAACAAAAAAGGCTTATACGCCCTTATTTGAACAAATGAACACGATTCTCCATTCGTTTCACTATTCACTAATCTATGATTCTTGTGAATGAGTGTGTAAGTGTTTCATATGTCTTCTTACCCATTTCCAGTGGAAACGAAGGGGTGTGCTTATTCACAGGCATCAACGCTTCTATCGTCCCTCAGTTCTATCATTAGAGCAATAAGATGCCCGTTTTTTCCAGAGTATTCACAATATTGGCGCCATTCACAAGGAAAATGTGTGAACTGATGTAAACATGAACAACTAGTGAACACCAAAAGACATCCTATCCAAGGGGAATCAGGTAGTCTTCAGGACGTTCTCCTAGAACTAGATGTGAATACTCACTTCCTGTCCTGTGATCTGTGACTAACTCCAGTCTCCCAGATGCCTCAAATTGATCGCCTGCAAATATTTGTTCAGTGAATCTTCCACGATAGCTTGTAAGTTTCTCAACCACTTTTTGTCTATCACACTCAACATGGTATTCACAAGGAGTAAAAATAGAATCCTGACTACTCAGCACTTTTCCGGATACTTTCTGATACCCCATCATCTGATATGACAAATCACCATAGACATGATCAAAATCATCTGGACTTTTCACCAGCCTGATGAAGAAATGGTAATTCCCAATCAATCCCTGTAACAACTTTTCTTTCTCTATCCCAAGGAGAACAGAACGAAAATCAGACTGTTGTCCCCATCTGAATGAAACGTGTTCCTCAAGTGGTTGTCCAGAATACCTCTTAATCTCAGGGATGTTGTTTATCACTGAACCAAGTCTAGAGTAAAACTGCCTGCATGCTTTCAATCCATAAACAACCAAATCGATGTCTGAATCCTCACGGGCAATACCCACCAACTGAGATCCTGTGAGTCCGATATCATCCCAATCAATCCCAGTAGCTTCAACAAGCTTCTCTGACAGTAAGATTGTATCTTGCTGAAGAGAACTCAGACTGTCTGATCGTCGAAGTTGCATTAGAAAATCAACAGGATTGAGAATCTTCGACATCTTATCTCTTGGAACTGACTGTACAACTCTTCCATGCGGCTTACTAATCCATAGATACTCTGGATAATGTTCTCTGAGATAGATTTCTCGTTCATTAAGATTGTACACTTTTCTGAATCCTGTACTCGAATCAGATGAGGGAACATATCGAAGGTATGCAATAGTTCGACTCTCTGGGTGTACCACACCTTTCACTTCAAAGACAAGACCATCTGTGGTTACGATGAAAAATCCCTCAATAGGACCTTCGAGCACTGTAATCAACACAATCAATGTATAGCATGGTATTAAAGCCGCTTGTCGCATGTCCAACCATCATGACCGACGAACTTGGCATCAAACAAGACTTTGAAATCTACTCCAAGAATCCAGACTTGGTCTATCTAGATTCTGCAAGTACCACACTTGTTCCAAAGACTGCCGTTGCTGCCACGGCTGATTTTCTGAATTATGTGGTTGTGTCTACACGCCGTGGAGCACACAGTCTTGCAGTAAAAGGTGGGGCCATTGTCGAAGATGTCAGAGGGTCTTTGGCACAGTTTCTTAATACTGAGAAATCACAGATATCATTTCAGAAGTCAGTCCCCAGTGCCGTTGCATCACTTGTCTATGGTTATGATTGGAAGACAACAGACAAGAACAAGATCATAATTGCCCAGAGCGAAGAGAACTCTGTCCTTGTTTCAATACTACGAGCCGCTGAAGTGCTAGGGCTTACTGTTGAAATCATCCCTATAGACTCTGATGGGGTTATGCCGCTTGATGCACTCGATACTGCAATAGATGATGAAACTGGTATTGTAGCAGTCGGTCATGTGACACCAGGACTAGGACTTTTCAACCCTATCAGAAAGGTTTCAAAAATTGCTCAGAAAAGGGATGCACTTCTACTGACTGATGCAACTCGATCTGTAGGGTTCGATGGATCAATTTCATCACTAGGCTCTGACATATTGATTTTTTCAGCCAATGTGGGTTTCATGGGACCTCCTGGTCTAACAATCCAATGGATAGACAAATCGTTAGGAGAGAGGATCCGTCCAGGCATTCTTGGAGGTTCAGCGGTTTCTGATGTCCAGACAAAATCGTTTGAACCAGCTCTTCAACCAGACAAGTTTGAGCCGGGTTATCTGAACGTCCCAGCTATAGCTGGACTAGGCGCTTCTTTGGAATACCTAACGAATTTGTATTCCAACGGTTTCCACTCCCATGTGAAAGCACTATCAAAACATATGAACGGAAGACTGCAAGAGGTTCCTGGTATCGTTAAGTATGGAAAATCAAATGATGAAACAACCATCTTTGGGTTCAACCTGAGTCCAGAAGTCGTAAACTGTCATGACATCGCATTGTTCCTCGATGAATCAAATGTAGCTGTTAGAAGCGGTCTCATATGTGCTCATCCATCGGTCCAAGCAATGGCCGATGATGGAATCATCCAAGCATCACTCCATGCCTACAACTCAATCGCAGACATTGACCATCTAATCGATACACTCACAGTGATATCGAATCAGCTTCTATAGTGTGAATGCTGGTGGATAGAACACAAAATACTGGACAATGACAGCAAGAAGGATGCCACTGAAGACCAATCCCTTTCCTCTCTTATCATTCACACCAGTAAACCATAGAATCGCTCCCACAAGCACAACTACGAAGGCTGAGATATTGCCAATGAAGATTAGGAAATCCCAGATTTCCGTAAAGTACCCTGCAATTAGATTAGCAAAATCGGTCAGAGGGCTTAGAATTGCATATGACAACATCGGTTTCACACAATGCTTTACCAGCTTTGCAGAATTTAAAGACCTCAAAGAACAGTCACTGATTTTGCCAGATTACGTGGCTTGTCTGGATCATAGTCTTTTCTTAATGCCATATAGTAACTGAAAAGCTGTAGAGGAACAATATAGGGTAAGATGGAAAACTCAGGCTCCATTCCTGTCGGGATTGTAAATGTATGATCAGACAAGCTCGATAAATCATCATCACTTTTCTGGATGACAGAAATAATGGAAGCTCCTCTAGCTTTCATCTCCATGATGTTTCCAATTATTCTGCTTCTGGTATCATCATCTGGAGCTACGAAGATGACAGGATAATCATCTTGGACGAGTGCAATAGGCCCGTGCTTTGATTCACCAGCGGAGTATGCTTCGGCGTGATTGTAGGCAATCTCTTTCAGTTTGAGTGCACCTTCTGCTGCAGTTGCCATCGAAACACCTCGACCCAAGAAGAGAAGGCTTGGTCTGTCATAGAATATGGTTGCAAGACTCCTTGCCTTTTCCTCGTTCCGCGAAATGACATCAGAAACAAGCTCTGGCATCTGATACAAAGAGTCACGTTTTCTCTGTAGAGTTTCTGCATCTCTGAATCCTGTAAGTTCCCCCATCGCTAGAGCAATTAGCGCAAGTGAAGTCAACTGCACCATGAAGGTCTTTGTGGCAGCGACTCCTATCTCCGGTCCCGCTTGAGTGATAATTGTATGATCTGCCAATCGAGTAATCGAGCTTCCTACGACATTGGTAATTGCCACAACCTTCGTACCAAATTCTTTTGCGTATTTCACTGCTGTAATTGTATCTGTGGTTTCACCCGACTGTGTGATAGCAATAATACAGTCTTTGTCTGAAAGAGCTCCATAGACAGTATCTGAGAAATCACTTGCCAATTCAAATGATGGAAGTACACCAGCAATTGATGCAAACATGTGTCTTCCAGCTATTGCTGCATGACCAGATGTTCCCATTGCCAACATGTACACCTTATCAGCTTCTTTGATTATCTTGGCAGCTTCTTTGATAGTTTCAGGACGAAGTCTGAGCGTGTTTCGAATCGCCTCAGGCTGTTCATGAATCTCCTTTAACATGAAATGAGGATACCCACTTTTTTGTGCTTGATCTGCGGTCCAACTTATCTTGATGGTATCACGTTCAACTGACAATCCATCAGAGAGCTTTTCTATTCGAATCTCATCCGTTGTCAGAGTTGCTAGCTCACCATCCAACAACAGAATCATGTCATTCGTCATCGGCAGAAATGCAGGAATATCCGACGACACATACGAAACTCCAGATTTTGTTCCGATGACCAGAGGATTACCATCGCGTGTACATACTATCTTCCCATTTTCTTTCGTTGACATTGCCACTATTGCATAGGTCCCTTCTATCCTCTTTGAAACCTCTTTTACAGCATCGGCTAGACCAAGTCCGTCTTTCATGTAGTCTTCAATCATATGAGGTATTATCTCAGTATCCGTTTCTGAGTCGAACTTGTGTCCTTTCTCACTCAGCTCTGACCTGAGTTCCATGAAATTATCAATCACACCATTGTGAACAACAGCAATCTCATTGTGGCAATCGAAGTGTGGGTGGGAATTGAGCATAGAGGGGGCTCCATGGGTGGCCCAACGTGTGTGACCGATACCAATAGATCCTGGCATCTCGTCAAGGTTCAATCTCTTGTGCACTTCTTCGATTTTCCCCTTGTCTTTTTTGACGTGTAGTTTGTCATCTGCAATAGTTGTTACTCCAACAGAATCGTAACCCCTGTATTCAAGACGTTTCAGTGCTTGATGTAGAAAAGGTGCAACAACACCTCGTGTCTGTACAACACCAATTATCCCACACATCTTCTGGATACCTCATGAACTGTAGAAGTCCAATGTAGAATAGTGCAAAAAGGGTTTGTATCAGGTAAAAACCGTACGGACGGTTCGTGTCCGAGAAAATTAACCAGTCAATTCGATTTCTATGTACACAGAATCTGGAATCCGGACTCGCATTATCTGTCGAATTGCTCTTTCATCAGCATCAATATCAATCAGACGTTTGTGAACTCTCATCTCCCATTTGTCCCATGACTCCGAACCTTGACCACAGGGAGTTTTCCTAGTAGGAATTACCATTCTACGAGTGGGTAGAGGAATAGGACCTGCCATACGGACTCCAGTCTTACGAGTAATCCTCTTGATTTGATTGCAAACACCATCCAAGTGTTCAGTGCTTGTGCTTGATAGTCTGATTCTTGCTCTTTGAGTCATATGGAGTGTCCCTCACAGTAGGGGGTGTCCAAGGCTTCCCAAATGTGAACCGGATAAAAACCTTGTCTTGTGTAGGAGGAATTCATAGATTATTCAGAAAAGCAATGTCCATAAGGAAGACCCACAGCTAGACGTACAAGTGAATGCAATTGAAAGGCCTGACGCTCGTGAAACTTGGTGGGTCAGTGATAACCCACAAAGAATCATCGCCACCTTCTATTAATGACAAGAATCTCTCCCGTATTGCCAAAGAACTGAAAACCCACAAAGATGGTCTGATCATTGTTTTGGGGGGAGGTGCTCATGGGCATCAAGCTGCTCATTCATATGGTTTCGGAAATCCTGTAACTAAGAAAGAACGATTGTTATTGGGAATTCCACATATCCGACACAACATGTCCATGCTTGCTTTGGATGTCGAATCAATACTAAACAAAGAGGGAATACCAACAGTTGTCATTCCTCCATTCACTGTTTCGACACTGAGTGATAAGAAGATTCAGAATTTCTCAACCAGCATAATAGAAAAGGTGTTAGAAAGTGGTTCTGCAGTCTTGACCCATGGTGATGTCTGCTTTGATGAAGAGTTAGGCGCATCAATTCTTAGCGGTGACACAATTGCAGTGCATCTCGCCAGAATGCTTGACGTAAAATCAGTATACATTGGAACTGATGTCGATGGAGTCTTAGATGACGATCCATCCAAAAACCCGTCAGCAAAACATGTCCCCATTATTGACCATTCCAACAAGGATGATATTCTGACAAAGACTGGGCCTTCCAAGAGCACTGATGTTACCGGCGGTATGTCAAAGAAGGTAAACGAGCTCCTTGAGTTGGCTGAACACAACATACATGTGGTCATCTTCAACTTGACCGTGCCTGGTCGACTGACCTCATTACTGTCAGGTGAAACGACCATCTGCACCAGAATAATGACTTAGGAAACCAATGCAGAAACTTTGTCATCCATTGTCCTTACTATCAAATTACTGGGTGTAGTGACATCATCCTCAAGATATTCTGCAGCAGTCAACACACAGATGACCTGTGTTGATTTGCATGTCCTGCAAGCAACATCACTGTGGAGATGAAGCAATGTGTTCAATTGCTGTTGATTTGGAAATATCACAAACGATGTATCACCAACACAGAGGTCATAGTATCCATGATCTCGAGATACCTTTTCATTTCTCTCTTTCAAAGCTCTTTCGATGATATCTACTGCACTCTTCTTCAGATTCTGTAGAACTGAGGAATTGACCAACCAGAGACCTTCATCGAGCTCTACAAACTGCGACCTACTCTCAACTCTGAGTGCAATCAAGACTTCATCGGCTAGCAACTCAGTCAGCGCTCTCTTGCCTTCTTCGATATTCAAAGGAGCGGCCCTTCCCTTAAGAGACTGCAAAGCAGTTGTTTCGATGAATTCCAACAAGTCTTCCCATTTTACCTGTCCATTTGATATATCGACTAAATCCTGAATCAGACCAAACCAGAGCCTAATTTGAATCGCTCGATTTGTGGCAGAGCCGACTTCATGCATTGCCCCAATCAAATTTTTCTGATCTATTGGTTCAGAGTCCTCCTCCTCTGTAAGTTCTGACTGGACTGTAGAATCACTTGTCAAATTGGCTGCAGTACTGAAACTCTCAATGATTGAATCGAGGGACCTCGGAAATGCAGAAACAACCCCGACATCATTGAACTCCTCAGACGTGTCCATCATCTCTCGTAGTTTAGCTGCTGCCACACTTCCTCTAACAACAACATATAGCTCTCTAACACCATTCTGTAACCTTCTCATCTGGTTCTTTATTTCATCCAAGGTTGATTCCATTGAAGATGCTCGAAGATGTTCTGGAATAATCACTATCGCCTTGTCGTCAATGACAATATCAGGAAACTCAGGAACATCAGATGAGGAAACATCCATCCCTAATTTGTCATAGATGTATTCTACAATTACACGTCTCACCGCATTGAGCGCCTGTCCTGGAAGAGTAAAAACAAAACCCCCAGGAACCAAAGCTAGGGCTTCCCTTTCAACTGTTCCTAGTGAAACGAGATTGCGAACGACTTCTGAGATATCATCGTCCAAGTTGCTTGGATCCAACGTTGAAAGAAGATTTCGGATTTCATCCTCTGTTGCCCACCCTTCAGCTGCCAAGAATGCCACTACATGCCTTCCCAATTTGTCAAGTCTGTTAAACACAAGTGTCTGTGCTTCAACCACCCGAACTGGTTCCGAATCATCAATCTTTGATGAATCCAATACGTCAGAATCAGATTCTTCCTCTTCCGAGATTGCAGCCTCAGCTTGTGACTGATACATAACTTCTGACTTACTCTCATCCAAAACAACAAACGGCTTTGTAGCGATTTCAAATGTTTCAGTATGTGGAATACTCATCAATGCCCTTCCACGTTTCAAAACCCTCAAGTAGCGTTCTTGTTGTTCATCTATTGACAAGAATCTGCCCCCAACATGACTGTCGTAGGGCAAGCGAAACACAATTTTCGTAGAAGTGTTTGCGAGAATATTCGAAGAAATATTAGGTCTTGTAGATACTACTACTACTCCTTGTCCAGTTGCACGTTGAAGCATCACCATAGATTCTCCGGTGGTCACGTCTGCAGCTGAATGTCTTGTATAACTCTCAGGAACGAGGTTACTGGCTTCTTCTAGAACCACAACATGATGCAATCCATCAGAGATACCTCTTTTCATTGAGCTGTCAAAAATTCGCTTGGCCACGAGATTATAGAACAATCTTGCAGCATCCAATCCCCCAGTTCGTGCGACAAAGCTCAGATCAAGAATCACTCTCTTCTCAAGAAGATCAGAAATCCTTACGGATTCGGGTCCGCTTCTTAGTATCGACCCCAAAGGTTCCCGACTCAGAATTTCGAGTCGATTGAGAAGGGCGTCTCTTGTCATATTTCCAATACGATCATTATTAGCTAGTTCTGAAACCTTTCGAGTAAGGGCTTGTACTGAGTTATCATCCAATGAATCTACTACGGCTTTCACCGATTCTCTGAGGAGTTTTTCCATAGCTGGAGAAAGCTCAGAAGAATCTCCTCTCTCATTAAGAAGTTCCTTCAATATGATGAAAGTCGAATGAGCACATCTCTCATCTCCTTTTAGCTCAGGATCAATTAGATCCATAGTAAATGAATCGTCCAGTCCAGGTCTAAGGACAAGAACTTCAGAATTGCTACAATCTACCAAATCATAATACTCAGACCCCTTGACATCGAATATCCACCAAGGTATGTCAGTTTTAGTACTCAATTGCGCCATTAGGTGTTTCACGAGTGTGGTTTTTCCAGTTCCAGTGGCTCCTAAGACTGCGATATGCTCTCGAAGCCAATCAACGTTTAGCCCAACGCTGGACAATCTACGGCCTCCAAAGACCGTTTCTGCTATGATTAAATCATTGGCCATCAGTTCTTTTGATGGAACAGGGAAAGCTGGTGCGACTGTTGGTGTGATGACTGGCAACTTCTGAATTGGAGTATTTACAAATGGTGTTAGATTGGCAATATGAAGCCGTTGACGTTTGAGATGTCTCCTGGTAATCAATCTGAATCCTGTACGTTTTCCAATTCCTTTCTGAGTCAGCTTAATTAAATCACTTCCTCCCCAGATTGAATAGACAAGCCCTATCACACCGTCCAAGTCATGTGAAGTCTTTTCCTCATGAAGAGATTTCACGACAAAGTAAACTGTGGTATCAAACCATCCTACTCCATCTTGAATCTCCTCATACCGAGTCAGTAGTTTCTTCTTTGCCGCATGATCCTGAAGTGATTCTTCCTTTCTCCGTTCCTTTTCCTGTATACTCTTCCATTGTCCTTCTAGACTTCTTTTTTCTTTACCAGGCTTAGCAGACGAATATACGCAGGTCATACTTGCTGTGTAACCTTGTCTGAGCGCAGTAAATATGAATGTGCCAATCTGTGAGGTTTCAAGTGATGGATATGCTCGAGGGGTTCCTTGTAAGAGTAAAAGTGTAGGTGGTCCACCGTTTTCTGTGGAACTATGGCTTCCAAGATTAAGAATGCCATTGACATGATCAATGGCAACATCGAACAAATGATCACCCTCGAGAAGATTCAGCTCGACATTGTTTAAGGAAGCTAACAAGATTGCCTCGGTACGCGTTGCTTCCCTTCGCAACGTTTCCTTGATTCGCTTTACAGATTGACCTTTGGCTGTGATGAAGAAGCGTAGATATGGTTCTCCTTTCGCAACACCAGCCTCATAGGCCATATTCACAGATTTGTTCATTCCTGCACGCATAGCCAGTAGCATGCTTTCGTTGTATCTTGGTTTCCCATCTTCGTCTACATAGACCGAACCCGAAACAGATACAATATCCAAACAACAAGTCCCTATGACATAATCATCCAACTGAATCTGTAGAACATTCCCATCCACAGAAATGGTGGGTGTCTGAAAACGAATCTTTCGATAAGTCAACAATAGCCCTGTGAGAAGTGGTAATACAGAGATTACAACTTCTACCGGCATCTTAAGAGGTATCTCAGGCTGGTCCATCAACCCAAAAAGAGGTAGTAAATAAACCAGAACCATGTAGATTAGTACCATCCCAACTTCAATCATCCATCCCCATCTTATCCAGTACCATAACCTAGTCTGTCTTGGAGATGAATCCGATACGGCTTGCGATAAGGGAAATGGCATGAATTATTCCTCTTTGACTGCCTCTGGAACCAAGACATCGTACGTATACTAGCAATAAGAACACCCCTCAAATGTTCAAAGACCAATCACATAGGAGAATAAAAACCCACAACCAGACTGGATATCTGATTACAATCTCAGGGGGTGCCCATCATCAGAAGATCCTACTGGTTTCCAGCAATGGTTGCAATCATTGTCCCACTACTTCTTGTTTCAATGACTTCTGATGTTGTGACTGCAGAGAATGAAATTCCTGTCATTCGTGGTGATACAATCACAATTCAGGCCACTATTCTCCAGAATGGCAGTTATGGTGATCCTGTACAGTATCAACCAATCTACTTCTTTGATCAGACATTCAATGTACTCCTCGGTTTATCTGTTTCCGACCAAAATGGTGTTGCCTTCATTGATTGGACAATCCCATTATCTCACTCTCTTGGACCCACAATTCTGAACGCAACTTTTTACGGGAATGAATCACTATCGTTGGCACCTTCACACCAGTGTGTATCCATTCTGGTGCAGTCTCGAACACTTTTGGAAATCAGTCAGAACTCAACAATACTTGTGCTTGACGACCTGTTGTCATTAGATGTACATTTAGTAGATGATTCAAACTACTCTATCCCAGATGCAGAAATATCGGTTTCAGTGAATTCAATTCCACTTGCCACTGAATTAACTAACTCTTCTGGAGAAGTTAATTTTGTAATCAGGATTGATGAAAAGTTCTCCTTGGGTGCTCAATCAATCGTAATCCATTACAATGGGTCTCCTCTCTTTTCTAATTCATCAGCAGGAGCTTCAGTTGAGATAACGAGTCCAATCTCAATAATTGTCAGAGTATCAGAAGACTGCGTAATTGGATCTATCCTGGATGTTGAAACAACCATTACAGACGAGTTCAATCGTTCCTTATCTGATGCCATTCTCTTGTTTTCCGATTTGACATCAGGTCAGAATGTTTCAATGCACATAGACGGTGAACGAACCAACAACCTCCAGTATCTTGTTCAAGGTCCTCCAGGTATTCATATTGTGTCTGTAGAAGTCGTTGGAAATCCTTTCATTTTCAACAATCAATACATACTTAATTTCACAGCATGGTCCAACTCTGTTTTAGTTCTTGAAAACTCAAGTGTGAATCATTATTCTTCTCCAGGCCAAGACATCGTGATTTCCGTTAGACTTCTTGATTGGAATGGTAACGGTTCATTGAAACCGCTTCAACTTTTCATTGATGATGAACTCTACACTTCAGCAACGACAGACATCAATGGACTTGCTACATTCGATTTCACATCTCCAGCCACAGAAAATCAATACAACATATCGATTCACTACTCCGGAACTCTCGAGAACTATGAGCTTGGGACAAAGTTCGACTACAATCTGTTTGTAACACTCCGTATGCCTATAGTAATTGAACTACAGAGATACGAAGTATCCACACCTCTACATGAAATATCGGTGTTTCTTATGGTGAGAGGTATGAATGGAACACTTCTGAATGGAGTAGTTGTCAATTTTGAATGGTTGTCTTCAAACACAACAACTGAGAGTACAAATGGGGGTTGGATACATCTTCAACTAGAACTCCCCTCAATGAGTGGTAGTCACTTTCTATACTATACCTCAATAGCTACGAGCTCTGTCGAATCCACTTCTGGAGTCATCCTTATTGTTCTCTCAACAACAGACATCCAATCAATCGAAGGAATTGGGATCACTGGAATGCTTCTTGCGTTGGGTGCATCAATCGGATTAGTTACAGTTCCTATTGTCAGACGCAAATACTTGGTTGGTTGAGAAGTAATGGTGCTCCGGCCGGGATTCGAACCCGGGTCGGGGGATCGAGAGTCCCCCATGCTGGGCCGGACTACAATCGGTATCGTTGTAGTGTCTACAACGTTCTACCGGAGCCTTGATGGTGTTCCAGTCCGGAGCGCGAGAGCATCCTCCAGACCTTTGCAAATAAGCCTTTCCCCACGAAGAAGAGCAATCCTTGTTACGGCGAACCAAACAACTGTGTAAGACTACTCCAGCTGTCCTGTAGTAGCTGAAGCAGACCCTCTACGACATCTTGTGCCCATCCTGTTGCTTGGAGGATGACAGCAATCACAATAGAAACGGTCACAACAGCGAGACCAAGGAGTAGACTCTCTTCTACTAAGGGTCCACCTTTCTCATCTCTTATTAAACTAGCATCCTCTGTCATGGACTCATGTCTGTTGTCGACCTTTTAAAGACACCAAAGAATGCTAGGATTCTGTTCCGACAAAGTCCAACGGATGACCCTTTGACCATAATTGTTCATTCAACAACTCCAAGTCGGATTGGAACAAGTCCTCAGACAAGATTTCCGTCAGACTTTCAAGGGTTGAAACATGACTCTCGAACCCTAAACCTCGAGCATATGATAGAAATGCACCATCGGGAGACCAACTCCCATGACCATCGATGATGTCATAGACTACATTGAGTCCAGAGAATTGCAGAAGTCCATCAACAACCTTTCTTCGGATCTCGACAATCTCCTTCACCCTACGAGAGGATTCACCTGGTATTGGCCTTTCGAGAGTGACTATTAGGTCCATCATCGCAAGGCTTGCATCCTGTATTCCATGGTTAATCTTCCACCTTGATACGAGACTGGATGATGAACTGCTATGACAGGTCTGCATTGTATGAAGACCTGCTGCAATTGCCTGAAAGAGAGCATTACTGTGCTCTGCAGTTTGTATCTCTCCAAGAATTAGATAGTCTGGTGATCTGTGTAGACTCTTTATGATTTCATTACTCTTGTCTGATTTATTCAACAGTTCATCCACGGGATCTACCCTGAATCGGACCTGATGATGCAGTTCCTGCTCCCTGCTTTCGACTGCGTCCTCAATGTAGATTTTTCTCCACCATCGTGGAGTAGTCAAATCCAATGCATTGAGAAGTGTCGTCTTTCCTGAACCTGGACCTCCTGTTATTGTAATGTTGAACCGGCAAGCAACCGCAAGAAGTAGGATCGAAGCCAGTTCAGGTGTAATCGTGTTATTAGCAATCAAATCTGTAATCGTAAACGGACGATTCCTTGCACGACGAATTTCTAGATGTAGTCCGTCTGGACTGAGTGGAGGAATACTCGCAGAACATCGCAACGAAGCCCCAAGAACCTGTAGCTCCATCTTCAGAGAAGGATTGCTCCTATCTAGGTGAAGGTTGCTCTCTGCCCGAATCAATGTTACAATTCTAGGTACATCATCCTCAGTGAATGTAATTGATGTATCACATCTCCCTAGCCTCTGATGATCAAAATAGACTCTCGCTCCAGGATGGTCAAGATAAACTTCTTCCACAAAATCGTCAAGTAGAATTGGTATCAATGGTCCAAAGACACTTCGACGATGAGCAATGATCTCTGATAGACTTCTCCTAGTTGTATCGTTGATTTCAGGTATTAGTTTCAAGATATGTCGAGAGATGATTTCAGTAGATTCCTCAAGCCGCCGAGTTATCCCTCCAATTAGTACAACTGAATCTTGTTCCACGTCCAAAACTGAAGTACTCAATTCATCAACTAGTGAGAACTCAAGAGCGGTTCGTACAATAGGGATGGAATGAAATTTTACTCGCTTATCAATACGCTTGAACAGAGCCAGATATGATTGAACTTTGTAAATCTCCAGTATATCATCTAACTCCTCAAAGAGAGGATTATTCCCTCCTATGAATACTGTTTCCCATCCATCAATATGCCAAGGGGGACTGGGTCGGTACAACCCACCGACTTCACAGAAGTGAAGATAACCACGTTCAGCTTCAATCAACATCACACGACTTTCATTCGATGAAGACTTCATGGATTGGTCAATAGATTGACATCCTGAATCCATTCTGTCAGAGCAATTCTCACATCTTCCAACTGGGCATCTAATCAAACTGGTTCCTGAATTCATCTAATCAGTCGCCTCACAATGATCTAACTATTATCCAGACGATTCAAAGATAATCTCATAGCAAAATGAGAGCTACTGAACTGCCTCCTGAGACAGTTCAATTATCCTCTTCATCATCCCAAAGTGATCACGAATACTATACTCTGCAACCTTTGTTGCATTTGATGCAAGTTTTTGAGTAAGAACAGCTCGTCTTTTGTACTGAACTGCTATAACCCGATCACTTGCATAGGCCGCTGAAACCGTGAATATGAATGGATTCCGCCCACCTCGTTTTGATGCTGGTATCATGTCAAGAACTTCTAGGACTTTGTTTCTTAGAGCACTCTCGTACTCCTTTACATCCCACCCCCTTGCCTGTACTTTGCTGACTACCTTTGGATCGTTCATCAGCATCGAAATCACCCTTGGGATGTAGTCCTCTGGTTTCCGGATTTTGGGAGAATATCCAGTCAATGATTTCAGTCTAAGTGCCTCTCTCACAATCGCTCTCACATTGACTCGATGCCCACATTTCTCGAAGACTTCGGCTATCTCATCGAGGGTTATTGGTGCCTCATCTTTGAATTCTCTCACAGCCATCAACAAACACACTGCTATCAACAATATGTTATTGCTCACTCTATGAGGAGATTCGGATACTACTTTTTTGTACAGGTATGCTGTACGATCACGAACCTGCTCGTTTAGCATAAGAAGTTTGGACACATGATTTAGTGTCCTGAGAGCCCTATACTTCGCTTCATTCTTTCCTATTCTTATTCTGGTGCTATAGATTGTCTTCAATCGTTTGAACTTCTTCTGCATCCTTCCTGACAATGCTTGCCCTTGAGCGTCTTGGAAATACTTGTCCTTGTGAAAACCAATGTAGCTACCAAGTCCGTCTACGATATGCATTCGATTTCCCAATGATACATAGACACTAGCATCAGGAGAGTTGTCATTAGGCCGTTGTCCCATCTGATATGTTGGCAGAACGTACTCCCTTGAAAGTACCAAACCACATTCAGCGCATACAATATGTCCGTGACTAGTGATTAGAAAACCACTGCAGTCTGGACAGGATTTCAAACCAATCGTTTGAGATTCACATATTCCATTAGTCAAAACCACACCCATCAAAAAGATGGACAATCAGTCCTAACTAACTTTCAGATACCCTGTATACATTCACACAGACTACTAGTTCTTCTGGATGGATTTTGACGGACCTAGAGCAGGTATTTTCAGCGTGGACAGAAAGAGATGACCGAAAGTATTCTCTCTTTACATGATTGCGAGGAAGAATTTGTCAGAACTAAATGTTCCACTCTGGCTTGGAGAAGGCTTTCCAAGAGAAAGAATCAGTCTTAACCCTCCCACAGATCCAATGACCTCTAGCCCATCTTTCATGTTCTTTTTGAAGACTCCCCCTTCTACATACAGCTTGGCTTGTTCTCCTTTGGGAATAGGCTTCGAATCAATTACAACATTGATTGCATCATTGGTATTCAACGTGTCACAAAGTGCATCAGGTAATTCTAGTGTGAATGTAGCATTCTCACTTTTCGAAGATACTTTCAACAACTTCAATCTTCTAGTTTCTGTTTCGTCAACAGAGTCAATGACTGCATCCTTTAGTCGAATTACCATTTGAAATACACACTCTATCTCAGTATATTCTTTGACTGACGGCAAGCTGATGTGAATTAAACCTACCGTTGAAACCATGTGCTGTTTTTTAGGAAAGGAAATGACAGTTTCTTGGTGTAGATCGGTGAAGAAAAGGAAACGTGCATTATTCCCTATATTTCTTCTACTCACAGTCAGTTTAGTAATCCAGGTCAATGCATTCTACTTCAACTTCGAGTATTTTGAAACTGATAAACTCGTATACGAGGTAGGCGAAACGATAAACATGGTTGCTAAACTAACTGCAGATTTCAGTCCTCAGGGTTGGTGCTACGTTTCGTTTGCTGTAGTTACAGACCTTGGTCCAGCATTTGCGGACGAGTATTTCATCTCACCTTCGCCTGACGTTCGCTACCTGAACTCCTCATATACAATCTCTCCTGACCATACCTCGCCGAATATCACTGGAGTTCAATCATTCGCTCTCTTTAGTGTCGAGATATTTGACACAGTTTCACAGGGTGCTGGAGACAACATCGAAATTACGATTATGCGTGGAAACCTCGATGTAGTCCCAATGACTCCCCTGACAGTACAGTCAGGAATTGACAGCACACTTGTGTTCAGTGTGCAGAGCGTGCACAATAGCGGTATTGTCTATGCCAATGATATGATCAACTACCACATCGAAAATGCAAGTTCCCATTCTGTCCTAGATACTATGGCAGCAACAGATACCACTGGACAGACATCTCTAAACTGGACTGATTCACTGGGACTCCCTGGATTGTACAATGTCACTGTTTCAAGTAATGGAAACGAAGACTTCTTACCATTCTCAAAATCATTTCAAGTCAATGTTCTTCCAGCCCTGTCAAATCTGTCTATAGTGTCCTCACCGCCATCTGTCTACTGCCAATCTCCTGATGGAAGTCATGTGGATCAAGCAGAAATAATCGTAGAACACATCGATCTAGACTCGGTCCCTTTGAATGACAGTCTAGTCACTTGGGAAACAAGCTTTGGAAGCGGTTTGATGACAAACTTAGGAGGAGGACAGTACACAGCCACAATCCCATTTCAAACCACCCCAGGTAGTCACTCAATCAATATCACCGCGACAAATTCAGGCTATCAGACAATCCATGAATCAGCTCCTATCGATGTACTTGCTAATACTCTTCTTTTCACACCAACAGAAACCTCTTGGAGGGTGACAAGAGGAATGAGTACTACAATCGGATTCCTCATTGAATCAGAGGTTGATTGGAATCAATCTGTACAATTACAATTCACAGACAGAAATAATGAGTTTTCACTTGAATCGGATATCTCTCCAGGAACTACAAGTCATCTCGAAATACCAATCTCGTCAGACTACTCAACTGGAATTCACATTGTAAATGTGTCAACCGATAATGTCTACTATGCTCTAGAAAATTACCCCTATATAGTCTTAGAAATCATTGGAACGTTGACCATTAACACAACCATTAATTCAGCATTCTATGGGGAATCAATGAACTTCACACTAAACGTATCTGATGACGCAAACCAGACCGTTAATCTAGTTACTATTTACGCCTATTACAACAACAGCACTGTACCATTTTCAATTATAAGTGGCACAAACTCAAGTTTGCAACAGTTTCTCATTCTTCCTGCTTGGATCTCTCCTGGCCTACACAATATCACAATCCGAGTTGAAAGCGCATTCTACCATTCAATTAGCCAGACAATTACTGTACAGGTATGGATGCCAACAAACATTTCCGTAATTATTTCTCTCAATCACAATCAAGCCATAGATTGGAGAAGTTCATCTGGCTCTATCATTCGTCCCCCTCCAATCTTTTGGAGTGGAACGACTTCAGCAGAGCCTCTCACAGATCTTTCAACTTCTCTTGACAACTGACCAAGATTAAGTTCTGGAACCAGTAGTCGTTTGACAGACTTGCCAAACTTTCTCACAGAATCATCTGGAAATGGCCATAGAGTTCGCAGTCTCATAGATCTGAACTTGGGTTCAGGACTGATGGCCATGAGTTCTTCTACTGAACGAGAAGTAGCACCAAACGATACGATTCCCCATTCAGCTGAGGTGGGTCCAGAAAGCTGATAGTCCTCAAGAATATTCTGAGCATCACGAATCTTTTTGGAAAGTCTCCTGACTAACTCATCGTGAACCTCTGAATCAGATGTCTTTCTATATCCGTTTCTGTTATGAGTTGACCCAGTCACAAGTAAGTCATGACCATCACCAAAGCTTGGCATTAGTGCATGTCCCTCAGAATCAACACTTCCAAACGGCTGAGTTCCGGACTTTGCAAGTCGTCTCTTCACAGTGACATCCACTGATTTGTCCACGACGACTCTCTCTCTAGAGTGTGCAACCACTTCATCAGATAGTAGAATTATCGGATGTCTGAGTCTTTCAGACAGTGAAAATGCTTTGATCGTCAATTCATAGGTTTCCTGAGCGGAATTTGGTGCCAGAACTACGCTTTCATAATCCCCATGCGATCCCCATCTTGCCTGCATGAAATCACCCTGGGCTGCTTTGGTGGCTTGTCCAGTACTAGGGCCTGCTCTTTGGACATCCACCACAACACAAGGTGTTTCAGTCATCACTGCATAACCAATATTCTCTTGCATGAGACTAAAACCTGGCCCAGATGTAGCAGTCATGGAAAGTTTTCCTCCCCATGAACTACCAATAACGGCTGAAATGGCTGCAATCTCATCCTCCATTTGGAGGTATACTCCACCCACTTTGGGCAATTCTTGAGACATTATCTCAGCAATTTCAGAGGCCGGTGTGATTGGATAACCTGCGAAGAATCTACATCCTGCAGCAATGGCTGCTTCGGCGCAGGCCTGATTTCCCTGCCAAAATCCGATAGTCTTAGTCATTATACCGGTCTCCAAACTGGCCTTGACTAGATGTCCAAGATAAGTATACTCTTACGGTCAAATTTGCCGATAGTCTTTTATCAACATCAACTCGGATGAATCATACTGCGACCGTGGTCTAGCCTGGTTAGGACGGAAGCCTCCCAAGCTTCCAAGCCGGGTTCAAATCCCGGCGGTCGCACCATCGTTTTTCGTCAACTTTAAGGGAAGATGTACAACTATCATCTTGGCGAGTGATGATTGCTATGACCCCAATGAGTCAGAAATGACGATGATATGGATCTTGAGTTAGGAGCTCGCCATTACTTTCGGCAACCTCCACTGTTATTGTTCGTTTAATCGTACGCTCCGCAAATCCTTTTAAGGCGCATAATCGTTGCTGATTCCTGAGTGCTATGTCGCACGACTATATTGAGGACGAGCTCAGCAAGAGTAGTGTTTTCAAATCAGAGCAGTTTCTTTCTATTGATTATGTACCAGAGAGTCTTCCACACAGGCAGTCTGAAATTCGAACTCTTGTTCAGAGCTTCAAGACGCTGATTAGCTCACCAGGTCGCACGAGTCAAAAATTCATCATTGAAGGTCCTGTGGGAACAGGGAAAACTGCAGTTGCAAAACGCTTCTCGGAGCAAATGATCCAAGCCGCCAAGCGACGAAACATCAGACTTCACAGCATACACATCAATTGTCGAGTCAACAAGACAGCCTATCTTGTCTTTCTTCGGGCACTAAGAGAGTTCAAACCTAAATTTCCCAGACGAGGACATTCTCCTGATGAGCTACTTCAAATGCTAGTCGAAGTCCTTGACGAAGAGGACAGATATCTTCTACTTATCCTCGATGAGCTAGACTATTTCATCAGACAAAGAGGTGCAGACATTCTCTATGACCTGACAAGGATTATGGATGATCGCCTGAATGCAACCCAGCGACTATCCATTATTGGGATTGGTCGGAAAATCCCACTGGATGACGAAATTCTTGATGCAAGTACACTTAGCACACTCCAACGAAACATTCTACGATTCTCAAGATACAACCGAGAAGCCCTCCATGATATCCTTCGAGACCGTGTTGAAATGGCATTTGTGAAAAACGCTATCATGGATGAAACCATTCAAGTCATATGCGATATAGCTTCGGAACATGGAGATGCACGATATGCAATTGAGCTCTTATGGAGGGCTGGAAAGAGCGCGGATCGTGATCAGAAGGACGTTGTAATCCCAGATTATGCAAGACGTGCCAAGACTGACACTCACCCTGAATTAAGAAAGGAAATCTTTGCCACTTTACCCACACAACACAAGCTGCTTCTGTTAGCTGCAGCAAGACAACTCAGAGAAATTCGTAGTGCCTATATCACAATAGGGGAAGTCGAGGAAATGTATCGGTCTGTTTGTGAAGAATACTTTGAAGAACCAAGAGCTCACACGCAGATTTGGGAATGGGTTCAAGACCTCAATGCCCACGGAATAATCGATGCAAAGAAATCTGGTACAGGTCAGAGAGGTCAGACCACACTCATTGGCTTTTCAGAAGTTCCAGCAGAAATGTTGGAACAATTCCTTTCTGGACTGCTTGATTCAACAAAGGAGGCCATGAGAAAATAAAATGAGCGCTGAACCTGCTAACACAGTTCCAATAGAGGATGTATTCTCATCAAGAGGTCGGATAAAAATCCTCAAAGAGTTGGCAATCTCAAATGAACTGAATATATCCGAAATCTGTAGACGCGTCGATTTGAACCACAGTTCAACGAAAGCTCATCTTGAAGTCCTACTGAAGACCGGTCTCATAGAAGAGAAGAAGTTTGGGCGAATCAAGATCTATCGATACAAGATAGAGGATTTGCGAGCACGGTCTCTTAGGAGTCTGTTCAATCTATGGGAGTCGTGAAATGACGGAATATCTGGCACGTCTGTTCTATCTTGGTGACAGATATCATGGGTCTCAATATCAGCTAGGAGTGGAAACAGTCCAAGGAAAGCTGATTGATGCAATATCTAGTTGGAGTGGTGAAACACATACACCTCAAACTGTTCAACCATCAGGAAGAACTGATCGAGGTGTTCATAGTATTGGACAGCTGGTGATGGTCCATACAAACAAACACTTCGATGTTGATAGGATTAACAAACATCTTCCAGAGGACATCCAACTGTGGGCTGCTACAAGGGCTCCTTCGGAATTCAAACCACGCTATAGTGTGCTAATGCGTCACTATAGATACTATCTTCCAGATACCTGGAAAGAACTAGATCACGTTGCAGTGAAAGACGCCATCAATCGACTAATTGGTTCCAATGACTACAACCCTCTTTCAAAGCCTGATGATGGTCGTAATACGATGACTACGGTCGTGAATATTTCTCTTCAACAAGACAAAAACCGATTCTGGCTCGATATAATGGGGACTCGTTTTCTCTGGAAATTAGTTCGAAAGATCATCACACTATTATCAGATGTCGGAACAGGAGAAATCAGACCAGATGAGATTAGTGACATTCTCACAGGTAAGATCTCAATCCCCAGCGGAATAAGACCTGCTCCTCCTGAGAATCTCGTTCTAATAGAATCTGTAGTTCCCCTGAGATTCACAACAAGCAAATATGCACTCCGTAAAATCTTGGCTATTCTCAAAGAAAGGTTCGAATATTATGATCGGTCGATGAGGTCTCTGGACAGTATCATCGACTTCTTCTCTGAACCAATGACGACTTCTCAATATTCAACCAAGAAGCAAACTCATTCAGAGATTGAGGATTAATCTCGATTATCTTCTGAATTGTATCAAGATGTGTTTGCCGAACACGTCTTTTCGACACTCCCGTATGAAGTCCAAGAGCATTTCCTACAGAAGCCTGTTTGTCACGCTTTCTGTTACCCTGCCAAACAAGAAGTGGCCATGTAGGCTCTGTATACTTCACCCTCCGAAAGGGTGTTACTGTCCTACTCATCACAGTTCCCGTTGCCAAGAACTCATAGAAGTATGCCAGAAGTTTCCAGTTCTGGTTTCTCATAATTCTTCCAAGGGATATGTCTGCGAGGGATAATCCCTCCAATCCTGAGTCTAGTTCTTCAGATGAGAGAAGATGGAGATGAATGTTCTCTTCAAGCCAAAGAATCAACGAGTCGTGAGTGAGCTCTGATTCTGATAATATCCTCCTAGCCATCTTTGGGTCATTTGACGCAAAGAGGTGTCGTAGGGTTTCTTCTGTCCCACGTCTGATATCCCTAGAGGACATACTGCCCTGAGAAGCTGGACCACCTCTGATTTGTGATTCAAGATCTGAAACGGCAGCCCTAAGATCCCCTCCCGAATTATCGATTATTTCATCAAGAGTTTCGGAATCTATGGACTCGTTATTCTCTGAAAGAATCCGTTTCAATACCGACATCATGTCATCATTGTCAATTAAACCAAAATTGAATACCTGACACACTTTGAATAAGTCCTTGATTCTGGGACTATCTGGATCATTTGCAGTCATAATAATTGGATGTACAGAATCGTTCAATACTTTCAGAATTGCTCCTACGCCGCCTCTATCGCTAGTACCAGAAAGACCATCAACCTCATCCAACAGTATGAGCCTATTGCGACCATCTAAGGTCATCTGTGAGGCAGCTCGCCAAACAAGAGTTTCAATACTATCCTTGTTCCTCTTATCACTAGAATTGAACTCAACCAATTCCATATCGAGATCATTTGAAATAGCGCCTACTGAGGCTGTTTTTCCTGTACCTGGAGGACCGATGAGTAGGGCTGCTCTCTTACTCGGCGTTCCTGACAACCAAGACTCAATCCAGCTCTTCAATGCCTTGACAGTTTCTGGATTTCCAACTAAGTCACTGAGGGTCTTCGGCCGATGTTTTTCAACCCATGGCAGATTGTTGCTCATACAGACTCACTACCAGTTCCTATCCGCGCTAAAAGAGAAGCCAACTGTATCTCCCCGCTCGCACCCTCTCCCACGCGGAATTCTATCTCTGCAGTGTGTTCCAAGATATCCATTCTCTTACGAGTTCCAAGATTTAGACTGTCAACTTCACGATGCATCTGCTTTACAAGATCAACAGGGGAAACTCCTTGTTGATAGATCAGATTCCTAAGACTATCCAGAGAGTCAACATATCTCCCCTCCTGCGCGTCAACTAACATCTTTCTGATTGTCTCAGGGCTAGCTCTTCCTGAAATCGAGTAAACAATGTCGTCTGTCACTTTCTCACCAGTAGATGATGCTGCCTGAAGCAGGTTCAAAGCTGCCCTCATATCACCCTCAGCAAGATACAGAATTGCCTTGGTGCCTGGTGCTGTAAGGTCCACCTTTTCCTTCTTTGCTACAAACTTGAGTCGTCCAGAGATATCCTCATCACTCAATCTTGAGAAGCGGAAAATAGCACATCTGGACTGGATTGGAGGTATTATTCTGCTTGAGTAGTTACAGATTAACACCATTCTGCATGAAGCGGCAAATGACTCCATAGTCCTTCGAAGGGCATGCTGTGCATCTGCTGTGAGATGATCAGCCTCATCAAGAACCAGTATCTTGAATGGTGCTTCTCCAGAAGGCATTGTTCTAGCAAAATTCTTGATTTGGTTTCTGACTACATCTATTCCTCTTTCGTCACTTGCATTGAGCTCCATGAAATTTCGATTAAATGTATCACCAAAGAGGTCTCTTGCCATTGCCATTGCCGCAGTAGTCTTGCTAGTTCCTGGAGGCCCTGAAAACAGACAATGAGGCACAGCCTTGTTCTCAACGAATTTCACTAGACTCTCAATAACAGATTCTTGGCCTATTATTCCACTCAAAGTTGGTGGCCGATATTTTTCAGTCCACAAATCAAGATCCATTGATATTCCTTCCAATTTCAGATGTATCAGTCAAGTTGTGTCAGAATCTGGCACGATACATCCACGACTCCTTAAAAGATTCTCTGACAATTTCGACTTGTTCTATATCAGACTTATTCACTATTGGCTCGTTATCAAAGAGCAAGGCCTTTATCTCTGTGAACATTGACTGAGATGTGGGAACTCATGAAGCTGTGTAGTGAAGCAAGTGATGTAATGAAAAGGTTTGACATGCTGTTTCTCAATGAGGTCCGTGAATGTATCTTTCAAAAACCTCTTCCAGAGCTCAATGTGAGTGGACAGAAATTAGGTCCATTCAAAAAGGGGGACAGAGCAAATCTCCCCAATTGGGTGATTGAGAAACTCCTGACTCATGATATACTTGATATTGCTCCAGAAGATGCATATGATTCTGTCAGACGTCTTCAGAACTTATATCGAGAAGAGGAGAAACAACCACACAAACTGCAGACATTTCAACCATTCCTATACACGGCATTCGGCAGGAAGCTACTTCGCCTTCAGAGTGACAGAACATCAATGGACCCACGTAAATACGAAGAGGTTGAAAAGCTGCAGCGAATGGTTCCCTTTCTGGTTGAAACCAGACTTTCCAAAATCTTACGTGTAGCAAAATCAGGTGCCTATCAGGAAAAACGAAAACAGATGGCCCATGAAGAACGATGGCTCTGTGAAGAACTGATAGATCTTCTTTCTGGATGGCGCCAAAGGATTCTGGAATAGGATGAGCGTAATAGTGTCCGTTAAATATGAACCCTGAGGAACTAAAAAACGTGCATAGAATGAAGGATGTCGAGGCAAAGAAGGATGTCTGGGTATGACGAACAAGAAAGGTTCGAGGAGTTTCTGAGGACCTTCAAAGATGAACAAGGAAGCTCCACCTACTGGACCCGAGTCCAACAGATGTCTATCAATGACGAGGTTTCATTAACTGTTGATTTTCAGGACCTTACTAGTTTCGACAATGTGTTCATGGCAATTGCCGCGGAAGATCCGAAAAGATTCTTGGACATGGTCAATAGTGCTTTGATTTCTGTGCTAAGAATCGAAGATCCTGATTATGTCAATAGTCTGATTGATACTAGTATCATTAAGACTCGGTTCATAGGATATCCAGAACATGTACCTCTTCGAACGATACGTTCTCGACACATTGGGAAGCTGATTCACATCAGTGGAATCATGATGCGCGCCAGCGAGGTCAAACCTCTACTAGTGAAGGCCGTCTTCCTGTGTCGTATATGTCAGGCTGAAATCCCGCAAGATCAAGATGAAGGTAAATACACTGAACCAGCGCTATGTCCAGTCTGTACAAAGAAGACACCAATGCGACTTGTACCTCAGAAGTCACAGTTTAAGGACTGGCAGAAGGTCAGAATTCAAGAATCACCTGAGGAACTTCCACCTGGGCAGATGCCTCGTTCAGTAGATGTCATCCTAGAGGGTGACATCGTTGACATCTCAAGACCTGGAGATCTGGTCAAGGTCACAGGAATACTTCAAACAACCCCTGACTTCTCCCGTAGAGGTGGAAAGCTAGCAACATTCAATGTGTTCATAGAAGCAAACGGTGTTGAAATATCTGAGAAGGAGTATGAGCAGCTTCAGATTTCAGAAGAGGACATCAAACGAATCGAGGAACTATCTCAGCATCAGCAGGTCCATGAACGAATTCACGCATCAATTGCCCCGTCCATTCAAGGACACGGTGATATCAAAGAGTCAATTGCCCTGCTTCTATTTGGTGGTGTGCCAAAGCTCTTGTCTGATGGCACTCGCTTGAGAGGTAAATCCAACATCTTGATGATTGGAGACCCTGGGACAGGTAAGAGCCAGATACTCAAGTTTGTATCAGGACTAGCTGCTCGAGGACTGTACACCTCAGGAAAAGGTACTACTGCAGCTGGTCTCACTGCAGCAGTAGTACATGATACCGACTCGAGTGCAATGACCCTAGAAGCTGGAGCTTTAGTACTGGCAGATCAGGGAATTGCCTGTATCGACGAGTTTGACAAGATGGATCCAAACGACCGCACAGCAATTCATGAGGCTATGGAACAACACACAGTCAGTATTGCCAAGGCTGGTATTGTAGCTACACTCAATGCCAGAACCTCAATTCTTGCAGCCGCAAATCCCACCTTAGGTCGCTATGAGGACTCACTCACACTTCAAGAAAACATCAGACTACCATTCACTATTCTATCAAGATTCGACCTGATTTGGATCATGGTCGATACTGTGAATGTTGACCAAGATCGCGAGCTAGCCAAATTCATCCTTGACATGCATCAGATGAAGAAGACACAGGATCAGAGTGCCTTACCTCCAATCTCACCAGACTTTCTGAAGAAGTATATTGGATATGCCAATCTAAACGTGTTTCCACAGCTTACTGCAGAAGCAGCAGAGGTCATTGAGAATTTCTATGTCGACCTCAGAAAAAGCGCCGAAGGCGGCGGAGCTATACCAATCACTGCCAGACAACTAGAATCTCTTGTACGTTTGGCAGAGGCTCGTGCCAGGATGGCTCTTCGGTCTGAAGTAAGCAAGGAAGATGCTCGGGCAGCAGTTCGACTCATGGAGGAATCCCTACGAATGGTAGCCCTTGACAGAATAACGGGTCGGATCGACATCGATCGTCAGGTTTCCAGGATGAGTGCTGAACAACGAAGTTCTTCTGACATCATCATTAAGGCACTCCGTGATATGGAGGCCGAAGGTACTTCTACCGTTAACATCGATGCTCTGATTCAACGATGTGTATCAATGGGTCTTTCTCGTGAGAGAGCCGAAAAGGTCATTGAGAAATTACGAGAGGATGGAATCCTCTATAGTCCTAGAGAAGGCAAGATTAGACATTCTCAGAGTTAGACAAAAACCTGTAAATCTCAGTGGAGATGGGAATCATTCGATTGGAAGAGCTGGAAATCAACAAGAAGATAATCTCACATCTTCAGAAACATGGCATTTCAGAGCTCTTTGAACCACAACAAAGGGCGTTTGAAACAGGCGTCCTCGACAAGAAGAACCTGGTTCTAGCAATACCCACAAGCTCTGGAAAGACTTTGGTTGCTGAGATATGCATGCTGAAGACAATCCTCGATGGCCGAGGAAAGGCTCTCTATCTTGTTCCATTGAGATCACTTGCACGAGAGAAGTATGCAGATTTCAAGAAATACGAAGAACTAGGAATAACTACCGCAATGTCTGTTGGGGACTATGATTCACCTGGAAGGACCCTGAAAGATGCTGACATAGTTGTATTAACAACCGAGAGGGCAGACTCTCTTGTCCGTAACAAGACTGACTGGATTGAAGATGTCGGAATAGTTGTTGCAGATGAAATCCATCTCATTAATGATTCACACCGTGGCCCAACACTTGAGATGGTTCTAGCCAAACTCAAGCAGATTATCGGGAACATCCAGATTGTTGCTCTGAGTGCCACAATATCTAACGCTGATCAAATTGCTGAGTGGCTCGATGCTGAACTTGTTAAGAGCTCTTGGAGACCAGTACCACTCACCGAAGGAGTCTACCTCGACGGTAAAATCAACTTCTATCATGAAGGCAGGAGTAGTTCTCGTGTTATTACCAGAGAACGGAAAGAAGAACTAGCCGACATAGTCTGCGATACCCTTGAGGAGGATGGACAAGTCCTGGTCTTTGTATCAAGTCGCAGATCCACTGTTGCAGTTGCAAAGAAGCTTTCGCCATCCCTTCGACGTTATATCCCAGAAGAATCATTGTTGCTTCTTACCAAAGGGGCCAAGAAGGTAGCATCCGCCCCTTCTGCACCAGAAGCTTCCAAAACACTTGCACGATTGATCTCCCATGGAGTTGCATTCCATCATGCAGGTCTCGATAACAAGGAACGAGCCCTCGTGGAGGACTACTTCAAGGATAATTTGTTGAAAGTGATTGTTGCCACACCAACGCTTGCCGCGGGTGTTAATTTACCTGCAAGACGTGTGATTATCCGTGATTATCGTCGGTTCGAACAAGATCGAGGCAGCTATCCTATTCCAGTCCTAGAATACAAACAGATGGCGGGTCGTGCTGGTCGACCCAAATATGACGATTATGGCGAGGCTGTTCTTTTCTCGCGGACAGAGCCCGAACACGACTTCTTGATTGACAATTACACACTTTCCGAACCGGAAGAAATAACCTCGAAACTTGCCTCGCCTCAAGCGGTCCGATTTCATCTACTAGCCTCTATTGCTGCAGAGATGACCCAAAACAGAGAAGAAATCGACTCATTGATTGCTGGAACTTTCTTCTATCATCAAAATGGTCAGATGGAAATCGACAACCACATATCAGATGCCCTTGGGTTCCTTGAATCTGGAGGTCTCATCGAAACCTCACCAATTCAGTTGTCAGCCACGCCTCTCGGTAGGAGGGCTTCACGACTCTATATCGACCCCTACACTGCTATTCTATTCCGAGATGTGTTAACTGAAACAAAGAACCATAGCACAATAGGACTTCTTCACCTCATTTGTCATACCCCTGATCAACCAGTCACATATGTCACTCAAGCCGAGGCCGAAGAATATGACAGTCTACTCTACGACATCGAAGGCGAACTCATGATAGAACCTCCTATGGAGGAGGAAGGACCTCGTGGTTATGCAGAGTTTCTAGGACAGCTAAAGACTGCCAAACTGCTTCAAGATTGGATTTCTGAAATGACTGACAAGAACATAACAGAACGATATAACGTCGGAATGGGTGATGTACACAGATTCGTACAATCTGCAGAATGGCTAGCCTATGCTGCATCAGAGATTGCTCGAATTGTTGATGCTCCAGAACACATTCCTCCACTTCATGAGTTACGATCCAGACTTCGTTACGGAGTAAAGGCGAATATACTCGAACTTGTTAGTCTCAAAGGTATTGGTCGTGTTCGAGGTAGAATGCTTCACAACTACGACTTAGTTTCACTATCCGATCTCTACAAAGTCCCCTTTGAGGAACTGGCACGAATTCCAACGATAGGCTCTTCAATTGCCGAATCTATTAAGAAACAGTTGGGCATCGATGTAAAACCCGGGACAACAGTTATTGAGGATACTCAGTTATTTGGTGATGAGGAAGCCGACTCAATTCAGACTCTATTGGAGGATTTCTCGAATTAGTATCATCCTAGAAGAGGGGTGTTCTGGATGACCACATCAATCAACTCCTTAGTGTATTCCAAGCTTGTTTCACTCTCGGTATATTCATCACTGAATGATGTAATCTTCAGACCCGCTAATTCCTGGAGGAGGTTCAAGGAGCAATTGCCCATCACTTCTAGATTGTATCCTCCTTCCAGAAAACACACAATTTTCCCATCAGTGTAGGACTTTGCCAACTTGTTCAGTCGTTGGTTCATCATGGCAAATCCCCTAGTTGTTAGACCCAGAGCTGTAAGAGGATCATCGTAGTGTCCGTCGTATCCTACTGAAACTAGTAGAAATTCAGGTTGGTATGAACTCACCAGAGGTTCAATCACCTTCTCAAAGACAAGTTTGTATGATGAATCACCTGATCCGGGATACATTGAAAGATTGACTGTATATCCTTCTCCATCACCAGTTCCAATCTCATTCGGAAAACCTGAACCTGGAAAGAGAGTTCTACCGTCTTGATGAAGTCCGACATACACCACCTTATCGGTTGAATAGAATGTACGCTGTGTGCCATTACCATGATGCGCATCATAATCCACTATCAAGATTCTCTGTAAGCCATGGTCAGTCAACAGATGGTTTGCAGCCACTGCAATGTTGTTGATGAAACAGAACCCAAAAGCTCGTGCATACTCGGCATGATGACCCGGAGGTCTACATAGAATGAATGCATTGTTAGAATCGTCTTGCATGATTCTATCAACTGCACCAATTCCTCCACCTGCAGCTAGTAACGCAGCACCGTATGTGTACGCATTGACCGCTGTATCCATCGTATAGAATCCACCGCCTTTCTCAGACTTCGCCTTAATCCCATCCAAATACCTCTCTTCATGGATGGGATGTATCTTCTCCAGGGAAGCCTCTTGAGGCGTGAGAAGATTCACTTTTGTGTCATCCAGCAGATTCGCAGACTTGATAGATCTCATTGCACTTCTGAGTCGGTCTGGGCTTTCTGGGTGTCCGGGTGACATCACGTGTTGGATAAATGCGTCGTGATATACCAAGTCAGTCATAGACGGTCTATTGTGAAGAACTGAAAGATACTGATAAGTCTGAAGTCTTCTGTATCTGAAGACATTATTCTTAGAACATGTGTTCTAAGTATTGCAGCTGCGCCATCGAGTGGTAATGTTTATCTTCAATCCGAGTTACGGCAACCAGTCACGGGTCGGTAGTCTAGCTTGGTATGATTCTTGCTTGGGGCGACTGAGGAAGTCAAGCCTCAAGTCACAGAATGCAAGAGATCGGGCGTTCAAGTCGCCCCCGGCCCACCATTACTCATTCAATTCTCCACAAAGTATCATAGATTGGGCCAGAGGGGGTCAAAGTACTCTTCTTCATAGTGAACCCAGAAATGGTCATAGGTCCAATCGCCTCATCGACTAATTCTTCAAGGTTGTCAACAATCTTCCTTGAGTCTTTGACATGACGTACTCGAGCTATTGTTGCATGAGGAGTATACTTCCTCTTCTCAGACTGATATCCTAGGTCCTCGAGCAGTGAATCGATTTCTAATTTCAGACTACGAACCTGTTCTCCATTTCTTCTTACTCCGATCCATACTACCCTTGGCCGTCGTCTATTGGGGAAAGCTCCAACTCCCTCGATTTCAATTTCGAAAGGCTCTACTGTAATTCTGTCAAGTTGATTCTTGATCACGTTTATCCTGTCTAATTTGGTATCACCGAAGAAACGCAAAGTGAAATGGATATTGTTGATTTCTACAAGTTTCATTTTGGCTGCCTTCTGATCCAATCTCTGTTGTATCTGTTCGATTCGAGAAAGCAAACTTTGGTCGTCGATATCGATGCTCAGAAAAGCCCGGACATTGTCACTCACAATTTGCCACCCTGACGCGTTTCGATATACTCAGGCCAATATTATCGTAACGCTTGATAGGTGTAAGGGAATTCTTAAAGGAACATCAGCAACGAAAGGTCGCACAGAAAAAAGTCTGGTCTGAGGAGAAACTGGTTGAAACTGATCATCGTGACTGGAATGCCTGGAGCAGGTAAGAGCGGAATTGCAGAGGCTTTCAATGGAGCCGGAATCCCAGTTATAGTAATGGGGGATGTCATACGCGAGGAAACGAGAAGACGTGGTTTCGAACCAGACCCAGAGAATACAAAGAAGGTCATGTTAGAACTGAGAGAGAAAGGTGGTCCAGGAGCAGTCGCAGTTTGTTGTGTTGACGAACTAAAAGAGCTTCATACTGACGTAGTAGTCATTGAGGGCTGCAGAAGTATAGCAGAGGTTGATGTCTTTGATGACTACTCTGATGACGTTGTAATAGTTTGTGTTCATACTGCTCCAAAAGACCGGTTCAATCGACTTAAGGAGCGTAACAGAGATGATGCTCCTCCAAGTTGGGATGTTTTCCGAGAGCGTGATCTCAGAGAGATCTCAGTTGGACTTGGGGGCGTTATAGCACTCAGCGACATAATGATTGTCAATGATGGAACATTAGAAGAATTTCAGAAGCGATCAGTAGAACTTGTCAAGAGGCTAACTTAAGATGGATATTCTAATCAGATGTCCGGTCAACCCAACAGAGGATTCACAAAAGGTCGAACAAGCACTCAAGCATATCATTGGACCACAGAAGGTGACATATGAGGAACACAATGAAACATCTGAGTTGGTTTTCAACGACTCTAATCGAAACTCACTTGGATTCGTACGTCAGTCGATACATAAGGAAAGAATCATTGATGCCGCGCGTAAACGACTGCTGTCAAACTGGAATGGAACATCAACCCAGATTCATTTTGATAAACAGGCGGCGTTCATTGGAAAGTTAAGAGTCATAGATGACAGCACACCATTACCTCCCTTGGGAACTATTGAAGTTGTGATAGTCTTCGATACCGAAGACCAGTTTGAAGAGTTCCTTTCTTGGTTCACACCTCCGACCAAAGATGGTCGTGTAATTACCTAAAACCCAATTGTCAATACTTCCCTGACAAGTCCACTATGTACACGGATTTGAAGTACTTGGCTGACAGTGAGACTATTCCTTTCTGCTACTTCTTGAATGTTCATCTCTCTATCAGCACAGATACAGATACTCTCTTCGCGCCTAGTGACGAGTGAGTCAACATTCTCAAAAAGTGAACCAACAAGACTGACCGCATGTGCTCCCCTTGTAGAGCTTGCCCTGCCGTATGGTGGGTCTGTTACAACACAATCACAAATCTTGACTGGTAACTTTCGGATATCTCCTTGAACAAGAGAATGATTGTGTCCAATCTCCTTTAGGTTCTTCATACCTCCTTCCAACAACTTCCAGTTCAAGTCCATTCCAACTGTCTTCGCACCTATTAGAGATGCTTCGCAAAGGATTCCTCCGCCACCACAAAAGGGGTCTAGTACTATCTCGTTAGGCATCACACCTGCAAGATTACACATCACCCTGGCGAGGAAGGCATTCATCATACTGGGATGGAAAAATGGTTTCTTCCCCGGTTCACGATTACGGAGATTGAACCGTAGTTTCGAAGATGTTGCAGTTGAAATCATCACACTCTCATCAGAGAGAAACACGAGTATCCGTACTTCGGGATTGTCGAGTGACACACGAGCACCTGTGATCTGTTTGATACGACCCCCCAACTGTATTTCGATGCCTTGTCTTGTCTTGAATCCGTCTTCCTTTCCTAGGGGTATGGTTCTCACCGAGAACGAACAGGTGGATGGAACACATCGTTTCAAATCGTCTTCAGAAACGTCTGACAGCAATGTATCTGCTTCTGATGATTCTGCAAGCACTTGACCAGCTTCCTTTACTAATGCCGCCCGATCTAACAAGAATGAAACAGGACTGATTGAACTATCAATCAGTCCTATACGATTCCTCCACAATGGCTCTTTCAAATCTAGAAGATTGGTCAATGAATTGACCTCTGCCTTTGCAACACTGGTGTTTTCACCAGATACATAGACAAAAAACCTGGTCAACTAAGCATCACTCGTATATGTTGTCACCGCCTGAAAAGATACGCTGCATCTCACCATATAATACATCAATGCCAGTCATCTCTTTGGCTGATACAGGTATACTCCCAGTGGCTGTATCAAGACTCTCAAGCATCTCAAGAATTGACCTCGAATACTCTCTTCTTAGTCCATCATCAGAAGCATCCAATGCATCTTCTAGTAGATACAGTTCCTCTCCCCATCCAATGATTTCCTCCAGCTCCATCTCGTTTAGAATGTCAGGTTTGCTCAGGACATTCATTTGTGGAAGTCCAAACCTGATACTGATTGATATTCCAAGAAGCATAGATGAGAGATAGCCAGTAGGAGTACGGGCTATATTGGAATCAAGTAGATACAGTGAGAGTGCAGGATCGTTTCCTCTGAGACTGGATACCATCAGGGGTCCAGAATTACGATATGCGAAGAGCTCCATCTGACCAGGACAGTCTACCAGAATATAGTCCCGCTCTGTATCAATTATCTCATCTCGTAAATCGTTGACATGACCGACTGCCATGTCCAAAGAAGCAACGAGGGCACCATTAGGTCCTAGACTGAACGAGTTCATTACTTCCCCATAGTCAACATATTCCCTGATATCGACATCACTGGTGTAAGGAGGGGAATCAACACCTGGATCAAGATTTACCACAGCGACGCTGAGATCTGATCCAACAAGCCATTTTTCCAAGGAAGATGTGAGTAAGGATTTTCCAGATCCTGCAGTGCCAACAATGAATGTGAAGAACATCTGAGTCACAACATGAAAGGTCAGAAAATCCTCTTTGAGTTCTTCGGTACTGTTCATCTCACAAGGCCAAGGATTGGTCGGCAGTCAGCGAATCAGAAATCGACTTATACGCAACTCTTATCTACAAATCCAGGAGGCATCCACTTATGGACAACAGTGAGGCACTCCGAAGGCTTGCAGAAGCAATGGCTGGTGAGATATGCCTCGCGGAACACGATCCTGGCTCAGTGATGCGTCGTTGGCGTGAGCGATTTCATATCTCTCAGAAGAACTTGGCAAAACATCTTGATGTTTCTCCATCAGTCATCAGTGATTATGAAAGTGGTAGAAGGAAATCTCCTAGAGTAGAAACCATCAAACGATTTGTCGAAGGTCTAATCGAGATGGATGCAGCTGATGGGGGAAGGGTGGCTATGGCACTTGAGAAGCTAATCACCCCAGAAATCGCTTCTGATGCAATTCTTGATAGTCGTGAGTTTGGGGTTCCAATTCCTGCACGTCTATTAGTAAATCATCTTGACTGTAAGGTACTGACTCATCACAATCTACTAGACCGAGACATCTATGGTTATACTGCACTTGACAGCATCAAGGCCATAGTCAGTCTCACGCCACAACAACTGCTCCGTCTCTATGGTGGGACAACACAACGTGGAGCTATACTCACCAATGTGTCTACTGGGAGATCTCCAATGGTAGCCATAAAGGCTAGTCAGATTGGTACATCTGTTGCAGTAAAACCAGCAGTTGTCATATTACAAGGAGTAAAAGAGATAGATTCAGTCGCTGTGAAGATAGCGGACAGTATTCATATTCCACTGTGTGTATCAGATATTGAAACTGCTGAGGAATTGATTCGTGAAATCCGACAGTTTGACCCCCAGATGTAGTATCTATCCAATATGGTGACCCTTCAATGAAATTCTCTATGGAAATCAATGATCCCATTCACGGGTTCATAGGACTAACAGATGTTGAGGCCAAGATTATCAACTCACAACCCTATCAAAGATTGCGAAGGATTAAGCAGCTCTCAGGTGGACACTATGTCTATCCGACAGCCGAGCATACACGATTTGGTCACTGTATTGGTGTGATGTACCTTGCCGGACTGAGTGGAAAAAGACTTCTGGGTCGAATGGGACTTGGGGACAAAAAACTCCAAGAAGTGCGATTGGCTGGTCTGCTTCATGATGTTGGACATGGACCATTTAGCCATGTCTTTGAGGAAGTCTTGCTTGAGAAGCGTGAAATGAACCATGAAGATGTCACAGAGTGGATTATTCTCAAGAGTGAGATTGGGGATTTGATTGAAGCTGCTGGTATCTCAAAGAAACGTATCGGGGATCTTGTTCGAGGACGTCAAAAGACAAAGAAGGATTCTATTATTGCAGGGATTGTGGCAGGCCAGATAGATTCTGACAAAATGGATTATTTGATTCGTGACTCGTTCTATTGTGGAGTGAACTATGGACTGGTAGATATCCATCGCCTGATTGACAGTATCGAGATTTCAAAAGACTATCAGATGCAATTTGATATTGCTGCGAGAGGTGCGCTTGAATCGTTCCTTGTAGCCAGATATGAGATGTTCCTGAATGTCTATTATCACAAGACTGTGCGAAGTGTTGAGGTCATGTTAGTCAAACTCATCAATGCTGCAGATAATGTACTAAATCTCACCAGTTTCTCATCACCAGAAGAGTTCTTGCAGCTCGATGACATGTCCCTCATATCTAAGATACGAAACATTGACCCATCTGAGTCAGAGGATGCAGCAGAGGCCGCAAGAATGGTGAACCTTCTAGACTCACGAGTTCTCTACAAATCTGCCTTTGAGAAGGTACTCCACACCCAAGATAGATTCGTTTCCAAGATTCTTACCAAGAGCAAGGTCCGTGAGAGCATCCAAGAAGAAATAGCGTCTATTGCAGGTGTTGAAAAGGAAGAGGTCATTGTTGATGTCCCAACCCTGCCATCAGTTCCCTATAATCCGCATCAGATTGATCCAATGGAAATTAGCATATTCGAAGTCATTGAGGGAAAGAGAATCCCTCATAATTTATCAGATTATTCCAATATTGCTGAGATGATGAAGGTATACCTGGATGTGATTCGGGTGTACACCTTTGATAAACATCGAGTAAAAGTAGGAAAAGCAGCTCGCTCAGTGTTCCAAGAAGTCCCTGATACTGCACTTATTCACATGTAATACCACTCTCACCAAATCTGTGTGGTGATTATATAGTCACGAGATGGATTCTACATTGAACCCAACTATCCATCCGGGGCTGAGGACTTGAGCGACGAATTAACTGAAACCCTTCAAAACATCAAGGCCATCACTGGCGTCGAGAATGTTGTCCTAATCCAGAAGGATGGACTTCCTGTTGCAAGTGCTGGCGTATGGTTTAGCAAGGATGAAGTTTTTGCTGTCGCATCTTCAACCTGTGCTATCTTTGGTGTTGCCAAACTCATTCATGGGGATTTCAAGTACCTCCTTATGGAGTCTGACACATCCAAGGTGTTTCTTGCATCACTTCCAAACGACCCAGACTATTTTCTGACTGTGACAACTGCACCAAGAGTTAATCTCGCCGCATTGTTCATAGAAATGAAAGATAGTCTATCACGACTTACCTTCTTGTTAAGAGAACACGTAGATGGCAGATTACCTCCCCTTCGATCATATAGCCGAGATGAAACTCAACAAGTTCTCCAAGGTTTCGCAGTAGCTGAGGGACGTGACACCACATACGGTGTTTCACGGTCTATGATTTCGTTGGATCGTTCACAGGCACTCAGTCTGAGAGCCTTGTTACGCCAAGTACATGATTGTATACCCAACATTGGCTCAGTGTTCTTGTCCTTGAGTGGAGGTGTCAGAGTGTCCCTAGAGGGTTTCACAAACGATAGACTAGCTGCTATGTCCTTTGCACTCCATGACGCCTCAGAAAGAGTGGTAAGAACGTTGCGGAACAGCTCTCTTCAAACAGTACTATGTGAAACTGAAGACACACGTCATTTCATCTATGCTGTTCCAAATGGCGTGTTCAGTCTATGGGTGGACAAAGACAGCCAGAAGCTAGGTCTCATGAGGCTGCTCTTGAAACACTACATCGAAGAGATAAGAAGAGTCTTAGCGGCAGCATCAGCAGTCAAGCCTGCTGTTCCTGACGATTTGAAAGAACTGCTATTATCTGGAGGTTCTGATGGCGGTTTGATGCTAACGAGGAGAGAACCATGACATATTCAATCATGCGAATGATCGAGATAATGGGTGATCAGTTCCCTATATTGCTAAACGCAATTCTCGAAAGAATGCCTGTTATCGTAGCCGGCGAAGATATTGAGCTAGTAGATGACATCACTGAGAGTCTTACAACTCTTAGTCCCCATCGCCACAAGCTAGTTTTCTGGCGAGACTTCACCTCAGAATCTGAGATTCTCTCTGTCTGGGAGGAAGAGAAACACAATTACGAAGTGAGTAGAACAGTAGTATGCGGACTTTCAGGAAATCTTAGGCTTGCAATGGATCGAATTACACACTTTGCAGGGTGGGCATTAGCTGTCCCCATTGGATTCACAGTTCTTGGAGTTCAAGTGACAGAATCCACACTTCAAGATGTCACAGCCCATATTCTCAAGAATTCTGGGAACTGTGGGATATTGAGAGTGAACTCACCATCATCAATAACATTCTCCTTGGTCAAATCTTCAAACAATAGCCTTGAAGTCGAAAAGAAGATTGTTAGCAAGATACTAGTCCGTAAGAAACAGTCACTTGAGAGAATAAGGCGACTCCTTACTAAATCACTACGTGGACTCAATGTTTCTGAGCACATCCTGACTGCCGTATTGAAACTGGACGATGAATCTGAAAAACTCACACAAGATGTCTTCGAGGAGGAAATCAACAACTATGTCCACGCTGCTCGAAGGGCTGTCACTCTCCTATCACGAATCCGTCTAGCACGAGAGCTTGGTGCTTCCACCACACTCACAGAGAGGAATCTCTATGAAGCCATAGGATGGGACGGTGGTGACCTTCCAGCTCTCATTCAATTCATCAGGGCTGAATGGCATGAGGACTTCTCTGACTGTGTCAAAAGTGGTGCACTTTCAGGTCTTGGTGCGTGGGTTGACAGTATGTGGGGGACATAGGAGGGACTATAGAACTTGATCATCGACTATGGAAATCGCACAGTAGGGTTGAAAATCGTGTTCTTCGGACCAGCCATGAGTGGAAAGACAACATCCATTCGTTGGCTGTTTTCAACGCTTGACTATGCTGAAAAACTCACATCAATTGAAAATACAGTTGGTCGAACAATGTTTTGTGACTTTGGCACAATTCCTTTCTCTCTCAGTAACAGCTGGACGATTAATGCTCATGTTTGGTCAGCCACAGGTCAAGACTTCTATAGATCTACAAGAGAAGTCGTACTTGTAGGAGCTGACGGGGTAATCTTTGTTGCTGACTCACAAGAGCATCTTCAAGATGAAAATTTGGCCAGCTGGAATGAGCTAATGTCAATGATAGAAGAGGAGGAAAGACCTCTCCCACTGATTGTCTGTCTAAACAAACAAGACATCCCAGGAGCAATCGGTGAAGATCAGCTCAGGACTCATTTGAAGATTCCAAATTCAGTACCTGTGTTCATGAGTATCGCTCGAGAGGGATATAACATTGTAGAAGCCTTCCAATATCTGTTTCAAAATGCAATGCGCGCCAGTGTTCTTGCTCAACCTCTCTCCTGAACTTTGCATCAGTCAATTCTGCAGCGTATCGAACAAACCATTTATACGACCAAAGGTGACTGCAACCGCAGTTCTGGAATGTTCGACATTCACTTGATATAATATAATCTCTGGGGCTAGAGGTCTTGAGTTCAAATCGAAGCAAAACCAATTTCGTATTCATAACTGGTGGTGTATTATCCGGCATCGGTAAAGGTGTAACTACGGCTTCTATTGCAAAGTTGTTCCAATTCCGTGGATACGATATTAGGATAATCAAGATTGATCCATACTTGAATATCGATCCTGGCACCCTGAATCCAATCGAACATGGAGAAGTCTTTGTGACTGACCAGACTTGGACCTTCAAACCAGTCAGTGATTTTGAATTCAAAATCTCTGAAATAGACTTGGACTTCGGAACCTATGAGCGATTCACAGGAATGGAAGTCCATCCATCCCAGAACATTACATCCGGACAAATCTACATATCCGTCATTCTCGAAGAGCGGAAGGGAGGATTTCTCGGTCGGACAGTACAAATAATTCCACATGTAACTGAACGTATTAAACAAAGAATCTGGGAGGTTGTTGAGAAAGAACCAGTACCAGACGTCCTATTAGTCGAGATTGGGGGAACTGTTGGTGACATAGAAGCCAGTCCCTTCCTCGAAGCGGTTAGACAACTTGTCAGTGAATTAGGTCACGATAACACTGCGGTAGTTCATGTCACTCTTGTCCCTTACATAAAATCAGTAGGAGAGTTCAAGACAAAACCGACCCAGCATAGTGTAAGAACTCTCCAGAGTCTGGGTCTCCAACCAGACATCATGATATGTAGGGCTGAACAGTCACTCCCTGATTCGGCCAAAGAGAAAATCGCTCTGTTCTGTAATGTTCCCAAAGAACGAGTCATCTCGAATCCTGACATTCCTGTGATCTATCAGCTTCCGTTGTCCTTTGAGAATGAAGGACTTGGTACTACCCTTGTGAATCACTTCGGGCTTGAACAGAGAGAGTCAAAGACTGAGAAATGGGAAAAGATGGTGAAATCATTTGAGAACGTATCTGAAAAGGTGGTCATTGCGATGCCGGGCAAGTACACTACACTCGGCGATTCCTACAAGAGCATCAATCAGGCACTTTCTCATGCGGCTGTATCTTGTGGGGCAGAAGTTGAAATCAAATGGATTGAAACTGAGGAGAGAGCAACTGAAGAGTGTCTTACAGAGGACCTGTCTGAGGTGGACGGGGTTCTACTCACACCTGGATTTGGAGAACGCGGTGTCGAAGGGATGATTTGTGCTGCCAATGTTGCATTAGAATCAAAAATCCCCCTTCTGGGAATATGTTATGGGGCACAGCTATCAACAGTTGCATTTGCTCGTAATGTGATGGGATGGAAAGGAGCACATACTACTGAGGTGGATGCTGACAGTCTCTACCCAGTTGTGGACCTCATGGATGAACAAAAGCTCATGGAGGACAAGGGTGGTACCATGCGTCTCGGGGGTCATAATGTTGTCATTGTCAAGGGTACACGACTCCATGAACTATACAACACTGATATCATTCATGAGAGGTTCCGTCACCGATTTCATTTGATTGACCGGTATCTGAACAAGATGGACGAGAAAGGTCTGAGAGTATCTGCACACGACTCCACTGGACTCATCATCAATGCAATCGAACATGCAGACCATCCGTTCTGGATAGGTGTTCAGTATCATCCAGAGTTCAAGTCAAGACCCGATCAACCACATCCACTATACTTGGGCCTAATAAGGGCAGCACTGGAATACAAGAAAGTGAGAGGGAAAGCTAGTGGAACGTAACCTCGATAAGATGCTGTCCAAGCTGGTTGAGGAAATCGAACATATCGAAGTCACAAGAAACAGATTTGGTGAAGTGCTTCGCGAAGTCAAGAAGAAGATAGACCTAGGTAAATTCCCTGCTGTAGCATCTAACATACTCGACACACAACTTACAACGAAGGTAGAACCTACAACTCTATCCGGCCTCAGAATTGTTGGTGTGGATGGGGGACTTGTTCGAAAGCGCTTCAGATCCATGGACCTTGTACTAACAAGAGGTATTGCTGTCATATTCCACTTTGGTCCAGAAGAAGGCCCCGCTGTCGACTTCTTTCCTGATGCCTTTCCCGAGCCACAAATTAGACCACTGATGCTCACTCTGTCTGGTACTGAGTTGGACCAACTAGCATCCCTAGAGCGGATTGCTGCAGAACTTCGGGTAACACTCTCTGTACTTGATGAATTCAGACCATACCTCATCCTGATCGATGGGTCTCTAATCTACCATCCACGAGACCGCCCACAAAGTGGATCTATAGTCTATGAGAAATTCCAAGAGGTTCTTGCACTCTATAAACAACTCTACAACAAGGCGAGAAAGAAGCAGACTATTCTTGTAGGGGTTGTTAAAGATAGTAGGTCAACTAGAGTAGCTACAACCATGGGAGAGATACTACCGCACATCATTCGTAGACCTGAAATCTTTGAACTGATGCAAGGTGTCGACTACAGATGGTTGCTAAAGATATCGAGAGACTGCGATCTTCTAGACACTTTTCTAGAAGAGGAAGAGAGGTCATTCGTATTTCGATATTCTTCTGAACTACTGCTCAGTGCAAACAACATTGCCGATGATCTCTCGGCTTGGACGTCGTCTATCTGGGTCACCTATCTCAAAACTGCTCGTGACGATTTACCCCTGCGAATAGAGTATCTATCAGATGATGACGATGATATCGATCTATCAAGACTCGATGCTGCCTTGTCAGCAATACTTCCACTCTCTTCACAACACCCCGAGTATGGTATTCCAACTCCTATCCTAGAAGCAGATGCTAGAGCAAAGATTACTGCCAATGAAACGAGCTTAATCATAGACAGACTCATGGCGTTATCTGGACTGACCTACATGTCTCTCGAAAAGAGAAGGTCACGCAATCCTTTTGGAGGAGGTTAATGAATGACTGAATTTCCTGCGAACACCCGTCTTGGTACAGTTGTTTCCACAGAATCTGGACCCAATGTTATGGAGTTTGCTTTCGTACTAGAAGGAGGACCACGTGAAATCATAGCCCGCCGTGGCGAATTCATATCAGTACAAACCGATGCAGGGACCGTGATTGCTAGGGTTCAAGATTTGGTCCGTACTAATCGTTACTATCAACATGCCGAGGCGGTCCGCGAATACCAGTCTCGAGGTGAACCACTAAGGTCGATATTTCCGACTGATAGATGGCAATATACCGTCGCAAGGGCAAGAGTCCTTGGACTCTGGTCTAATGGAAAGCCTGTCCGTCCATATTTTGCTGTGTCACCAGGTGCAATAGTACGACGATCTGACGAAGCAACACTCGCTGCGTTCTTGAAGATGGACCTGAAAGAAGGACTCCATCTTGGTCATCTTGCATATCAAAACCTGGAATTTGCCCCAACGGTTGATCGACTGCTATCAAAACATCTTGCTATTCTGGCTATGAGCGGTGCTGGAAAATCTTACTTTGTATCCGTGTTATTGGAAGAGCTCTTGAGCCGAACCAAAGAACAAGGAAGACTATCAGTGGTCGTGGTCGATGTACATGGCGAGTACACATACCTGAAAGACATCAAACCCGAAGATTTGGGACTCTCATCAGGAACCTTTGAGATTGAACACATTCGGGGGTCACATTTTCAGATTCCAGTTCAGATGCTCTCAGCCGAGGCACTAGGCTCTCTTGTGGCAGATATGAGCTCAATCCAAGTTCGAGACCTGCGACGGGTCATATCGGAAGTGAATAAGACGATGAAAGATGGATACACTCTGGTAGACCTTGTAGAGTATATCCGTAATGACGATTCCATCAGCAAGAACACACGTGAGGCTCTCGCAGGTTGGTTAATCAATCTGGACCAAACACGTCTCTTTGGAAAGGCTGCTGTTCCCAGTGTCACAAACATAGTCCGCCCTGGAAAAGTCACACTGATTGATTTGAGTGACTTCATCAGTCTCAAGAAGAAACAGATCGTGGTTTCATTCTTAGCCAATGAACTCCTTCATCTACGAAGACGTGAACAGATACCACCCTTTCTATTAGTCCTTGAAGAAGCACATCAGTTCTGCCCAGAGAGTCGTCATGAGTTAGCATTGCCCAAGAGTCGTATCGAAACGATAGCCCGTGAAGGAAGAAAGTTCCATGCTCTTCTCTGCCTTATTTCACAGAGACCGGTAAAGCTCTCCACGACAGTACTTAGTCAGTGTAGTAACCAAGCAATTCTCAGATGCACCAATCCATATGATTTGGACCACATAGGTCGGTCGAGTGAAGGAATCGACCGGTCATCTCTTGACGCAATAACAACTCTAGAGATAGGAGAGGCTCTTTTTGTTGGCGAAACAGTGTCAGTACCAACATTCGTCAAAATCCGGCTGAGAAAGTACGAACCGAAATCTATCACCAAAGATTTGACTTCCGCCATAATCAAAGCTGACAAATGATATTGCCACGAGTAACGCTGATAAGATGTGAAATGAAGTTCAACTCAGAAAAGAAACGTCGATGTAACGGGGGTTTCCACCTTGTCAGATGACGACTTGAATGAGATAAGACAACTCATAGACTCCATGCAATCTGGCCTTGTCGAGCTATTTGACCAACTTCGTGATCTGAGAACACGCCTGAATCTCGTATCCGAAAATGCTTCTGAAACAGTTTCGACACCTGCCATTCTCCCTCTTTTCTCTGAAGTCAAAGCTCCGTCTTCAGACACTACAGATGACGAAATCCTGGAGGTTCCTGAGTCTTCAATTGAGAAGGAAGAACCTGAACCATCTGTAGTTGTTGACGAACCGCCGCCCAAGGATGTTGAAGAGTCTGATCTTGAGGAGTCAGCCGGTAACGCGAAGGTAAACCGGGTTCTTGATCCTATTTCACACGAACTTCGTACAGGTGAGGCTCCTGCAGAAATCATCTATGAGTATCTCCAATCTGCACGAGAATATCTCATCGATGATGCATCAGAAAAGGGGAAAGTTGCTAGAGACATGGATATTGTCTTGAATTTTCTTAAAGCTCGAGGAAAGAAAACAATTCGTCCAGATGAACGAGATAATATCCTGAAAAGAATCCGCCGCTGGAAAGCTCATCTTGTTGCTTGACCAAGCCATCCAGCAGACTGACCTCTAGTCTATTCTAGATCGATAATGATCCGTTTTACTTTGGTCCTTGATATCTTTTTGAGACCGTGCTGACCTGGTTCATATCGGCATTCAAGTAGACCTGAATCAAAAAGAATCTTGATTTGAGCGCTGGCGTTTGCCTCAGTTCCGCCGAGGTGTCTTGCCACTCTTGTTACATCTTTCTCTCCTTGTAGCAGAAGTTTTAGGATTTTTAGTCTAGTTCCTGATGAAAGAGCGCGTCCAATGCGTAGTACCGCGTCGTCGTTGTTTATCTCTAGTGTTTCGGACAATTATTGCACCTTGAAGGAGTGTTGCGTGATTCCTCAAGTAGGGGTTTATTATACTTGTTGTTTGGGGATAACATAGACGCACAATTGTACGCCCTTGGACCGATGAACAAGTTCATAGGCCCTCTGGATTTTCTAGATATGAGTGCTGAATTGAATGAGTTCAGAAGGTGTGATTATTGTAGGATTCGATATACTACCTTCTCGCAGCTCAAGTTCAAAGAGAGCTCCCAAGTTTGCTTGTGTGGTTACACGAGATGAGGTGGTTCTGAATGAGTATCATGAGATATCTAGAGGAGCTCTTCTGAAACTGGTCCGGGATATTGCACCGAATTGGCTCTGCACTGATAACATCTTTGAGATAGTTCCTGATACAAAGTCACTCTTTCATCTTGTAGAGAGAATACCATCCAACACCAGGATTGTCCAGGTCACTGGAGTCCCACCTCGACAGACCCCCCTGAAGATCCTGGCAAAACGACATGGACTCTTAGCACGTGGTAAACCGACACCATTGGAATCAGCTCGAATTGCCGCTCAGCTGGCTGCAAGAGGAGTTGGATATGCACTTGAATGCTTTAGCGAACAGACTGAGATCAAGGTGACCAGGGGGCGCAAACCCGGACGTGGTGGACAGAGCGCGAATAGATTCAGGCGAAGAGTCCACTCACAAATTCAACAGATGACACGATTCATCGAGTCAGAAATAAAGACTGCAGGAATCGACTATGATATCGATATCCGTGAATCTGACTTTGGTTATGCAAGTGCGAGACTGGTCACATATGCTCCGCTTCCAACTATAAACAAGATAATCAAGTCGAAACGCGGTGGCGATTTCAACATACTCATCTCTCCGGTGCGAAAAAGAGTAGAGTTCGTACGTCTTGAACCTCGTCAGGTTGCTCTCATCAAACCAAAGTACTTCATATTGGGCATCGACCCAGGAACCACGGCTGCCTATTGCTTACTATCTTTGGATGGCCATGTACGCAATCTCAGAAGTAGGAAGGGTTTGACCCGGGCTGATATGATCCGTGAGGTGTACGAAAATGGTATTCCAGCCATTGTAGCTTCTGATGTTCCACAGGCACCTCATTTCGTGGAGAAGTTTGCAAGTACAGTAAATGCTCCTATCTTCACTCCGAAGAAACCAATTGCAGTTGCGGATAAACAAGAACTCGCACGGGAATACGGTACTGAGAAGAGGATACGCAATGCCCATGAACGAGATGCCCTGACTGCTGCCGTCTATGCATACAGGTTTCTCCTCCCAAAGCTCGAGCAGATTGATAGTATTGTCCGAGAACAACAACTCTCAGTGGATCGGAACTACCTCAAAGCATTGGTGATAAAGGGCACCTCTATCAACGAGGCAATAGCTCAAATTGAGCGTGAGTCTGCAGAAATCATAGAAACAGTTCCTGAGCAACTTCCTGTAGAGGAGGATGAACCTTTGTCTCAAGAGCGATTTGATGCTCTTTATACAAAGATGGACCATATGGAATCTGAAAACAAAATTCTTCTCGATAGGATTGAGGATTTACAACGACATGTAGAATATCTGAAGTTCAGAGAGAGCGAACTTTCTGATAACCTCGAGATTGTTAGCGATGAGAACTATTGGAAGGTAAAGCGTGACCGTGAAATTTCAAAGAACCAATCTGCCTTGACAAAATCACAACAAGAAGTCGCCTCACTAACAAAAGAGGTCAAGGATCTACGTAAACATCTTGAACGACTCAAGGGAGTGAAACGACTTGAGATGCGTGGTGATATGCTCGCAGTGAAGGTCATTCCCCATTTTACGAGAGAGAGTATCGAAGAGTATGCCAAGAAGGTCGGTCTCAAGAATAACGACATTGTTCTTTTCGAGGACGCGTCTGGCGGAGGTCCACAGACAGCAGGTATCCTTATTGATCATGAGATTCGAGCGGTTGTTGTAGATACAGCCCTTTCCCATCTTCCTCGAGATGAACTAATCAAAGCAATGATTCCTGTAATCGATGCAGAACAGGTTGAGCTTCAACGTGTAGATGAGTTTGCATTCATAAGCAGAGGAAAATTCGAACAACAGCTCCAAACTTTCATCAAGTCCGTCCGTGAACAAGCGCGACAGAAAGGTGAGGATCAGCTAGTCGAACTCATCGAACGTTATCGTCGTGAGATCGAGCGATAATTTACTCAGGTATTTGAATCCACAGTATGTTGTTTCCTCTCACAAGAACTTGACCATACTTGGCCTTGGTGTTGTCCTCCTCAAGTTCCTCTGCATCAGCAAGTGTGAGATTCATGTACATGTCACAACGAGTCAGGCGTCCACGAAAGATTCTCTGATCCTTCAATTTCACTGATACTATATCATTGAGCTGCTGCTCAAGAGCTTTAATTGGCATCTTTTCTGGCACCATAGGACACCTCTCGAAAGTGGCCCTTAGAGTTCATTATAAAGCCTTTGTTCCATCACAGGATGTTTGGTCAAAGCGCAAGAGTCAACTGACATTGTGACACAAATCCAAATCAGCACTAAGTATCTGGATAAATGAATAATGACAATGTTATGTCTTGGACTGGAAGGAACAGCCCATTCATTTGGAGCCGGTGTCGTGACCAGTGAGGGAAAGGTCTTGTCCAACGAATGGGATATGCTCAAACCAGACCAAGGAGGTATCCATCCGCGTGAAGCAAGCAGACATCATTCGGAACTCGGTCCAAAGATAATACAAGACGCTATCCACAAGGCTGGAATCGAATTCAAGGAAATCGACATCATAGCATTTTCTAGGGGACCTGGTTTGGGTCCAAGTCTGAGAACGACTGCAACAATTGCTCGAACTATCTCTCTCAAACTTGGAATCCCTCTTGTTGATGTCAACCACTGTGTCGCACACATTGAGATAGGTTGCTTAGAATCTGGATTCAATGATCCTGTGACTGTTTATGTTTCCGGAGGCAACACTCAGATAATCGCCTTTGCGGGTGGTAGATTCAGAACTTTCGGAGAAACCCTCGATATTGCGATAGGTAATATGTTGGACGTCCTTGGTCGTGACCTTGGAATGGGATTTCCTGCAGGACCAGTCATTGAAAGCAATGCAAAAGAGGGGGAAACCTATCACAATCTACCCTATTCGGTCAAAGGAATGGACCTTAGCTATTCCGGAATGTTAACTGCAGCAAGGAAACTATACTCTGAAGGCGTTCCCACTCCAGACATCTGCTTCAGTGTTCAAGAAACAGCCTTTGGCATGATAGCAGAGATAGCAGAAAGAGCTCTCGCTCACACAAAGAAGAACGAACTCCTCCTTACAGGGGGAGTTGCTCGTAACAACAGGTTGACCGAGATTCTCGCTGGAGTGGCCGATCGACATGAATCTCAATTCCATCGTGTTTCTCCGTCACTTGCTGGTGATCAGGGAGCTATGATTGCATGGAATGGGATTCTCCAGTTTAATGCGGGTCGCCAAATCAAGGTCGAAGAATCTCACGTTCTTCCCAAGTGGAGAACTGATGACCAAGACATCCTCTGGAGGGAATCCTCTTGAAGCAGATGCTAGCCCGAGGAGCGGAGTCTATTATCTTCAAGATAGAACGATGGGGACAATCCTATGTTCTGAAATGGCGACAAGACAAACCCTACCTCTTGAATGAGATAGACACCCACCTCAGAAGGTCTCGTATCGCCAGAGAGTGTAAGATGTTGACAATTGCAAGGTCTCTTGGAGTAAGAACCCCTGCAGTCTATTCGGTGGACCTCATAAATCACACAATATTGATGGACCTCATTGAAGGAAAGCAATTCAAAGAGATTGCTGGAGATGTGCCAAAAAGCGAGCTCGTTTCCTTCAGCCGCGAATTCGGTCGTATCATAGCAAATCTCCATGAGGGAAATGTTGTACATGGAGACCCCACGACAAGTAATGTCATCATTGACAAGAGCAACAAGCTTTGGTTGATTGATTTTGGCCTCTCGGAGATGAATGCTACTATTGAAACAAAAGGAGTCGACCTCCACCTCATTCAGAGAGCACTAGAAACCACGCATTGGGATCTTCAAGAAACCATGCTCGAAGCCACCCTTGAAGGCTATCACGAAGTAATGGGTGGCCATGCAGAACCAGTATTATCTAGAATGCAGGAGATAAGAGAACGAGGGAGATACCACTAGAAAAGGCCTCGCCACAAGGTAATCTTTATATCCACAGCCATAGGCCATGGGGCAGACCCGGTTTCTGAGGGTACCAATGGACTTAGAGGTAGTTCCAATGGCAAGAATGCATACAAGACGCAAAGGTCAATCCGGAAGCAAACGTCCATCAACACTTCGAATTCCTGATTGGATGGAGAAGGATAAGGACGCCAAGTGGGTAGAAGCCAAGGTTGTTGAGCTTGCCAAAGCCGGAAACACCCCATCAATGATCGGAAAAATACTCAGAGACCAATATGGCATTCCACTCGTTCGGGTGATTACCAATAAACGAGTAATGGACATTCTTCGTGAGAACGATCTTGAACGAAGAGTACCAGAAGACCTTCGAAATATGATTGCGAAAGCTGTTACAATTCGGAGGCATCTTGAAGAGAACAAGAAGGATTTTGTATCAAAGAGAGGACTTCAGCTCGTTGAGAGTAAGATTCACCGACTCTCCAAGTATTATCGTAAGAATAAAGTACTCCCAGCAGATTGGAAGTATAGTCCTGACCAAGCAGCAGTCCTTTTGAGATAGTTTTATCACAAGTCAATTGGCTTCACTCACCAAATGAGTAAGAAGACAGGCAAGTCTCCATCTCTCAAAACGCTGAAGACACAAAGTAGTGAAATCTCCCTTAAGAAGGATGATCACCTCTTATTACTGTCAGCACCATCCCCAGAATCAACATTGGCTTCTGCCATGATTTGTAGAGCAGTAATGAGGGCTGGAGGAGCGTTCCATGTATCATTTGAAGAACCGATCATGAGTATAGATTCAGTAAACAGATATAGGGCCGAACACGAGTCTTCAACCATTGTCCTTGTCGGAATCAACACTACTGGCAAAAAGAAACTCAAAAAGGGAAAGGGGTATCCGGTATTCGTGGGTGGGTCCTCCGAGTCTGAACAGGTCGCATCTATGACCATCGGAAATCTACACACCATCTCAGCAGCAGCCTACTCATTTTCTGACGAACAATATTCTACAGGCAATTATGAACTCCAAATGACAACTGCGGCCGCACTGATTTATGACTCATCACACATTTCCCCCAAAACATCAAGCTCGGCTAACAAGACCCTCTTCAAACTAGCAGAAAAGGATAACCTTGTTGAGGAACGCGCTGGAATTCGGCTTTTTGGAATGAATTTTCTACCAATCGATGAAGTCTTGCTCCTCAGTACTCGACCATACATCGATGGAATCAGTGGGAACCAGAAATCCTGTGATGCATTTCTCAGTGAAGCCGATGTTCCCATCACTAAATTGAGGGATCCATTGACATCTCTAAACAGCCATGAGATTCAGCAATTCTCACAACACCTAACATCACGTCTTCTAGAGAAGATGGGTCCTGACAAAATCCCTTTTGGAACCGATTACATTCTCACCCTTGAAGATGAAAGTAGTCCATTGCGATATTTGTCAGGCTTGGAAACCATCGCCAGCACGTTTTGGGCTCGTCAAGAGCTCGGTGCGACGATGGGTCTCTGGATTGGAGACCGGGGAAGAGCACTACGTACAGTAATCGACAGCCAGCTCAGTCATAACAAGGATGTCATATCAGCTGTTCACCGACTTGCAACGAAGATGAAAGGTGCATCAAGTGAAGTTGGCACATCGATTGAGCTCACTGGGGTTCGATCTGAGCTTCTCACAGATATAGGTAGAGTTTCTCTTCAGAGTGAACTTGCAAACCCAGATAGACCATTGGTCATTTCCAATGAAGAATCTAGTGTCATCATCTGGACCTACAAGAATGTCAATGTCAATCAGATTCTACCCATCTTGTTCAAACAAGAAATGAGTCCCGTCACAACTTCTACTCAATCGATCATGTTGAAAGGTGTGAGTCCAGAGAATGTGACTGAAACCCTCAAACTTGTTAAGTCCCTAAACTAGGAAGAGGTGAATTGATGCTTGCCCATATTGAACTAGATTTCGAGTCCGAAGCTGTAGCAAAGAGAATACTCTCTACAATATCTCCGGATAACTCACCACTACCACCTGGACTAGAGATTGTCTGTGTGGTCCGCGACAATTCACTTTCAATTGAAATCCGTTCAGAACGTAGTATAGAAAGTCTTGGTTCAACTCTAGAGGATATAATGAGTGCAATCGATCTTTCAATGAGAACTTTGGACACATTGAAAATGTAAGTGGTCTATTACATTGAAGATGCAAGTTCATCACAAATGGATTGAGCATTGGACCGAGACTGATCTGCCATCTCCTGCGTAATGAAACCTCTCTGGACTGCACGCTTCAGAAGATGCTGGTCGATGACCCTTGGGTTCTCGGTAACCGGTGCCCTGACTACATCAATTTCCAGGTCAACATATCGAATCTTGCCTGGACTATTTCCATTACTTGGGTACACTTCCACACCAGTATTGATGTTAACATATGTGCCCTTAATCTCTCCGTCACGTGAGTAATAATTCGTTTCCAGTGTACGAGCACCAGGAATGACCTGAGTCAATGCATAGTCCCCCTCATCACTGATGACATCAACACTCTCAGTGGGGTCTTGGGTCAATTTGAGTTTCCTGTTTGTGTGTCTGAACTGTCTTCTGATGACGAAGCCCTTGGCATTGACTTCGGATATTCGACCTCTTGCAAGTACAATGTTCCTCCCATCTAGTTTGACATGTTCAATGTTTATCGATTCATCAAGTCGTGGCAGGTCTCGAGAAACTATCTTATCCAGTTTAGAAGTGATATAGCTGCGTTCTTCTGGTCGTTCCTCAATAACCATCTCTGCCAAGTCAACAAGTGAAGTGTATCCTGCGCTCTTGTAGAAATGGTGACGTCTTATTGTGGGTTTGATTTTGGCTCTTGTCGTATCCAGTGCTTCCTTCACTTCCAGAGGAAACTCGATATCTGCGTTACTGGTCCCTTCAAACAGAATACCAGGCGTGTCTAAATCACTATAATTGTTATACACAGTCTGCGCAGTATCAAGAAGATCATCGACCTCATTACGAAGCTCTTCCTCAGTAAGCTTTTCAGCTGCTGTCCTCCAGAGAATTCCCCAGTTCTCTGTGTGTTCACGGATTTTGCGCCCAAGGGCTAACAACCCACCTCTTGAATCCTGATCTTTGATTTTCGTGCTCAGTCGTACAACAGGCTCAGGTAACAAGACTGCTGCCCTTCCTGGGATGGTTATGCTCGAGGACAAGACAGGTGCCTTTCTCCCATAGTCGTGAGCCCTGATCTGGACCATTATTTGTTGGCCCTTCTGAAATCCTCTATCAGGAAGAAGTCCTGATATCGTTCCCAAATCGACTTTGGTCTGACCGGTTCTTTCATCTCTACCTAGGACCACGCCCCGATATACTGAGCTCTTAGCCACCCTTGGTGTTCTTGTTATGACTCCTCCCAGACGACGTCTTAACACATCAGTAAGGCGGACCAGAACCGATTCATATGCTATTGCCACTATCCCTTGAAGATCACTACGATCCCAGATATCCACATCAGGGATATCACTTCGATAAGGTAGACCAAACCTTCTTGCCACTTCTGGGGTGGGTTGAACCATCTCAAAGTGGTTCTGCAGCATTATCTGCGTCAACGATTGTGAATAAATTCCTCTTATCCTTGCCTTCATCATGAGCAAACACTGGCCTGGTCCATAGGCATCAGTCCTCCACTCTGGAGAGTGTTGGCTGGTGGTACGACAGGTCGTAATACCCAAACAGGGCTAGTCACGTATTGGTTCCAGCAAGCTGGACACATGCCAAATCTTTGTCCGAGCATGGTTCGGACAGTTTGGATCTTGACTAGGTTCATCCAACATCGAAATTGCGTTCTGAGCTCTCACTGCTGGAGAGTCTGTTTCGTTCTCAAGAACAGCAATTGCTTCATTGGCAGCACGCCTTATGTTCCTAGGAACTGAGGAATCCTCCGAAATTTGCTTTAGGAGGTGTTTAGACTGGTCTATGCTCTTCTGTGTTTCGGGGTCCAAAGGACTCACCTCTGAATGGTCTTGACGCACAAACGTTGTGCGAACAACATCTTGGCTCTCAGCGAGTTAACCATATCAACGTTTTCATCAGACCTATCGAAGCCGTCTGCTTTTATTCTCATTCTGAACTTTACTCTGATAATGCAGCTTCTCTTATATCGCAATAATCCAACACCACCTGCGTGCAAAATATGGATGAGAAGAATGACACCTCAGTCAGGAAGATGGCAGAACTCCTACGCCAAGGAGCAACCATGCTAGCCGATGCATGTCCACAGTGCGGATCTCCCTTATTCAAGGTCAAGGATGACATCTACTGTGCAAAGTGTGATAGAAGGATTGTCTATGCTCAGTCTGATGAAGAGGCTGTTTCTCACGCCGTTCAGAACCTGATTCCAGAGCTTCGAACTACCCTGATAGCCAAACTGAAGACACTCACTGATGTTATAAGTGCTGAAACTGATACTGACGCCCTTACCAAGCTAGCCAATCTCATGGTTCTCTTATTGCAAGCCTTACACAGGCTCGAGAACATGAATCAATAGTCTATTCCTTCTCAGCAGCAGTGCCTCTTCTGAGTCGGGCCCTTCTGGTCTTGACCTCTTCTGGTCCCTTGAGAACCTTGCTCTTGCGAATCTCACATTCTCGGATTGGCATGATTTGTTTCACTTCTTTGTGAACATCAGCAGCCAAGTCCCCAAGGATCACCTTGGTTACCAGCTCATCAAATGTGTGCTTCTTTGCATGTTTCCTGATGATCTTCTCAATACCCTTCCTGACAGCATGTTCTTGACTAGACTTTGATCGAGTGTGAGTGAAGACGATGACTGAGATACGCATCAGATAGTCGTCCTTTGTGAGAATCGGTCCTATCCAGTCAATTCTGGATGTCCCTCTCCTGACTAGACCTCGGAGATAGTCAGAGCTCCACTCGTGTCCGTAAAATACAGTCTTGGCTTGAGTCCCTGTCACTTCCAGTACCTTGAACTTCAGCTTGACATGAATTTTGTCGAAGTCACCAGTCAAGTCATACAGTGTGGGCTGCACAGTCCTGCCAATCAAGAGATCTGGATTGCCAGCCGGAGTATTGCCTATATCTTTGTTATCGAAATAGTCCGGAGCAAGGATTTGGTACCAGACTTTCTCTCTCCACTTGTCCTTGGTCCTTGCCGCTGCTTGTCTGCTTCTTGATGACATTTGAGTATCACACTCACACTGGATATACTGGGAATCCAGAGAATCATGAAATGCTCTATGGTCATTGACCACAGAAACGCGCCGACATCTAACGAGTCGAATAAAAACATTGTGACGTAGCCCGATACAGCCAACATAACTAGATATGACAAGCATGTTTCAAAGAGGCCGAGATGGATACTATGTCCGAAGTTTTGTGCACCAGATGTGGATTCAATGAGGTCGCTCTCGTCAAGAAAGAGATGTTCGGAGGCGGCAAATACAGGAAGACGTGGCGTTGTCCACGTTGTAGCAACTCTTGGGAAACTGTTGAAGAACAGTAACCAACATGGTTTCATTTCTATTTCTAATTGGCTTTGAATTGTGAAGATGCCAACCTGAGCGTTACATCTCCATGGATGCTATTGCCCTTCTAGTATTAACAAGCATGTTATAGGTACGTTTTAGCGGCTTTTCAAAATCGTAAAGCCAGAGTTTCCGTGCTAACATCCATTTCGTCTTCAGTTCTTTAAAACCCCGTGCCAACAAACTGTAGTTCTTCTTCAATTGACCAAGAGGCACATCACTATCTTTCAATCTTTCACGAAGCGTCTTTATTCTCTCTTCTAATGCCCTAAGATCTCTGAAACAAGTAAGCTGGACTGCCTGTTTGATGAATGTATCACCATCATGACTTGTGATTCTAAGACGGGACCAACGCAGCGCGCTACCGCCATTCACCTGAATAAGTTTGACAAACTCAGTGGAATCAATCAGTTTCTTTTCATCTTCTGAACCAATTATTCTCCTTCGTTCTTTCGACCTGAGAAGTGGGAAAAGAATTACACCTGGTCTCAGGCGAATTCCAGATGTCTTTCGGATGAGTCTCTCAACATACTTTTTCTGCTGTGATGTTGGGTTATTGTAACTGAACGATACCAATGAATAGGTCCAGTCAGAGTATGCATTCCTCTGCCTCTCTCGGACTGTTAGTATTTCTCGAGTCTTAGCAAAGGAAACAGACGGTTGTGTCTGAATGAGTCCATCGTGACTCTCTGAGTAATGCTGAACAATGAACAGACCTCTGCGAATTCTTGTTACACCTTCAAGAGAGGAAAGCCTCTTAGAGACGGCTTTCAGTCCCTCTGGTGATCCAATGATAACCAATATTCTGGAATCACTCCTCAACTGGGACTCAACAGGATTGATCCCATCTACACTCGCTTCGGTCATTTCGGAATGTGTGTCGGTGTGAGTGTGTCACAAATTCTTTGGTGACACAAATGTCTGACTAATATAACTGCTAATATCTTTGTCTGGTTCATCAATGCCCTCCTATCTTGTAAAAATCGCTAGATATCTACAAATTCAGAATTTAGAGCCCATTGAGCTCTTTTTCTGCCTTTATACAAGTTATGAGCGCTCTGAAAAATCTCAGACGTACTTTACTATTGATGTGTGTCCTATCGTGTTGAGGTGACATAGATGCACTTCTATGACAGATATGTCGAACCCGAAGATGATGAAGAAGAATGGGAAGACGATGATTGGGAAGACGATGACGACGACGACGATGATTGGTAGTCGTGAATCATCTGATCTTTCTCAACTAGAATTTTCCACCTGACCAATTAAAGATGTGAATACCAATGGCAAAGAAGAAACCAGCAAAGAAGACAAAAACAGAAACTCCTGCTAAGAAGAAGAAGAAATAGCTTGTAAAACCAGGACTGCGATCACCGCGTCCTGGTTTCCTCCTTTTTGTTTATCTAGTACCATTCCCAGATTGGATAAGGACACAACCGTTATATCCAGTCCACTTTTCAAACAACCGTAATGCGGAGGTTGCCAAGCCAGGTCAAAGGCGTTGGGTTTAGGTCCCAATCTTGTAGAAGTTCGCGAGTTCGAATCTCGCCCTCCGCACCATCTTTTCAGTAATCCTCATTATCTGGTTAGCTCCCTCTTGTGGTGGGATTGTCATGAAATACATGTTTCTAGCAACCGATGATAACAAGATGCAACTGTATCATCTTCTCCTGAACGCACTTAATTTCCATGAGAATGGTCACGAGGTCGCAGCAGTTCTTGAATGTGCTTCCCCAAAGCTACTGGTTGGTATTGCTGATGGGTCCATCAAACTACCAGTCTTTGACAAGGCCATGGAGCTAGGTCTCATAGATCATGCCTGCAAAGCATGCACAGCCAATTTTTCAGCCACCGAGGCTGCTGACAAGCTTGGAGTTCCATTGAAGGGCGAACTGAAGGGACATAGTGACCTACTGAAATTCATTGAAGCAGAGTACAGTATCATTACGTTCTGACAATTAACGTTATATCTCTACAGCATTGAGTTCAGACTGAGCCGGGGTCTCCTAGTGGCTATGGAGGCGGTCTCGAAAACCGCTGTCTTCGGACTCGTGAGTTCAAGTCTCATCCCCGGCGCCATTCCATTCTTTATTTCCTTAACAATAACGTATTCCTTAGAACACATGTTCTAAGAGACACCCAATTCGAAGCTCGGAAATTGCGAGGTACAGGATTATCTCACTTGGGGATAACGAATTCACAGGAAAATGTGTAGGGACCAAGCCACGCCAAACCGACCTGATTCTGAGGGCCTACAATTTCTTTTTGGGAAAACCCTGGTAGGCTGGGATGAGATCAGGCAAGCTCTTGAGTTTGCTGAAGAGCATCGCAAGCATGGAACTCACAGCCAGGTAAGAATAGAGGTGTACGAATACAGTGAGAGTTCGAATCTAAAGGTAACATTCCGATCTGTTTCGGAACTTGACGAGTATCTTCATTCCCGTTTCAGAGGCATGCTTCTGAAGGGAGTTGGAGAGTCACTCAAATTAGATGACCTTCAGAGGGCATCTGATGAGGTCTACGCTAGATTCAATGAGATGAACGATGTTCATGGATTTGTCATCGTGAACTAAATGAACCAAGGCGAACGCACGGGCTAGTTTTTCGTTACATGCCCTCATTATACGAAACTCCCCCCTCCTACCACGACCCTGTGTGTTCGCCACCCTCTCATCACAAGTTCTTTGCAAGAAATGGACCGAGGTCTTTGAATCCAAGATTTCGGTAGTACTCCTTCACACCAATTCCACTATTGACGAGAATTCGATTTACTCCCAGCTCATCGTGACTGATTCGTTGAGCGTCAGTGAGGAGTTTCTCTCCCAAGCCTAGGTGTTGCCATGCCTGTGGGTCCCTCTCGCCAATCTCGACAACAGGTCCATAGACCCTCAGCTCACGGATCAATGAGCACGGTTCTTCTGAGATCTCAAGTCTATGCGCCTCACTGCTGGGCAGTCTCAGGCGAAGGAATGCAAGAATAACATCGAGATCAGGTATCTCATAAGAGAGAAAGAACTCCTTACCATTGGATGCGGTGTATTCCCTACGGATAGGTTGGATGGCATCAATATCCACCTCTTGTTTTGACCGCATTGTGAAGTGACCAATCTCTCTGAACCTTATCGTGGGATTTCTCAACCCCTCTGATTTCATCTTCCTGTGGACAAGCTCTCTGAGGTTACCCACGTTGAGACCGGCCTCAATTTGATGGAGAGGTATGTCACGTTGCATTCGTTGGATGCGCACATACTCCGGCATCTTACTCACAGCTTTAGCAACCAGGTCAATAACTTGATCAGATGTGTAAGGCTCGTACTCTCCAGCCAACCACCAATCGTATAGCTTTGTGTTCTTGACAACAATCGTCGGGTAGATCTTCAGCATATCTGGTTGGAATCGAGGGTCAGAGAACAATAGACTGAAGGTTTCCAGGTCACTCACAGGGTTCATCTCGGGCAGACCTGGCATGATGTGATAACAGACTTTGAGACCGCTGTCGCGGAGCATCTTTGATGCTTCTGCCGTTTCTAACACTCCATGTCCACGCTCCACTTTCTGCAAGACACTGTCAGAAAGAGTCTGGACACCTATCTCAACACGCGTAGCGCCCATATCGAGCATTCTGTCAACGCTCTCATGAGTGACCCAGTCTGGACGGGTTTCGAAGGTTAGACCGACATTCCGTATCTCGGCTGTTTCGTTCAACTTTTTGGCCTGATTCAGGTCAGTGCTAGTAGACCTGTTCATAGCATCTAGACAGCCCTTGACAAAGGCTTCTTGGTACTCAGTGGGTTTGGAGCACCAATCTCCTCCCATTATGATCAGTTCGACTTTGTTGATACTGTGTCCTATGGTTGCAAGCTGAGTGAGACGATTTTCGACCTGTCGATATGGATCGAAATCGTTCTGAATCCCTCTCATGGTGGCTGGTTCGTGACCTGTGTAACTCTGAGGGACACCAAGGTCAGGACCCCCGGGACAATATGCACATTTTCCATGAGGACATTCATGAGGAGTTGTCATAGTTGCAACCACTGCAACACCCGAAACCGTACGTACTGGACGTTTCTGAAGAAATGGTCTTAGAATGTCTGCCTCCTCGGGAATTGTAGCCTGAAGAATGTCAGCATTTGTGGGTGTCTGTGGAAGTTTGTATTTCGCGCAGACTCTATTCTTTATCCTATTGACGACTTTCCGGTTGAGAGGATCACTTGAGCTGAGTAGTGCTTCCACTATCTCTCTGTAAACCTTGTAGTCGTCATCGGGCATGATTTGGTCTATCAAGTAATCCAGATTAATAGAATGTGGTGTGACTCACTTCTCAGGCATGGTACTAACTTCATCCAATGATGGACTATCAAGGGTTGAAATCTCCTCCTCTGAACCAACATAGACTCCGTGAACCTCAATCCCAAAACGTTTGCAGACATCCTCCAATGTAGAAATAGCAGTCTTTGTCCAGCCTGAAACATCGAGCTCTCCTGGAACAGCCACTTCTCTCACCATTATACTGAATGGCTTCACGTGATCTGCGGTCAGTACTTTTGCAACCATAGATAACACAAGTCTTCTCTCATCATGGAGGGATTGAGCATACACCATTATCAGCCTGTCAACAGCCTCAGGTGTGCCTAAGGCAACTAGAGTACTGATTGCAGTCAACCAGTTCTCATATTCATCCGAGGTCAGTAATTCTTCACAGTGGTCCAAGATGTGAGGGTCTTGTCTTCGAGCAAGTTCCTGTAAGGCTGGTTTTCTGAGAATCAGATGCACTGTGTCATCGTTGACCAGATTCCACAGCCGCGCACTATCGACATCGACATAAAGAGGAGTGTGGTTTTCGATACGGGGAGGCGTCGATAAGAGGCGCAGCCGTGGTCGGGTCATGTAATCCGGTATCGTCTGAGGTTATTAAGGTCGTACAGGGTGTCAATTGGATAGGTTTTTATTGAAACTTTTCTGACCCACCGATAGAGCCCAAATAGGGGATATCAAAATGCCTGGTTCACACGGTTCACTCACAAAGGCTGGTAAAGTTCGCGAGTCAACACCAAAGGTACAAGGTCGCGAGCGTCATACACCTATTCCTCGAATTCGTAACAAGAGGAACTATGTCAAGAGATTCGTGCGTGGACAGACTATCGGCGTAAAGAAGTAGACTGGTTTTCTACATTCTCATTCTGCATTCACTATGTCCGAGTGAGCTGTTCCTCTGTATTCCAAGGACGCCAAGGTTTCCTTGTTTCCTTGTTTGAATATCTAGACTCATAACGATGATATGTTTCAGGTGTGAGTTCAGATGCCACTGCAGGTGAAAACTTCAGGATGATTGAAACGTCTCCAATCACTTGTTCTGCTAGTGCTTCGAGGTGTTGTCTTGTCAGAATCCCAGGGTCTGGTTTCATCACCCTGTGGTCTTGTAGAAGGTCTTCTATGACCTGTTGCCGCTCGGCGAGTTTCCTCATGTATCTCCAGATTCTGTACTCCGAACCAATCTGACCAAACTGGTTCCGTATACTTCTACTCACTAGACCTGTTTTGAAATGGGGTGATAATGTTGTCCGGAAGACCCCTTTTGGATGTGAGATGACATCTACACCCATTTTGGTGATGAATTTGTCTTCTAGTGGTCCGACAGTGATTAGTTGTTCAGGAGATTCAATTCCAAGTGCTTGGAGGACCTGATTAGTCAGTGGAACAGTAGACCAGTCCATGTGCATCTGTTTAGCCCGCAGGACCATAGCTTGTGTCAATGTTTTCAAACCAATGAAGGGGCGAAGAAAGGACTCCGTAGTCTTCTTCTTTGCAATGTACTTGTCTATTTTGAAAGCGGTTTCACGATAGGGTTCAATCTTAATCCACTCTGATCCCACAGCTCCTCTTTCTACGAGCCAATAGACATGAATTCCACGAGACCCACTGAACTTTATCGCTGGAGAAGGCCATTGTAGCTGTGCTCCAAGTTTAAGGATTGCATCGACTAACGCACATTGTACCGACCAGGTGACTTCTGGACCTAACAGAGACTGCAATAGCCAGCGAGAATCCAGGTCGATACATACCTTGCCCACCTCATTGTCCATAGTTTCACAAGAACTGTAGAATGCATAGAACCCATTATTCTCAACAAGGTTGATGACATCTGTAGGCGTGTTGATTGATAGATGCTCCTTTGATCTATTGTTGTAGATGTAGCGTCTGACTGTCTTCTCACCCTTTTGCGCCTTGTCAGCCTTCATGTAGAATCCCTTGCACTCCTCTACTATTAGTTCGGCGACCCCAGGAGTGTGAAAGTATTCAATGGCTTCAACTCGGTTATCCTCACGTAACCAATGGTGCCAAGGAACCCTCTGTCCTAATTCTTGATGCACTATCACATCATCAGGATTGGGAGGAACTGTAGCCCAAGTGGTCAGATTCGCACTCTCGGCATACTGGAACCAGTCAGGTGTGATCATCTTGAGGAGGACTCTTAGTACTATCATTGTGGAAAGAAATGACTCACGACAGGGGATAGACACCTCAATTGATCTCAGAAGTTGGTGCTGACCTCTTCGAACAGCTGTTGTGATTCTGTGGGGTAGTGTACTGTGAGCAAAATCCAACACATTGAACATGTTAGACCTTAGATTCGTAATGGCCCAGTCTACATCACTGAATCGTTTGTGAATCTTCTCAGTCAGTTTTTCAACTCGGTGGTTCCATCCATAGCTATTATCCTCTAGTAACTGTAAATCCGGGTATATCAGGTCAAGAGTGCAACCTACATATCCATCAATATGATTCCGAGATGCAAAATCAGTGAGAGCTGTTATTGCATTGTCAACTAGAGAATCAAAATCAATGAGCCTATCCAGTAGTTTGATATCATACGTCCGAGTTGATTTGTAGGTCATTGGAGTATCTCCAGTTCAGACATTCATTAAATCGAAAATTCTAAGCAATTTTGGATACGGCGAGTGTCAATTTACGCACCTATAATTGTAAAAACAATACTTTCGGATATGACCCTGAAAGGTGGTGATGTCTGGGGTGCTTAATAGGCATCAGCGAGCACGGTATTGGACAACTGTAGGTCTTTTTCAATGTCCATCAATACATAATTCTGGTGCATAAGTTGTGTAAAATGATAGTCCTCAAGAACGGCACAAGATGGAAGTCTCTTGGAGAGGCGGGAAATCACCACATCTCAAGCGGAGAAATGGTTCTGATTTGTCCCTCATGTCACAAGGCATATGTCGTGCAATGTTGAGTGGGCCCAACCTTAAAGAGTATCCGGAGCTATTCACTAAATATGTCTAAGAGCCGCCTCTTTGGAATCGCCGGGGTAGATGAGGCAGGTAGAGGTCCAATGATTGGACCAATGGTCGTATGCGGAGTTTTGATAGACCCAGACAAGATTTCAGAACTGAATAAAATCGGTGCAAGGGACTCCAAGACCCTCTCACCCTCAAGACGTCAGACCCTGAGTCAGAAGATCAAGGTTCTCGTCACCAAGGTCGAAATTAGGTCAGTATCAGCAGCTGACATCGATCGTTTCAGAAAACGTACAACGCTCAACGAGATTGAAGTGACCAAATTTGCTTCAGTAGTCAAGGCTTTGAAGCCGAAGGAAGTTTATCTCGATGCTGCAGATGTCAACCCAAAGCGTTTTGGAAAGAAGGTTGGTGAGATGAGTGGCATCTCAGCTATGGGTGCAAAAATTGTATCAGAACACAAGGCTGACTCAAAATATCCCATTGTGTCTGCAGCATCAATCCTCGCAAAGGTTGAACGAGACCGTGTCATCGAAGTGATGCATCAAGAGTATGGGGACTTTGGCTCTGGATATCCTTCTGATCCAAAGACTATCAGGTTTGTTAGGGGTCTGTTTGAGGAAGGGACTGCATTGCCTCCCATAATACGACAGAGCTGGGATTCGGTGAAGAAGATTCGCGAGTCTATAGAACAGGCGACTCTCGACTCGTTCTAACTACTGATTGGACCGTTCTTCGATTATCTTCTTGAGCTCGCGAGGTTTCTCAATTTGATCAAGTTCGAGCTGCCGGATTACTGGAAGGTCTGATACACACTCTTCAGCTTGTCCCTCTTCAACGATGAGCACAGCATCTGATTCTGTGACTTTTGACACACTCTTCAGAATCTCAACACGTTTCTTCAGAGATTGGCTTGTGATTGACCCAACTCCAGACATGAGTGGCAGTCCGTCTTCTTTCGCTGCAACATGGAATGGCGCCCTATCAGTCCATAAAACACGCATTCCCAATCTCTCGAAGAAGTGGTTCACTCGGAATTCCAAATCAGGTATTTCCTGTGGGTTGCTTGGTTGTTTCAGGGTTGATTCATCAACACGTTCATGTATCAGATCAATGGGTATAATCAAATCTGTTTCAAGAACTTCTTCCAATCGCTCTGCGATATCTGTGCTGACCCCCATCTGGTCATTCTCATATGCTAATACGGCTCTGGCTGAAACCTGAACACATTCAGCCAATTTTCCAGTAGACATGTTCTGTTCCAATCTCGCCTTGCGTAGCTTCTCACCATCGATTGCAACAAATCGGCCACCCTTCTGGCTGAACTCTCGAGGCATTCGCTCTTCGGCAATCATACTCTGAAAACTGGGTGGTGCTATGGTGGAAACTCCATATCTCTTGTATACGACTCCAGGGTCAAGCTCCCCCTTTCTGGTCTTTCTTCCAACTAGGAGGGGTGTTGCATTGAAGAAGTGTGCAACAAGCTGTAGTGCCATGGCATCATCACTTGTGAGTACATCAATATTGGCTAGGACCTTTACCAGAATCAGCTTGTCTCCTCTGCGAGCAACTAGATCAAAACAACTCGGTCTCACATCACACTGTGAAGAGAGACTGAACCCAGCATCCTCTAACTGAGAAACCACCTCTTGTGTTAGCTGGGTACGTGCTTTCGTCAACTTATACTCCATGCTCTGTTCCGTGTTGAACCCTTTTCAGCGTATCTAATAGTGAAAAAGTTCACTTCTCAGAAATTGGCGTTTCTTTCTCCTTGGTAGACATGGCAATTCCGATGGTTGTGGTTGATGGTAACTTCCGTCTTAACAACTGGACCTGAGGACGTGCAAGACGTTCTACAGGCGTCCACTTCCCAAGCTCATCCCATTCTAGGTCAACATATCCTAGAACCTTATGAATTACAAATAGTTCCACTTTACTGCCTGCAATCGTGTAGATGCCTAGTCCATAATCCAGCCTGCGTAACAGAACGATGGGGAGCCGAACATCTTCATGGAATCTCTGAGGAACCTCTTTTGCTAAATCAGCAATCTCATCCTTTCTGAATTCAGAGAATTGACCGTCCTTTGTCTTAAACCGTGGTGACTCAGACTTGATTAACTCTGACAGTGAATGTCTTCTTTCTGGGAGATGATCGTTGAGCGTATCGATGTCTCGTTCAATCATCTTCTCTATGAAGGGACTCACTTCAGTTCCTCCGAAACTCTACACACTATGAAGCGATGGTCCTTCTCAAGGGGATTCAAGTCTACGTTCTCTACTATCTGTAATCCATAGTTGTCTAGTGTTGCTATCTCCTTGCTATAGATCTCATCAAGACTTGATGCTGAATCAATGCTTCGAGCTTTTATTGCCAACATCCCCCAAGCCCCAAAGGAACAGAAGGTCTTGAGATTCTCATATAGAATGTTTGCTTGGTTTGGTTGGGCAACATCCTGATAGACCACCTCAATAGGTCCGGCAACTACAGATGCATATCTTGTTGGATGTCGGGCATCCTCGATGATAGGTAGGATGTTATTCCGACTAGCAGCCAGATGAATTAGGTTTCTGGCAGTTCGTTCAGAAAACTCGACAGCGTAGATAGTCCCATGTTCTCCCACGATATCTGAGCAATGACTCACAGTAGTCCCAGATGCCGCCCCCAAGTATAGGATTCTGGAGCCTGGCTGAATTGGCATCTCAGAGAGACCGTTCTTCAGAGCAGCCGAGAGTTTCGACCTTCGTGTAGACCAGATTCGATACTCCTTGTTGTCCACTTTGATGAGTTTCTCTCCGTATACACTGACACCTGGTAGTAGTGACTGGGTACATAATGATGTCCGGTCGTTATCCCCAACTGTGAATACTCCGGGGAATTTGAATTGTGAAACCTCCACTATCATCGACCTCCACGTCTCTTCTTTGGTTTTGCCCCTCTTCTACCATGCGTCTTCTTTGGTGTGGGTTTTGGTTTTGGCTTGGGAGGCGGGGCTTCAGGATTCTGTCGTTTGATCTCTTCCACCCTCGAGAGGAACTCTTCTCGCAGTTTCTCACCTACATTTTTGTCAGAATACGCATCAATCCGTGCAGCAATGGACAGCTTTCCAGCCAATGATCTTGCAATCTTCCCCCGCTGCCAGTATGGTGCAGAATTGACTTCAGCTACTCGGTAGATGATTCCATGTTTTGGAGGGTCTGTACCAGTCTTGAGACTGCGAAAGAGAGCCTTTTCAGCACCAAATACTTGAACTGTGCTGGACGGCTTCTGTGCCAAGTCCTTGAGTGACCCTGCTAGACTAATCAGACGTGCTCCGATCAGTGGACCAGCTAATGCACTGACATTGGGTGCCACTGTAGACATCATCGAAGTGATGTACTCTTCAAGTTCGTTTCTCATTCTGTATAAACCATCAACAGTCTTTGCAAGTCCGTTAATGGCTGCAAGGTCTGACTCTGAGAATTCAGCTCCAATATCTCCAGAAATTGCATTCATTACCTGCTCTGCAACAGTTGGAGAAACGCCTGCGGCCTCAATGTGGCTCTTTGTGATTGTCGATTTCCCTGTATTACCACTTAGAATGCGAGCGAATTGCTCTTGGTCCTCTATCATTCTACTAAGAGAGGGGTGGTGTAGAGAATACCACTCACGTAGACGCATCACGAGTAGATTGATTGACTTGTCTATCTCATCTACTGCATCTATGGCATTCTTCACAAGGAGGTCTTTCTCCTCACTAGCTGCACTAATCTTGCTCTTAGCTAGGCTGATAGATACGTCACGTCTAAAGGTGGAGATGTCAACGGGTGATGAAACGATGCCTTCCTTGATGAGAAAGTCGTCCTGACTGTCTCTGAACCACCGTGGAGCGGCCCCTGTTTCGACTCGTACTTTGAAATCTTTGATCTGTGAAAGAGCTCTTGCAAACATTGGATCCTCTACTATCACTTCTTCACCTTGCAGATTGTCGACGACTGATTTCAGAAAGTCAGTAGACTCCTCATTGTTGATTGCCATCAGGTTTGATGCTGCAACATCTGAATCAGGATAGAACACGTGTTTCGAGGTAACTTTCCCTTCGTCATCAAGAACAAAGACCCCGAAAGCTGTTAACGAGAGATAGATTGGCACTGCGAAACCTTCCTAGTGAGTTCTGGACACAAAATCTGATGAATAGCGGATAAGTGTGTCCATTGAGCTTATTACAGACTGATAACAAGGTCGGACAAGGTGAACACTTGAAGATACAGGGGTACTGGTTAGCGTCAGGCATCTTGGGAGTCACTGCATCGACAATGAGTCGTGTGATTGATTCAGGTGCTGATGCTGTGGTCACAAAGTCGATAGGAGCAAGTCCCAGAAAGGGACATCCAGGCCCCGTCTTAGCATCATCACACGGCGGTCTCTTGAACGCTGTTGGACTGACAAACCCTGGGATTGATGCATTCAGCGATGAGATGGCTATACTGAGCGAAAAGAAGGTTCCAGTAGTCCTCAGTATCTTTGGCAACACCGTTCAGGAGATTTCTGATGTGGCTGGAAAGGGGGAAGCAATGAAGCCACATGCTATCGAATTGAACCTCTCCTGTCCACATGCAGAGATTAGTCAGATTGCACATGATCCGGAAATGACAAGGAAATACGTGGAAGCCGTCAAGAATACTGTGGACTGTCCAGTCTTTGCCAAACTCACTCCAAATGCTGCTGACATAGTCGCAGTTGGTAAGGCTGCTGAGGAAGCCGGGGCCGATGCAGTTGTTGCAATAAACACAGTTCGGGGAATGAAGATCGATATCTACCAGATGCGTCCAGTACTTGGCAACAAGGTGGGGGGACTATCAGGAGCGCCAATATTTCCTGTAGCTGTCAGATGCGTCTATGACCTGAGTCAAGCCCTGGACATCCCAATAATCGGTGTTGGAGGGGTTTCAACTTGGCAGGATGCCATAGAGATGCATCTCGCTGGAGCCAGTGCAATTCAGATTGGGACTGCATTGATTGGGGGACTTGATGTTTTTTCCAAGATCAAGGAGGGTGTGAAGAACTATCTGAAAGAAATGAAAATCTCAAAGATCAATGATATAGTCGGAGTAGCCTGGAGGTCTGAAAATGGACATTGACAGACTAATGGGAAATCAAGTTTCCGTTCAGATTTCTGAAATAGTCAAAGAAACTGAAACTGCACGCACAATCATATTCAAGGGTCCTACAAGTTTGAAAGTAGACCCAGGTCAATTCCTACTGATTTGGATACCTGGAGTTGATGAGATTCCAATGAGTGTTTCATTGTGGGAAAGTCCCAATGTTGGAATCACAGTTCTTCCAGTCGGAGAGGCAACAGAGAAACTGGTTTCTCTTCAGAAGGGAAGCTGGATAGGAATCAGAGGCCCCTTTGGCTCCTCGTTCACCCTGGACTCGAAGAAAGCTCTAGTCGTTGGAGGAGGGGTCGGAATGGCTCCTCTAAGACCATTGGTATACAACCTTCTCGAGAGAGATACTGAAGTCACTCTTTTGATAGCTGGTAAGACTGAGCAGGATCTTGTTTTCTTAGAGGAATTCTCTAAACTGGCAGGTGATAGATTCATAGTCAGGATATCGACTGATGACGGTTCCTTGGGATTCAAGGGATTTGCCACCGAGGCAGTGAAGGAAATCCTTGATGTTCACGATTTTGATACTCTGTACACCTGTGGACCTGAACTCATGATGTTT